>Ga0315268_10006308_pt1 | contig 12641 bp, 10 predicted proteins | sample C1_top_MG_FD_204535 | JGI IMG/M metagenome (GOLD analysis project Ga0315268, IMG submission 204535) | Sediment microbial communities from Yellowstone Lake, YNP, Wyoming, USA - C1_top | ecosystem: Environmental > Aquatic > Freshwater > Lake > Sediment | place: USA: Wyoming | collected 2017-08-01 | reverse complement strand
ACCCCGATGCTAGAACATTCGAAACCTAAACGACGCATTAACCCTTAAACCTTGCGCTTCAAGGACTGGATGGATTGTGGTCTGCGATTAGACATGGGGATGCGGTTTTGTAGCGGGCCCGTGTTTTATGTCACTGATAAAGGGTAGGGTAGGCTTTATAATTGGTAGGCCCCCCGTATTTTTTCAGAAGGCCATGTTGTGTGTATGTTGAAGGTTCCCGTGACGACGCTTGAGTTGAGGTGAAAGTGCGGGCTTTTGCACGGGCCCTTCTTCAATGTCAATTTTGCCAAGTAGTCGAGCTTTCACAATCGATAGCCTCCTTGTTTTTCCGCGTGTTCATCGTAGCGTATGTTGTGGATTGGTCGTGAAGTGTGGTGCTGAAAGGGATCTTGATGGAGACGTTATGCGTTCTTTGCAGGTTGAGTGATAGACTCGTGTGCTCGAAAAATGCTGTCCTCGTCTCAAGCTGAAGTGTGGAAGCATTCCCGTAGTGGACGTTTGGTTCGGGTTCACACCCGGAGAATCGTGTTTTCAACAAACTTCTTCATTGCTTCGCCAAAGCTAGCAATGTTCTCTGGGGAATAGGGCTTAACAGAAAAACTCTTGTCCATGACGTCGTCTGGAATGAACTGTTGAAAAGCGAATGTCTGAACACCTTTTGCGAGTTCTCCGATCTTGATCACGTCTTCACTGTCAACGAAACTTGGAACAACGGTGGTTCTGAATTCGTATCCGACTTTTCCCGTTTTCAGGATTTCGATCGTGCGCAAGAGTTCTGTGGTGCTTCTCGCTCCCAGTCTCTCGTATTTTTCCAGACTGGTTTTCACGTCCAAAGCCACATAGTCCACGTAGGGGAGGCATTCTTCAAGCATATCCGGGTTGAACCCGTTTGTGTCGAGCTTGACGGCGAAACCTTTGTCCTTGAGCTTCTTCAAGAACCTCGGAAGCTCCCTGTGAATCGTTGGCTCTCCACCTGTGAGAACAACCGCGTCCACGAATCTCTTGCGCTCCTCAAGAATCTTCAGTGCCGCTTCCTCGTTGAGGAACGGCGGCTTAGGATCGATTACTATTCGCCAGTTGTGACAGAACGGGCAACGCAGGTTGCAGCCAGGCGTGAAGAGAACTGAGGCTATGCGGTTGGGAAAGTCTACGAGGCTCGTTTTTTGGATACCGCAAAACTTCATTGGTTCTTCACTCAAGCAGGCACCGTCGCGGTCGCCATTACTGCCGACTTGTCAAATGTCTTGCGCAAGGCAAACTCTGCCTGTTTGCCGTCGTTCCACTGGTCCACTGGTCGAAGGTAGCCCACCACTCGGGAATAGACTTCGCATTTCGCCATGCACATTGGGCACTGCTTGTGTTCCCCGTTTAGGTAGCCATGGGTCTGACATATGCTGAACGTGGGCGTCAGCGTAAAGTACGGCAGATGTGAACTCCAAGCCACCTTCTTAACGAGCTCTGCTGAGACTTTCCATGAGTAAAGTCTCTCGCCGAGGTAGATGTGGAAGACTGTACCGCCGGTGTAGAGGGTTTGCAGCTTGTCTTGATGTTGCAGCGCTTCGAACAGGTCGCCGTCATAGTCAACGGGTAACTGTGAGGAATTGGTGTAGAAGGGTTCAGCGCCAGCCGCTACACTCTTCTGATTTGCCGCAACGATGTCGGGATGCCTCTTCTTGTCAATCCGGGCCAACCTGTAGCTTGTTCCTTCAGCCGGAGTCGCCTCAAGGTTGTAGATGTTGCTCGTTTGCTCTTGAAAGTCTGAGAGCTTCTCACGCATAAAGGCGAGGATTCTCATCGCAAACTCTGTGCCATCAACAGAGACGATGCTGACACCGAACAGGTTCAAGATCGCTTCGTTCATTCCCAGTATGCCGATTGTAGAGAAGTGGTTTTTCCAATAGCGACCAGATCCTTCTTTTACGTGGCAGAGATACCGTCTTGAATATGGGTACAAGCCATTATCAGTGAACGTCTCCAGTACCTTCCGTTTTATTTCAAGACTGTCCCGAGCAACTTCCATGAGCGCTTCTAGCCGCTCAAGAAATTCATCCTCATCCTTTGACAAATACCCGACGCGCGGAAGATTCAGAGTGACAACTCCAATTGACCCTGTTAGCGGGTTTGCACCGAAGAAACCGCCTCCGCGCTTGCGTAATTCACGGTTATCTATCCTCAATCGGCAGCACATACTCCGAACATCTTCAGGTTTCATGTCGCTATTTATGAAGTTGGAGAAGTAGGGCACTCCGTACTTGGCTGTCGTCTCGAAAACCTTCTGGGCAACTGGCGAGTCCCAATTGAAATCCTTCGTGATGCAGTATGTAGGTATCGGAAACGTGAACACTCTGCCCTTCGAATCGCCGTGGCTCATTACCTCCGCGAAAGCTGAGTTGAACATGTCCATTTCGGGTTGCATTTCGCCGTAGGTCTTTTCCACCATTTTTCCGCCGACGACGACAGCCTCGTTTTTCATGAAATCTGGCACCGTCAAATCCAGCGTCACGTTCGTAAACGGCGTCTGGAAACCCACGCGCGTGGGGACGTTCATGTTGAAGAAGAATTCTTGCAGCCCCTGTTCAACCTCTTTCTGGTTTAACCCGTCGTAATGTATGAAAGGAGCCAGGTAAGTGTCGAAGGTGCTGAAGGCCTGAGCCCCCGCGGCTTCACCCTGAAGCGTGTAGAAGAAGTTGACAATCTGCCCTAACGCTGTCCGGAAGTGCTTGGCGGGTTTGCTCTCAATCTTCCCAGAAACACCGCCAAAACCCGACATTAGCAGATCCATCAGATCCCAGCCGACACAATATGCTCCCAGAACGCCCAGGTCGTGGATGTGCATGTCTCCAGAGAAGTGTGCGTCTGCAATGTTCGGCGGATAGATCCTGCTGATCCAGTACTTCGCTATGACCGTAGATGAGAGGTAATTGTTGAGTCCCTGCAGGGAATAACTCATGTTCGAGTTTTCCCGCACACGCCAATCCTCAATCTCCAAGTACTGATCCACAAGATCGGCGTCACTTAGAAGCGCGGCCAGCTCTCTCTGGTCCTGATGTTGCTTTCTGTAAAGAATGTAGGCTTTTGCAGTTCTAGCATGTCCGCCTTCGATGAGCATCCTCTCAACTAAGTCCTGAATCTCCTCAACGGTTGGAACTCCGTCTTCGCCGAAACGTTTCCTCAGCTCGTCAAAAACCCTATCGCTCAATTTCCTGGCTTGTTCACGGTCTTTCCCGCCCACGGCTTTTGCGGCTTTCCAAATAGCGTTTGTGATACGTTCCTGATCAAAGGGTTCTAATCTACCATCACGTTTTCTAACAAACTTCATGTTCTTACCTCTTTAAGCAATTTTTCAAAGTCCTTCGGTTCTTCGAAACTCTTGTACACGGAAGCAAATCTGACGTAGGCCACGCGGTCAAGCTTCTTCAAATAGTTCATTACGAGATCACCTATCTCTTGGGACGTGACTTCATCCTTTCCCAACATCATCAGATCCTGCCTCACGTGTTCTGCCAGTTGGTGAATTTGTTCCATCGTCACGGGCCTTTTTTCACAAGCTTTCTGAAGACCTCTGACAATCTTGTTCAAGTCGAACCGTTCGGGCCTGCCGTCCTTCTTCTTCACCATGAGCTCAACGGTTTCAACGTACTCATACGATGTGAAGCGCTTCCCGCAGTCTCCGCATTCCTTCCGTCGCCTCACAGTGTTGTCTGGCGAATCCCTGGTTTCGAGGGTCTTTAGGTTTTCAGACCCGCAATACGGACATTTCATAGAATCACTGCTGCGCTTCACGACTGTTAGTGTTTTTATGGCTAAAGTAGACGCTAGATGTAGCGTTTTGTTATTTAAACCCTTTTCACAACAATATCGAAATCATCGACTGAGCATTTTGCAAAAGCATGCAGACGTATACATAATGAGCGAAAAATAAGGTTGGCAAAACAAGTGTTTCTGAGCAAAACGACTTCATTCCTGCGAAATGTGGAACGTGTTTAAGATTTTCGTACGTAATGAAACTGTCACTAATCAATTCTTGCTTGCTTTTCAACTCCTCTACTCAAAACAATAGACCACCTCTTCTCTTGCTTTCTCACAAAACCACATCTCTCGTAAAGCTTCTGCGCAGGGATGTTGCCTCTTAAGACTGAAAGCTCTAACCGTTCTTTGCCAAGCCTCTTGGCCAGTTTTTCAGCATAGATTAGAACGGAAGTAGCTATGCCAAGTCTTCTGCGCTGAGGGACCACGGCCAGACTGCTCACAAACAGAGCTTCCGCTTCTTCGTGGACAGCAAGTACGCCAACTACGTGTCCTTCCAATCTGACAAAGTAGCGCCATCCTCTGAAGAAGATGATCTCTGCGATTAAAATGTAGGGAATAACGACAAGAGGATGTAATGCTCGTGTACTGCCGAAAAACAGAAGGCTTCCCGTTTCGCCTTGGCCGAAGAAACGGAATTCGAGAAAATTGAAAAATAAATGTTCCCGACTTCTGATCGGCTTGAACCGAATCAACCTGAGAATTTCTCTCGTGTCTGATCTGCCTCCCGGAGGTAGGTTTGCGCGTGTTCTTGTCTACCTTGTCTTGGCCACGTTGGATAAGGCAACGATTAATCCAGCGGCTATCAACACAAGGCTAAGTGAAGGAAAGACGCCAGCGTAGTGCAGACTGCTTGCAAGTATGAACCCACTGATTATGGGGCCAAGTGTCTGTCCAACATCCATTATCGTATCTAGGAAACCCATAGAAGTGCCGACCAGTTCCTTTGGGACGAGGTCGCTAACCCAGGCGGAAGTTGAGGACGTTACGGTTGCGAAGCCGAACCCGTAGACGAGGACCAGCAAGAGAAGGACCCAAAAATCAGTGACAAAGGGAATCGCAAGCAGCGGTAGACCAGAGATTATGCACCCCGCAACTATTGGGATTCGTCTTCCGATCTTGTCCGACGCTCTGCCCATGTAGGGTCTTGCGAAGATGGAAACGCCTATTATGCTGGCGATGATGATGCCAGTTGAAAAGTTGTCTATGTGTACGACCTCTGGCAGATAGCCTGCAAGGTAGAACTCCGCGGCGCCGTAGGCGTAGTATTGACAAGCTTGAACGAAACTGACCAGCAGAACTCCGTAGTTTGTGCCAACTATTCCCCATCCGCGAAACAGTCTGCGAACGGTGTTCTCGGTTCCGGCTTCTCGTAGCACTTCAGGCTGTCCTTTTCCCACCAAGAAGGGTAAGGCCATAATCACCGCTGTCACCCCTGCCACGCCAACGGCCAAGTAGAGCGCGTGAAAATTGTTGACAGTAGCGAACAGTATGTACCCGCCTAGGGCGGGAGCAATGATTCTTCCAACGTATGTTACGGACGAAAAGAGTGAGATTCGCTCTCCCCGCTTGGTTGGAAACAGTTCAGCTATTGCCGCCTCGGCGACAGGGACAAAAATCGCGGTGGCAAATCCGTGGTAGAACCTGACCAGGATAAGTTGCCACCAAATGGTTACTAGGAGATAAAGGAAGGGGGCTGATGCGAAGACGAGCCCTGCTATGAGAAGGATTTTTTTCCTGCCGTAGATGTCTGAAAGAGAGGCCGCGGGAAGGCTGATCAAGATTCCTGGAATTGTTGAGGCTGCGGCAACGACACCGGTCCAATCGGTGGGGGTTCCGAGATTCAATGAAAAGGGCTTAAGGACGGGGCTCTTTGACATCGTTGAGCTCAGGATTGCAAAAAAACCCATGACGCAAAGAGAAAGGAAGACGCTTCCCCTGACCTTGTCACTCGTGAAACCCATTAACCCGCCAGCTTGATCATCTACTGAGTTTTGAAGCTATTGAAACAGGTTGGAAATAAACCTAATTGCTCACCGACCTTTCGACTGGGGCTGTGCTCATTTGTTTGCTTTGTTCTTTTAAAGTGGCGTACAAGGCATCCATGACCACGATGGCTTTTGACACAGTTTCGCAGTCCGTTTGTGACGTCTTTTCTAAGCCTTGTAAAATGTAGCAGACGCCGAGCGTTTCTTTCAAGCGCAGTTTTTCATGGCTTTCTTCGTTGAATTCATAGTCGCGTATTATCTCCTTGATTTTGGCTAGGACTGGGTCTTTCAGTTTGTACTTTTCCAACAGAACGTCAAATGTTGTTTTTGTGCCCTTCACAGGTTTGATCTGAGCTTTCGGGAGAGTGAACCCTATAGCACCTTCTGGTATTTCAGCTTCCTTCGAGACGAATTCGAAGACTGCCTCTTTGTCTATGAAGCGCTTAATCAGCCATGCCGACGTGCATCTATCTACGTGGGGCTTGTGCATTGTAACCCACAGCATGTCTTCGGCACCTCAGCTTGTAAATCAATGAACCGTGAAATCAAGACGTTTCATTGTATCTTAGCAGTTTCTTCTTCAGAAATTCTCTTCGCTCTTTTCGATCCATCTTTTCAATTTCAGCCTTGTATTTCTCGCGTAAGAGTTTTAGTCTACAGTAAGTGTAGAATGCATCGTACACGGGTCTGGCCTTTTCTATGGCTTCATGGTCGTCGTTTGCAGCCATGGAAATGCCAGTCATGATCGCGTCTAGGCCGGCTCCTTCAGAGGCTCCAGGCTTGTCTGTGTCTGCTGCGCGCACAATATTCGCAAGTTCCAGCACGGCTGGATCCATGACCTTATACTTTTCAATAATCGCATCGAAACTGCATTTGTCGCCGTGATGGCCCAGTTCAACATCTGGTGCGTCATAAGGTGTAGCCTTTTCCTTTCTGACTATCTCTGGAATTTTCTTCGTGGGCACAAAGATGAATTCAGCTTTGGGGTCTATAAATCTCTTGATTAGCCATGGACATGCTGTTCTATCAACGTGAACATATTCGCGAGTCACCCACTTCAAGCTTTCACCTTTGCCGAACTGTTTTGCACTAACTGAAGTTAAACCTTCTGATTGTCTCGGATCTTACTTTTGCTTCATACGGAGTCACTTTGCAGCAATCGAGAATCATCTTGTCGAGTTTTCCACATTTTATTTATAGCCGACGACAGCAATTGTCAAGGTTTGACTAGGAACTGGGAGAGCAGCGGTTTTGACCGAGGAAGATTTCGCTTTTCATCATCTGGAGACAAAGGAAGATGTCGAGCAGCATTTGGAGGTAATGCGGAAAGTTTTTGGAGAGAACGGTCACATTGACTTGCAGGTTAAAAAATGGATTGAACATCATCCCGCGATGACGTTGAACGACTTCCTTGTAATTAGACACCGAAGCAGAATCGTTGCGTGTCTCAACATCATTCCGTCAAGGTGGAGCATCGGCGGAGTCGAGTTGAAGGTTTCAGAGTTGGGATGCGTCGCTACGCTTCCTGATTATCGCCATCAAGGGCTTCAACGAATACTGCAAACGGAGTATCACAAGCAGCTTTCAGAAGAAGGGTATGATCTTTCGGCGATAGAGGGAATACCTTACTTCTACCGACAGTTTGGCTATGAATATGCGTTGCCGCTTCTGGAACAAGTGACAATAAGACTTGACGAAGTGCCTGACCACAAGGTTGTCGACGAAATCCGTCCATTCACCAAAAGCGACATTCCACAAGCTAGCAGGCTTCTCAAGGTGGCTCAAGAAAAGTTCTACGTTCACACTGTACGGGACACAAGCATCTGGAAAATGCAGCAAGAAACTGGCATGATCGCCGAATGCAAGTTCGAAGGTTACGTTGTTGAGAAGAATGAGAAAACCAAGGCATACTTTAGAGTCAGTTACAACCCTGATGGGAAAGAATTGGTCCTGAGAGAGATAACAGACGTCAGCCAAGGCATGGCGAAGTCAATTCTTGCCTTCCTAAGGAACATTGGCACAGAGCGTGGCCTCAAGACTCTTGCTGCCACGATTAGCTATCATGAGCCTTTTGCGGAACACATTGCTGCTGTCGGCGGAATGAAAAAGGTTCCTCCGTACGCTTGGCAGCTTCGTGTCATGGACTACACGGGGATGTTTCAAAAGATGAAGCCACTCTTCGAAAAGCGTCTTGAAGAGTCCACCCACCGCGACCTAACAGAAACCGTGAATTTCAACTTTTATCACTTCACCATTCAGTTGAGCGTAGAAAACGGTGCAATCAGGAAGGTTCAGCGTCTTGAGACCAGCGAGGACAGATTAATAAGAGCCAGTCCGAGTGTCTTCACCCAGCTCTTGTTCGGATACAGGAACCGTGAGGAACTTGAGAGTATTTATCCTGACTTCATGGTACGCCCCAGTCACAAGCACTTGGTCGACGTCCTGTTTCCAAAGATGCCTTCCTATATCCACACGGAGTACTAGGTGCAGTATGCCTAAACATTTATTATCCGTCTCCGCGACTTGCACTCAAGACACGCAATGAACGTTCAGATCCGAGCCTTCAACGAAAAAGACATGACCGCCGTGGTCAGTCTACTTAACGAACAGAGTAGAGGGTCATACGAATTTGTCCCTTTCACAGAAGAGAGGATACGTTCCATGATGCAGGAAGGGCGACTGAAGATTGCGGTCGCTGAGGAGAACTCTGAATTTGTAGGTTCTGCCGCGTATCATGATGGACACTGGGGGGAAGAAATAGAGTGGCTAACGGTCTCGAAGGCCCAAAATCGAAAGACTGTAGGAGACGCACTGGTCCGAGAAATCGAGAAATTCGTCAAGAACAAGAAGGTTTTCACGTCAGTGGACGTTGGAAGCCCGCTGATAAACGAGTGGATGGAAAGAGGCTACAAACCTGAAGGCGGATTGTACCACATGATTGCCAACCTCGAAGGCGTTGACCCTCTTCCGAAAATTCCAGTAGGGATAATCTTGCGTAGCTTGAAGCCACGAGAAGACAAGGACTTGGTTGATGCGCTTAATGCCGGGTTTGGATGGGAAAGGCTCAAGCAAGACGATATCCAAAAGTGGAAGACTGATTCTCCTGATTTCAGCGAGGAATGGGTTCATGTTGCAGAGTCTCGAGACAAGATTGTTTCAATTGTCGTGGCTAAAAGGGACGTGAACCATGACAAGTTCTTTGGTGGCAAACGGGGCTATCTGGGTCCAGCAAGCACGCTTCCTGAGTATCGAGGTAAGAACATCGCTTCTGCTCTGACTCGACGAGCCATGAACTTCCTCTATGAAAAAGGAATGACCTCCGTTGTACTCTACACTTCCGAGCAGAACGTTGCGTCGGTGGCTCTTTTGCAGAGACTTGGCTTCAGAATTGGCCACAATTGGAAATTCATGCGCAAGGTCCTGTCCCAGCCGGGCTAGCTGAACCACTCTGCAGGTTTGCGCACACCTAACCAGCCCAACAACGCTGTGAACAAAGGGTTTTCAAAATGTTGAAAAAGGGAGGAATGCTTGTTATTTCTCTTTGTGGGCTATCTGTTCTTCTACGTCTAGTTCCTTCACTCGTGTTTCGATGAATTCTGCGACTTTGTCTTGGCTAAACTTCTTTTCTTCTCGTTGCTTTTTCAGTTCTTCCTTGATCGTCTGCAGGACTTTTTCGACGTCGAATGGTTTAAGTATGTAGGCGTTGGCGCCTCGGTTCACGGCGTCCACGGCGTTTTGGAGCGTTGGGTAGCCTGTGATTATTATCTTTCGCATCTTGGGGGTCGTGTCTTTAATTTTTGTCAGAAGTTCTATTCCTTCCATGTCCGGAAGCCTGATGTCAATCAGGGCGACGTTGTAGAAATTTCTCTTTGTTTTTTCTATTCCCTCCTTGGCTGTGCCTACCGAGTCAACATCATACCCTTCGTCCTCAAGTATCGCTACGAGCACTTTTCTTATGTTCTCGTCGTCGTCAACAATGAGGATTCTAGTGGTTTGATCCATATTTGATCACCTCCTTCTTTCTTTGGTTTGATTGGAAGGGTGACCGTGAAGGTTGTGCCCTTTCCATGTCTACTCGTTACACTGATGGAGCCTCCATGGGCGTCGATGATGCGTTTGGAAATAGCTAGTCCGAAACCCATTCCCTTGGCCTTTGTCGTAAACAGCGGAGTCCAAAGCTTTGCCAATGTCTCTCTTTTCATGCCTGCTCCGGTGTCTGAGAACGTGAATTCGACGTTTCCACCTAGTCTTCTGTTCTTGATTGCTAGGGCTCCGCCACGAGGCATGGCGTCAACGGCGTTTTTGATGAGGTTGACGATTGCCCTTTTCAGTTTTTCGCCGTCAGCCGTCATTTTCGGTTTGTTCTCGGTTGAATTTGCAAGCCGAATATTCTTCGGTATCTCAACCAGTCTCAACGCTTCTTTTATCAATGATTTCGGAGTGCTTTCAATGAGATCGAGCTTCATCTCTCTTGAATAATCCAGAAGATCATTTATGATCTTGTTCGAGTATGCTATATTCTTCTCTACCAGTTCAAGCATCTCCATTATCTTGCCGTCTGACTTTGAGTTTGGGCGTTTCTTCATGTAGTATGTGGCGCCTGCGATGCTCGTTAGAGGGTTGCGCAGGTCGTGACCTACCATTCCCGCCAGTTCGCCTATAACCGCCAGTCTTTGGGCCTTCAGCAACTGTTCTTGAGACTTCTTGAGTTCACGTGTTCTCTCGTCTACCTTCTGCTCAAGCTGCTCTCTTGCCTCTCTCAAGCTTGCGATCAACTGAGCATTTTCAATTATTATCGCCGCCTGATGCAGGAACAGCTCCAAGGGACCAAGGGAATCTTTTGTCGGTATGCGTCCGTCCACTGGGTCGTCCATGCTCATGATGCCCACAACTCTTCCCTCAGGCGTACGGAGAGGGGCATAAAGCATGTCCTGAGGGTGCCAATCGACCATTTCTTCCACGGAAAGCCTGCTTGGAACTCCCGTATATGTCGTCGCTTCGTTCGCGGAAGTTTGAGGCGGGACGCCGTGAACGTTCTCACGAATCCAAGGATCATTCCATGGCAGATAATAGAATTCACCTAGCTTGTATCGTTCGAATTTTGGACCTAATCGGTCCTTCCATACGCTGCCAGAGACTGTCCTTTTCAGCAGAAGTCTGACTTCTTGACTCGTTAATCCTGATGTCACAAGGTCAATTCTGTTCAGATTATCGTCTCTGAGCGAGATTACAACTCTTCTCCATGCGAATTTTCTTATGGCTTTCGTGATGACTTCTAATCTTTGATGCATTTCTTTGACGTTCATGATTTCGGTGGTGCTTTTCATCAGATATGCCAGTCGTTTGGAGAGCTCTTTCAGCTTGTCCTTTCTCACGAGATTACTTATGGCGGTTGCAGCATGGGAAGCCAGTATTTCAAGCAGTTTTCTGTCCTCTTTGCTGAAGGCGGCAGCCTTCTTGCTTTCTACGTTCAGAACTCCGAGGACGTTGTTTCCAGTCTTAATTGGCACTGCAAGCTCAGAGACTATACCTTTTCTGCTTGCTTCTCGCAGCTTGGCAGGTTGTTTGTCTTCAGATATTATTTGGAAACCCGCGGTGTAGGTCTTGTCTTTCCTGACGTCAGGAACATAGACAGATCTACCGCTTTTCGCAGCTCTGACAGTAATCCCTTTACGCCCGTTGAGCGGTAGCTCAAGCACTACATTTTTTGAATACCCTCTGTGGGCAACCAGGCTGAGCATTTTTCTTCTAATAATGAGAATGTCAGCAATTTCGAAACCTAGGGTCTTCTTTGTGGCTTCCATAGTCAAATTGTAAATCTCTTCCATGTTCGTGGTCATGTTCAGGCTTTGACCGTACGTGTTTAAGGCAGAAAGTCTTCTTTCGAAATTCTTCCTTTCTTCCTCAGTCCTCTTGCGCTCAGTGATGTCTAGCAGTTGGCCTATTATCCGTATCCTGCCGTGTTCGTCTCGTATTTCTGAAGATTTGATTTCAACATCTCTTTTTTCGCCATTTTTTCGAATTGCTTTGAACTCATATTGAGCAGGGACATGTTCTCCCCTTAACCTGCGCACGTATATTCCTTCCACGAGCGCCTTACTTTCATCGCTGAGAAATTTCCTGAAATCCTGACCAACGATTTCCTGTTTAGGATAGTCAAGAATGCCGCCGAGCTCATCGTTGGCGTAGATGATTGTGAAATTGTCATCTATGATTGCGATTCCATCATGCGAGTTTTCGACGATTGACCGAAAACGTTCTTCGCCTCTATGCAGTGCCTTCTCCATCTGTTTTCTTTCGGTAAGGTCTCTGACTGTGCCTAACGAATACCACTTGCCCTTGATCTGTACCGCTGAACGGGAGAGTTCGATTGGGAACTCCTCTCCAGTCTTTCTTAGGGCCGTTGATTCGAGGGTCTTGTCGAAAGCAGGGTCTTTTCCTGTTTCCCTGAAGCTTGTGAACCTTCTCACATATTCTTCTTGGATGGCTTTGGGAGCCAAGATTTTGTGTGCTTCTTTGCCAATTGCTTCTTCCTTTGCATACCCGAAGATTCTTTCTGCAGCAGGGTTCCAGTAGGAGATTCTTCCTTCGTCATCCATCAGTACGATAGCATCTCGGGCTGAATCAGTGATCGCTTTGAACTTCTCTTCGCTGTCCCTTAGGGCTTCGTTCGTTTTCTTCTGGTCAGTAATGTCTATGGCCACACCGTATCGGGCGTGTCCATTTCCAGTCCATCTGATGGCTTTGCCTATGCATCTGTACCAACGCTCGTTTCTTCGATTCTGCAATTCTCTTACATGAGTTTTCCCGACGTTCTTTCCGAAGATGCGTTTGTTATTGCAGAAG
>Ga0315268_10006307_pt1 | contig 12642 bp, 11 predicted proteins | sample C1_top_MG_FD_204535 | JGI IMG/M metagenome (GOLD analysis project Ga0315268, IMG submission 204535) | Sediment microbial communities from Yellowstone Lake, YNP, Wyoming, USA - C1_top | ecosystem: Environmental > Aquatic > Freshwater > Lake > Sediment | place: USA: Wyoming | collected 2017-08-01 | reverse complement strand
TGCTTATTCTTCTTAATTCTTATTTCTTAGTTCTTATATCTTATATCATTTTATCTCAAAGATGCAACTAATCAAATGTTTAAAAGATGTTGACAATAAAAGACTGGACAGAAATTAAAGTTTATGCTAATTTAACGTCAAAGGGAGGGACTAATGCAAAAAAGAAAGAAAAAACAGGTAAGTATTGAAGAATTAAAGCAAAAAAAAGAAAAACTTTTGCAACAAAAAGAGAAAATAACTGCCCGGATGATTAAAGTTTTAAAAGATGCTAAATTTACTGAAACAGAAGCGCTTTATCTTTTAAGGGTAGTTAATAGTTTTACTATGCTTGATTTAGCGATTGGTAATACTAAATTAACCGAATCATTATGGGATGCTGATCGTTTTCAGAGCCAGGGTCATTTGGATAAAGAACATGCAGAAAAGATGGCAAATTTAGTCCTCTTGTCTGTTAAAAAAGAATTGGCAATCATAAAATGCGAAAGATCAATTCTTAATAATTTGTGAGTCAAAACAGCGCGGAAGCAATTCCGCGTTTTTTAATATTGACAATAATGGATGGTTTGTGTTAATTTTGGGGCAGGTACATTGAAAATATTGGGATTTCCCAATACGAAATATCAAAAAACAAAAGGAGGAAAGACTATGATTGAAAGGTATGCCAACGGCAAGAACAATGCAATTTGGAGCGATAAAGCCAAATTGCAGAAATGGCAGGATGTAGAATTGGCCGTGATTTTGGCCAAGGAACAAATGGTAAAATTCCCTATCGGGACTTATGAAAAAATTAAGTCAATTTTGGATCTGCATCCAATTGATGATGAAGCGGTCAAATGGTGGAAGGCTCGGGACAAGGAAATCAACCATGACCTAAATGCATTTATTGATGAAAGATTGCGACATTTGCCGCCTGAACTTCATCAGTACTGGCACAAGGGCATGACCAGCTATGATACTGAAGAGCCGGCTATGGCTTTACTGCTTCATGAATCATGGCAATTGATTGAAAATCATTATCTAGAGATTAAAAGGTTGTTGTTTGATTTGGCTAAAAGATATCGCTATACGCCAATGCTGGGCAGAACTCATGGTCAGGAAGCTAAATTGCAGTCTTTTGGCAAGCGCTGCCTGACCTGGCTTAAACCATTACAAATATCTTACTCTTTGCTTTTAGACGCTGCTAATCTAGCAGCACAATCAAAATTAAGTGGGGCCATCGGCAATTATCAAGGACTAACACCCAAGGAAGAGGCCAAAGCTTTGGGAATTCTTGGGCTGAAGCCTTACATCGGTGCAACCCAAATTATGCCGAGAATCGTTTATATACCCATGGCAAATGCTCTAGAGCTTATGGTTGCAAGTTTGACTCAGATTGCCGAAGATATCCGTTTGGGTGCGCGCAGTGGCAACCCGATTATGCAGGAGCCATTTGGCAAAAAGCAAAAAGGTTCATCAGCCATGCCTCACAAGAAAAATACTATTACCTGCGAACAGATGATCGGCATGCTGACTGCTGCGCGCAATTTCGCGCAGATGTTGCGTGAACGAGTGATGACTTGGGAAGAGCGCGCCATTGAGCAATCGTGCGTTGAACGGATCGCCTGGCCTGACATTTTTCACGTGGTCATGCAGTCTTACAAAAACATGATTAAGGTTTTGTCCGGCTTACAGGTTTTTCAGGATAATATGCTACAGGAAATCATTTTCTCACGAGGCTGTTATGCCTCTGAAGATGCCAAGGACTGGCTCAAAGAGCGGATGGCAGAATTTGGCCTGACACATGAAGATGCTTACCGTATGGTGCAAGTGGCTTCTTTTTTAGCGCATAGCGTTACTTCCAAGCGAAAGGAAATCCGGGAAGCCAAATTTGATTCCTTTGACGAAGCTCAAGATATACTTGATCATCATCAGAGTGACATAATCCCTGAAGCTGATGATATCACTTCAATCAAGTATTTTATTGAGCTGGCTGATTTAAGGCCTTTGCCAGAACTTGATATTGATCAAGTCCAGGTGGATGCTTGGAATGAAGTGCTGGGAAAAATATTTGAGTTGCCTGAAAATCAGCAGAGCTGGGATCAGCTCTTTACCATTACTTACCAGCTGCGCGGAGAAGCAGCGATTTTTGAGGCATTTGGTATTAAGTAAAATTTTAAAAGCCCTGACTATTACAGTACAGGGCTTTTCTGATTGGAAAAAAATTAGTGTTTGGCAAAGCCGCGGTTTTCCGGGGCGACGAATGCCACGGAAAGTCCGGACTTTCTAAAGAGTTTCTGGACATGCGGCAATTCTTTGCCGTCGGCCGTGACCACGCCTCCTTTGCAGCCGGCGTCAATGAGCAGTTCCGTGCCTTCGCGCGCGTCAGCGAGCAGGAAGGCCTTGGCAACTGTGGACCAGGCTTTGAGCAGTTCTTTGGGAGATAATTTATGTAGGAAGTTCTGCTCATCAAGTACAGTGAACCGCTTGTAAATGGCTTTGACTTTTTTTTCATCGATTGCGCTTTCCGCGTAAGGGAAAAATGCATCCGAGGCAAAGATTGCCCCTTGAGTATCATGCCCCGCGCGGATGGCTCGATTAAGACAGAGCTGAACGCAGGCAATGCGATCCTGCTGGCCACAACCAAGGCCAATGAGCATGTTGTCTTTGGCTAAGGCCACGGTGTTGGAGCTGGCTTTCCAGCAGATTGCCCAGGCAATAAGCAGGGTGTCAAAGTCATTATCCGTAAGCGGATCGTTTACCCATTCTTTTACTCCTTCCGGAGTTAAGATGAACGGATACTGCTTTTGCCGCAAAAATCCGCCTCTGATCGGTTTGAACATCCAGGGCGTTGTCGGTAAAACCGGATCAAGAAGGTTGGGATTGGAAAGCAGGCGCCGTTTTTCATATTTGTTGAGGATTTCAACTGCTTCTGGTGCAAATTCCGGTGACATGACCAGATCCAGACCCCATTTTTCTCTGCCAATATTCATGTTTGGCGGGACCTGGAAAAGCAGGTTGCCCAGTTCACCGGTAATGGGGAAGTTGGTAATCACTTCACCTCCCATGACCGCGACTTTGTCTCCGGAAAGCGCCTTTAAAAGAGCCAGGCCTGGATCCTTCCAGTCAAAGGCAGCGCCGCAGGGATTGCCATGCTTGCCGGCAATGGCAATGTAAGGAACTTTGCCTCGCGTACGCCTGAAAGCTTCGGCCAGAGTGCAGAGGATTTCAAGTACGCCATTGGCATCGGCCAGGGCAGTGTAGCTGGGATTACCGGATTCTACGTTGAAACGGTGGATGGCCAGGGGATCAGTGTTGTCAGGATCGGAAAAAAGGGTTGCCGGGTTTTGGCATTTGTTTTCGGCATAGGCCAATTCTTTTTCTTCCTGCATCATCAAGGTGCCATACTTGCCGCCACTGTGGAATTGGGCAGAATCAAGGCAATATCTGCCTACTGTGAATTCTGCCTTGGCGCGTAGTCGTTGGATTTGTTCTGATTCCAAGTCACCGGTTTTTTGCAGCTGTTCAATAACCCAACCGCGATCCTTGGCATCGCAGATAACGATGCGGCCGCCTTTGGCAGCGCTGCGAACCATGGTGGGACCACCGATGTCAGTCATATCCACGACAGAATCAATAGTCGCATCTGGTTTGGCGATTGCAGCCAAAAGCGGATAAAAATCACAACAGACCATCCTGATATACGGTATTCCCAGTTCTTTCATCTCATCAATGTCTTGCTTGATAAAGCGCGCTAAAAGTCCGGCATGGATTTCACGGGATAAGGTGACAACACGGTGTCCCAAAATCGCGGCGCCGCCGACCAGGTCGGCCACATCAGTGACTTTAAGGCCTGCTTCTTGCAGAACCTTGGCCGTGCCGCCCGAAGAGAGAATCAGCCAGCCCATTTCAATCAGGGCTTTGGCAAAGTCCACGATTCCGGTTTTGTTATAAACCGAAATCAAGGCCACGCCTTTGGTTCCTTTTGGAATCCGCAGTTTGGGCTTGGACGCCTTTTTGGTTACAGAAGCTTTTGTCTTTTTCACGCTTTTCATTTTTCTTGTTTTCTCCTTTCTTGGAAATTGTTTTTTCTTGGCCGGTATTTTTTTCATGACACTTCCTCCTTTTATTTATTTTAACCTAATAAATTAGGTTTTGTCTAATGAACAAAAGATGAAATTAGTTAAACAAAGTTTGAGATTAATGTCAATGAACTTTGTTGACAAGATAAATAAAATTAGTTAAGGTTTTGACAGGTTTTGTACCTTGTGAAAGAATCAGGCATTGCCTGGTTAAAATTAACCCAAAAAAGGAGAGAAGGAGGAAAGCATGAAGAAGAAATCAAGTTTGTTAACCGAAGGCAAAACAAAAAAGGTTTTTGCCACCGAAGACTCTGGCGTCGTTCACATCGAAAACAAAGAAGATATTACAGCCTTTGACGATCCAACCAAAACCAAGAAAATCCAATCCAAGGCCATAAGCGCTACGACTACGACCTGTCGCGTCTTTGAATTGCTGCGTGATGCTGACTTGCCCGTGGCTTACATCGAGCAGGTTTCACCGACCGAGTTCCAGACCCCAAAATGTGAAATGATCGGCCTAGAATTCGTTGTCCGTCGCCTGGGTGTAGGCAGTTTTACCCAGAGGCGTCCGGATCTGGCCGTGGGCAAAGGTGCTAAACCGCATCGATTCCACAGGCTGGTCAGCGAATTTTTTCTCAAGACCACCCACGGCAACCTCAAGCGCGGTGATGAGGTCATCTGCGACGTATTGCCCGTGATTGACGGTAAACAGCTGGAAGATCCGCTCATTTTCAATCCGTTCGAGCCCGAGTGGCGGCTGCTTCATCCCAAGAAACCGCTTTGGGAAAAGGGATCGGAGCTGGGCATTACCGTCATGGCGAAAAAGGTGGTTGATCCATTAAAGGGCTATATTGATGATTATCCAGGCTGGCGTGAGAGTATTGATAACATGGATGCCCTTGGCCGCAAAGCATTTCTGGTACTGGAAAAAGCCTGGGCCTTGCTCGGCTACACCTTGGTGGATTTCAAGATCGAGTTCGGCTGGACCGAGGATGGCCGGTTGGTCATTGCTGATGTGATTGACAATGACAGCTGGCGTCTCAAGGATCCGGAATTCGAAGAACAAAGCAAACAGGAATTTCGCGACGGCAAGGATCTGTCTCTGGTTGAAGCCAAATATCTCAAAGTGGCTGGTCTAGTCGAGCGTTTCCGTGTGCCGAGGCAGGCCTTGATCCTGTGGCGCGGTTCTAAGGATGATACATTTCCGGCATATCCCCAGATTGCCGTTGTGGAAGTCATTGACGTCGTACTCTCCGGCCATAAGCAAACACAAGCCTGCCTGACCAAGCTGGAAGAACTCCAGCGGGACTATCCAGATGGCGGTGTGATTATTGCATTGGTCGGTATGAGTAATGGACTGGGACCTGTTTTGTCCTCTCATACAAGCTGGCCGGTCATTGGTGTGCCGGTTTCAACCAAAGAATTTCCGGACGATGTCTGGAGCAGTTTGCGGTTGCCGTCGCAAAATCCTATGGCCACTGTTCTTTCAGACAAGAATGCCGTGCTTTTTGCCCTGAACATTCTGGGCCAGAAAAACCCGGCTGCCTATATGACGCGTCAATACGCCCTTGAGCAGCTGGACACTGGCTATTAACCAGTAATTTCAGCGGTTTGGAATAAATTTCTAAGCCGCTTTTTAAATATGACATAATTATTTTTTTCTGATAAAATAAAATTCATGAAGCAATATAAATTACATCCGGAAACATTTTGTCCTGATAATTTCAAGATTGATTACCAGGCAGAATTAAACAAGGAACAGTTAGACGCTGTCCTACATGGCGACGGGCCGTGTTTGGTTTTGGCTGGGGCAGGCAGCGGTAAAACGCGGACTTTGGTTTATCGGGTGGCTTATTTGATTGAAAAAGGAGTTGACCCTAAAAATATCCTTTTAATGACTTTTACCAATAAAGCTGCCAGGGAAATGTTAAATAGGGTAGAGGTTTTACTCAAATGCAGACCCAAAGGTCTGTGGGGCGGCACATTTCACCATATTGGCAATGCGATTTTGCGCCGTTATGCTAAAAATTTGGATTATGACAGCAAATTTAATATTTTAGATTCAGAGGATTCTAAAACCATGCTTAAGGCGGTTATGGGCGAAATGGGTTTGAATTTTAAGGAAAAGTATTTCCCCAAGCCCGATGTAATCCATGCGATTATTAGCTTTTGTGCCAATTCCCAAAAATCCGTGCGGGAAGTTTTTGAAATAAAATATCGCTATTTGGATCCGCAATTGATTTCGATAATTGAAGCGATTGATAAGGAATATCAAAAGAAAAAGTTTAAAAGTAATGTCATGGATTTTGACGACTTATTAACTAATTGGCTTAAACTCTTAAAAAAAGATAAGGCGGTTAAGGAAAAATTAGCCAATCAGTTTAAATATATTTTAGTGGATGAATTTCAGGATACTAATAAAATTCAAAGCGAGATTATTTATGAATTAGCTTCTGTCCACAAGAATATTTTGGTGGTAGGGGATGATTGCCAATCAATTTATTCTTTCCGTGCCGCTGATATCAGCAATATTTTAAGTTTTCCGGATAAATTTAAAGGCACAAAGATTTATAAACTGGAAACAAATTACCGTTCTTCGCCCGAAATTTTATCACTAGCTAACCAAAGTATTACCAATAATTTAAATCAGTATCAGAAGGCCTTGCATTCTTTGCGGGACAAAATGACACGGCCGGCTCTGGTTTCCTTGCAAGATGAAAAGCAACAAGCTGAATTTGTCTGCCAAAGAATTTTGGAATTGCAGGAAGAAGGAGGTTCTTTGAACGATATTGCAATTTTGTTCAGGTCGTCTTTTCAGGTTATGGAAATGGAATTGGCATTGAACAAAAAAAGTATTCCATATCAAATGCGTGGCGGCATCCGCTTTTTTGAGCAGGCGCATATTAAGGATGTAGTGGCATACCTTAAAGTTTTCAATAACCTTCATGATGAATTGTCATGGAAAAGGATTTTACTGCTTTATGACGGGATTGGTATGGTTAATGCCAGCAAAATCTGGCAAGATATCAGCCAGGTAAGTGATATTAAGCACGCCATCAGCATTTTGCCCAGTTTAACTTTTTCGGAAAAAGTTAGCAGCAGTTTGAAAAAGATTAAAGATTTGTTTGAAATTTTGATTAAGCAGGAAAAGGATTTTATTGCCACTGCAATCAGACAGGTGATTAAATCCGATTATGAAGCATATATAAAAAATAATTATGATAATGCCAAAGACCGTTTGGAAGATTTGCTTCAATTATCTAATTTTGCCTTAAGCTATAATAAATTAGAAGATTTTTTGGCAGATGTGTCTTTGTCCGAAGGTTTTCGCGGGGAACAGATTGAGGGTTATCAGGAAGGTCCGGATGAATCAATTGTTTTGAGCACAATTCACCAGGCCAAGGGTCTGGAATGGAAACATGTTTTTGTGATTGGACTGGTTGAAGGCCAGTTTCCGCATTACAAAGTTTATGACCATCCAGAAGAACTTGAAGAAGAAAGGCGCTTGTTTTACGTAGCCACAACTCGTGCTAAAGATGAATTATATTTAACTTATCCGATATTCTCATTCTCTTATTTAACCGGACAGAATATAAATAAGCGTTCCACGTTTGTATCTGAACTGGATGATAATTTGTTTGAGGTTTGGCAGGTGAATGAATCCTCCTCCGTTGAAGCTTCGGAAGATATAGATGACAATGACGGAGATGATATTGATTATGATTCTGATCAGCCATTTAGCAAACATGAATTTTTGAGGACAATTAGGTATGACTAAGCTACAAATATACAAATAAATACAAAAGACTACAAATTTGTAAAAATTTGTAGCTGATTTGTAGATTTGTAACATAATTAAAAAAGCCGAGGGGTTAACCTCGACTAAGAAAATGAAGAACGAAATTGGACCGCGCTATTGCGGTTTGGTTTCCGGAGCTTTGGGTTGTACCGGGGGAAAGAAAGCAAAATCTCCTGTACTGTCAACTTCGACAATCCATCCCGGCTCAACTTTATCAATGCAATGTCCTAAAGAATTTGCAGGTGCAGTGAAAATTTGTCTTACACCATCTTTTTCAGCCAATACATCGGGACAATTAACATTGATGACTTGCCAGGTCCCTTTCAGTTTCGCCATCTCCTCGGGAGATTTTTGCCGGCAACCAAGAACTAACACTGCAAACACCATTACCAACAGAACTTTTTTCATCTTTTCCTCCTTTTCTTATTTTTCAACTTATCATAAAATTATTATTTCGTCAAGAGTTGCTATGTTTAACTTATGCTTCATAAACCTACTCAAAAACGCATATATTTTGAAGGCGCGACATATTTTATAACATGCACTACGCATAATTGGGTTGAATATTTTAAGGAACCCATATTTTGCGATTTATTCGTGGAAATTTTAAAATTGACCAAGAAAATTAAGGGATTTGATTTGTACGCATTTGTAGTCTTATTAGATCATTTTCATATAATGTTTTGTCCTCATAAAGCAGAAAATTTGCCCAAAGTTATGCAATTTATCAAAAGAAATTTATCACGAAATATAAATTTTGTTCTCGGTTACGAACCCGAAGAAGCGATTTATAAATCACTTCTTCGATTAAAGGAGGAGTACAAAATTTATAAGGACTTGATTGAACAACATTATGAAACATAATTAGAATTGCGAAAACAATTCCTCGCAAAATATGACGCCAACCAAACTCAATTCTATAAATTCAAATGGCTTTAATCATATCGCGACCACTATATCCGTAATTCTCAGGATTTTGAAGAACATTTGAAATATATATATAATAATCCTATGAAGCATAAATTGCCGGATGCGGAAAATTATAAGTATATTTATACAAATTATCCTGATTTAATAAGCGAAATTTAAAATTATGGCACTGTCAAAATATAAAGCTAAGCGCAAATTTACTAAAACAACCGAACCCAAACCCAAAGTAACAAAAAAGTCCTTGAGCCGTTTTGTGGTTCAGGAGCATCATGCCCGCAATTTGCATTGGGATTTTCGACTGGAAATGGAATCCTCAATTAGAAGCGGGGAAGTGGTTTTAAAATCATGGGCAGTACCCAAAGGCGTACCAGTAAAATTTGGAGAAAAAAGGTTAGCAGTCGCAGTTGAAGATCATCCTGTTGATTATATTAATTTTAAAGGCGCAATTCCCAAGGGCGAATATGGTGGTGGCACAGTTAAAATTTGGGATAAGGGTAAGTACAAATTATTAAGACGAACATCCAAGGAAATTGAAGTTGTTTTGAATGGTAAAAAGGCCAAAGGACGCTATGCTTTGGTTAAGACCAGTTTTGGCAAAAATTCCTGGCTTTTAATTAAGCTTAAACAAAAGTAGATTTTGAGATATAATATAAGTAGCTTAATCCTAATTTCTTAATCCTTAATTCTATGATAGAAATTGAAATTCAACATGGCGATATAACCAAAGTCCAGGCTGATGCTATAGTTAATCCGGCTAATTGTTTGGGCTGGATGGGCGGAGGATCGGCCGAGGCTATAAAAAATGCTGGAGGTAAAATTATTGAAGATGAGGTAATAAATAAAGCTCCTTTGGAAGTCGGCAAGGCAATGGCAACCACTGCAGGTAACTTGCCATTTAAAGCAGTTATTCACGCTCCTACCATGGAAACTCCGGCAGAAAAGGCCATGGATTATAATGTGGAAATGGCTGTGCGCGGAGCATTACTTTTGGCTGATGATCAGGGCTTTAAAACCATTGCCATGCCAGGTATGGGTACGGGTATAGGCGAGTTTCCCAAAGATAAGGCTGCTAAAATTATGATTACTGAGATTAAAAAGTTAAATCCAATAAATTTAGAAAAAGTAATTTTAATTGATCTTGATGAACAACTGGTTAAGGAATGGCAGAAGGAATTAAATAAAAAATAGTATTTATCAAAAAGAAAAAACGGGCGTCAGGGACGTCCGTTTTTTGTTATCTTAATTGTTTTATTTTAATAGATTTTGCAAGAGCATAGCAACGGTCATGGGGCCGACGCCGCCAGGAACAGGTGAACGCCAGGAAGCGACTTGGTCGCAAACAGGGTCAATATCGCCGACTGTTTTTCCATCAACTTTATTTATGCCGACGTCAATTAAAATGGCGTCTTTTTTTATCATTGGGGGTTTAATGTAATGGGGTTTGCCAATGGCGACGATGAGAATATCGGATTTTAGAACTTGGGTCTTAGCTTTTGGATTTAAATAATTAATTTGTAAATCTGGCAGTAATTCTTTAAAAGGTATTGCAAATTCTTCAGAATTAGAAAAGATGATTACTTTTTTATTTTTCAAATTAACTTTAGTTTCTTTCAATAATTTTACAATACCCAAAGCTGTTGGTGAGGTGAAAGGGGAATTGAATTGAAAGCCGTCAATGTCTTTTTTAGGGTCAATAGCTTGAATTATTTTGTCAGTATTGAATTTTTTAGGTAAAGGCAATTGTACGATAATGCCGTTAATTTGGGGATCTTTATTTAAAAAATTAATTACTTTCAATATCTCATTTTCATCACAGTCTTTACTTAATTTATAATTGGAAAAAGTAATATTAGCATCCAAACAGGCCTTTTCTTTAAGTTTAAGGTAAAGTTTAGACGCTTGGTTATCACCAACTAAAATAGCAGCCAGGCCTGGCTTTTTATCCAAGGTAGCGACTTTTGCCTTAACTTGCACTAGAATTTTTTCGGCAATTTTTTTTCCGTCGAGTAATTGTGCTGGCATATGATAATGCGAATACTTATGCAAATGATGCAAATAATTCGCAGTATTCGCGTTAGAATTTTATATCAGAATAAATAGGAAATTTTTGAGTCAAACCTTTAACCAATGATTTTGTCTTGGCTTTTATATTCGCATTCATCTGATTTTTTAAGACATTACAAATTGCCTCTCCGATTAACTCCATTTCCTTTTCTCTCATGCCCTGGGTAGTTAAAGCCGGAGTGCCGATTCGCAAGCCGGATGGATCAAAAGGCGATCGGGTTTCAAAAGGTATGGTATTAAAATTTGCATAAATATCACATTCAGCTAAAGTATTGGCAGCTTGTTTGCCAGTGATATTTAAATTCGTACAGTCAATTAAAATCAAGTGCGTATCAGTGCCGCCGGAAACCAAGCGCAAACCATTACTTAAAAAAACTTGGGCCAATGCTTGGGCATTTTTTATAGTTTGTTTTTGGTCATTAATAAATTGTTCTGTCATGGCTTCTTTAAAGCAAACAGCTTTGGCAGCAATAACATGTTCAAAAGGACCGCCTTGAATGCCTGGAAAAACTGCCTTATCAATTTGCTTGGCGTATTTTTCCTTACATAAAATAATTGCGCTTCTCGGTCCGCGTAATGTTTTATGAGTTGTAGTTGTTACCACGTCTGCAAAGGGAACAGGGTCAGGATGTACACCTGCCAAGCATAAGCCCACAATATGAGAAACATCTGCTAATTGTATAGCTTTAATTTCCTGACAAATTTGGCTAAAGGCCTGAAAATCAAATTGTCTGGGATAAGCAGTTGAACCGGTAATAATCAGCTGGGGTTTTTCATTTAAAGCCAGTTCGCGGACTTGATCCATGTCAATCAATTCTGTTTTTTGATCAACAGCATAATGAATAATATTATAGGTTTGTCCGACTAAGCTTACTTTGGAGCCATGCGATAAGTGGCCGCCGTGCGGCAAGCTCAAAGACATTATTTTATCTCCTGGTTTAAGCAAACCAAAATAAACAGCTAAATTAGCGCTAGTGCCAGAATGGGGCTGGACATTAACATGGTCTGCTTTAAACAATTCCTTGGCTCTATCAATTGCTAAGGATTCAATTTGGTCAATAAATTGATTACCAGTGTAATACCTGGCATTGGGATAACCTTCAGAATACTTATTATTTAAAGGTGTAGCCATGGCTTCTAAAACAGCAAGGGAAGCAAAATTTTCTGAGGGTATCATAATCAGGCCGCTTTGCTGTCGTTGGGTCTCTTGTTTGATTAATTCAAAAATTTTTGGGTCTTCTTTGGATAAAAATTTCATAGCTTAAATATTAAAAATACTTATTTTAAGTTTATAAGTTAAAGCTGTGCTTGTCAAAAAAAACGGGGCTGTAACCAGATGGAAACAGCCCCATATATAATCATCCAGCAAAATATTTTCAGGTTCAGCGCTTTTACGCTATATTAAGATTTTGCGTAATTACGCCTTACTCGTATCAAGAGGCAGACCCAAAGGGTCAGGAGTTTTACCGCCTTTTGATATTTCGCTGGTAATTTACGGGACTCTGCGTAGCGGAGTCCCTTGCCGGAGGATCAGTTGAAAGAACAAGTTGTGAGACTGATGACAGAGTTGGCTCCTCTATTTTTTACTAGCTAGTGCTAGTTTGTTTTTCGGGCCGCCATGAGCACAGATCATTCGCCACAAGATATTGCCCATAGCGGCCCTTTTCTCAAGAACAGAGCGAGTCGGGAGAAAAATATTTTAAACGAAAACAGAGTTTTCGTTATTGTTTGGGCCGCCACAGGCGCGGCCCTGGAGAAATATGGTAGCCACGAAAAAAGAAGAACCTATTT
>Ga0315268_10006306_pt1 | contig 12642 bp, 7 predicted proteins | sample C1_top_MG_FD_204535 | JGI IMG/M metagenome (GOLD analysis project Ga0315268, IMG submission 204535) | Sediment microbial communities from Yellowstone Lake, YNP, Wyoming, USA - C1_top | ecosystem: Environmental > Aquatic > Freshwater > Lake > Sediment | place: USA: Wyoming | collected 2017-08-01 | reverse complement strand
TGAACCTTACAGATAGGAAAGTCCTATGGACGGTGTTCCTCGAAGGACAGATAAGGCAGATGGAGTTCAGCTCGGATGACTCGCTGATATATGCAGGGAGCGGTGATGGGTACCTGTACGCCGTCAATACGACTAACGGAAATATTGCTTGGCGCACGAACATCGAAGCGTGGCCTTATAGCACAGGAGGCATGATGCTGACCGAGGATAACTCGCTAATCGCATGCGCGAGCAAGATAGGGAACATATCCCTCATAGATACATCGATGCGCGAGCGCCTCTGGAGCTTCGACACGACGGGCGGAGGGCACTATGCTGAGATCTCCCCCGACCTAGACTACGTGATTGCCGGTTCCGGGGGCCCCTACGGTACAACCTTGCTCGAGATGAATGGAACTCTGAGGTGGTTCCAGCAGGGCACTGGCAGCGCTGATATATTCGCGGACGGGGCACACATCGCCCTCGGCCAAGACTGGGGTCTGGACATCATCAATCCTAACGGCACGATTCTGTGGAGCTATTGGGAGGACTTTAGTCATATAGGCAAACCGGTCACAACAAGCTTCATCTATGTCCTCAAGAACCAGACAAGGGTCATCGTCGGTCACGGAAGCGGAGCAGCATACTTCTGGAACGTCACCATCAGTCCTGTCCCTGGCGCCAATGACACACAGGCTCCGGTCACGCATGACGATTACGACGGCCAGTGGCATCAGTACGACTTTACAATCAATCTCACAGCCACGGACGAAGGAACAGGTGTCGCGGCAACCTTCTACCGGGTGAACGACGGCCCGCTGATGAACTTGAGTACAGATGGTCAGCCGTTGATCCACACAGAGGGGGAGAACAACAAGCTCGAGTATTGGAGCGTGGATGCGGCCGGGAATGAAGAATGGCCCCATAATTTCCTCACAGGGATCAAGCTCGACGTGACCGATCCCGTGGCGAACGCGGGCACTAACCAGTCGGTGCCATACGGCTCTATCGTCGAACTCAACGGCACAATGTCCAGCGACAATTTCGTGATTGTCAACTTTACCTGGACATTCCAATACAACAACATGACGTGGACGCTATATGACGAAATCGCGCATTTCCAGTTCGATATTCCCGGCGTGTATCTCATCACATTGAAGGTCACGGATGCGTCCGGCAGATCCAGTACGGATAAGGTCACTATCACAGTGGAGAATGTTCCCATACCGGAATTCGGGAGTCCCATAATTCCTACAATCGGATTGACTCTGTTGTCCATATTGGCTGCACGAATGGGGAAAGCCAAGAAAGCAAAATAGTGATTGATTGCGAATGACGAGAGCAGCTGGCTTCCTTCCCTGATTCCCGATTGTTCCCTGACTTATGATTAGCAATAAATCTAGGAGTGGGGTAGGTCGGATTTGAACCGACGACCTCGTGGTCCCGAACCACGAATCATGAACCAAACTAGACCACTACCCCTTCTTCTCGCGAGGGCGGAGTGTAATCGAATAATCGTATTATAGCATTGCCCATCCTCTGAATCCATTCGGGAGCCTCCGGCTTGGTCTCAGTCGATACGGCGCATCTTGCTATGATTACCTGGGTAGATGACCATCGTCGAATGACGATTACCATATTCGACAGACTTTTATATGCACAAGTGCTTCAGCCAGTCATGCGAGAACAGCTCAGAGAGAAGATGGCTGGCGAGATCGCGCTTTCGGATGAGCCCGGCAAGACCATCAGGAAATGGAGGGAGCAATTCAAGGTCTCCCAGCAGGATCTTGCCCGACAATTGAACGTCTCGCCTTCGGTCATCAGCGATTACGAAGCGGGGAGGAGGAAATCGCCAGGAATCGCCACAGTAAGGCGCATCGTGGACGCCCTGATTGACATAGACGAGACCACTGGCGGCCAAATCATGAAGCAGTACACCTTGGCCAACGTCTCCGAGGCGGTGATATCGATAAGGGAGTTTTCCGAGGATGTGCAGATGGGCGCTTTTCTGAAGGCGATCGAAGGCGAGAACCTGACCCCCCAGGTGCAGATGGAGAGACACCTGCACGGATACACTGTCATAGACAGCATCAAGGCCATCACTTCGCTGGATTCTTTCGACTACTTGAAGATATACGGATGGAGCAGCCAGAGAGCGCTCATATTCACCGGGGTGAAGTTCGGCCGATCCCCGATGATAGCGATCCGCGCGCACCCGCTCAAGCCGGCGATGGTCGTCTACCAGAAGCCGGAGAAGGTCGACGAGCTGGCCGTCAAGCTGGCGGAAATAGAGAACATACCGCTCGCCCGAACGCAGCTCGAAGTACCGGTCATCATTGAAAGATTGAACAAATTGTGAACGCTGGTGAAAGGGATGGATGTTGGGATAGTCAGCTACGGTGCCTATGTGCCGAGATACAGGATTGCCCCGGCGGAGATAGGACGAATCTGGGGACTCGACGGTGCTGGTCTTGGGAGGGGACTCATGGTCGAGGCGAAATCGGTCCCGTCGCCGGATGAGGATGTCGCCACGATTTCCGTCGAGGCGGCAAGATACGCGCTGAGGAGATGTAGGGTCTCCCCGCAGAAGATAGGTGCGATATATGTCGGGTCGGAATCGCATCCCTACACCGTCAAGCCGACAGGGACCATTGTGGCCGAAGCGATCGAGGCCACTCCGGCGCTCACGGTTGCGGATTACGAGTTCGCGTGCAAGGCTGGAACGGCGGCAATCCAGACGTGCATGGGACTGGTCAAGTCCGGCATGATAGAATACGGGCTTGCAATAGGTTCTGACACCTCACAGGGGGCCCCGGGAGATCCTCTCGAATTCACCGCCTCTGCGGGCGGTGCTGCTTTCCTGATAGGGTCGAAGGAGATTATCGCGAGGATAGACCACACGGTCTCCTACACGACCGACACCCCGGATTTCTGGCGCAGAGAAGGACAGGTGTACCCGAGCCATGGTGGGAGATTCACGGGCGAACCCGCGTATTTCAAGCACATCATCTCCTGCAGCAAGATGCTGTTCGAGCGCACGGGGACGAAGCCTACGGACTTCAAGTATGCGGTGTTCCATCAGCCGAACGGCAAGTTCCCGCTCAGGGTCGCCAAGCAGCTGGGATTCAGCGACGAGCAGGTCAAGACCGGCCTTTTAACGCCGAAGATTGGAAACACATATTCCGGCGCGGTTCCGCTCGGGCTGTCCGCCATCCTGGACGAGGCGAAGCCCGGGGACAGGATATTCGTCGTATCGTACGGGTCAGGCGCAGGCTCGGACGGGTTTGACATCACTGTGACGGACGCTATTGAGCAATACGAAAGGAGTGCCGCGCCGACTGTGAAAGAGATTCTCTCGAATTTCAAGCTGCTCGACTACGGGACCTACGCCAAGTTCCGGGGCAAGATACTGCTCGGAGGTGAGTGACGATGAGGAGGGTTGCAATCATAGGTGCGGGAATGACCGAGTTCGGAGAGCTTTGGGACCAATCCTTCCGTGATATGGGCATCCGTGCTGGGTTCGAGGCGCTGAACGATGCGAATCTGACGTCCGAGCAGATCGATGCATTGTACGTCGGGAACATGTCTGCCGGCAGATTCATCGAGCAGGAGCACGTCGCCGCGCTCATTGCCGACTATGCGGGCTTCGCGAAGAACAACACGCCATCAACAAGGGTGGAAGCGGGAGGCGCGAGCGGCGCGCTCGCGATCCGAGAGGCTTTCATGTCGGTCGCATCGGGCCTGCACGACATCGTGGTCGTAGGCGGCGCCGAGAAGATGACGGATATCAGCGATGAGGAAGTGAACGCGATCCAGTCATCGGCAGCCGATCAGGAATGGGAGACGATATTCGGGGCGACATACCCGAGCCTTTTCGCTCTGATGGCGGCCAGACACATGCACGAGTACGGGACTACCAGGGAGATGCTCTCGGCGGTCGCCGCGAAAAACCACAAGCACGGCTCGATGAATCCGAAGGCGCAGTTCAGACGGGAGATAAAACCGGAGGACGTGAGCAAGTCACCCATGATATCCAGTCCGCTCAGAATGTTGGACTGCGCCCCGATCTCGGACGGCGCCGCCGCGGTAGTGATGTGCCCGCTCGACATGGCGAAGAAGTTCACCGACAGGCCCGTGGAGATATTGACGACGGCGATGGCGAGCGACTCGCTGGCACTGAATCAAAGAAGGAGCATCACTGAGATGGCGGCCACGAAAATCGCCGCGAAGAAGGCCTACAATCGAACGGGGCTGAAACCATCAGACATCGATTTGGCCGAGGTGCATGACAACTTCACCATCACCGAGATCATGGCTGTGGAGGATCTCGGCTTCGCGCCGAAGGGCAGCGGAGGGAAATTCACGCTCGAAGGGAAGACGACCGTCGGAGGGGAGATTCCGGTGAACACCTCGGGCGGATTGAAGGCGAGAGGGGATCCGATAGGAGCGACCGGGGTCGCGCAGATCATCGAGATCGTGCAGCAGCTCAGGGGGGATGCGGGCAAGAGACAGGTGCCGGACGCGAAGATAGGGCTGACGCACAACGTCGGAGGTACCGGTTCGACAGTGATAATCCATATCCTGGGGGTGCCGCAATGACGAAGACCCCCAGATACTGGCGTGAGAACCAGAGCAGATATAACATGATCGGTGCGAGGTGCACGAACTGCGGGAAGATGTACTTCCCGGCGAGAGCCATGTGCATCGAGTGCGGGAGGAAGAGCCTCGGAAAAATGGAGAAGTTCAAGTTCTCGGGCAAAGGATCGGTCTTCTCCGTCACGACGGTTCATGAGGCCCATGAACAGTACGATTTCCTGAAGCCCTATACGCTCGCGCTCATCGAGCTCGACGAGGGGGGGAAGATACTCGGGCAGATCATAGATTGCGAGCCGGAGGAGATAAAGATCGGCATGAGGGTCAAGTCGACCTTCAGAAAGCTCGGCGAGGAGGGAAAGTCGGGGACGATATATTACGGGTACAAGTTCACCAAGGAATGAACGGCCTTAGAATTCCAGAGTCGCACCGCAGTTGCCGCACTTCCTGGTCCTTTTGGCGCACGCGAGATGCGCGACGCCGTTGCACTTGTTGCAGATAGCTATGTCGAACCCGGGCTTTATCTTGCCGCTGCAGGAGACGCATTTCGTCGGCTCGGTGGCGCGCGCGATCCTCGCGCTGGGCTCCTTCGGCAGGACTATTACATCGCTCTTCGCGCCGAATTGATATTCCTTGCCGTCGAAGATCCTCTTGGCGGTGACAGTCACAGACAGCTGCGCGTCCCCGATGCGTCTCGGCACCACGGGAATGGAGATGCTTCTCGTCTCTCCCGCCTTCAACGGCGCAATCTCAGGGACTGTTTCGATCTCCATGTTGCTTCCGAAGAACTCGAGCTTGAGATCCTTTGCAAGCGCCTTCCCCTTGTTTGCAAGCTCGATGTTGATAGTCGCCCTTTGATCCTGCTTCAGCTCTACCGGGAGAAGGGACACCGAGATATCGGGGTTGAACCTATCCATGTTGGCCTTGATGTTCTCGCCGGCATCCCGCAGGAGTTCTATCGCCGAAGAGTAGTCGCTCTCCCGCTCTATCTCCGCCATCGCTATCAGCCGGTCGCTCTCTCGGGTGGGGATCCCGAATCGCCTCGCAACGGTCACCGCGCTCTCGGCGGCGTACTTTGCATCGAGATACTCCTTGTGCAGCGATTCTATCTTCGAGAGCAACGATTCTGATTCGATTATCGACTTGAAAGAGAGCTCATACTCCCCGCCCTCCATCATCTTCTCGATCTTCTTGAGCTCCTGTTCGACGATCGCTACTGACGCCCCGCTCTTTGCCACGACGGACATCTTTGCCCTGATGTCGCTGATCGCAGAATACAGTCTCTCCTTGAGGTAGCTCTCGATGCTCTGGCTTGTCTTCTGCGTCTCTTCGAACGCCACATCCCAGAGGCCCTCCTTGGCGGATACCTGGGCGGCGTCGAGCATCGCCCGGTAGTCCTTATCGTCAGGAAGTCCCAGGCTCGATGCGAGGTCGAGCAGTATCTCCGCTCGCGACAGCTTCTCGTTGATGATTCTCTCGAGCTCGACTGATATCAGGCGCTCCCCGTCTATGCAATACTCCCTGCACTCCGCGAAGGCACCGTTCTGAAGCGCTTCTTCCGCCTTCTGCCGTATCTGTTCTATATTCGCGAGCTCGAGACCTATCTTTCTCAATCTGGACAGACGGTCGTTGAGAGAGTTCATGTCGAGCCTGCAGCCCTCTGCCTGGCGCCTGACGCGCTCGATCTCGTCCCCGAGGGATATCGACCGCTCGATTGCTTCCTCGAATCTCTTTTCGCGCATCGCCTCTTCGGCTTTCTCGAGCATTTCCTTGGCAGCTGCTACCGCGAGCATGTCCTTCTCGGCATTCGATAGCTTCTCCCTTGCCACCTCCAGGGCTCCTGCCGCCAAGGAACGCTGCAGATCCGCCCTTTCCAGCTCCTGTTCACATGAGATGATCTTCTTGACGGCGTCCTGGAAATTGGAGAGGTCGAAGCTGCTCTTCGCCTCGTCAAGCAAAGACCTTGCATCATCGACGTATGTGCCGTCCTTCTCGGCGTAGGTTATCCTTCTCGCCAATTTCTGCAGCAGTCCTTGTAGATTCTTCTTGGCGATTTCAGCTGCCTCATTGGAAATCTTCTTCGCGAGCTCGAAGGCGATCGCATATTTATGACTGTTCAATGAATCGACGGCCTGAGCGAGAATCGAGCGCGGCTCGGACATGTCTATGCCTATCATCTCGGCGTCCCTTATGCGCTCCTTCGCTATCCTTATCTCGAACGCGCTCTTCGAGCTCAAATCCCTTATCTGATCTATCTCCTCTCCGGCGGACTTGGCGCTTTTCAGGCAAGATTCGTAGTCCTGCCGATCGAACTCGCTCTTTGCCTGCTCAAGCAGCTTCTCCGGACGAGAGGTATCGACGCCGACGTTCTTTGCATCGGCTATGAGCGTGGCGATCGATGCGATCTCCTCCTGAGACTTCGATTTCAAGAGCTCGTCGAGTTCGGCTCTGGCTTTCTTCGCGGATGCAAGTGCGAGGTCGTAGTTTCTCTCCTTCATCGCGGCCTTTGCATCTTCCAGAGATTGCCGCACCCCCTCCGGTGTCAGGTTCTCCGAGTCCGTGAATCCTATGGACATCTTGAGCGACATGATCAGCTTGGCAGCAAGATACATCCCCATCGATCTCTCGAGCATCGTCTCGGCTTCCGCTATCTTCCGCTCGGCATCATCTATGCTCAGGCCAGCCAAGTCGCTTTTTGACTCTTCCAGCAATCTTGCTGCTGCCGAAACGTCGATATTGTTCTTTGCCGCCTCAGAAAGCAGTTCCTCGCATCTGCCCAGCTTCTCCAGCAAGATCTGCTGTTCATGTGTGAATCTGTTGATCTCGCTCAGAGACTTTGAGGACGTCTGATAGGAGGACGAGTACTCCCCGGCCTCGAGAAGCTCCTTTGCCTGCTTGTAATACGCTCTCCACTTCGTGGTATCGATGGAGTTCGATTTCGCGCCATCGAGAACCGCCTTGAGCGAAAAAAGTGTCTTTTGCGCGACCTCTTCAAGGGCTGCATCGGCATCCTCTATCGTTTCCTTTGCCGTCGCGACGGCCACTTCGAGCACGCCCTTCTGAAGAGCCTCATCGGCTTTCTTGACCATCAAACGGAGGTCGGAAGCGTCTATGCCAGCAGCTTCGACTTCGGATATCTTTATCTCGGCGTCCCCGATCAGGCGTTTCGCTTCGTTTATCCCGCGCTTTTCAAGATTGTCCTTGATGTCCGTGATCCTCGACAGAGCATCGATGTATTGCGACGAGTAGATCAATTGCCTAGCATCGTTCAAGCTCGACCGGAACTCTGTGACGTCGAACGATTTCGAGCAATCATCCAGGAATGATTCAAGGGCCGATGCGGTGTCTACCAGGACCTCATGATATGCCTTGTTCGATGCCTCGATGCTCATTGCCGCCCGCCTGAACGCCTCGAGAGAGTTTAGCTCAGAGATCTCCTCGTTGGCAATTCTGAGCTGCTCCTTCGCCTCGGTCGGGTCGATCCCCAACTGCCCTGCAATCGAGATGAGGCTCTCTGCATCGAGTATCTTCTCCTGGGCCGCCTTTCTTACATACTTCTCTATCGCCTCGATCCCGGCCTTGGCCTTCGCGTCCGCCTGGACGAAGTCCTTGTTTGCGAGCGCGCTCCTGACCTCACCGAACATGTTGACATCGCTGGGGATTTCTATACCGGCATCTTCCGCCTGCTTGATCATCATTGCCAGCTTCTCGAGACCGCTCTGTGCGTTCCTGAAGGCCGAGAGTATCTCTGTTACCTCCTGATCCGCCTGCTCTGCGGCCGCGATAGCCTCCTCGAACATGCCCTTCTGAAGTTTGTCCCTTGCGTCGTTGAGGGTCGTTATCGGCTTTCCGATATCCAGGTTCAGTTTTTTCGCGAGGACGAAATTGTCCTTCGATTTCGAGATGGCTTGAAGAACAATCTTGAACTGGGCATCCTTGAGAGCGTTCCTTGCCTTTTCAATAGATTTGGTCGCCTCAGCGATATTCTTGTCCCTCATCGCCTTGCTAGCCGTCTCGATGAGCGTCTGGGCCGCTTCGGTGTCACCCTCGTGCTTTTTCACTATCCGGATATCCTCCCGAACCTTTCGGATATCCTCAAGGATCTTGCTGGAGGTCGCCTTCTCGCATTCGCTCTGCGCCCGTCGGACATAGCTCGCCGCCTCGTCGAATTCCATGGATTCGAGGCTCTCGCGAGCCTTGTCTATGTATTCCCTCAGTTTCGAAACATCGGTCCCGAAATCCTCGGCCGCGAGCACACTGTCTTCTGCCGAATCAATATCTGCCTTTATCCGCGATTTGACTATATCGATCGCCGATGCCAGCAGAGAGTTGACAGTGGCGATTGCGGCCCTGTAATCTTCGGACTCTATCATCTCTTTCGTGTTGCGAAGGTCTCTCTGGAGATCCTCAACGTTCTCTCCAATATCCTTCGCCTTCAGGATGATCTGCTGGGCCTTCGAGTATGTCTTGGCATAATGTTCGTGAAGAGCTTTCTGTGAGATATCATATGTCTCCTCGGCGAGCTTGACTGTCGCGTCGAAGTCCTCCTTGTCCATGGAAGACTTGACGTCAGAGATCAATTGCTTCAGCTGTGATGGCTCTTCCCCGGACTCAGTCACAATCTGAACGATCTCATCCGCGCCCTTCAGGATTGAAAGAATCCTTTCCTTGAAAATCTCTTTCGCGGTCTCGATCGCGCGCTCAGACTTATCCAACGCGAGATCGAAATCCTTCGATTCGAGAGCCGCATTGGTCTCCGCGATGGCCTTCTTCCCGAGGTCGATATCGGCGTTGAGCTTCTTGCAACGCTCCAGTATTCCTTCCGCTACCTGCAGGCGCTCTTCTGCATCGGCCTTCTTCTTGGATGCCTCCTTCGCCTTCTGCTCGATCTGCTTCGCCAATTGGAGGCTTTTCAGATAGCTACCTGCCAATATTCTCTACCTCTTGCGGCTGATTTCTTCGAGAGGACTGCCCCACATTGCACGTTTCTTTCGATGTGAGTGCATCTCTGCCCGCGCGCAGTCCCGAAACGGAGCGTTTCTTTCTCACATCTATTGCAGATGTAATATACAGACTAATCGCGCCTAATCACGTATCGACAGAGGGAAAATCAGCCACCCTAAGGATATAAATATGTCGGGGATGTCATCAATTTCGAACAGAAGCTGCCAGGAAAAGGACGGTTTCCAAGCAAGCGTCATGTCGTCTGATTACTCTCCAAGAACGCTTCATTCCAGGGATTTTATTTCGTGATACAATTCCGACATCACAGGACACTCGATCCCCAGCTCTAACCCGAATCGCAGAATCGGTCCGCAAATCGCATCAATCTCGGTTCTCTTACCCCTCTCTATATCCGAGAGCATGCTTGAGCGGTTATCTGCGGTATTCGTCGCGATTTCGGTCATGTATCGTATCACATCCGGAGGATCAAGAGCTATCCCCTTCGCGCCGGCGACCCTCATGCCTTCCAGACATACGGCAATAGCCTGCTCCTTCAATCTCTTGTCACCGACTATCATTCCATTCTTGCATCTATGAATCGCCGTCAGCGGGTTTATCGCGGCATTGGCGATGGCCTTGGACCAGAGGACGCCTGTGATGTTCTCGCTCCATCTCGTTCTGATGCCAGCATCGCGCAAGATTCTCTTGGCGGCATCGAGAGCAGCGGATTCTCGTGTCAGGGAGCCGAGCACGATTTCGCCTTCGGCTACATACCGAACGACGCCCGGACCGATTCTATGGGCAGCCATGCTGGTGACGCCGATAACCACGGCGCTCTCGTCATGATATCTGCAGAGCGCCTCGGCGTTTCCCATACCGTTCTGCACGGTCACCAAGCATCCGTTCCCGACCAGATGCCCGGCAGTGCATTTCGCCGCAATCCCAGTGTCATACGATTTCGTGGTCACGAATATCGCATCAAACTTGCTATCATCTTCAATGGTCTCAAGGGCAGGTATCTTTAGGCAATCGTTCATCAGGCCTTCGAGCCTCAGGCCCCGTTTCTGTATCTCGCGCAGATGCTCCCCGCGAGTGATGAACAGGACATCATGGGCACGAGAAAGAAGAGCGCCTATCACGCTGCCTAGAGCCCCCGCGCCGAAAATGAGAACCCTCATTCGTCCTCTCTCCGAGCCTTTTCCGCCTCGATGTGGGCGATCCTGACAGGGTCGGGCACCCTGTATTTCCAGAATGGTTGAAGCAACTTTAGGCTTGATCTGACCGACACCCTATGTCCCGGAGAAACATAGACCGGCGCAACACCTGAGACTCTTGATACGGCGAATCCTACATGCCTGCCGGCAATCATCACCTTCTGGGCAGGTCCTCTGCCAACGATGCTGCCGACGAGCAATTTCTTCGCCACGCCAATGGATGGCACGTCCAGGATGACCCCCAGATGGCTTGCCACTCCGAAACCGATTGGATGCAGGATGCCGTTGCCGTCGTGCACAAGGATCACGTCCTCACCAGCCTTCCTTACAAGTTCCGATACGACCTCAGCTTCCCGAAAGGTCAAATATGTCGGTATGTACGGAAAGTGCACCTTCGTCTTATTGGTGACGACATCGATCAGACTTCCGGACTTTCTATCGAATAAGGCGAGCGCGCCGTACGCGATATCCTCCCGATACGCGACATCCGAACCGGCGATAATGGATGCGCCCGAGTAGTCATCTCTGAGGACGACTTTGCGATGATCCCTCTTCTGGATCCGTCTGAACCTTCGCAGCGGATAGGTCGTCTTGAAATCGTCGAACACCACTCTATCGAAATTCAGAATCTTATCACCCTCTATCTCAATCCCCTCGGCGCGAAGCAGCTTCTTCTTGCCCTCGATCCCTCCGTCCCCGGTATATCCTCCGATCGTCCCATCCGATTGCACGACGCGCCTGCAGGGCACGCGGACTATGTCGTCGTTCTCCGACATCACCTTGCCGACGAACCTGCTTGCAGCGATGTCTCCCAGCGCCTCGGCGACCCTCCCGTACGTCGTTATTCTGCCGGGCGGGACCTGGGCCACCAGCTTCTTCACCTCTTCGGCGAGATCCATCTCCGGGAAATCTACCGCCAGGTAAATCACCGAAATACCTATAGCACCCGTTGAGGGTAATATGTATTTTGGCCAGAAACGTGAGCGGCAATGAACGCAAGACAAGCCGGAAGACTGGAATGCTACGAGAAGATAGCTGCAGGGTTCAAATCGCCCAGATATTTCTTGACAAAGAAAACGAAATGCGGATTCGATGGGTCGGAGCCTTCAGAGAGGCTCTGGGAGATCCACGATGATAGGCGTTCAGGCATCGGAGCGGGTGACAATGCCCGGAAAGACACGAGCCTGCTCGACCTCAAGGTCGAACTTGCGGAGAGAATCCTCAGCGATTGCGCCTTCTGCGAAAGACGGTGCGGTGTGGATCGAACCAAGGGAGAGAAAGGAGCATGCGGGGTGCTTGAATCCCGGATAGCAAGCGAGTTCATACACATGGGCGAAGAGCCGGAAATCATCCCCTCATACACCATCTTCTTCTCGGGGTGCACCTTCAAATGCGTCTTCTGCCAGAACTGGGACATCAGCACCGATCCGGACGGAGGCAGACTGATCTCGCCAGAGAAGCTTGCGCGAATGATAGAGAGCAAAGACGCCTCGTTCGGAGGCGAGAGCGACAGGCTCAGGAACATCGAAATCCCCGCGTTCCTCACGAGAGCCAGTTATGCAAAGAATGTAAACTGGGTAGGGGGTGACCCGACCTCGAACATCCCGTTCATTCTGAGAACCCTGAGATCGTGCAACAGCAGGCTGCCCCAGGTGTGGAACTCGAACATGTACCTGACGGAGGAATCGATGAAGCTCCTCGATGGCGTAATCGATCTCTATCTGACGGATTTCAAGTACGGCAACGACAAGTGCGCGAGAAGGCTCTCCGGAGTGGGCGATTATTTCGATATCATCTCGAGGAACCATCTGCTGGCAGCAAGGCAATGCGATGTGCTCGTGCGGCACTTGGTGATGCCGAATCATATCGATTGCTGCACGAGGCCTGTCCTCGAATGGATTGCGGAGAACAT
>Ga0315268_10006305_pt1 | contig 12642 bp, 6 predicted proteins | sample C1_top_MG_FD_204535 | JGI IMG/M metagenome (GOLD analysis project Ga0315268, IMG submission 204535) | Sediment microbial communities from Yellowstone Lake, YNP, Wyoming, USA - C1_top | ecosystem: Environmental > Aquatic > Freshwater > Lake > Sediment | place: USA: Wyoming | collected 2017-08-01 | reverse complement strand
GCGCCTCACTGGCCAAGTTTTCCGGCGCGATGAATTTCCGGGCCATGTTCATGCCCATGCGCATCATCTGCAACTGGTTCGTCTGAAATTTGCCGAACGTAGCCAATTGTTCCGCGGACAGGACTGCGCGCGCGCGCGCGTAAACCTGCTGGTTGACGGTTTCCTGGCTTTGGAGAAGTTTCTCCGTGCCTTCGCCAGAAAACATGGCTTGCAGGCCGGCCGCGTCCTGATTGTCTCCCGGCAACGGCAGACCGGTGGCGGCGGCGACCGCTCGTTTTTCCTCCTTCATGAACCCCAGCAGTTGTTCGGTCTGCTGGTCCGTCAATGCGTTCTCGCCGCCGGCGGTTTGCATCCGGAACTGATTGAGTTGCGTCCGCTCGCCGACGGTTTGCTGGTAGTCCTTGTATTCCGTATAACGGCTTTCGCCAAGAAATTCTCTGACCTGCTGATCGAAACTTTTCTGTTCGGCGCTCAGCGTGTTCAACAGCTCGGTGCGGTTTGTGGATGAATCACCACCGAACAGCGAGGTCGCCTTCGACGCGCCCTTCATCATGTTGTCGGCGAGCAGGTCCTTGAATTGGGCCGCTTCTTCTGGCGTGAGGTTCATCTTTTTAACCAGCGGGCTGTAGAGTGAATCCATCATCGTCCGCTGTTGGTCGCGGATCATTTTCAACATCTCCGGGTCCTTCAATATCTTCGCAAAAGCATCGCCGAAGCCGCCTTTGCCTGGCTTTTGACCTTCTGCGCCTGCCGACGCGGCAGCAGCCTGTGCCGCGGCTTTGGCGTTGGCCAGTCGCTGCGCCTGGAGTTTCGCGGCCAGATCGCTCGCCAGCTCAAGCGACTTGTTTTGCTGTTTTGCGATGAGCTTCTGATTGGCCTGAAGATCGGCGATTTCCTGTGTTTTTTGGTCCATCTCCCCACGCAGGGAAACCATCTGCCCTTTTTGTCGGTCGAGCTTTTGCCACTGGACGACGCAAAGAGCGCCCAGCGCGACGCTGGTGGCGATGAAGACAGTGATGAGTGTGTTTTTCATAATTCAGGTTTGGTTCAACGCGGGACGGGCCAGGTGCCGGCGAGGCGGTCGGGCAGGCTGCGCTTCGGCAAGGCGATGGAGAGAATCGTCAGAGCGCAAATCAACAGCGAAGAAACCAACGTCCCGCCAAACATGCCGAGCCACGGTTTGAGGATGGCAAACAAACCCAGCCCCAACGCCAGCGAGCCCCACGCCACCAGCGCGCGCCAGAATACGCGCAAGCGCGAAGCCCGCACACCATCGCGCCGGACGAACGTCACGCCCGCGATAAGTAGAACCAAACCGCCCCGGAACAGCAGCGCCGCGATCAATGCCGGGACGCCGACGTAAAAGGCCAGCGAACCGGCGAGCACGATGAGGGGAAACCACGGTTGCTTCGTGAGGTCGAACATCTCAAACTTGTGCAGATGCGGTTTCAGCGCGGCATCGGCGTCAGCGATTTCTTTTTCCGTCGGCGAGGGGTTCTCGGTCACGCTCTGTTCAGCAAAACGCCGCGCGTCGCCTTTGATCATCGTCAGCCCAAACAGGCCCGACCACGAAGCCTCATTCGTGATGACCGCGCGGTAATGGTGGGCGATGTAGATTCCGAACTCATGGTCGCTCGGATGCGGCTGGTGCTTCGCCCACCTGAAATTCATCCCGGCTCGTTGTTGCAACAGCGCGTTGAGTTCCATCAGGCCCGGATTGCTCCGATCCCATTGCTCAAGAAGAGTCATGCCGAAGATCATGCCGAAACATGCGAGCAGCGGAAAAGCGAGGCAGCCCGCCACGATGGCCGCCCGCCGCAAGCGCGAAACCTCGGTCACGCGTTGCAAGAGCGGTCGGAGCGCGCCCGTGACCGCATTGGCGTCAGGAAGCTGCGGCAGGTTCTTCAGGAAATTGCGCGCGTGCAGCGGCAACGGAATGGCCACCTCGCCCGTGGCTTTTGCAGCGGCATCCGCCCGGCCCGACAGCGCACTGGCGGCGACTTCATCAAGGAATCTTTGCGCTCTTCCCTTGCCCGAAAACGGCGGCGCAAGGTTCGGAGTTCCGCCTTTAGGCGGTTCGGGCCGCGTGAACGCGGAACTCCAAGCTGGCGATTCCTGGAACGACTGCCCCGGCGCGGGAAAATCCAGCAACTTGGCCCGGCCATCACCCGTGATCCAGACGCGGTCCAGCGCGAGCACCGGCGGCAGCGTGCCGTCCTTTTCCGCCGCGCTGATTTCCGCGGCCAGATCGTAAAGCCAGTACCGCACCTGACTCCACAGTTGGCGGGTTTGGATCAGTTCCACCAACGGCTGACCGGTCACCGCTTCGAACGCGTCCCAGTTTTCTTCCGGCGAGCGCGGTCCGCCCAGCCAGCGCAGCCGACCCACACGACCGATGTTCCGCAACGTTGCCGGGACCGCTGGTGTGCCGGGCGGCACCATGCGCAGCCACACCTTGCGCAGCAACCGCAAGTCATAGCCCAGCAGCCACGCGCCGCTGGCGGATTTCTCCAGCGTTTCCAGGACGTGATACGGTCCGACCGTGGCTTTGCTTTCCACGGCGGGCGGTGGCATTTCGATTGCCGCCAGCACGGGTCGCGATTGGAGCGCCATCCGCGCAATTACCCTGGTGTTGGTCACCAGATCTTGCAGTGCCGCAAAGCCGTTCCGCCTCCGCGCCGTGCAAAACAGCAACGCCAGCACGAGGTAATACGAAAATGCCATCACGTAATGCGTCGCCGAGACGTCGCTCAGATAAGCCTTGGGATCGCCACCGTAAACCAACCAGTAGGGTAACGCCGGCGTCAGGACGTAAAGCACGGCACGTAGCGCGGCGCGCAAAAAGCCTGGCGCACTTTTGTCCGGCCCGACAACGCACAGGCGGCAGATGGCCTTGCCAGCGCTGGCACCCCAGATGCCTTCGAGCAATGTGAAGTAGAGCACCGATCCGGCAAACGTTGTGACTATCAAAGCCAGCGCCTTCGGCGAACCCTGGCTGGCGAGATTCAGAAAATCCATCGGACTTCCACCCGTAACCAGGAGAACGGACGTGAAGACGACGTTGAGAGCCAGCATGTCCAGCGCACCGGCCAGGAAACGGAGGCCCAGCGTCGCCGGAGTGGGGGCTGCGGAACTGAACGGCGCGAGCGCTTGAGCCAATTCGGAATAACTCTTGAACCGTTCACCCGGTTGCTTTTCGAGGCAACGTAAGACGGCTTTAGCCAGACCTTGCGGAATGTTCGCGCGAAGTTTTCTCGGCGACGGCGCGCGTTGTTCGAGCACGGTGGCGAGCAGTTGCACCGTGTTCTTCGCTTCAAACGGCGTGCGCCCGGTGAGCAGATAGAAAAGCGTCGCGCCGACGGAATACATGTCCGACCGGGCGTTGAGTTCGTCGCCGCGCAGTTGCTCGGGTGAGCAGAACGCCGGCGTGCCCAGAAACTCGCCGGCCGAGGTCAGCGCCGGTTCGGTGCGAACTGCGGTGGAAATCGAAAGGCCGAAGTCGCCGATCTTCACCGTGCCTTCGGCATCGCGAAAACAGTTCGACGGTTTGACATCGCGATGGAGGATGCCGATGCGCTGGGCCGCCTCCAGACCCGTGATGATTTGCAGCACGGCATCCACGGCTTCACCGACCGGCAATGGTCCCTGCGTGCGCACGCGGTCTTGCAGTGTGCCTCCGCTCACCAACTCCATCGCGATGACCGGCGTGCCGCCGATTTCTTCCGTGCCGAAAACATAGACGCTGTTCGGATGGTTGATGGAAGCCGCCAGCCGGCCCTCGCGGAAGAAGCGCTCGCGCGCTTCGGGCGAATCCAGCGTGTGGCTCAAAACCTTGAGCGCGACGTGGCGTCCACTGTCCAGATCGTCAGCCTCGAACGCCGCGCCCATCCCACCTTGGCCTAACAGCCGGACAATCCGGTAATGCCCGAACCGATCACCGGGCTGTGGGAGTCCGTGCGACTTTGCTTTCTTCTGCGGCAAGGCGACGGTCCCGTTTGGCCCCGTGACGGGCTGCGTTCCCATGCCGGCCTTGAGCAGGCACTTCGGGCAGAGTTCCGGCGGCACGTTGCTCGGAAGTTCTGCACCACATTGTGGGCACATGCGCCTCGCTGAAATGTTATCAGGCTCAGCCATAATCTCGTTCCACCGTCTTCTTAAGCGCAACCGGCGAAAGGTAACGCGACGGCCTGTAGTTTTTCACGGCCCAAAGGTCGAAAACAAATGGCGGATTTCCTCCTCGATTTCCTCCGGCGACGAAACGGTGTCAGCGATCTCGGCCCGCAGGATTTCGCGATAGCGCGCGCGCAACCGTTGAACGGCCATCTTGACGGCGGCCTCCGTGAGATTGAGCCGGATGGCAATCTCCGCGTAGGGCAGGGCGGACTCGTCCCGGGCGAGGCAGTCCCGCAGGAATTCAAACAACTTGGCCCGGCCCGTGGCCAGATACTCGTCGTGCAGCCGCGACATCGTGCGCTCCAACAACGTCATGGCCCATTGCCGGTCAAAGAGCACATCCGGCTGGAGATGGTGCGCCGGCTCCGCCGCGAAGCGAGCCTCCGCGTGTTCCTGGTCAATGGACACGACGGGCGTGAAGCCGCCGCGCTTCTGCGCATGTTGACGATCCCAATCGTTGGCCAGGAAATGCTTCAAGGCCACCAGCAGGAATGTGCGAAACCGGCCTTTCTCCCGAGTGGCCGATTTCAGATATTCCTTCTCCAGCATTCGGGCGAAGAATTCCTGCGTCAAGTCCTGCGCGTCGTGCGAACCGTGCCCTTGTCGCCGAACGAAAGCGTAGAGCGGATACCAGTAAGTGCGGCACAACGCCTCCAACGCCGCGTGCGATTTCGGGGAATCCCTGTCGCGGGCGGCCAACACCAGGGACCAATGCGTCGTCACGAAGGCGGGGTGGTGGGAAGGTTCGTTCCCAGTCGAACTTGTTTCCGATGACGAAGCTTGTGTGGAAGTGCTCACCGACGCGAGCGTAGCGTCGCAAACCGAAAACGCAAGCTAGCGGCAATTCAGAAATCGGGAAAGTGCGCTGATTCTCGTCACTAAGGCTGGCTATACCGGATGCGCACGGTGATGCTACCATTCGGCGGAATGATTTTCGCAGTGCGCAATTCGAGACGGCCGTTGGACAGCAACCGCACGGGCAAGTCGGCGGGCGTGGTTTCGATCACCTGCGCGCCGGCGGGCAGACGGTAGGTCTCAATGCGGAGCGTCGCCACACCCGCGGAGGGCCAATGCCGCATGAAGTACTCCCGTTCACCGCTGCCCAGCTCGCGGACCAGACCGGTCATGTAGCCCTCAGTCTTCAGAAAAGTCCTCCGGTTCGTCGGCACTGCTTCGGTCAGCGGCACCACATACGCAAACGTCCGGTCCCGGTGTTCCACCCTGAACGGCAACGCCCGCCCGCCGGCCCCGCTCATGCGCTCGACATGGACGAAGTCCGAGTTGACGAAGCGCAATTCCCGCAGCGGCGTGCCCGAGTTGTTGCGAAAGTCGCCCAAACTTCGGAAACGGATCGTGCCGTCCGCTTGAATGTCGTCAACCATGCACTGCGTGACCTGCGCCTCCCAGACTTCGATGGCCTTGATGGACTTGAACAGCGCCACCCCGGCGACCATGACGGCGGCGTAAACCGCGAGCGCGATGAAGCTGTCCCGCTTCACCGTGGACACGATCAGCAGTCGCTCCTTGAGAAACCACCCCGCGCGGATGGATGCGAAGAAAACGCAGATCAGCAGGTTCACGCCCGGCGGCGCGAGCGGTGTGTCCCCGCCGTGCCAGGCGCTCCACCGCAAGTTGGCGACCGCCAGGTTCACCAACGCCAAGCCCCACCAGAGGCCGATGAATACTTGCATTACTCGCGTCTCAGTGGTCGGTCGCTTCACGGCCAAACCGGCGCTTCCCAGCCAACCCGCGAGACACAACCCCAGGAGCGCGCCGAGTGTCGTCCAATCCTCCGCGCGATGAGCGAGCAGAAACAACCAGCTTGTCGTGCCGAACACCAGCGCGAGCATGAAGCCATACATGCTCACCCTGTAGCCGCGTCGTGTTGCCTCGATGGGGCGTTGCGCCGAATCGCCCTCCTCGGCGCGAATCTGTTTTTGGCGTAGCGCCATCCAGATGGCAAAGACGTCTAGCGGCGCGGCCATCGCCAGCCAAGCCAGTGACAGGCCGAGCGCACTCGAAAACCCGGAGCCGAGTTGCACCACCTGAATTCCCAGGAAGCGCACTATGCCCAAGCCCAGCGCAACGGCCCACACCAGCAACCCGGCACTCGTCCACGCAATGAAGTGGCGCTCGCGCCGCGTGCGAGTATTTTCGAGGTGTCCCCAAAGCCCGACCAAGCCGCCCAGCACCGGCACGATGCCGGCCAACGCGGCGAGGAACGCGCCCAAACCACCCGCCGTCTTGAGCGCCCCGGTGCCCTTGGCTGTGGCGGCGACGCCGGACGCGACGCCCGCCTGAGCCGACGCCAGCGGCAATGCCGCGAGCACGGCCACCGCGAATGCCTTCGTTGGATTGGACCGCCGCAAGCCGGATTCCACGAGCCGCGTCACCCGTTCGTTCAACATTGCCCGGCCCCGCGACAAGCGCTGCCGCACGGCTTCCTCGGACAACTCCAACGCGTCGGCCACTTCCGCCGTCGAATCGCCGCTCCGATAATACAACACCAGCGGGTCGCGATACGGGCGGGGGAGTGTTTCCAGCACCCGCCACAGGATGGCTTCCTCTTCCTTGCTCATGGCCTCGTCTGAAGGCGCGTCCCGTTCCGGTCCGGCAGCGACTTCGTCTTCCCACGTCACGGCGGTCGCGAGCGGATTGCGGGTTTGGGCGCGGACGGAGTTTTGGATCAGGTTACGGACGATCCCGCAGAGCCAGGATTTCAGCTTGGTGGGTTCCTTCAGCGCAGAGAGTTGTCGCCAGGCGGCGATAAAAGTTTCCTGGGCGAGGTCTTCGCTACGGGCCAAGTCGCCGCACGCGCTGTAAGCCAGGGCGCAGACGAGCGATTGGTAGCGCTCGACGATCCGTCCGAACGCGTCACGGTCTCCGCTGAGGCAAAGCCCCACCAATTCCGCGTCGGCGAGCAATTCGGTTTCCGGCATGGTCAGAGTATTCATACCTGGCCAAGGAGTGGTCTGAAACGGAAAAACGTGACAGACAAGTTGGTTCAGAATCGGACTCCGGGAGAACAACGGACGCCGTTCCGGTCCGGGCGTGTTGCCCCTGGCGTGGATTCGTTGGGGAAAATTCCTTTACGCGAGGGCGGCTTTCGTGTTTTTTGTGTCACCGCAACGCGAAGGCAAATGAACCCCAACTTGAATTCCGGTTTTCTGCAAACCAAATCCCTTCCGCTCCTCGTCGCCGGTTTGCTCCTGGCCGCACAGGCATCGGCGGAGGATGTCGAGGCCGCCGCCGGAACGCGCAGGGGCCCGCGCACCAAGGTTCGGGAGATTGCGGCGGTCCGATACGCACCGGCGGGCTGTTACCTGAAGGACCACTGCTTTGTGCGCAAGGATAAACGGTGGCACCTGTTTGCGCCGCTGGGCAAGATCGGCACCGGTTGGCAGGATCCAGGCTCTGAAGAAACTGCCGAGCACATGGTTAGCGATGATCTCATCCACTGGCAGCACTTGGGCACGGTCGTGGCGGCCAGCCGCCGCGACGGCTACTTCGACAGAATGATGGGCGGCACTTCGCCACACGTCATCCATCACGACGGCACGTATTTCATGTTTTACTCAGGATGGAATTTCCCCAGCAAGCGTCCTAACTTCAACCAGACCGGCTACACGCAAATCGCCGGCTTGGCCACCAGCCGAGACCTCGACCACTGGGAAAAGCCGGAGGAGTTCGCCAAAAACGGCCTGGGCGTCTCCGGCGACGCCCCATGCGTGGTGCGTGACGAGTCTAACGGACGCTGGCTGATGTACACTTGGGCTGGCCAGACGCCCGTCTATCACAGCCGTGATCTGCTGCACTGGTCACAAGTCGGCACGGCACTGACCGAGGCGGACATGAGTCACGTTGCGTGCATAGGTGGCTGGGGAGAAAGCCCGTTTGTGATGAAGCATCCACGATCCGGAAAGTGGATCATTTTTCTTAACTACGGATACTCTGTGTCGGCCGATCCGTTGAAGTTTCCACCTCTCCGGCCGTACCCGTTCAAGTCCGGATGGCACCAACCAACCGATGGCGTGCGACCAACCGGCGCCTGGGGCGACGGAACCAACGAGCTCGCCGATGACGACAGCGCCGGCTTTGCCCATGAGATACTGGAATTCTCAGGCCAGTGGTACATGACGGGTGTGGTTGGTCGCGACGGGTGCGAAAAGCTCAAGTTCACACCGATCGAATGGACCGAAGATTCACTCCGTTTGGCCAGATGACCCGCCTTGCTTCCCACCTGATTTCCAACCTTCCTGACCGCCTTTCTTTAGGAGAAACGAACCAATGTTCAACGAGAATAAACGCATTGTTGCCTGCACCACAATTCTCCTCGCGTTTGTCACCGCTTCATCGCTTGCCGACGAATATCCGGCAAAGCTCGACAGTCTGCCGGCGCTGACCGACGAACTGTCCGCGCCTGCCAAGGGGGACTGGCTCATTGTGCCCCCCGATCGCAAGACCGGCGTGTATCGCAGCGGTTCGCAGGAGATCACCCTGGCCAACGGCCTGATCAGCCGAAGCTTCCGGCTGCTGCCCAATGCGGCCACGGTGGGCTTCGACAACCTGCTGACCGGATCCGCGATCATCCGCGGCGTGAAACCCGAGGCGATCCTGGAACTCGATGGTGAAAAATACGCCGTGGGAGGACTGGTCGGCCAGACGACGTACGCGTACTTGCGGCCCGAATGGATTGACACGTTGAAGGGCGACCCCGCTGCCTTCCAGTTTGCCGGCTTCGAAGCTGGGCCGACCCTGGCGCGATTCGCCTGGAAGCGAAAACCGTATGCGGCGGACCTCCCCTGGCCACCGCCGGGCGTGTTGTTGACACTGCACTTTCAGCCGCCGCCGGAGAAGCTTCCCGGCCTGGCGGTTTCCGTATGTTATGAGATGTACGACGGGATTCCCCTCGTGTGCAAATGGCTCACCCTCCGCAACGGCGGCCAGAAGCCGATCCGGCTGAACACGTTCGTCAACGAGATCCTGGCGGCGGTGGAGTCGGAAACCACCGGCCCGGTCAAGCCGGGTTGGGAGTATCCCAATATCCACGTAGAGAGCGACTACGCCTTCAACGGCGCGACTCCGTTGGAAGCCGACGTGACCACCCACTGGGTTCTCGACCCCCAGTACACCACGCAGCGTTGGCCGACGCCGGCGCTGATGGAGAGCCGCCCGCCGCTCGGCCCCGATGCGATCATCGCCCCCGGAGACACCTTTGAGACGTTTCGCACGTTCGAGCTGATTTACGATTCCACCGAGCGTGAGCGCAAGGGGCTCGCGCTGCGCAGGATGTACCGCACCATTGCCCCCTGGGTCACGGAAAACCCAATCTACATGAACGTCCTGCCCGCCGATCCGGTCACGGTCCGCCGCGTTATCGATCAGTGTGCCGAGGTTGGTTTCGAGATGGTGGGTTTGAGTTTTGGGAGTGGTTTCGACATCGAGAACGAGGCCGCGGCGTACATCCGCCAGATCAAGGAATTGGCCGATTATGGTCACGCCAAGGGAATCGAGTTGGGAGGCTACTCGCTGTTGGCCAGTCGCAGTGTGGGCCCCGAACACGACGTGATCAACCCGCAGACCGGCAAACCCGGTGGCGCGGTCTACGGTAGTATGCCGTGCCTGGGAAGCAAGTGGGGTGCGGAGTATCTCCGCAAGGTGAGCACGTTTATCGAGCAGACCGGCCTGGACTTGTTCGAGCACGACGGTTCCTACCCCGGCGACCTGTGTGCCTCGACTCTGCATGCCGGCCATCGTGGTCTGGCCGACTCGCAGTGGACGCAATGGAAGAAGATCACCGAGCTTTACCGCTGGTGCCGCGGGCGAGGGGTCTATCTGAACGTGCCCGACTGGTACTTCCTGAACGGATCGAGCAAGGTATTTCTGGGTTACTGCGAGGAGAACTGGACGCTGCCGCGCGAAGAGCAAGTGCTCCTGAGCCGGCAGAATATCTTTGACGGCACCTGGCAGAAAACGCCGAGCATGGGCTGGTCGTTCCTGCCGCTGGAGAGTTACAAGGGCGGCGCGGCGACCGCCACGATCGAGCCCCTGTGCGAGCATCTCGACGCCTACGACGCTCAGTTGGCCCAGAATTTCGGCTCGGGGATCCAAAGTTGCTACCGCGGCTCGCGCTTGTACGATACCGACGCCACGAAAGCGGTCGTGAAGAAGCGAGTCAACTTCTACAAAAAGTACCGCGGCATTTTGGATTCCGACATCCTCCACGTCCGCCGCCCCGACGCCCGCGACATCGACTGCATGATGCACGTCAACCCGCGGCTGAATCAGAAGGGCCTGGTGATGGTCTTCAACCCGCTCGATAGCCCGGTCAAGAGAACGTTGAAATTACCGCTGTACTACACGGGCCTTAGCGACACAGCCATGATCCGCCGCGAGGAAGGGCGGTCCGTTTCCTACAAGCTCGACCGGCAGTATCGTGTGGAGTTACACATCGAGATGGCCCCGCGGAGCGTCACCTGGTTCGTGATCGAGTAGGAGATCAGCGCAGCGGCTGCGCGCGGGCAAAGCTGTCCACGTTCCATTTCGCTTTGGACAACACGCTGTCCAGTTGCGCTCTTGCTTGCCCCCGCTGGAAGAAATCTCTTTGCGCGAGAGCAGCTTTCGTGATGTCTATGTCACCGCAACGGACCGACAAATGAAACCCGACCTACCTTCCAATTTGCTGCCATCCAAATTCCTTCCTCTCCTCGTCGCCGGTTTGCTCCTCGCCGCATTGGCTCACGGCGGCACCGGACCAGCCACGATCTGTTACTCCGCGCAGCCGAACACGTACTTCAACGACCACGCCGCCGAGATCAAGAAAATCTACGACGGCTTTTTCTTCAACGTCGGCAGTTGGGAGGATTGCACCCAGCGGTTTATCGGAGCCGAGGGAAAAGAGCCGAAGGACAAAGCCTGGCTTGAGACCGCAGGTGCGAATTTGGCGGCGCTGTGCCAAGCCGGCGTGACGGAGAACTTCCTGACGATTTATTTCGCGGACAGCGGAGAATGGCCTTCCCCAACCACGCTGCTTTCCGAGTCCTACACGCGGAAGATGACGGCGGAGTTTTCCGCCATCGGCACGGTGGCCAAGCAACTGGGTTTTCGCGGCGTCTGCGTGGATGTCGAATACCCCTATCCGCGTTACTCGATTGACCACAAGATTTACACCTGCACCAATTACACCGTCGGCGACTTGTTGGCGGCGGCCAGCCGACAGGGTCACGCCTGCACCACTGCGCTGCTGGACGCTTTTCCCGACGCGCCGGTCATCTTGCTGCCCGGTTACTTGCGGGGACGGCCCATCGAACGCGCCTACCAACTGGGCATGCTCAAAGCGATGGCGGATCGCGATGCGCCGGGCGGTTTCCATCTCGGCACGGAATACACCTACTGCCTGCACGATCCGGTCACCGCGCTGGCAACCACCCGGTTTGCGGACCCCGGCATCCCCAATCTGACCGACGCCAGGACCGCTGACTATTGGCGGCGCCGTTGCACCATTGCGCCCGGCGTGTGGCCGACGCACATGATCGAAACCGGCGGCAAGGATTACCCGCTGCAGCCTTGGAAGCAGGAGATAGCCGAGTTGCGCCAGCAGATGGCTATCCTGCGCACCGCGTCCAAGCGCTATGTCTGGTCGTTCTCCGGCCTGCCCTCTTGGTATGTCCACACGCCCGAGTTGGAGAAAAAATATGGGCTGACGAAACAAGACCTCAAGCGGCCGGACATTGACTTGCGCGATTGGCATCAACTCCTGACGGACAAACTCGAACTCAAATCCTCGCCGCTCCAACCGGTGCTAAACAAAATCCGGCGCTTTGATCGCGGGCGAAATTCCGGCGAAAAACTTTGCGATGCGTTCGGCACGCCCGGCCGGTGGTGGGTGCTGGGTCTGGTCGGCAACCCGCACACGCAGCCACAATTTGCCGCGCTGGAAGCGCTGCAGCAGCCGATCAATCCGCGCACCGCCTACAACGGACGGGACGGCGCGGTCCGTTGGTTCGCTTACGACAACCTTGACCCGCGCGGCGTTACCTCGTGCGTTGGCGTCTTCGACTACCGGAACACGGACAACTCCGCCGCGCACTTTGTTTCGTTTGTGCACAGTCCGTCGGAGCGGCGCGCGTTTCTGCACACCGGTTGGGACGATGGCATCCTGATCCAGCTCGGCGACCAGGTCATTTTCGACGCGAGCGATTACCCGCCGCGTGGCAAAGGCATGCTTTATCAAGACAAACACCAGTTCGAGAAGCGCGTCCCGTTCACGCTGCCCAAAGGCCGGTCGCAATTGTCCGTCACGTCCTTGAACTCGCACGGCGGCTGGGTTTTCTCGCTGAGAATCACCGATGAAAACGACATCCCCTTCCAGGACGTGCGGTTCCGGCTGGAGTAAAATCAAACTCAAGAGCCCCTCCGGAAACAGGGTAAAAGTTTAGGATCGCTGAGAAAACGAATCGAAATGGCGGA
>Ga0315268_10006303_pt1 | contig 12645 bp, 5 predicted proteins | sample C1_top_MG_FD_204535 | JGI IMG/M metagenome (GOLD analysis project Ga0315268, IMG submission 204535) | Sediment microbial communities from Yellowstone Lake, YNP, Wyoming, USA - C1_top | ecosystem: Environmental > Aquatic > Freshwater > Lake > Sediment | place: USA: Wyoming | collected 2017-08-01 | reverse complement strand
GTTCGGACATAAAATAACTTCATAGTGTCCGGACTTTTCTTCCACCCGGGAACTCTCGGGGGTATTGGCTGAAAGGTTGGGAAGGCGCAGGCTAAAGCCTGCGGCTACATTTTCAATTTTTCGATTTGAGCCGGTAATGCAAAATACCTGCCGGACACTTATTTGTTGATATTTGAGATGTGACCGCGAGCGCCGCCCGTGGGTTGAGCCTCAAGGGCCTCCGTCCGGTGAGCCGCAGCCCCAAGGGAAACTCACCTGACCGGGCGATCCTTTCCCCCTGCAGGCCGTGGCCGGGCCGGGGAAGGCGGCAATTTGGGGGTCATCTCTTCCCGCCGCTTCCAGGGGGCAGCGTCAAGGTATGCACCCCACCTTTTTTCAAGCCGAGGAAGCCACGCCGAACTTGACCGCCTGGCCCAACTTAGCTAAAATATAAATAAAAATCGTAGACTTGTGATTACTGAAAACGGTTATTTACTTAGAATCGGGGGGGCATGGTGACCACCCTGAAGCGCGCCTGGCAACGCCTCACCCAAGTCAATCAACGGGCCGACCAGACCCAGGCCGAACTGTCCCAAAGATATGCCCATTTCCAGCGCTTGCTGGCCGCCAACAACCAGGTGTTGGCCCTCATGGCCGACATGGAAGAGAAGCTCTCCGGCGATTACCTTTTCGACCTGCAGTACATCCGGGCCACGGTAAACCAACTGCATCAGGAGGCCGAGTCCCTGGTGGCGGCCCTCAACGGCTTGGGGAGCGGCCGCTACCAAAACCTGAGCGCCGCCCTGGAGCGCGTCAGTGCAGCAGTGCAGCAGGTACTCAACCGCCGCCGGGAGATTCCCGCCGCGCCCCTGGTTATTTCCTTTGCCGACCTGGACGCCGGGATGGCCGAAATGGTGGGGGGCAAAAACGCCAACCTGGGTGAAGTCCAGAACCGGGTGGGCCTGCCGGTGCCGCCGGGCTTTGCCATCTCCACTTATGCCTACAAGGTGTTCCTGGACCACAATCAGCTGACGGCCCGCATCACTGACCTCCTGGGGCGCTGGCGCCTGGACGACCTGGACAGCCTGGCCCAGGTCAGCGACGAGCTGAAAGGGATGGTGCTGGCGGCCCAGGTGCCGCCGCCGCTGGAGGAGGCCATCACCGAGGCCTACGGCCGCCTGCCGGCCCCCGGAGGTGAGGCCCCCCTGGTGGCCATGCGCTCCAGCGCCGTGGGCGAGGATCTGACCTTCACCTTTGCCGGGCAGTACGCTACCTATCTTAATGTGCCGCCCGCCGACATGGTGAGCCGCTACAAAGACATCGTGGCCAGCCTGTTCACCCCCCGGGCCCTGTTTTATTACAAAAACAAGGGGTTCAAAGAAGAGGAGATGGCCATGGGGGTGGCGGTGATGCCCATGATCCAGGCCCGGGCCAGCGGCGTCCTCTTCACCCGCCAGCCCGAGGCCTCGGAGGTGGAGGGGGCTCTGATCAACGCGGTCTGGGGCCTGGGCAAATACGCGGTGGGCGGCGTCATCAATCCGGACCATTACCTGGTGGCCTACGATCCCCCCGGCCGGGTCCTGAAGCAAACCATCCCGGCCAAAGAAGTGATGCTGGTGAGCCGTCCCGGCGGCGGGGTGGAGGAGGCGCCGGTGCCGCCGGAGCAGGTGACGGCCCCCTGCCTGGCGCCACCCCAGATCGAGCAGCTCATCAAGTGGGCGGCCATCCTGGAGGCCCATTACCGGAAACCTCAGGACGTGGAATGGGCCCTGGACCAGGCGGGTCAGCTCTGGCTGCTGCAGTCCCGGATGCTGCAGGTCCCGGCCAAGAAGGCCCCGGAGCGGCCGCCGGCCCGGACCCTCAAGCAGTACCCGGTGCTTATCGACCAGGGCACCGTGGCCTGCCGGGGGGTGGGGGCCGGCCCCGTGGTGCTGGTGCGCCGGGATGAGGACCTGAAAAAATTCCCCCCCGGCGGTGTCCTGGTGGCCCGCCACACCTCCCCCAAGTACGTGACGGTGATGCCCCAGGCCGCGGCCATCATCACCGACGCCGGCAGCCCCACCGGCCACATGGCGCTCTTGGCCCGGGAATTCCGCCTCCCCGCCATCCTGAACACCGGCAACGCCACCCAGATCCTCCGGCCCGGCCAGGTGGTGACGGTGGACGCCAACTACAACAACGTCTATGACGGGCTGATCACCGAACTCCTGGAGCCGGAGGAGGACCGGCGCAACGACCTGGCGGACAGCCCCGTTTTCCAAACCCTGCAGGCGGTGGTCAAGCAGATCGTCCCCCTGAACCTCATCAACCCCCAGGACGAGACCACCTTCACCCCCGAGGGCTGCCGCACCCTCCACGACATCGTGCGCTTTGCCCACGAGTTTTCCATGCGGGAGATGTTCAGGCTGGCGACCGACGAAGTGGAGTCCGCCGGGGAAGTGGTGGACCTGGAATCCGACCTGCCTTTCAAGGTGCGGATCCTGGACCTGGGCGGCGGCCTCAAGCGGGGCTGGGGGAGCAAGGTGCGGCCGCAGCAGGTGGTTTCCCTGCCCTTCAAGGCTTTCTGGAAGGGCCTCACCGCCATGCGCTGGCCCCAGGCCAAACCCCAGGGCGTCCAAAGCCTGTCTTCCGTCTTCGTCAAAGGCGAGGCGGAAGTGGCCCAGGGCGAAGCCCCCTGGCGGGATCAGAGTTACGTGGTGTTGTCCAAAAATTATATGAACTTTAGCATCCGCCTGGGGTATCATCTCTCCACGGTGGAGGCCTACCTCTCGGAGCACATGAACGACAACTATCTGACCTTCAGCTTCCGGGGCGGCGGCTCCACCCCGGAGCGGCGGGAGCGGCGGGCCCGCCTCATTGAAGAAATCATCGACCGGCTGCACCTCAACTACCAGCGCAAGGGGGACCTCATCGAGGCCCGCCTGGCCAAATATTCGCTGGAAAACATGAACCAGCGCCTGGTATGGTTGGGTAAGCTCACCCTGTACACCAAGCAGCTGGACATGGTGCTGTTTTCCGAGGGCATCGTGGACTGGTACATCAAAGACTTTTTGCGCGAACACGTGGAGGCCACCAACTGATGCGGCGCTTCCCTTTTCTGGTTTCCAAGCACGCCCTGGCCTTACTGGTGACGGTGAACCTCATCCTCTTGGGCACCAGCATCTATCTGGGTCTCAAGTCCGCCAACCAGATGCGGGAGATCGTCAAGGAGGACTTCAACCAGCAGCAGCTGGTGCTGGCCCAGCACACCGCCGGCCTGCTGGAGCAGGACCTCAACTTCTTGAAGCGGGAGTTGAGCACCCTGAATTTCTCCCCCACCATCCAGTACCTGGAACCTCTGACCTGGGCCAACCGCATGCGGGCCACCCTGTCCAGCGTCAAGGAGGAAGGTGTGGTGGAAATCGTCCGCCTGGACCGGGAGGGGAATCGGGCCCACCTAGTGGACAGCCGGGGCCTGGACCACGTCACCACCGGCGCTTATAAAGACGCCCCCTTCCTGGAGTGGACCGGCAAGCCGGAGAACAAAGGCCGGGTTTATGTGGGGCAGGTTTGCACCACGGTCCCCAACTACATCGGCCGCCTCATCGTGGTGATGGCGGTGCCCACCTACGAGGAATCGGTGGATGAGAGCCATCCCCATCCTTCCGGGGCCTGGTCCGGGGTGCTGGCCTTCTACATCGACGCCCATCACCTGGCCGGCAAGTTCACCCGGGGCATCAAGAGCGGCAAGACCGGCTATGCCTGGATCATGAACAACCAGGCCATCTTCCTGAGCCATCCGGAGCGCGACTTCGTGGGGAAAAACGCCTTCACCGTGCGCACAGCGCGCATGCCGGCCATCTCCTTTGACGCCATCAACGAAATCCAGCGGGAGAAGATGCTGGCCGGCAAGGAGGGCTGGGGCACTTACATCTCCGGCTGGCACCGGGGGATGGCGGGCACCATCCAGAAGCTCATCGCCTACGCGCCGGTGCGTCTCGGCGACACCACCTTTGTCCAGGAACAGTCACCCGCCCCCTCCTGGTCGGTGGCGGTGGTGGCCCCGGTGAGCGAAGTGGAAGGGGTGGTCCATTCCCTCTATCTCAGACAATTCTTCCTGCAGGTGATCATCGGGTTCGTGGTGCTCTCCGGCACCATCTTCATGCTGAACTTCCGCTACGAGCGGCAGTTCTCCGCCTCCCTGCAGGAGGAAGTGAGCCGCCAGCGGGAGCGCTTGCAGAAGTCCGAAGCCCGCTACCAGGGGCTGGTGGAAAACGCCGCGGACCTGATCTACACGGTGGACGACGGCGGCCGCATCCTCTCCATCAACCGGTACGCCGCCAATCTCTTTGCCATGGCCCGGTCCTATCCCAGGAGGCCCCAGGGCCCCGAGATCAAGGTCCAAGAGTTCGTCGGTCGCACCTTTTATGACATTTTTGACAAGAAATCCGCAGACTTCCATATGGAGTGGCTCCGGGAAGTCAAGGAAACGGGCCGGGTCCGGAGCAAGCGCCACCAGGTGGCCATGGGCGACCAGGAGTTCTGGTTTTCCACCAGCATCGTGGGCATCAAGGACGAGCAGGGCCAGATTTTTACCTACGAGATCATTTCCCGGAACATCACCGGCCGCAAGGCCATTGAAGACCGCCTGATCAACATGGAGAAACTGGCCTCCATCGGCACCCTGGCCGCGGGGGTGGCCCATGAAATCAACAACCCCATCGCGGTGATCCTGGGGTTTTCCGAACACCTGCTGGAACAGACCGAATCCCTGCCGGAAATCCACGAAACCCTGCAGGTCATCGAGGAAGAAGGCTTGCGGTGCAAGAAGATTGTGGAAAACCTCCTGACCTTTGCCCGCTCCCCGGAAGTCACCGAGACTTCGGCGGACGTCACCGGCATCCTGGAAAAGACCCTGGTGGTGATCAACAATACCTTGCTGACCAAGAAGATTCGCCTGGAGTCCGACCTGGCCCCCCATCTGCCCCGGGTCAAGGGGGACCCCCGAGAGCTGCAGCAGGTCTTCATCAACCTGATCAACAACGCCATGGACGCCATGAGGGGCGGCGGCCTGCTCCGGGTCGCCACCTTGCCGGCCCCCGATGGCAAAAGGGTGGCCATCGAATTCAGCGACACCGGCAACGGCATCCCCCGGGAGGCCCAGCCCAAGATCTTTGATCCCTTCTTCACCACCAAGAGGACCGGGGAAGGCACCGGCCTGGGACTGTCCGTGAGCTACGGCATTATCACCAAGTTCGGGGGAAATATTATCTTTACCAGCTATCCGGCCGCGGAATACCCGGAAAAGCACGGCACCACTTTCACGGTTTATCTCCCCATGGTCTCGAGTGCGGAGGCTGAAGCCCCTGACCAGGAGCCGCCTAGGGAAGAAAAAACCGCCAGTATCTATTAATGGCCAGAGATTCGCAGGAGGACAACATGCCGGAAAGGATATTAGTGGTAGACGATGAACCCAACATGCTCAGGTTGCTGAAAACCATCCTGATGGACAAGACCGGGTACGAGGTCGTCACCACCAACAACCCCCTGGAAGTGAGCAAGCTGCTGCAGGAAGACCGTTTCGACCTGGTGGTCACCGACCTCAAGATGCCCCTGGTGGATGGCATGGACCTCATCGATATCATCAAAAAGATCGACGCCGCCCTGCCCATCGTCATCATCACCGCCTACGGGACCATCGAGACCGCGGAAGAGGCCATCCAGAAGGGCGCCTACGATTTCATCACCAAGCCCTTCCGCAAGGAGACCATCCTCATCACCATCCGGCGGGCCCTGGAGTGGAAGCGGATGCAGGGGGAGCTGGCGGCCTTCAAAAAGCAGTAGACAGTAGCCAGTTGTCAGTTGTCAGTTGTTATGCGGCAGTCAGCGCCTCTACGGCATCGCAGAGCGTCGATGGTTGGCAGCTGTAGGTTTAGACATTATGAATAACTATAACCATCTCGGTTCAGTGTTACTTATATTGTTTACCATATTTTTTTCATTACTGATATTACACTCATCGTTGGGACTTATAAAAGGTGGATGTGGTTGGTGGACCCACCTGAAAAGTATTAGATAATTTATTCTCATTCCTTTTTAAAGAAAGTTTTTGGTAAGAGGTTCCTTATATATTTCAATTACATTTTAGGGATTGCGTTTATATTATTAGTTCTAGAGCTTATTGGAATGCAATAAAGAACCTAAGGTAATCGTAGTAATGATAACAACCCGGTTTGATTTGATACTGACCACTGACTACTAACCACTGGCTACTGGCTACTAACTATGCTGTTTAAATTCCTGCGGCGTTTCCTGAAGGAAGAAGAGGACGAACAAGTCCGCTTGCAGGAAAAATTTACCCATTTCCGGCGCCTGCTAGACAACAACAACCAGGCCCTGGAAATTATGGCGGACATGGAAGAAAAGCTTTACGGCGATTACGTCTTCGACTCCGGCTATCTCTATTCCCAAGTGCATAACCTGGGTGGACAAGTCTCCGGCATGGTGACCGCCCTCAATCTCCTCACTGATAATCGCTATCAAACCGATCTGGTTCCCATCTGTCAGCGCCTTCAGGCAGAGATGCTGGCGGAGTTGGAAGCGGTCCCCACTATCCCGGATACCCCTTTTATCCTGCCCTTATCGGCCCTGAACCGGGAACTGGCCCCGGCGGTGGGCGGCAAAATGGCCAACCTGGGGGAGATCGGCAACCGCATCGGCCTGCCGGTGCCCCAGGGCTTCGCCATAACCGCCGCGGCCTACAAGCGCTTTCTGGAATCCTCCAGCCTGACGGCGGACCTTTCCGCCAAACTCTCCCAGGCCAACATCGAAGACCTGGACAGCCTCAAGACCGTCAGCCGGGAGCTGCAGGCCCTGGTGCGCCAGGCGCCCCTGCCTCCGGAGCTGGAGGAAGCCATCCTGGAGGCCGGGCAATCACTGCCCACCCCCTGGCTGGCGGTGCGGTCCAGCGCCGTGGGGGAGGACACCGAATTCTCTTTTGCCGGCCAGTTTGCCACCCTCCTCAACGTCGACGCCGCGTCTTTACCCGGGCACTACAAGGAGATCGTGGCCAGCAAGTTTACCTCCCGGGCCATATTCTATTGGAAGTACCAGCAGTTTTCCGTCAACGCCCTCCCCATGGCGGTGGGCGTCCTGGCCATGGTCCCGGCCCGGGCCAGCGGCGTCATGTTTTCCCTGGACCCCCACGCCCCCCAGGAAGACACCGTGCTGATTTCGGCGGTGTGGGGCCTGGGCCAGTACGCGGTGGACGGCACCGTGTCCCCGGACCTCTTCAGAGTGAGCCGGCAGGACCCCTACCCCATCACCCAGCGGCGGGTGGCCGAAAAACCCGTGGCCCTCACCTGCGCGGCGGCCGGGGGGGTGGAGGAGATCCGGCTGCCGGCCGAGCAGGCCCAGGCCCCCTGTCTCACCGACAACCAGGTCCGAACCCTGGCGGACCTCGCCCTGGAATTGGAGGACCATTTCGGCCACCCCCAGGATATCGAGTGGACCGTGGGCGAGGCGGGCAACCTCATCATCCTGCAGTCCCGGCCCCTGCGGATCAGCGCCCCCGCCTTTGCCGAAGAGGCCCGGCCGCCCGTCCCGGAGCCCATGGTGGCCCCCATCCTCCACTACGGCATCCGGGCGGTGGGGGGCGCGGCCGCGGGCCGGGTCCACCACTTCGTCCACGATGAAGATGTGAGCGGCATTCCGCCCGGGTCCGTGGTGGTGGCCCGCCAGCCTTCGGCCCGCCTGGTGTTGGTCATGGACCGCATTGCCGCCATCATCACCGAGGTCGGCAGCCCCACCGACCACATGACCATCCTGGCCCGGGAGTTCCGCATTCCCACCCTGGTGGAGGTGGGCGGCGCCACCAAGGTCCTGCACTCCGGCCAACTGGTGACGGTGGATGCCGACGCCGCCCTGATCTATCCCGGCATCATGCACGAGTTGCTGGCGCGCCAGTTCAAGCCGGATGAAGAATGGCGCAGTGACCCGGTTTTCCTCAAATTGCGCCGCATTTTGAGGCTCGTCTCGGCCTTGAATCTCCTGGACCCCGAGAGCCCGGAGTTTAAGGCCGCCAACTGCCGCACCCTGCACGACATCACCCGGTTCTGCCACGAAAAGGCCATGGACGCCATGTTCATCCCTGACATGGACAAGGCCCTGGAATCCCACCATGTCAGCCGCCTCAAGACCGACCTGCCCCTGAACCTGTTCATCCTGGACTTGGGCGGCGGCCTCAAGGTCACGGGACAGGAGCAGGTCACCGAGGAGGACATTATCTCCATCCCCTTCAAGGCCCTCCTCCGGGGCTTCCACCACCCCGGGGTGACCTGGGCCGGCCAGGTGGCCCCGGACCTCAAGGGCTTCATGTCGGTCTTTGCCAATACCATGTACGACATGGCCAAGGCGGAGCGCGGCCTGGGGGGCAAGAGCTTCGCCATCGTCACCGAGAACTACCTCAATTTCAACTCCCGCATCGGCTACCACTTCGGCATCGTGGACGCCTTCATCTCCGAGGAGAAAAACGACAACTACGTCAGCTTCCAGTTCAAGGGCGGCGCCGCCAGCATCGACCGCCGGGAGCGCCGGGCCCGCCTGGTAAAAAAAATCCTGGACGACCTGGGCTTCAAGGCCCAGACCAAAGGCGACCTGGTCCAGGGCCGGCTGGTCAAGCTGTCCCTCCTGGAAACCGAGCAGACCCTGGAGCTGGCGGGACTCTTGATCGCCTTCTGCCGTCAACTGGACCTGGCCCTGGCCTCCGACGCCGTCATGGACCGCGTCCTCAACGCCTTCAAGACCGAAGACTACAGCCTGCGCTGTCTGCGGCCGGGGCAGGCGGCGAGTTAAAGACGGTTTTCTGTTTTCTGTTTTCTGTTTTCGGTCTTCGGTCTTCGGTTTTCGGTTTTCGGTTGAGGGGATGGAGATTTTTGGTGGCACAGGCGTCTCGCCTGTGCGTGTAGGGTGGGCACGGCCCACCATTTCCCTCGTTCCCAAGCTCCTGCTTGGGAACGCAAATTTGGCCTAAGTTCAGCTTAGGCAACCTGCGGCGATTACAGGTTCCCTTATGGTCGAAGCCTTCAAAGCCTATTTTGACCAACTTAAAAACCTCGATGTCAAAGACTCCACCGAGCATACCTTGCGCCCGGCCCTGGACCATCTTCTGAACGCCCTGGCCGGAAAAAAAATCAAAGTCATTCACGAACCCAAGCGTGACCCCACCGGCAAAGGCGCCCCGGATTTCAAATTCAAGACCAACGAGTGCATCCTGGGCTATCTGGAAAACAAGAACCATACTGAAAATCTGGACCAGATTCTGAGGTCTGAGCAAGTCGCCAAATACAAACAATTGTCCGGCAATCTGATCCTGACCAATTATCTGGAATGGCTCTGGTTGAAGGATGGCGCCATCACCAAGCGCGAAACCCTTTGCTATCCCAGCGACATCGGTTATTACAAGGCCCGCCTTGATCCTGATAAGGCGGCAAAAGTCGCGGCGTTAATCGCCGCCTTTTTATCCACTCCGCCCAAGGGCATAGGCAGGGCCAAGGATTTGGCTTTGGCCCTGGCGATCCGCTGCCATGAATTGCGGGAATTTCTCACTGAAGAATTAATCAGGCAAGAGCGGGAACATCAGCAAGGAAAACTTTTCGGTCTGTTCGGAGTTTTTAAGAGAGACGTTTTTCACGAGCTTGACATCCCGGGCTTTGCCGATGCTTTCGCCCAGATGCTTGCTTACGGTTTATTTCTGGCGCGTTTGAACAACGGCAACGTCTCCCCCATTAGTCTTAACAATGCCAAGCAGTTTATTCCCACGAATTTTGAATTGATTCGGGAGCTGGTCGATTTTCTGGACGAAATGGACCAGGAGGAATACCGGCAAATCAAGTGGCTCATCGAAGAAATCCTGAGCATTATGAACACCCTGGATCTGCCCGCGCTCCAAGAGGATTTGGCCTTTAGCAAACGCCAGCGCCGCCTTTTTTTGCAGACTGAGGAAGAACGGCTGTTTTTTGCCAAAGACCCCTACGTCTATTTCTACGAAGGGTTTTTGAAGGCTTACGACCAGCGCATGCGCAAAAGCCGCGGGGTTTACTACACCCCGCCGCCCGTGGTGAATTTTATCGTGCGCTCGGTCAACGACATCCTGAAAAGCACCTTTGGCATCAAGGACGGCCTGGCCGACCGCAAGCGCGTCACGGTGCTGGACTTCGCCACGGGCACCGGCACCTTCCTTCTGGAAGTGATGCAGCAAATTCTGGACGAGACCCCGGAGGGCGTGCGCGATCAAGTCATCCGGGAACACGCCTTGAAAAACCTCTACGGCTTTGAATATCTGATTGCCCCCTATACCATCGCGCACCTGAAACTGTCGCAGTTCCTTCTTGACAAGGGCTTTACGATGCAGCCTAAGGAGCGGTTGCAAATTTACCTTACCAACACCCTGGAGCCCATTGAACCCCAGCAAAACTGGCTGTTGCCGGCGTTGTCCCGAGAGGTGGAACTGGCGCAAAACGTCAAGAACAAGCCGATTCTGGTTATTACGGGCAATCCACCATATTCAGGCCATTCGTTAAACAAGGGCAAATGGATTAAATGGCTAATTGAATCTTACAAGCAAGTTGATGGCAAGCCCTTGGGCGAGAAGAATCCCAAATGGCTCCAGGATGATTACGTCAAATTCATCCGCTTTGCCCAATGGAAAATGGATCAGGTAGAGGAAGGCATTGTCGGCATCATCACCAATCATTCTTTTCTTGATAATCCTACCTTCCGCGGCATGCGCCAGAGCCTGATGCAGACCTTTAACCGGATTTACGTCCTTAACCTGCATGGGAGCGCCAAGAAAAAGGAAAAAACCCCGGAAGGCGGCAAGGACGAAAATGTCTTCGATATTGAGCAAGGGGTGTGCATTTCTCTGCTAGTGCGAAAACCGGGCTTAGAACAGAAGATTTTCCATGCCGATCTTTGGGGAAAACGGCAGGAGAAATATCGCGCTTGTCTGGAGATGGATTTTGACAACGTCTCCTGGGTTGAAATGCAGCCAAAAAGCCCTTTTTATCTGTTTATTCCCCAGGATGAATCCCTGCGCTCCGAATATGAGAAGGGGTGGAAAGTTACGGATGTTATGAATCTGAATAGCAATGGCTTCTTTACAGCGCGCGATGAACTGACAATTCACTTCGCGAGAAATGACGTTCTTCATGTATTAAATAAATTTATTGCACTTGAACCTAATGATGCAAGGAGGGAATTCAAGCTTGGCAAAGATGTAAGGGATTGGAAAGTTGAGTTTGCACAAAAAGATTTGAAAGAAAGCGGGCTAAGTGAATCAAATGTGATAGAGGTTGCGTATCGTCCATTTGATATGCGTTTTACATATTATACTGGTCATAGTCGAGGTATAATGTGTATGCCTCGAAACGAAGTCATGCAACATCTCACGAGAGATAATTTAGCATTGTGTATTGGTCGCCAGTCTATTACAACTGGTTCCAAGGAGTATGACACGGTATCGATTAATAATAAGCCCGTTGACCTTAATTTTTACCGTCGGGGAGGAGAGGCCGTGTTTCCCCTCTACCTCTATAATTTCCCCGGAGATAAAAAGTCGAACAAAAACCAGAATAACCATCTTTTCGTCAATGAACCTCAGGCTCAGTACAACGAGCGGAGAGAAAACTTCGCTCCCAAGTTTCGCGCCTTTATCGACCGGAAATACGCCCATCATTATGAGCCGGAGGAAATCCTGGGCTATATCTACGCGGTGCTGCACAGCCCCACCTATCGCCGCAAATATGCGGAGTTCCTGAAAATCGATTTTCCGCGGATTCCGTTGGTGGCTGACCGGAAAACTTTTGAAACCCTGACCGCGCTCGGCTGGGGTTTGGTGCAAGCCCATTTACTCAAAGATATTCCTGGACAGCCCCAGGTCGAGGTTACGAAGGGCAGCGACCTGGTGGAAAAGCCAATCTACAACGCGACGGAACAGCGGCTTTATATCAACCCCAAGCAGTACTTCGCCCCGGTGCCGGAAGATGTCTGGAATTTCCACATCGGCGGCTATCAGGTGCTGGACAAATACCTGAAATCCCGCCAGGGCCGCGAACTTTCCCTCGACGAGAAAGAAAACATCATTAATGTGGTCAAGGTGCTGCGTTTCACCATCGACCAGATGCAAGAAATTGATGCAACGTGGCAACCATAGATTAAATATTTTTCGGTGGCACAGGCGTCTCGCCTGTGCTGCACCGGCGGGACGCCGGTGCCACCAATAACTAAGGGCGACCCGCCGGGTCGCCCTACTTCTTACACCATTTTCACTTTCAAATACTATACACCTGACGCTATACCAATTGATATTGTTATTTCTTTTAACCGATAACCGAAAACTGAAAACCGAAAACGGTATTATTCTGCCAACCGTCCCGCCCGTGCTGGCCCCCCCTCCCCTCCCTTGATACCCTGAAATCCATCCGGCATCCTGCGGAAATTTCTTTCTTGGAGTGCATTTATGGTGCAACGCTGTTCCGTCTGCTCTCACCCCTCCCGCCCGGAGATCGATCGCGGCCTCATGAATGGGGTGCCCTACCGTTCCCTGGCCGGGCAGTTCGGCCTCAGCCCCTCCGCCCTCTGCCGCCACACCAAGCATCTCGCCCGCCAGCTTGACTTCCAAAAGCGCCG
>Ga0315268_10006302_pt1 | contig 12646 bp, 16 predicted proteins | sample C1_top_MG_FD_204535 | JGI IMG/M metagenome (GOLD analysis project Ga0315268, IMG submission 204535) | Sediment microbial communities from Yellowstone Lake, YNP, Wyoming, USA - C1_top | ecosystem: Environmental > Aquatic > Freshwater > Lake > Sediment | place: USA: Wyoming | collected 2017-08-01 | reverse complement strand
TTGTATGGGTCTATAGAGGTGCTACTCGATACGGTCAAGGCGTTCTTCAAGGAGATGACACCCGAGCGAGCTCTGGCTTGGGCCGCCGTTTGAAATGTTCAAGGAACTTTCTGCGACCTACTTAGATACCGGTGTGAACATTGAGCCGTTTCTGTTCCAGGCGGGCCCAGTGGGTTGCCTGCTCATCCACGGCTTCACCGGCACGCCGTACGAGATGCGGGGGCTGGGGGAGTACCTGGCGCAGCGCGGCATCACGGCCCTGGGGCCGCGCCTGGCGGGGCACTGCACCACGCCGGCGGAGATGAATCGTACTACCTGGCGCGACTGGGCGGCCAGCGCCCAGGCCGGGCTGGAAGAATTGCACAGCCTGTGCCCCACCGTCTTCGTCAGCGGGTTGTCGCTGGGCGGGGCGCTGACCTTGCACCTGGCGGCCACACAGCCGCGGCTCATCGCCGGCATCGTCCCGCTGTCCACCCCGGCCATGCTCTGGGACTGGCGTATGGCCTTCTTGCCAGTGCTGAAGCACCTGATTCCCTACACGGCCAAGCTGCCAGAGGACATCCACGATCCGCAAGCCAAGCGGCTACAACCCAGCTATCCGGTGTATCCCACCTTTGCCCTGGAGAGCCTGCTGCAGTTTCTGGGCGTGCTGCGCGGCGAACTGGCTGCCGTCACTGTGCCCACCCTGCTCATCCACTCCCGTAACGATCAGGCCGTGCCGCCGGCCAACATGCCCTACATCTACGAGCGCATCGCCTCTCAGGACAAGGCGATGTATTGGATAGAGAACAGCGGCCACGTGCTCACCGTGGACTACCAGAAGGAGACTGTATTCGATAAGGTGTACCAGTTCATAGCCAACACCTGTCAGGTCTCCAAGACCTGACAGGTTTTTGGTTGTGTTTCACGTGAAACATGTGGTGGACTACCTGAAAAGAAGACCCGCCTGCGCAGGCGGGTCTTCGCTCTATATTCCCAGAATCGTACACAGAGCCTTGGCGATCTCCAAGAGGTAAGATTCGTCCAGATGACCGAGAACCTGGATGATTCTACTCTTGTCTATCACCCGGATCTGTTCGCACAGGATTACAGAGTCCTGATGCAAACCACCTGCCCCTGCGGGAATGAAAACATGAGCAGGCAAGAGAGCACGTCGGATCTTGGTCGTAAAAGGCGCAATAATCGTATGAGGACTCGCGGCGTTAGCGCGATCAATTTGCAGGATGACAACTGGCCGTACTCCGGCTTGTTCTGTGCCTACCACTGGATTCAAGTCGCACAGAACCACATCCCCGCGGCTGATGGTTACCATTGGATTTCTCCGCGTGCCAGGCGACTCTCGTAGTCTTGCAAATTAGACAGATAGTCGGTGAAATCCGATTCGGCAATCTCTAAGGCTTCAGCAAAGTAGGTCCACAATTGCCACCGGGCACTATCACGCCTCATCAACAGGAAGTCTACAAAATCATCCACTTCCCGAGCTAGAGGTTCGGGCAGTTGTTGAATCTTGGCGGCAGTCGCATTGTAAACTGTCATTTGTCTCCTTCAGTTCAGGGTGGTCTCCCTGTAGGGTGTTGCTGAGCATTTTACCGCTGAGAACGCCGAGTTCGCAGAGTTTTTTCTATTTCTCAGCGGTCTCCGCGTGCTCTGCGGTTCAAAAGTGGTCGTTATTCCTTCAACAACACTCAAAAGGGAGACTATACAGTTCAGTGACAGCATGTAAGCTAACGAGGCGGCGGGTGGGTGAAGTCTCACTCGCCGCCCCGTTAGAGCATCCATGCCAGGCCACGGCGCGCCTGCTACTTGCGCAGCAGCATGACAAACTCGTCGTGGTGGTTCTGCTCATCCACGATGATGTTCTCCAGGATCAGGGCCGTGCCTACCTCGCCCATCTCCTCGGCGGCATCGCGGTGAGCGACGTAGTCCCGCAGGGCCCCCTTCTCCGCCTCCAGGTCCGCCTGCAGCATCTCCTCGATGGTAGGCGGCTGCACGATGGGGCGTGGATGGACGGTGGGTACACCGCCCATGGCCACGATGCGCTCCGCCAGCATCTCAGCGTGCTTCATCTCATCCTTGGCGATCTCCTCCAGGAGATCGTGGATGGGCAGGCGCTTAAGGCCAGCGACCAGGTAGGAGTGTTGCAGGTACTGCACGATAGCCTGCAACTCCCCCGACAAATCCTGGTTCAGGGACTCGATCAAGGTCTGGGTCTTGGTTGCCATAATCTTTCTCCTTCTTCTTTGGATTTTTGGGAATCAACCCGCCATTTTCGCTGGCGGGCCAGAGTCGTTTATTCCAGGACTTCACGCTTCATCTCCTCAAGCGTAAGTTTCTTGCCCGCGGCAAATTCTGCTCTCGCCTGGGCAATAATCTCCATGAATTCTGGGTTCATGCTCAGCAACAGCGATTCCTTGTCCACCTTCCTCAAGGAGATGATCGCGGCGACAGGTTTTTGATGAGACGTTAGTACGACGACTTCGTCTCCAAACTCCTCCGTATACTCGGATAGCGGTTTTGTTGCCTTTGTAAGTTCAATCGTTTTCATAGTTGCACCTCCTTGCCTCCAATAAACAACTTGTTCCCTTTTTTCTCACCAATAGCCAGAATGCGAACGATGTTTGGCTCGTCGGCTGGCACTTCGTAAAAGACCCGCAGGTTATGGAGACGCAATTCCCATGGCGCAAGTGGATTGGGTCGCATAGGCTTTCTGTTGCGCGTTTCAGTGAGTGGCTCATGCACAAGTCGCTTTTCAATGAAAGCAAGAAGCAACGCGCGCTGACGTGCTGGTAGGCTGCGCAGTTGTTCTTTCACGGACTCGGCGAATTCAATGCTATGGGCCATATCTTCCACTGCTCCTGGCTAAGGTGCTACTGTCTCCTGGTAGAGCCTCTGGCCGTCTTTGACGGCGATGATCACGGCGCTCTTTACTGCCTGGTGCTGCTTATCCAGGGTAATCTCCCCGGACACGCCGCTGAACTTGCTGCTCTCCAGGACGGCCTTGACCTTATCTGGGTCCATCGAACCCGCGCTTTTGATCGCCGAAAGCAGCAGATTGGTCGCCTCGTAGGCCAGTGTGGCCTGAGTATCGGGATCAGAACCGTACCTGGCGCGATACTTCTGCACCCACTCCTGGACGCTGGGGCGCGGGTCGGCCTTGGCGTAGTGGGTAACGTAGAAGCCGCCGTCCACAGCCTGCATGTCCAGTTGGTCGGAGTCCCAGCCATCACCTCCTCCCATGCTGGCTTTGATACCCTTCTCCCTGGCCTGCCTGGCGATAAGATTCACCGTAGGGTAGCGATCCGGCAGAAACAGGAAGTCAGGTTTGGCCGCCAGCACTTTCGCCAGCGTAGCGGAGAAGTCGGTGTCGCCCTGAGCATAGGTTTCCCACACCACTACACTGCCACCGCCGGTGGTAAAGGCCTCACGGAAAGACTCCGCCAGGTTGCGCAGGCTCTCGCTTTCCGGCTCCAGGAGCACCGCCGCCGTCTTCGCCCCCAGGGTGTGCAGGGCGAAGTTGGCCATAACTGCGCCCTGAAAAGAACTAGTGAAGCAAACTTGAAAACTGTACGGCATAGTGTGGCCATCATTGTCCCCTGTCACCCAGGGAGCAGCAGCGGGGCTGATAAGGAGCACCTGATTGGCATCGGCCACCTGGGCGATCTCCAGAGAGGCCACGGGGCAGATGCCTCCCACGATGAAGCGCACCCGATCCTGGTTGACCACCTTGCTAGCGGCGTTGCGGGCCTCCTGAGGGTCGCAGTAGTCGTTAGCCACCACCCACTGGATAGTCTTGCCCAAGACGCCGCCGGCTTCGTTCCATTCCTGGAAGGCCAGCTCGGCGGCTTTCTTGGTGGCATCACCAGCGGCGGCCATGTCGCCGCTAAGGGAGGCGACGATGGCGATCTTGATCGTCCCCCGGCCAGCGGGGCCACAGGCGACCAGGGCCGAACTGAAGAGCAGGCCAGCGACGAGCGTTACGGCGAGGACCTTAGAGCGTGCGATGCCAGACCTCCCGGACAGGCTGGTAGGACAAGTTGGCAACTCGTCCTACGCTGGAACAACTACCGGCGAAATTATAACCCATGCGCTGGTCTTTGTCAAGCGCACAAATTGCCCTAAATTTTTGACGCCAGGCCATTGCATTGTACAAGGATTGCTGGTATAATAAGCAACAGCTAGCCAAGTGTCCCAGACGGCGCGAGGCTCCATGCTCCAACGGGCCGAGGCCCTACGCTACCGGGTTTTCGCGCCGGCTCTAGGCTCCGGCAATCCTTGAGGGGAGGTCGCAGATGTTAGACCAAGAACGGGAAGCCCAATTCATCCAGGAGGGGCTGGACATCATCAAGGCCGCAGAGGAGAAAGGTATCATCCTGCGCCTGATGGGGGCAGTAGCGGTGAAGCTGCACTGCCCCAAGTACGTCCACTGGTATGCCAGCATGTCCCGGGCGCTCACCGACCTGGACTTCGCCAGCTACGGGCGCTGCAACCCCGGCATGAAGAAGTTCTTCGTCGAGCGAGGGTACACGCCCAACCAGACCATCATCGCCTACTACGGCCAACATCGCCACATCTACTGGAACGATAAGCTGGGCTGGCAGGCCGACATCTTCTTTGATGAGCTGGCCATGTGCCACAAGGTGAACTTCCGTGGCCGCCTGGAGCTTGACTATCCCACCATCACCCTCACCGACATCCTACTGGAGAAGATGCAGATTGTCAAGATCAACCCCAAGGACATCAAGGACAGCATCATCATGCTGCGGGAGCACGAGGTGGGCACTGGCGAGAAGGAGATGTTCAATGCCCCGTACATCGTCAAGCTGCTGGCCGATGATTGGGGCTATTACTACACCGTGACCACCAACCTGAATCGGGTCAAGTCCTTCCTGGGCGAGTTTGAGGTCCTCACCGCCGAGGATCGTCAGGACGTGGCCGCCAAGGTGGACAAGCTGCTGCAGGCCATCGAAGAGGCGCCCAAATCAATGAAGTGGAAGATGCGGGCGCGCATTGGCCCCAAGCAGAAGTGGTACAACGAAGTGGAGGAGGTTGGTAGATAAAGCCATGGCTAAGACAAAGTTCATGTTTGCCACGGACCTGCACGGGTCCGAAACCGTGTGGCGCAAGTTCCTGAACTCGGCCAAGTTCTACGACCTCGATGCCCTGGTGCTGAGCGGGGACATGACGGGCAAGCTCCTGGTGCCCATTGTCAAGCGGCCGGATGGCAAGTACGACTCCCACCTGCTCGGCCGCCCCTACGTGTTGAAGGAAGACGAAGTGGAGGGTTACAAGGAGCAGGTACGCAGGGTCTCCTATCTGCCCTACGTGACGACCCCCGAGGAGGCCCAGAGAATCGGCAGCGATGAGACGTACCGGGAGAACCTCTTCGAGAAGCTGGAGTGCGACATCGTGCGCATTTGGCTGAGCCTGATCCCGGCGCGGGTGCCACCCAAGTGCCGCATCCTCATCAGCCCCGGCAACGACGACAAGTTTGCCATTGACGAGGTCATCAAGCAAGACCCGCGCGTGACCTTCGCCGAAGAGGACGTGGTCAGCCTGGACGAGGAGCACGAGGTCCTCTGCTTCGGCTGGTCCAACCCGACCCCCTTCAACTCGCCGCGCGAGTGCTCTGAGGAGGAGCTGGAGGTGAAGCTGGAGAGGGTGGTAGCCAAGGTGAAGAACATGCAGACGGCCATCTTCTGCATCCACGCCCCGCCTTACGACTCCCAATTGGACCAGGCTCCCCTGGTGGACAAAAACCTGAACATCATCGTGTCGGGCGGCCGTCCGCAGATGGTCCCCGTGGGCTCCAAGGCGGTGCGCAAGATAATCGAGAAGTATCAGCCGCTGCTGGGCCTGCACGGCCACATCCACGAGAGCCCTGGCTTCATGAACATCGGCCGGACGCAGTGCCTGAACCCCGGCAGCGAGTACGGGGAGGGCATCTTCAAGGGCTATCTGGTGGAGATTGACGGCCCCAAGATCACCAAGCTGCAGCGCGTGGAAGGGTAAGGGGATTGGCGATTTCCGATTTTAGATTGCAGATTGCCGATTGCAGATTTGGGGGCGGCAAGAAGGAGTCTGCAAAATCAGGCTGCCGAAGTTTGCCGGGGCTTCAAAAGTCCGACTGGCTATCTTCAACTGAAGTGCGACGCACCTGGAAGGTGCGTCGCACTTTTTGCTCGCCGGGCATCTTTGTTTCCCACTATCACACGCGCATAAACTGCTTGGCTGCCAGGACAAAGATGGTCGCCGCGGACATGGGGATGCCCTCCTTCACTGGCCGGGGCTCCTGGCGGGGAGTGCAATTTCTTTTGATATGATAGATCACGTCCGTCACGCGCTCAGGCTCCACGCCAATAAGCAGAGTAGCATTGGGGCGCTGGAAGAAACCGCCCACCGTGTTGATACGGGTCACCCGGTAATCCGCAGCGACGAGGGCGCTGATCACCTTGTTGGCATCCGCGTCCTGGACGATGGCCAAGACCAACTGCATGGCTAACCTCCCTCAAATCCGCTCCAGGCGGACGACGTCAAAGACGAAAACGGTAGCCCCGCCTACCTCCACCTCTATGGGGCAAGGCGTGGTGAGCATGCTCGCCTCACTCAGGGCGGGAATAGCGTTCACGTAGCGCTGCCGGGTATGACAATTGGTCTGGATGATCCCCAGGGCATCCGCCAACTGCCCATCCTCAATGACCGCCAGGACGGTAACATTCCCTTCCTGGAGAAAGCCACCCACAGTCTGAATGCGGGTGGCGCGATAGTCGCGGGCGATCAGGCTATCCAACAGACCACCGGCGTCTTGGTTCTGGACAATAGCCAGGATCAGGAGCATCAAGACCTCCCCAGATGCAAGGGCGAGGTGTTTACCCACTCGCCCCGTCAGAGAAAGTCAGCAGCGCAACAGCTTACTGTCTCAAGACTTGCCCTTTATCCGCGGCGTGCATGTGTTTAGCTGCTCGGCAGGCGTAGATAAGTGCGGTCACAAAAGCGTGAATAGTCATCCCAGCCAAAGCGTAGATAGGCACCCCTAGCAGAACCCCTACCAAAATGTAGATGGTGTAGATATTCCTTCTGCCGTCGAACTTCCTGAAAAGGCGATCGAAGGGGGCATAATCAGCCAGCGATACTCCCACCACTTGTTTGAACTGCATGGAGACATGTCGGGCAAAGGAGTCGAAGATGAGCAGGGTGAAGCCCAGGATCAGAGGCAGTAAGCTCCTGGAATGAACATAGAGAGCCCAGGCGAAGGCGATGTACCAGGATTGTTCGTAGAGGAGATCGAAGGAGTGTTCGATGTTACCAAGCTTGGAGGTCATACCCTTGACCCTGGCCAACTTGCCGTCCAGACCATCCATTACATTGACCACAAAGGTCAAAAGAGAAGCTGGCAAAAACTGCCCCAGGAGAAACAGCCCGGTTACCAGGAAGGCGACACCATTGGTGAGAATGCTCATCTGGTTGGGGGTGATCGGCCAATCGGCAATGCGGCGGATGATCCAATTCTCTATTGGCCGGTTGAAGTACCAGGCCAGGAGGTCCAAGGTCCTCTTCTGCGCTCCCTGGACCAAAGCCTCCTGGCAGCGTCTTGTCTCCTCCGCCGTCTCGATACCAAACCAGAGGGGTTTCAGCTCCCGGCGCATTCCTGCTACGTAGGGATCGAGCCTGGATACATCCAGAGCGCCCATCGGCCACTCTTGAGCGATCCTGGCCAGGCAAGCGGACCACCCACGTCCCACCAGGCACCCCTTGAGGATAGGCAGGGTTTCAGCCGTTAAGAGGACTACCCCCACGTACGAACCATTGCTCTCGGCCAAAGCGCTGCCTATCCATTTGACTCTGCCTGCCTCCACGCGAACTCGTATGGTGCCCTTGTGCTCCAACTCGCTGTCATACCCCAGGGTCAGGTGATCCCCCTGAGCCAACGTCCCGATAATCCGCTCATCGAGCACGTAGTGGCCTTCGATGACCAGGCACTTCTCGCCCTGTATCCTCTCTAACAGCCCAACAGGGAAGGCACCCACTTCGGCTGGAACGTAGGTGATGCTCATACCCAGGTCTTGGCCGTCTCCGACCGTCTTGGGGATGGAGAGGTTGCCAGACTCCGTGACGATGATGACCTCCCGCAGACCGACCGAACGGAGGGTGTAGACAAGCCGCTTGACCAAGGGGAGGCCACACAACCTGACCAGGGCCTTCGGCTGGCCCCCATCCTTCTCCACCGCCAGGATCACTACCCTCACAGCTTCTTACCTCCCACCACTTTCCTGGCGCTCAGCGGAGGTAGCGCTGACCTCTGCAATTCTGCCTCCGCATACCGCAAGTCCTCAATGGTGTCTACATCCATCCAGAAGGCCCCTGAGACGTCACAGGCCCAGAGAGGATCACCGGACAGGATGAGACGAGTGAGCGCCTGGCTGAGGCCATAGCCATCATCGCCCACTTCAGCCAGGGCCACAATGGCCGGAAAGACTCGCCGGGTCAGGTGAAAGACGCCGGTGTCAATACCGTTCCAGGGTGTCACCTTCTTGCCGAGGCGCGTGATGATCCCGGCCCCATTAACCCAGACACGAGTGGCGTCATTCACTTGAGGCGGCGCCTGGGCCTGGTAGTCCACCCCCAGGGCATGGCGGCCAGAGGGGACAGCGCACAGGGCAAGGGCAGCGACGATGGCTGGCGCTATCAGGTGGTCAGCCATGCTCAGGAGGAAGTCGCCGCCGTCCAGGTAGGGCTGGGCAGCGTAGAGGGAGGTGGCGTTGCCTAGCTCATAGTTAGGATTGAGGGCATACTCCACCCTTGCCCCGTGGCGCGCCCCGTCACCCAGCCACTTCTGGATTTGCTCTCCCCGGTAGCCCACGACAATAACCAGGTCTCGAATCCCTGCCTGGACAAAAGCGGCGATGGTGTAGTCAAGCAAGGGGCGGCCGCCTACAGCGATGAGCGGCTTGGGGCAATAGTGGGTCAAAGGAGCCAATCTGCTCCCATCTCCAGCAGCCAAAATTACGCCTTTCATAGCTCTGCCCTCCTTAGCTGACCTCAACCACAGAGTGTCCATGTCTACCTGGACGCCACAGAAGGATGAAAAACAGCGACTTGTGGGACAGGTCGCAACCTGTCCCACAGTAAGCTATTTTTCAGATCAGCCATATACGCGAGCTTCACAAACGCACGTACTGTTCCACGTCCCAGACGAAGACCGTAGCCCCGCTCACCGGGACTTCGATGGGTGTAACGGTCGTCCCCTGGCTGAGCGCGGAGACAGCCGAGGCACCTATAGGCCACCGGCGAGCATGACAGCGTCGGCGTAGCGTGTCTAGCACGTCGCCTACCAGGGAGGCCTCTACCCCCACCAGGAGCACGCTATTGCCCCGGCGCAAAAAGCCGCCGGTGGAGGCGATCTTCGTGGCCCGGTAGCCTACGGCTGTCAAATCATCTATCACTTCTTTAACATCATCATCCTGAACAATAGCCATGACCATCTTCATGGGACCCTCCTTGCCTCCGTAGTCGTAAGAGCAGTAGCAAGGCCCTCCCAGGGCACAGCCCAGGCAGCAGTAGGCCTTGCCGTCGCTCGTGATGGCTGGCCAGGTAATGCGGATGCCACAGTTAGCGCAGTGCAAGTCGTCTGATCTTGTGAGCCTGCTTATCCCTGGCTCCCATTCTGAGCTTTCACTTGCACATCCAGGTGTCCACTGAACCATAGGCAGGCCTCCCGCCAAGAGTCTGGGCTTTATACCAGTATCATTATAACCTGCAAAGCTTATTGTACCAGAGGGAGGTAAAAATTGGGGTTAACAGAGGTAAAGGGAAGGTTAAAACGCAGCCGTGGGGATGCTGGAGCAGCGGAGGGCTGGGGCACGTGACAAAAGTGTCACTACTTACGTCTTCACGAAGCGGTATCCAATGCCTCGCGCGGTGAGGATGTAACGGGGATTCTTGGGGTCTTCTTCCAGTTTCTCTCGTAGACGCCGGATGTAGACCTTGAGATAATCCAGTTCGTCCTTGTACTCGTGCCCCCAGACCTTGGCCAGGAGGGTGCTGTGGGGGAGGACCTGGCCGGCATTGCGCACCAGGTGATAGAGCAGGTTGTACTCTGTGGGCGTGAGCTTAACCGGCTTGCCGTCCACGGTCACCTGCCGCTGGGCAAAGTGCACTGCCAATCGCCCGCAGACGAAGTCGGGGCCTCGGGGGGCCGGCAAGGGCATGCGGGCCCGGCGCAACACCGCCCGGATGCGGGCCAATAGCTCCAGGTGGCTGAAGGGCTTGGTGACGTAGTCGTCGGCTCCCAGTTCCAGCCCTCGGACCTTGTCGGCCTCGGCATCCCGCACGGTAAGCATGATCACCGGCACGTCGGAGAATTCCCGCAATTGACTGCAGACCGCGTAGCCATCCATTCCTGGCAAGGCGATGTCTAGAAGCACCAGGTCTGGGTGTTCCTGCTCCACCAGGTCTATGGCCTTCTCGCCCTCAGTCGTTACGAGCACCTGGCAATCGGCCCATTGCATGGTCAGGGCTACCGCGATCACCTCGGTCATGTCGGGCTCGTCTTCCACGATGAGTATCTTCATCACACCAGGCTCTCTCCTACCCAAATGGGTAGCGTAAAGCGGAATGTGCTCCCTGTCCCAACCTCACTCTCCACCCAGAGTTGCCCGCCGTGCAACTCTACCAGCGATTTGGCTATGGAGAGCCCCAGGCCGGTGCCTCCAGGGCGTCGCTCGCTCCCCCGATAAAAGCGGTCGAAGATGTGCACCTGTTCCTCCGGGGGAATGCCCGGGCCATTGTCGGAGACAGAAACGCAGAGGAGTGAAGGAGCAGAAGAGCGGACAGGCAGGGGAGAAACGGTCACTCGTACCTGGCCGTTCTGCGGTGCGAACTTGACCGCGTTGGAGAGGAGATTGGCCAGTACCTGCTCCAGACGACGCCGGTCGGCCCAGACCAGCCCGGGATTGGCCGGCAGATCCACTACGATCTGCTGGTGCTTCGCTTCCGCCAGGGGGCGCAGGATATTCACCGCCTCCTGAACGATCTCGCTCACGTCCAGCGTTTGCTGGCTCAGGGTCATCTGCCCGCTCTCCAGACGGGCCATGTCCAGGAGATCGCTGACCAGGGCCGCAAGGCGTTCTTCATTGCGCTGCATATTCCGCAAGAGCCGTTCCTCGGTGGGAGAGCGGAGGGCCCTGGACTCCCCAAGCAGGCCGATGGCTGTCTTGATGGCGGTCAGAGGCGTTTTCAGTTCGTGCGAGACCGTGGAGAGAAAGTCGCTCTTCAACTGTTCCAACTGCCGCAACTGGGCTACCGTCTCCCGCTCGCTCTGGTAAAGCCGGGCATTGCGAATCGCCAGGACCGCGTGCTGGCCGATGGTGATCAGGAGATCAGCATCAGCCAACGTGAAGGGCCGGACGACCCGTCTACCCGCGCAGAGGGCGCCCAGGGTGGTCTCACCTAAGCCGAGGGGGACACCGACCAGGGTCTTGAAGTCCTGGTTGTCCAGCGGGGAGACAATCGCTTCCGGGTAGTTCGCTGTATCGCCAACCAGGACAGGCTGCCCGGTTGTCGCCACCTGGTTAATGAGCGGGTGATTCTCTGTGCCTGGCGAGGAGTCTCCCAGCCAACCCGAGGTGGCCCAAGAGACTATCTCCTCGCCCTGAGTGGCAAAGAGCACGAGGAAAGAGGCATCGGCCTCCAGGGCCAGGCGCGAGCGCTCGGCGATGGTCTGGACGATCTGGGGAAGGTTCAGGGTGGCGCTCATGGACAGACGCATGAGATCGTTGAGGGCCGAAAGCTGCCCCACCAGAATCCTCTCCCGTCTGGTCTGTTCCTCTTCGATCTGCAACTCACGGGTCAGCACGGCCGCCACCAGGCTCACCACCAGGAGGACGGTGATACGAGCCGCAAGCCGTTCCCACGTTTCCAGCCCCCAGGGAGCAGAAGCTACGGCCAGCACCAGGGTCGTGTAGAGCATGGCCAGGGCCACGCTGGCCGCCATGGTTTCCAGCAGAGAAAGATAAAAGGCCAGCCCAATGACGCTGAGGTAATAGATGATGTAGGCAGGGCTGTCTATGCCCCCACTGGCCAGAACAACCAGGGAGACGACCACCACGTCCAGGGCAAAGAGGTTGAGCGGAGCGCGCAGGGGAGCAAAGCGGCCGCGCAGAACCCCCACGGCGGCGTTATAGACGGCCAGGAGAAGGGCCGCGTAGGTGGGACGGGCCGGATTGACCCAGGCCAGGAAGAAGACGACGGCGATGGCCCCCCACCTCAGGATCATGAGGAGGCGATCCAGGGTGGGGAGGCGCTCTAGGAGACGAAGTTTAGAGTGGCCGAGGTCTTTGTCTACCGGAGCATTCATCGTTATAACCCCACGGATCTAACGACTCGCTGCTGGGGGCCTGGCCGCAAGGCAGAGCAGGGCGAGGGCCAGACCCGTCACCGGATACAAAGCATTATACCATACTTTACGCCGCCGCGCTAGCTTGACAGACAGACAGAGAAAGCGTAAAATAGGCCGCAACTGGCTTCTAAGTAGGTCGCAGAAAGTTCCTTGAACATTTCAAACGGCGGCCCAAGCCAGAGCTCGCTCGGGTGTCATCTCCTTGAAGAACGCCTTGACCGTATCGAGTAGCACCTCTATAGACCCATACAA
>Ga0315268_10006301_pt1 | contig 12648 bp, 9 predicted proteins | sample C1_top_MG_FD_204535 | JGI IMG/M metagenome (GOLD analysis project Ga0315268, IMG submission 204535) | Sediment microbial communities from Yellowstone Lake, YNP, Wyoming, USA - C1_top | ecosystem: Environmental > Aquatic > Freshwater > Lake > Sediment | place: USA: Wyoming | collected 2017-08-01 | reverse complement strand
ATATCCGGTGGCCGGTATGGTCAGGCCCAAGGGCGGACACAGCCTGCTGCCGGTGCTGCCGCCTGCCGGAAGGGAGGAGAACCAGAAATCGCACCTCACCCTGGTCCACTGCCCGCGAAGACTCCCCCTTTTTTAAAGGGGGCTGGGGGGGATTGGGAGCGGCTAACCCCTTAAGCTCAGGACATGGAGCAGGTCCCTCCAGCTCAGGGCACGGAGCGGATATCCTCTGGAACTCAGGACACGGAGTGGGTACCCCCTTAAACTCAGGGGCCGAAGCGGGAACCGCCTCCAGCCCGCGGGCAGGCAGAAGGATGAGGGCAGGACCAGCATGACGAAGAACTTGCTCCACTATGGAATAGCTCATTTCAACCGGTTCAACCTCAAGCCCAAGGCAGGTGACTGCCGCATCGATCCATCGTCCAAGTGCTTCCCAGGCACCCTGATTGATCTGCCCGGCGGGAGCACCGCTGGCAGCGCCCGTCCCCCTGGCAATGGAGTCCCCGCTGGCAACGGGAGCCTCGCTGGCAGATGCCCCGGCCTGCATTACGCTCTCTATAATGCTCTGTGGAGGGACCGGCATCTCCACAGATCGCGGCTTAAGGGAGCTTTTCCTGGCCAGGACTTCCAGTGCCTCGCCAAGGCGCGAGATCGGCCATGCGTAAGCGTCCACTTCGGAAGGATGCTCTGTTTCCAGCTTGTTCAGGTAAAACTTTTTCTTCATAGTGATTCCTCTGAAAGGGGTTAGAAATCGGTGGGTCAACCGTATCCAACCGTATCCAACCGTATCCTTACTCCCTCATCTCTATCCTCTCCTAACCCGAATGGCACTTACACGAGCAAGGTTTGTAATATGGAACCCTGTAGTGGATGCGCAATCCCCAGCGTGGTGGACACGCGACTCCCTGCTTGGCCAAAGAGCAAGGGGAGAGCCTCTGAGTCGTCGCTTAGTCCACCCTACCTGTGTCTGGCCGTCATGACTATGCTGCCCACCTCTTTAGGAACAGTGATTAAATAACTTCCTCATTTCAATTTTGGTATTTTTTCCCGCAGAGACGCGAAGACGCAGAGGATATCATTCGTCCCTATGTCATTTTCGGTCATTCTCTTAAGCCTCTGCGCCTCTGCGGGAGATTATTCTTCCAAGGATAAAAGAAACCGATAGGGAAAGTTATTTAAACCTCAATCCTTAGTTAACAGGGTAAAACTATGGAGTATGTATTTGAGCTGCCTCCTCCATCAATCTGCCCCCCTTATGTTAACAGGGTAAAACATGTAGGGTGGACTAAGCGACGCCGCAAAGGTTTACGTCTCCTCTGGCCAATCGGTTCAGTCGCGTGTCCACCGGAGTTTTTTTACCTCTGGATGAACTACAGGTATCGGGTAGGCACAAAGGGACAAAGACCGTTATCCGTTGACCGTTAAGTCCTTAACGGATAATGGCAACGGGTGTGCGCCTCTGTGCCTGCTCTATCCGCAGCATACACAACTGGGAATCGCTATAGATCCCTGCCCCCTACTCCCCTACCCCCCTATCCTTGCCTAACCCCTTCCCCTTCCCCTTCACCTTGCGCAGCATCCTCGGTCAGTTGCCCGGCCTCAAGCCGCAGTCTGCGCCAGGAGGTGCTCGACCAGAAACCCTTTCTGACAGCATCTTCCACTGCCATTATGGATCGATAGCGAGAGTTGCGGACCTTGGCAAGCTCAGCCGGAGGGCCATTCTCCACGATTCGGCCCTCTTCCATCACGATTACCTGGTCAAAGTTCCCGGTTTCACCTACATCGTGTGTGACGCATACGAGTGTGGCCTTTGGCCACAATGCCCTGCTGTTGGAGAGAAGCTCCTGCCTCTGTTGGTGATCGAGTCCACGAAATGGCTCATCAAGGATCACCAGGCGCACCCCTGGACGGAGCATGGCCCTGCCAAGGCGGACTCTTTGCCCCTCTCCACCCGAAACCAGTGCGCCGCCTTCGCCAAGCGACGTCTGAAACCCATAGGCCAGCCTCCCCAGTACACCATGCAACCCAGTCGCCCTGATTGCCTGCCCGACCGGCAAGCCTGAATCAGGTTCGATTCCATAATAAAGGTTATCGATCAGGGAGCGGTTCCAAAGCTGTACCGCAGGATCTATCCACGCAGTCTCGCGGCGAAGGCGCTCGATTCGATCAGCATCGAGGGGAGAGCCATCAACCAAAACTCGACCCGATGCCGGACGATACCAGCCAAGGAGAATGCCGACAAGACTCGACTTGCCTGCACCCGATCGACCGACAATGGCCACATGCCTTCCCGGCTCAATGGCCAGGTTAATTCCCTCAAGTATGGTCTGTCCGGCCACCCTCACGCTCATATCCTCAAACCGGACAGATATCCCCTGTGCGGATATCTCCTGTGTGGATATCTCCGGGCCGGATGCACCCTGTGTGGATATACCCGGATCGGATGCACCCTGTGCGGATATACCCCGGCAGGTTACACCCTGTTGCTGTTGTGCCGATGCGGCCAATATGGCCAGTGCGGATGTTTGATACGCCGGATCGTCGATCCGATCGGCCTTCTCCTTATCCGGTTTCCAGGCAGCAGGCATATCTGATTCCAGGGCAGCAGGCATATCCGGTTTCCAGGCAGCAGGCATAGCTGATTCCAGGGCAGCAGGCATAGCTGATTCCTGGGCAGCAGGCATAGCTGATTCCTGGACAACATCCTGGGCAACAGGCACTTGTTTCCGGCAGGTTTCTTCACTGTTCGATACCTGCGCAGGCAACTGCCTCCAGCAGGGATCTTTCCTGGTTAGTTCTTTTTCGGTTGCTGATTTTTCATTCATGCTTAATTTTCCGTGATCCATGTTCAATCCTTCGGGATTCATGCCTGATCCTTCATGATCCATGCTCAATCCTTCGGGAGCGCCGAGGGGTTCGAGAAGCCTGAGCATGACACTGCGCTGATTGGGGTATTGCCGGGCTAAAGTGGCGATAGTCTGTCCAAGACTAGGCAGATTGAGTGCCCAGTAAACCAGAAGGAGAACGCCGCCTGCATCACCGCCGTGTGCCACATAATTAAATAGCAGCCAGGCGGCAAGGCCAAAGCCGATCAGGGATTGCATGCCTTCGATCACCACCACCGCGGCCTGAAAGCCTAACCCCGCCCGTGCCCACTCAACGAGCAGGTCTTCGTGCTCCCTGCGCACAGCCCTTTCCGCTCCATGTGCGCGCACCGCCACCAGGCCAAGCAGTCCGTCGAGATAAAAGCGGCTCAGAGCGCCATTGTGATTTCGGACCCTGAGATTTCGCTCGGCCAGGTAGGGATTGACAGCCAGAGGAAACCCGACGCTGATTACTGCGGTTATCAGTGCAATCAACCCGCATGATGGATAGAGCCAGGCGATTGCTCCTGTAGTCAGGGCCAGTTCGGAGCTTGTTCGGATAAACTGCCCGCCAAGGCTTGGCAGGAGCCTGAGATTGTGGACGCTGTGGCTGCGCTCGGCCATGTCGGAAGTAAGGCGGCTCTGGAAGTATCGATCGTGAAGCCGTGGAATTTTTTCCATGAAGGCAAGTCGCAGTCGCGACTCGATATGCCGTCCAAGCCGCAGCAACTCCGTACCAATGGGAAGTTCGAGGAGCAGAAGAGCTACAGCGAAGATCAAAATCGCACCCATTACTTCAAACCGCTGCCCGGCCAGGCCAAGATCACGGCCAAGATCGAAAAGCCCCCGAAACAGCAGTGCCTGGATGACGACACTGGCAGACGCCATAGCCAGGGCAGCGGAAAGAAGCATTGGAGAAAGGAACCCGTCCCGGGCCAGAAAGCCGAAAAGCTCGCGCCCCGGACGAATCGGTTTTTCTTTCAAGGCAGCCCTAAGCTCAGGTGAGAGGGAAGCGTGCCCTGCACCGTCAAGAGGAACAGACTCCGAAGGGGTGGTATCCAGAGGAACAGACTCTGAAGGGGCAGCCAGAGGAACAGACTCTGAAGGGGCAGCCTTTGAAGGAACTGCCTTTGAAGGAGTGGATGTGGATTTCGAAGGAGCGGACTCAGGATGAGCAGCATCCAAAGGGAGAGCCTCCGCATCCGCTTTTTGCGCACTATCCGCTCTTTGCGCACTATCCGTCCGAACCTGATCGCCTGCGACTGCTGCCTTGCGCGGATGCCTTCCGAGTGCCCGGACGAGCACAGCGCCCCGCAGGAAGAGTTGCTCATCTCCCTGCGATGTTCTGGGGGCGGGCTGAACCGACCAGTAGGCTGCGGGAATAATTCCGGCTGCCTTCATGGCGACAGGCGCGGGGAGAGAACCAGGGGGAGAGCCGGGGGGAGAGGCAACTGCTGTGGCAGATGTCTTTGAAGATGCATCCGTGGCCCTAGATGCATCTGTGCCCCTGGATGTATCCGTGACAGCAGATATATCCGTGACCATAGCTGCATCCGTTGCTGCATCCGTGGCCATAGATGCCTTTGTAGCCATAGCTGCATCCGTAGATGAATCCGTGATAACCGCCTCTCTGCCGCGCTCGAAGAAAGCCTGAATCACCCGGTAAGCCTGCCTGCCCGGTGTAAGCCCGCCGGAGCGAACCAGAGAATTGACCATCCGTGCAGCCGCATCCAGAGTTGCCATTGATTGCCAGCCCTCATCCTTAAGTGCATCCTGAACGAGGCGAATCGTTTTTCTTCTAGGCAGCCCGATGCTGGTTAAGCGCCTGCACAGCGCCCCAAGGAACTCCGGTGTGCCTGTCCACTCGCGCCAGGCGGCAGCCGGGACCGGCATGGTATGCCCGTAGATCTCCCTGAGCAACTGTTGCCGCCTGGGCCATCTGCGGCCGGTAGCAGGGTCCATGACTTGAACGAATTGTCCCCTCGCGTGGATGCGCCAGATAACGACAAAATGGGTGATCCCGCTTGGGTGGCAGACTGCGGCAATAGCCGGTAGTGCCCTGGATTCGGGGAGCATCAGGTGATCGACTGGCAGCATGATCTGCTCAGCCTCAAGCCCAAGCTGTATGGCCACCTCTTCCAGCGTGTTCATGGAAGTTCCGTCCACGTCGGTCTGACATGCCTCACGGAGCCTGCCGTAACTCACCTGAATGCCAAAGCCCTCAAGCAGGCACTTGAGCGAGGCTGGCCCGCAATCCATGGACGAGGTCTGGACGATCTCAGGAACAATCAAGCGGCGGCTGCGCCTTAAACGTCTGGATAACGACAGGCTGCCACCTGAGGCATCAACGGCCATCATTCCCTCCTGACCCGGCCAGGCTTCCTCCCGATCCGGGCATACTCATTCCTGATCCTGATCCGGGCGGATTCATCCCCCCTGATCCGGCTGAAGAGCCGAACGCCTCGATCGGTTTGGTGAGCAATTTCCCAACTGCCCGCAGCAACAGTTCTGCTGGCGTAACGCGGTCCACCTCTACCTCAACCGTCCCTGACAGGCCGTGCTGAAGGGGGATGAGAGAAACGGAATTTGAGTCAATGGCAAGCTCGGCCCTGATATACCCGTCCCTGACCTCGCGGGCGACGCTGGCGACCCTGGCTGAAATGCTGCCGTACTGGGTCCACGGGAAGCTGTCCAGCCGCAGTTTTGCCCTCTGTCCGGGAAAGATGCGCCCCACCGCTGCCGATGGCGGAAAATCCGCTGCAATCCGCAGCCGCCCCGGAGGAAGGATCGTTGCGATCCGTTCCCCCTCCTGGATTACTGACCCGATCCCCAAGGGTTTAATTCCATCGATTCGCCCGGCTGCCGGTGCACGGATAAAGCTCTTATCTATTTCGCAGGTGAGCCGCTCGACAGTTAACGTCTTGGCTGCTATTTCCCCTCTTATCATGGCCATGTTACGATTAATCTGTTCTATGCTTACCTGGTCCTGGCTCGTATGGTTTTTCTCCTCCCATTCCAGTTGATGTATGTGCTGCTTGAGCGCATCAGCCGCCTCCCTGCTTTTTTGCATCTGTGCCCTGTCGTGAAGTAAATCCACCTCAGGCGCAATACCGGCAGCATGTAAGGCTTGGGTACGCTTCATATCATCCTCCATGAGAAGAAAGTCCACCTCCGCTTCCCGGTATCTGGCCCTGGCCTCGTCAATGGCCTTGCATGTCACCTGCTTATATTCATGCCGGGCTTGCCTTTGTGCCTTCAGTTCAGCGCGAAGCGCTTCGGCCTGACGGTTGAGTGCAGCTATATTGGCCCTCTCTTCCTCTATCATAAGGCGCTGCGTTGCGGTATCCAGCTCGACGAGCAAACTTGCGGCCTGCACCGCCTTACCCAATACCATGTGGTTGGCTACAACCCGGCCACGGACCGGAGCATCCAGGGAACAGGCCACACGGTCCAATTCTACCCGTGCCGCTCCACTCACTTCATACAACCTGACCCTGGCACCAAAGAACCAGATTGCCCAAAGACACAAAACAACAGCGGCAAAGATGAGGCCCACTATCGAACTGCGGTAGCCATCAGCCTTAATCGCCCGCAGGGATCGGGAAAAAAATCTGGACATTAATACCTCCAGCCGTTATTATGAAATGCTCATGGTAAAAATGAAATGCTCACATGCTCACGTTAAAGAATCATTTTGAAAGCCGGATTCCGTGCATGTGCGGACCGGTTATACTCAGAGATTTTTAAAAGCCCCTGTCTTACCAAGATCGGCATTGTGATAAAATTTCACCTAAGTTATGAAGATACGAATTTGATTTTTTTTCGTTACTACTCAGGCAGTCACAGAGGCACAAAGAAAAATGAAAAAAAACTTTGCCCCTTTGCCCCTTTGTGCCTTTGCCCCTTTGCCCCTTTGTGCCTTTGCCCCTTTGCCCCTTTGTGCCTTTGCCCCTTTGTGCCTGATTTATGCCTTGGCCCTTTTGTGCCTGAGTAGTTACAATTTCTTACCGGAGGGGACAAAATATGCCTGCAGTCAGTGTGATCCTCACCACGTATAATCGAGGGCCTTTCCTTACCGATGCTATCCAAAGCATCCTGGCCCAGGATTACCGGGATTTCGAACTTCTGGTTGTGGATGACGGATCTACCGACGATACCCCGGAGCGGATTCACCCATACCGCGATCATCTTCTCTTTATCCAGCATAGCCGAAACCTGGGGATTAGTGCAGCCAGAAATACGGGGATCATCCACTCCTCCGGAAATTTTATCTGTTTTCTGGACTCCGACGACCTCTGGAAAAAGCGGAAACTGTCCGCTCAAATGGCTTTCCTGCGGGCGAATCCCGCCTATCAAATCTGTTATACCGGTGAAGTCTGGCTGCGAAATGGAACATGGCTGAACCAGAAACTAAAACACCAAAAATTTTCCGGCTATATCTTCGAGAAATTATTGCCTCTTTGCCTTATAAGCCCATCATCGGTCATGGTGACCCGAAAGGTCCTGGACCGTACCGGCTATTTTGACGAATCCTTTCCAGCCTGCGAAGATTATGATCTCTGGCTTCGAATAGGCTGGCGGTTTCCGATCGGCTATCTGGAAGATCGCCTGATCATTAAAAGGGGGGGGCACCAGGATCAGCTTTCTCAGAAATTTGCTGGTCTGGATAAGCTCAGGATCAAGGCCTTAATGAAGGTTCTTACTCAGGGTGCGCTGACTTGCTCTCAAAGAAAGGCTGCCGGAGAGGAATTGAAAAGAAAGTGTCTGGTATATGCCCGTGGATGCCTCAATCACCACAAAGACGGGGAGGCAGCCTTCTTTCTCTCCATTTCCAGGAACATCGAAGCACTGCTTGGGGCACAACTTGAGGCACCAATAGGTATCGCACGGTTTGATACTTTGCTAAAGTCAGAGTATTTTTTTGAGCAAACGATGAGATAACGGATGTGAGAAATCTTCTCCCTGTAGAGATCATGGCTTTTGAGATTTCTCGCTCCGCTTGAAATGAGAAGCCGCTGACTCACAAAGCAGCGCCCTCCATCAGGATAGGCTCTTGTGCTCGTGCTCGTATACTGTTATGCTTCTGTGCTCGTATGTTCCTGTACTCCTGTGCTTGTGTACTCTTATATTCTTGTGCTCCTGCACACCTGTGCTTCTGTGCTTTTGTACTCTTGTGCTCCTGTGCTCCTGTGATTATGCATTGCCAGGATAGTGAAAAAAATGCTATATTTATCTTATGAACGAGATTAATAATCCCCACGATAAATTTTTTAAAAAGGTTTTTTCCGATAAGAGCAATGCGCAGGACTTTTTACTGAATTATCTGCCGACTTCTATCGTGAACCTTTTGGATCTAAACTCCCTGCACTATACGAAGGAGACCTTTGTCGATAAGCATCTGGCTGAATACTTCTCGGATCTTCTCTGCAAAATCGATCTTCGGGATGGATCGCTCGGATACATTTACTTTCTCTTTGAGCACAAGAGCTATCAGGAACCCTTGACCGCCTTTCATATTCTCAGATACATGGTGAAGATATGGGACGTTTGGCTTCAGGAAAAAAGCGAACACTGGCCCTGGTTTCCGGTCATCATACCGATGATTGTCTATCATGGAGAAGGGCAATGGCGAGCGGGGTTAAGCTATAAGGATCTTTTTCACTATCAGGAGGAGATGGCCTGTTTTATTCCAGATTTTCAGTATCTTCTCTGGGATGCCTCGGGATACAGTGACCAGGAGATAAAGGGTGAAGTTATGCTTCGGGCAGCCTTACTCTCTCTGAAGTATATTTTCCGAAAGGATCTGAGAGAGCATTTGCCGAACATACTTGGTCTTTTGAGAGACCTTTCCGAGAAGCAAAGAGGGATAGAATTCATCGAAACTTTGATAAGGTACCTCGTCAGGGCAGCCCCAAAGGAGTATGCTACCGACAGAGATATCAAGGAGGCTGTAGTGATGGCCTTATCGGATAAAGGAGGTGAGATTATGCTTACCATTGCTGATTCACTCATCGAAGAAGGCAGAAAACAGGGGTTAGAACAGGGAATACAGCAGGGAATTCAGCAGGGAATTCAACAGGGAATGCAGCAGGGGATACAGCAAGGAGTCATCCAAACTGCTCGTGAAGCTCTTATTGATAGTCTTAAGATGCGTTTTGATATTTTGCCAGAGTCAATGATAAATACCATAAACGAGATAAACGACCCCTCGGTCTTGAAGGCACTTCTCAGAAAAGCGGTTAAAGCAGCATCTTTTGATGAATTTACGCAAATCGCTCAGTTAATATTGAAATAGGGTAAGTTAGGGTAGGGTAAAGAGGGGGTAAGGTAAAGAGGGTATCGGTGATGAGACGTGCTCATACTTTTTAGAGACAGGTCCCTCGCAGCTCTTCACAGCCAAGGTTGTGAAGGGGGAGGCTATTCTGCCTATCGTTTAAACGGTTTGTCCTTATAGCCGAACCGAATAGCCGAAGCGAATATCATTGCCAGAACCTAACTGGCCGCTTAGATGTGTATTTAGGAAAACATGGCCTTACCTTTTATGAAGAAAAGGGTGTTTGATTGTGAGTATAGAGACAGTGGAATTATACAGGGCCTTTGAGGAAAGTCTGGGCAAGGAAAAAGCCCAACTTGTGGTGAAAGACATTACTAACCTGATCAATGAGGCCAGGCAGGAATTGGTAACGAGGGAGAATCTGCGAGAAACCGAGCTTAAGCTGATGAAGGAAATAGAGGGTGTCCGCCTGACTCTGACCAAGGAAATAGAGGGGGTTCGCAAAGAGGTAAAAGAGATTGAGCTTAAGCTGACCCATGAAATTGGGGAAGTTAAACTGGAGGTTGAGAAGGTTCGATCAAGTGTGATAAAATGGATTGCTGGCCTTTTGGTTGCCCAGACAGGAGTAATCATTACCATAATAATGCTTTTCAAATAAAATTAAATGAAGCTAAATAAAGCTAAACGAAATCGATCAAAATAAAAAGATGATGGTTGACAAACGTTGCATGCAGGGAAACTTGGGGAAATCTGAGGGGTATGCCCCTTTTATGGTCGGGAGCGATAGACGTGAATAATAGGCGCATCTCATTCACCGCCAGACTTATCGAGCTAAAAAACTTCGATCTCTCGCATCAGCCTTATATCATCCGCTATCCCTCTATCAGCCGCTATCCCTCTGTTATTCATTCTCCCTCTCTTATCCGCTCCCCCTCCCGAAATACCGAATCCGCTATTAACCCTGAACCCGGCGCTAACACTGAACACGCCGTTATCCTCGAGCCTGCTGTTAACCCTGAATCCACTGTTAAGCCTGAACCCGGCGTTAACACCGAATCCGCCGTTATCACCAACCCCGCCGCTGACCCTGAATCCTCCGCTCATACTGCACCTACCGCCCATACTGCACCCACCACTCATGCTGCCCCCCCTGCTCATCAGGAGGCGTTGATAAGCTCCATTCGGCAATATGGTCTTCTTTATCCCATTATCGTCCAGGAGGGGAAGGGGGAGGAAGTATGTATCGTTCATGGGGCACGGCGCTTTTCTGCCTGCCAATGCATAGGCTGGCACGACATTCCCTGCCAGGTTATCCCTCGGGCGGTTGACTGGCAAGAGGTCTATCAGTTTGGCCTTTCGATTTTCCTGAGTCACCAGAAGCCCAACATTATGGAGCAGGCCAGAATTATGCAAAAACTCAAAACGTTTCTTTCGGAAGATGAAGTCATCAAGGGGTTTCTTCCCCGCATCGGGCTTCCTGCGCACAGGAAAGTGTTTTCGCGGATAAGCCAGCTTGCGGAGCTGGAGGAAGAGATTGCTTACGATCTGGCTGTTGGAGATGCCGATCCACAGCTTGGCTGGCGAATGCTCAATCTGCCCCCTGCTGCCCGTCTGCCGATGTACCGTTTTTTATGCCAATTACCATTTACCTTAAGTCAAAAGTTCGAGGTCCTGGAGTATGTGCAGGAAGTCTCTTATCGGGACAGTTCCTCTTTGGAAGAGCTTCTGGCCCAGCCAGCAATCCTGGACATCCTGGCCAGCGATCTGGACCTGCGGCAAAAAGCCAATTCCATCAGGCTCTTTTGGCGGGCCAGACGATACCCTCGCTTAACAGCCCTTGAGGAGGAGTTTGCCGAAAGGAAAAAACTGCTCCACCTGCCGGAACACCTCGATCTGCATCCACCGCACCACTTCGAGCATGGAAGCTATAAATTTGAGCTGAGGTTTGCCGATTGTGCCGAACTGCAACAGGAACTTGACCTTTTAGATCGGTTAGTTGCCGCTAACGAATTAGACAATATTATAAAATCGTAGGTTGATAACCACTTAAACAATATTATAAAATTGTAGGTGAATAACCACATTATAGACGAATAACGTAACTACTCAGGCACACAGACACAGAGGAAAATGAAAACGACAGGCACAAAGGCGTAGAGAAAAAGACAAACACAGAGAAAAAAAGAAAAAAAACTCTGCCCCTTTGCCCCTTTATGCCTGAGTAGTTGCCCCATAACCAGTTATGAACAACCAATTATGCCCATGTATCTGCCAAAAAAAATCATAATCGATCCGAAAGTCCGCTCCTCTTCGATGGTCGAAACCGTTCTCCAAAACGCCGCTTCGGTCCCCGTGGAGTACCGGAAAATAGATAAAGATTCCTTTCACCTTGTAAACTGCGATGACCTGGTGATAGCCTGTTACCAGGGAAACTTCTACAAGCCCTGCCCGGGCACATTACATTATCTCTGCTGCCAGTACAAGATCCTGAATATTGGCTTAAACTGCCCGCTGGCCTGCACTTACTGCATCCTGCAATCCTACCTGGACCATCCGGCCCTCGTTTTGCATGCCAATGTGGAGGAAATGCTGGCTGAACTGGATGTGCTCTTTTCTGAGCATCCTTCAACCACTTTTCGGATCGGCACGGGAGAATTCACTGACAGCCTGGTTCTGGACCACCTGAGCGGGTTAACCAAAATCCTTGTACCTTATTTTGCCGATCGGAAAAACGCCTGCCTTGAGTTAAAGACCAAGACCACCAATATCCATAACTTAAAAGGGTTGGAACACCGGGGCAAAACCATTGTGGCCTGGTCACTGAACTCCGCACGGGTCGTCAGGCGGGAAGAGCGTGGGGCACCTTCCATAGAGGATCGCCTTTTGGCTGCCCAAAAATGTCAGGAATGGGGTTACCGGTTGGCCTTTCACTTTGATCCTATTATCTACTATCCTGGCTGGGAAGAGGATTACCGCAAGACGATCGAGCAACTTTTCTCCATGATCGAGGCCTCGCACATTGCCTGGATCAGCCTGGGTTGCTTTCGCTATATGCCAAAGCTCAAGCCGATCATCCAGGAAAAATTTCACCATAGCCGCATTGTCTACGAAGAGTTTATCCAGGGCCTCGATGGGAAGATGAGGTACCTTGAGGTCCTGCGCCAGGAGATATACTCCAGGATGGTGCGTTGGATCAGGCAAAAGGACCCTGAATGCTTCCTGTACCTATGCATGGAGAGCACCAGGATCTGGCGAAACTGCCTGGGATTTGCTCCGTCCAGTAACCAGGATCTCCAATCCTGGCTCGACCAGCGCTGTCGGGGATAAAACCTTTGCGGAAAGGCAGATCGGGCGGAAGGGAAAGCCCTTGCTTGGTACAGGCAGCGGGAATTACGCGGCCAGTTTCGGGCACTGATTTTGGAACGGATCTTCCACAAAAAAGCCGATCATTTTTCTGGCTTAACATTTTGTATTCGTTTCTTTTTTCGTTCCGAGGTCAGCTTTTTCCTTGTG
>Ga0315268_10006300_pt1 | contig 12648 bp, 12 predicted proteins | sample C1_top_MG_FD_204535 | JGI IMG/M metagenome (GOLD analysis project Ga0315268, IMG submission 204535) | Sediment microbial communities from Yellowstone Lake, YNP, Wyoming, USA - C1_top | ecosystem: Environmental > Aquatic > Freshwater > Lake > Sediment | place: USA: Wyoming | collected 2017-08-01 | reverse complement strand
TAATAAGAGAGCTTTCGGCGAAATTTGTTGATATGCCGCTTATGAATATTGAAAGAATAGGGATTGGAGCCGGTAACATGGATTTTAAAGATTTGCCTAACGTATTGAGACTATTTGTGGGCAGGCCTCAGACGCCGCCCCGTACTGGGGGGAGGCGGGAGATGGGGAAAGGTGGGCCCGATGGACTTTCAGATAAAAAGGTAATAGTCATCGAAACAAGTATTGACGATATGAATCCTCAGATATATGAATATGTGGTTGAAAGGCTTTTCAGTGCTGGTGCCCTTGATGTCTATCTGACAAATATCTTGATGAAGAAAGGACGGCCGGGAATAAACCTGACAATACTGTGCGCTGAGAAGCGGCAGGAAGAATTAATGAAAACAGTTCTCAGGGAGACGACCACAATAGGGCTGAGGTTCTATGAGACCAAAAGAGTGGTCCTTCAGCGCGAGATTAAAACGGTGGATACAGAGTACGGAAAAGTGAGAGTTAAATACTCGAAGCTCGGAAAGGATATTGTGAAGGCAGTTCCCGAATACGAGGATTGTAAGAGAATCGCTAAGAAACTTAATATACCGCTTGTAGAAGTAATGGAACATGTCACAAAACGTTAAAACCTTGCATAGAAAGGTGAGCAGACATACTGAAAAACCATACGAAGCTGCAAAATCTTATTTCAATTTTCCCCTCCCCGCGGGGGGAAGGGAAAATTGTTAATCCCGGTTTATTTAGCCGACAGAGTTATGAATAGAGATGAACCGCTTCTGAATATAAGGAGCAAAATATTCTCGCCGGCATTTATCTTTGATACCACCTTCTCATATTCGGTAACGTTGGCTATCTTCTGCCTGTTAATCTCCTGTATGACGTCGCCCTGTATAAGCGCCATGGCAGCCGGGCTATCTTCAGCAACTTCAGAGACAACAACGCCCTTGAGTTTTTTGGGAAGATTAAGCTGGCTGTAAACGTCAGGTGTAAGGTTTTGTACAGTAACTCCTTTTAGAAGATTGTTGAATTCACCTTTGGAAGGTTTTTGCATCTGAACGGGAATTTCACCTATGGTAACCTTTTTTGTTTCTGTTTTACTCCCTCTAATAATTTTCATGTCGACTTCCTGACCCGGTGCCGTATTAGCCACCATATTTCTGAGCTGATAAGGCTCATCTACCTTTTTTCCTTCATATTCTGTAATCACATCACCTCTCTGCAAGCCTGCTTTTTCGGCAGGACCTCCTTCTGTGACATCCCCGATGAGGGCTCCTTTTTCTTCTTTTAAATTAAACTGTTTGGCAAGCTCTCGTGTTAAAGGTTGAATTGTCACGCCTAACCATCCCCTTATGACCTTGCCTTTGGTAATAAGGCTATCCATCACTGCCTTGGCCATACTGGTCGGTATTGCAAAACCAATGCCCTGATAACCGCCGCTCGTGCTAAAAATAGCAGTATTGATACCGATAAGTTCTCCCTTTACGTTTACCAATGCTCCGCCGGAATTCCCCGGATTTATTGCAGCGTCGGTTTGTATGAAGTCCTCGTAATCGGCAATACCCACATTTGCTCTCCCCACCGCACTCACAATTCCTGATGTTACGGTTTGACTTAATCCATAAGGGCTTCCAAATGCGAGTACAGTCTCACCAACTCTCAATTTGTCGGAATTACCCCATTCTATTGTAGGCAGGTTGTCCGCATCAATTTTTATTACACCCAAATCAGTCATTGCATCGTAACCTACGATCCTCCCTTTGAACTCTCTCTTATCCGACAGTGTTACATTTATTTCGTCAGCGCCCTGAACAACATGGCTGCTTGTCAGAATGTAGCCGTCTGAAGATACGATTACACCGGAACCGAGGCTTGCAGTTTTACGTTCTTTCGGCATTTTTGATTGGTCTCCAAAAAAGCGCCTGAAAAAGGGATCTTCCAAAAAGGGGTTCTGTCCGGCCTGGATCTTAACAGTCCTTGTCGTTGATATGTTGACTATGGTGGGTTTTACGGCTTCGGACACCTCGGCCATGGCCTTCCCGATTTCAGTCAGAATATTTATCGACTTTTGAGATATCCTGGGCTCGTCCGCATATGAGTAAGACCGGGATCCGAAGTTAATCGCGAAGATAAGCCCTAGAATGAAGCATGTTCTGACGAAAATCGAGACAGTGAATGAAACTTTCTTCATTGAAATCATTTTTCCTCCTGTGGTGCAGTTATTATTTTCATATTTTATATAACACCAGTCATCAACACAAGTTTCATATGGAAAGTGTTTGGAACTACTATTTTAATTATCTCTCGTGTCTCATGGAGATACAACTGTTTTTTTATATCTAAAGATGTAATTGAGGCCAACACATAAACATTCTGCAAGCTGGTTCTGCGTTATAATAGCTCTGAGGAAAGAGAGATTGAAAGTAGCGATTATCGGCTTATCCAATTCCGGGAAGACTACCGTGTTTAATGCCCTGACGGGATTGAACATCCAGACGAATGTCTATCCGACAAATACGGGAGAACCGCATATCGGTGTGGTGAAAGTGCATGATTCGCGGATCGAAAAGGTTTCCGAAATATTCAGACCCAAAAAAACTACTTACGCCATTATCGAATATGTCGATTATATGGGAATTACAAAGGGTGACATGGCCCAGAACAGAAAAGTATTTGATTTGATAAATGATGTTGACGCAGTGGTACATGTCGTCAGGGCATTTGAAAGGGATGCGGTCTCACATCCATTGGGAAATATTGATCCTTTACGTGACATAGGGACTATAGAACTTGAATTGATATTCGGTGACCTTGAGTTTGTTGAGAAACGTCTCGAAAGAATGGAACAAGGGATAAAACGCGGGAAGAAGCCGGATGAATCTGAAAGAAAGTTATTGTTTAAATGTAAAGATTTTCTTGACAAGGGAATTGCACTAAGGGATGTGGAGTTCAGGGAGGAAGAGCAGAAGGCGATGAAACCCTTACAATTTCTGTCGACCAAGCCGGAGGTTGTGGTTTTGAATGTTGGAGAAAGTGCTTTAAATACAGACCGTTTAAGAGAACTGCAGTCCTCAATAGCAATCCATTTCCCGTCACTTTATGTTTTAGCCATGTGCGGTAAAATGGAGATGGAGATTGCCCAACTTTCCCCTGCTGATGCAGAGCTATTTCTTGATGACATGGGGATTCATGAACCCGCAGCGAAGAAGCTCATCAACATATGCTACGACATCCTTGGGTTGATCTCGTTTTTTACATATGCCGGAGATGAAGTAAAGGCATGGACTGTAACAAGAGGCACGAGCGCTCAGAGAGCTGCCGGCAAGGTACACTCTGACATAGAGAGGGGGTTTATAAGGGCTGAGGTTCTTTCGTTTGACGACTTTATCTCCACAGGCAGTATCCATGCTGCAAGGGAAAAAGGGCTTTTAAGGCTGGAAGGGAAGACGTATGAGGTAAGGGACGGAGATATAATTAATTTCAGGTTTAATGTGTAATGCCTCCTTTAATCCGCGAATTTACAGACATTCCCTGTCTAAGAGTTCCCTGTAAATGAAGGGTCTTGTACTTGATGGCACCTCAGGTGCAACATAAAGTTCCTTAAGGTCAGATGTCTTAATATTTTTCAGGAAATTTACTGCGCAGGAGAGAGGGGTGTGGCTGTTGATTATGAGCGCCCACTGCACGCTGTATCTGTTTGCCCACTTCGGATGATTTGCTACCTGCCTTATAACTTGTGAGGATATCTTCTTCATACTTAGAATTTTGGATATGACGGCTTCAGTCATGCAGGGGCTGTCAAGACATGTTGCGACAACCTCTTTCATGCCGTCTTCAATGAGTCTCATCAGAACGTTGCTGCTCGCGCGCTTTGCGAGTGTTATCTTGATTCCGAGTGGCATGGAAAGGACCTTCTCACTGATATAGGATTCGGCTTTCATCCGCACATTTATGGGGACACGTTGATTCCTTGTCAAATCAGCCAGATCAAATATCCTCAAAGACCTGATAAGCGAAAAGGAAATTTTCTGCGGTGTTTTCGGATTTCTGCAAAGTGCAAGCATCATGCGATAACTGCCCGTCCATCTTATATCGGTGTATATGAATTCCAGTATCTCAGGATCAATATTCTTTCTGTTTGCGACAATAAGGGCAATATCTTCTGTCAGATTGCTGTTGAGTATGAGTTTTGAGATCACTTTCGGGGAAGGATGGTGTACGAGCTTTCTCAATTCTTCTTCGTTTGCAGTGGAGGCTAATCGCACAGCTTCACCTAAGTCCTTCATGCCTTATTTTAACTTAACCCGGTTTAATCATAAACTGATCATTAATCATGGCGGATATAGTATTTTCGCGGATTTAAATTCTGTGCAGATTTTCGTAACAGAATTTACCTCGGAGGGCGATAGCCCGAGAATGAGCGAAAATACTATATCCGTCATATATACCGAAGAATTTATGAATAATATGGGTTAACAGATAATTGGTTTTTAAGTGGAGGCTGGAATATATTTAAACTTTGATATAATTACAAAAAGCAGGGAATAACGTGAAAACTGAACAGTCTGTAAATAATACGAACAATCAGAGAAGGACTGCCGTTCGCGTCATCGTTCTATTCGGAATTGTGAGTTTGTTTGGTGATATTACATATGAAGGGGCAAGAAGCATTACCGGTCCCTATATGGCTATTTTAGGTGCGAGCGCAGGCATTGTCGGTTTAGTCTCAGGCCTCGGTGAGTTTCTTGGGTACGGACTTCGTCTGGCCTCCGGCTATTTCGCAGATCGCACCAGGTCCTATTGGCCATTAACGATCATCGGTTACGCACTAATTCTTTCGATTCCCGTTCTGGGATTAGCCAGGATATGGCAGACTGCTGCCATACTTCTTGTTCTGGAAAGGATGGGAAAGGCGATCAGAACCCCGGCCAGAGACGCCATACTTTCACACGCCACGAAGAAAGTAGGCAGAGGGTGGGGATTCGCTCTTCACGAGGCATTGGATCAGGTCGGGGCATTTATCGGACCGTTGCTATTCTCGGCAGTTTTTATTTTAAAGGGGAGCTACCGTGATGGTTTCACCATCTTATGGATACCTGCTTTTCTGACTTTAGCCTTTCTTATATCAGCTAGGATAAAAGTTCCTTCGCCCGAAAGACTGGAGACTACATCTGTAAGCAAGAGTCAGGGTGCCAGAGTCAAACTTCCCCGTGTTTTCTGGTTCTATTCGTTATTCGCATTCCTGAGTGTAGCAGGATTTGCACATTTCCAGCTCATCTCATATCATTTCAAAGTCCAGTCGATTGTCAGCGATGTCCAGATCCCAATATTTTACGCTATTGCTATGGGCGTTGATGCCATAACAGCGCTGATTATTGGCAAGACGTACGATAAGATAGGGTTAACATCTCTTATCGCAATTCCTTTACTTACTATCCCGATCCCTTTTTTTGCGTTTTCCAATAGCTACAGTTTAGCGGTTATAGGGATTGTGTTCTGGGGCGCTGTAATGGGAATTCACGAGACCATTATGCGTGCTGCTATTGCAGATTTAACGTCTCTTGAACATAGGGGATTGGCTTATGGCCTATTCAATACTTTCTACGGAGTAGCGTGGCTTTTTGGGAGTACACTCATGGGACTTCTTTACGATATCTCTCCGGGATACATAAATCTGTTTGTCTTTTTTATGGAAGCGGTCTCTGTCCCTGTAATCTTCTTTATTAGAAGGGAAAAATGAGAGGCATGCTCTTTTTTGTGAACACGTCCCGGGCACATTGTCTGACAAGCTGAGGACGAGATGTTTGATATGTTATAATGCATTCGCAATGGATATAAGAAAATTAGTTCGGCCGAATATTCGCTCTCTGTCAGCCTATGAAGCAAAGGAGATTCCCTGCAAAACAAAACTTGATGCCAATGAGAGTCCATATGGTTTCAAGGATGTGCTAAAGGTAGTAAGACAGATAAAAACTAATAGATATCCTGACCCGGAGGCAAGGATTCTCAAACAAAATATTTCTAGAGATATTGGGGTAGATCCCGCTAATCTATTGCTCGGAAACGGATCGGATGAGCTGATTTATTATCTTATAACAACCTTTGGCGGTCCTGTCCTTTATCCGATCCCGACGTTTTCAATGTATGGGAATATTTCTCAGGCTATTGGCGTGAAAAAAATTGAAATTCCTCTTGATAAAGGGTTCGACCTCGATATAGATGAAATATTGTCCGCTATTAGGAAGGAGAGCCCAAAACTTATATTTCTGAGTAGTCCGAACAACCCGACAGGAAACTGCTTTTCGTCGGACCGGATATTGAAAATAATTGATACATTCAGAGGAATTATTATTGTCGACGAAGCGTACCAGCCGTTTTCGAGTAAAAAGGGGTTTTTGCCTTTGCTGCAGGATTATGAAAATGTTGTTATTATGCGGACGCTGAGCAAGATAGGTCTGGCGGGTTTGCGCGTCGGGTTGCTCATTGCTGATAAAGAGATAGTCAATGAGGTAAACAAGGTCAGACTTCCCTTCAATCTCAATTCCGTTTCACAAGCAGTAGCGGCAGAAATATTGAAGAACAGGACGCTTTTAAAGTCCTGCATAAAATCGATCATTTCTGAAAGGAAAAGGCTCTTTAATGCGCTATCGAATATGAAAGGAGTCAAACCTTATCCATCCGAGGCTAATTTCATATTATTCAAAGTGAACGACCCTGATAAGATATACGAGAGGCTTCTGAAAAAGGGCATACTTGTTAGAGATATGAGAGGGGTTGTGGATAGGTGCCTTAGAGTTACTGTCGGGACACCGGAGGAGAACGCGATTTTTCTAAATGAGTTGAAAAAAGCTATTTAGGGTCTGTCTATAAAGTCGGGTTTTTTGTCATTCCTGCGGATCCGTCTTACGTATGACGGAAGGAATCCAGAACATCTTAATCCCGAAAGCTTTCGGGAATGGATTCCGGCTTAAGGACTGCCGGAATGACAGACTGTATATGTTGGTTTATACACAGACACTATTTAATGATAGGAGACAACAAATGAGAACGGCTAAAGTTGAGAGAAAGACAAAAGAGACGGATATAAAGATCACGTTTAATCTTGACGGTCAGGGCAAGTATGCTGTTGATACATCTATTCCGTTTCTGGACCACATGCTTTCGTTGATGTGCAAACACGGACTTTTTGATATGAAGATTAAGGCAAAGGGAGACATCGATGTTGACTATCACCATACGGTGGAGGACGTTGGTATAGTTTGCGGCAAAGCAGTTAGACAGGCACTTGGTAATATGAAAGGAATATCGAGGTACGGTCAGGCGTCTGTGCCGATGGATGAGGCACTTGCGGCAGTCAGTCTGGATATAAGCGGACGATCATATCTTGTGTATAAGGTTGAATTTCGCAAGAAAAGCAAGATCAAAAATTTCGATCCCGATCTTATCGAGGATTTCCTTCAGGCATTTGTCAGTAACAGTGGTATTACACTTCATGTTGAATCTCCATATGGCAGAAATACGCATCATATAATCGAGGCGGTGTTTAAGGCGCTTGGCAGGGCGCTCAGGCAGGCAGTATCAATTGATCCGAGGGTAAAGGGAGTACCTTCAACCAAAGGAGTTCAATAAATTATAGAGATTCAGAAATTGTTCAAGAAATTATTTGTAAAAGTCAAAAGGATAAGACCTAGCATTTTCGCTCATTCTCGTCCCGATCAGATCGGGACTCCGAGGCTTTTGCCTCTTCATATTAGAGTATTTTCATCGGAATATCGGCAAAAGAATCCGCTCAAATGCTATGTCTTATCCGCTTTTTAAAGGACAATCTATGAAAATAGCGATAACAGGGAAGGGCGGAGTTGGTAAGACCACACTTGCTTCCTTATTAAGCCACCTTTTTGCGGAAGAGGGAAAGAGGGTCATTGCGGTTGATGCAGATCCTGACGCAAATCTCGCTTCTGCTTTAGGCATTCCGAGGGATGAAGCTGAAAAGATCAGGCCCATATCAGACATGGCGGAGCTTATAGAGGAAAGGACAGGCGCAAAGCCGGGGAGTATGGGCTCGATATTCAGGCTTAATCCCAGGGTTGATGACCTGCCGGAGGGGATCGGATATAGACTGGATGGAATCAGTCTCCTCATCATGGGTAAATCAAAGGCTGCTGCGTCGGGTTGTTATTGTCCGGAGAACGTTCTCCTTAGAAAACTTCTGCGGCATCTTATAGTTGAGCGCGATGAAGTTATTATTGTTGACATGGAGGCGGGCATAGAGCATCTTACAAGGGGGACTGCAGAGTCTGTAGATGCATTTATAGTGGTTGTTGAGCCGGGGCAGAGAAGTATGCAGACGGCTAAAGCGGTCAAAGGTATGGCAGAAGAACTTGGAGTCAAAAAGGTTTTCGTCGTTGCAAATAAAGTGAGAGGACCTGAGGACCTGGATTTCATAAAAGAAAACATTGGAGATATGGAACTTATCGGCTCTGTCAAATTCAGTCACGCTATAATGGAAGCTGATATCGAAGGCTCTTCGCCCTTTAATTACTCACCTGAGACAGTCAGCGAGGTGAAGGATCTGAAGAACAGGATCGAGAAATATTTTTATTCCCAAAAATGAAAATAGAAAGAATCCTTGCCGGCATTGACTTTGGACCATATTCGGAAATAGTAGAAGCTTATTTGTTATTGTTTGCAAAAGAGATGGGAGCATCCGTTTTCCTTGTCCATGTAATTGATTATCTCGTAACCCCGCCGGCTTACCTTGCTACATATCTGGAGGAAGAAAAAGGAGTTTCTGAGAAGAAATTTACTGTGATTGAAAGAAGATTCCTGGATGCCGGGATTAAAACTGAGTCGGAGGTTGTTGTCGGAAGACTCGGTGAGTCTTTTGAGAGAGTTGTGGAAAAGATAGATGCAGATATGCTCATTCTCGGGTTTAAGTCACATCCCTTGAGACGAAGCAGTTCAGAGAAACTGATTAAGGGATTGCAGATGCCAATGCTTGTCGTCAGAGGAGAAAAAGCAGAATCGGCAAGTACGGGATCCGTAAAGATCAGGCGAATTCTCTGCCCGACTGATCTTTCAGATACATCGAGGAGGTCCCTGGAAGTTGCGAAGGATTTAAAAAATATTTTTTCCTCAAGAATTGACGTCGTTCACGTTTTTCCGGGTTATGTCATAAGGGATAAAATAGAGACACTGACAGACAGGGATAAGGCAATGCAGGATCTGATTGAGCAGTCGAAAGGTCGACTTGACAGATTTCTGAGCGACTCCGGCATGAAAGAGCCGGGAGTAATAGATGAAGGAAAACCTGACAAAAGAATAATTTCGTTTGCAAAAAAAGAGGATGTTGACCTGATAGTGATGGGAGCGCGTGGGTTGGGTTTTATAAAAGGGATGATTATCGGGAGTGTTACTGACGCCGTATTGAAATCATCTCCCTGTCCGGTACTTGTAGTGCACTGATGTTCGGTGACATTCTTTTCCTCTTAATCGGTCTTCTGATGATACTGTTTTCTGCCGAGGGCTTTACAAATGGAATAGAAACTCTCGGCAGAAGATTCAATCTTTCCCAGGCGGTTGTAGGCAGTCTCCTTGCTGCTGTGGGGACTGCATTGCCGGAGACGATACTTCCTGTAGTTGCGATATTCTTTTACGGCGGAGAATCTGCGAAGGATATAGGTGTTGGAGCGATACTGGGGGCGCCATTCATGCTGTCCACGCTGGCGTTTTTCCTCGTCGGTTTGACGGTTTTGACAGCATACATTAAAAAGAGGCGTAAATTTGAGATTAATGTTGAAATACATTCTACCATGAGAGATCTCGTCTTTTTTTTGCCGATGTATTCTGTGGCGGTATTGATGCCCGTTGTTGTCGGAAGGTCATTTTCTGTAGCAATAGCTGTACTTCTTATCTTTGCATATATCTTTTATGCTTACCGGACATTCAGAAGTGAAAGTGCGGACATCGAGCATTCTGAGGGGATGTATCTGTGGAGATTGACAACTAAATTAGGACTGACGACCGCATGTAGCCCACACCTCGTATTGATAGTTCTGCAGATTGCTGGTACCTTGTTTGTAATGATAACAGGTGCGCACACATTTGTTAGGAGCCTTGAGCATGTCTCAGTGAGATTCGGGATGAACCCGCTGCTTTTTGCCCTGATGCTTGCACCCGTTGCAACCGAGCTTCCGGAAAAATTCAATAGCGTCACATGGACATGGAAGGGAAGGGATACACTGGCCCTGGGCAACATTACAGGTGCCATGGTGTTCCAATCGACATTTCCTGTTTCTGTAGGGTTGTTGTTCACGGAATGGAAGCTTACACGCATGGCAATCTTCTCGGCAGTAATTGCCCTTACATCGGCGTTTATAGTCCTTGGCGAGTTGGTCGTTAAAAAGCGTATCTCACCAATTACAATGCTTTTGGGAGGAGGGCTTTATTTGATTTATGCAGTCCTGTTAATTTCCGGTGGTAAATAATAAAATAGTAAATTCGAATGCTTGAAGAGAAATTGAATGAAAAAAATTATTAGGAGAGAAATACTCAAGAAAAGAGATGGGATGTCTGCCGATATAAAAGCGGAAAAGGACAGTCGCATAAAAGACAGGTTTTTCTTTTTGCCTGAATTTATTGCCGCGGGAAAGATATTCTTTTATGCCTCATTCAGGTCAGAGGTCGAGACATTAAGCATGATGAGAGAGTCTCTCAAAATGGGGAAACGGATTGTACTTCCAAAAGTGGATAAAGAAAGGCACAGGCTGAGGTTATACGAGATTAAAGATATCAATGAATTGTCTGAAGGATATATGGGAATACCGGAGCCGTTACCCGATGATGAAAGACTTGTCCCACTCGATGATATTGACCTCGTTGTTATTCCAGGTGCGGCGTTCGATTATTCATGTAACCGGCTTGGATATGGTGCGGGTTACTATGATATTGTGTTGTCGGAAAGAAAGAAGAAAATGCCGGTTGTTGCGCTTGCATATGAAGAACAGATTGTCGGTTCGATACCAGCGGAGATGCATGACGTGAAGGTAGATATGATTGTTACAGATAAGCGGGTCATAAAGACCTGAGTGGAGATCAGCCTATTTCTTAATGGGTCTTTGGATGCTCGATATAGTAAATTATGCCTTTTGATAAAGGAAACAAATTTCTAAGTATCGCTGTGAGGGCTGCAAGGCTTGCAGGGCAGATCATCCTCAAAAATCTCGGACGAATCTCAAAGAAAGACATTAATCACAAGCAAAAATCAGATTTTGTTACACGTATTGATAGAGAATCAGAAAAGATTATCATAGATGCAATAAAAGAAAGCTTTCCTGATCACCTTTTTCTTGCAGAGGAATCTTTGAGAGAGGCTGGGACAGAAAAATACCGCTGGATTATTGACCCCCTCGACGGCACCACAAATTATATTCATCAATATCCGGTTTTTTCAGTCTCAATAGCACTGGAATATAAAAAGAAGATAATACTGGGTGTTGTTTTTGATCCTTTGAGGGATGAATTTTTTACTGCAGAGAAAGGTGAGGGATCATTTTTAGATACACACCCTGTAAGGGTATCCAAAATAAGTTCTTTAAGCGATAGTCTAATTACAACAGGCTTTCCTTTCCGGAGCAAGGAGTTCATTGATGAGTATCTCCGACTATTCAAGAATGTTTTTCACAGGGTGAGTGACCTGAGGAGGGCGGGATCTGCCGCCCTTGACCTTGCCTATGTTGCCTGCGGCAGATGCGAAGGTTTTTTTGAAATCGGTCTTAAGCCATGGGATATAGCAGCAGGAGAAATTCTGATAAAGGAGGCTGGTGGTGTTGTAACAGATTTCGGTGGCGGGCCTGATTATTTATTAACGGGCAATATAGTCGCCGGAAACCCCGCCATTCATGGAGAGCTGTTGACGGAAGTGAAGAACGTATTTGCTGGGATAATCGATAAATGATGCATATAGCGCTTTGACACAGAATTACCGCAGGTGCTATTATACAGCCCATAAATCAGAGGTTCTTGTCATTTAAGTATGGATCTTAAGAAGATAGAAAAGGGTGTCAGGCTTATCCTGGAAGGGATAGGAGAAGATCCGGAAAGACCGGGGCTTAAGGAGACACCTGAGCGCGTTGCCAGGATGTACGAAGAAATTTTTGCAGGTCTTGAAACTCCCACCGAAGAAATACTGAAACATATCGAAGGCGAAACCCATGACGAGATGGTGATGTTGAAGGACATACCTTTTTTTTCTGTATGCGAGCATCACATGATTCCGTTTATAGGTAAGGCCCATGTGGCTTATATCCCATCTGGAGGAAGGATTGTCGGGCTGAGCGAGCTCGCAAAGGCAGTGGAGGTTCTGGCAAAAAGGCCGCAGGTTCAGGAACGGCTGACGGCACAGCTTGCCGACTTAATCGTGGACAGGCTAAAACCTAAGGGTGCAATGGTCATTATTGACGCCGAACATCTCTGTATCAGCATGAGGGGCATAAAGAAACCGGGGACAAGGACGATCACGTCAGCAGTCAGAGGGATATTCAGAACGAAACAGTCAACGAGGCAAGAATTGCTTGAGCTTATAAAAAAGAGGGAATAGAAATGTAGAGACAGTTGCTGACTGCAAAAGGGGCGCGGTTATTTGCTGAGAGCTATTATAAA
>Ga0315268_10006299_pt1 | contig 12648 bp, 16 predicted proteins | sample C1_top_MG_FD_204535 | JGI IMG/M metagenome (GOLD analysis project Ga0315268, IMG submission 204535) | Sediment microbial communities from Yellowstone Lake, YNP, Wyoming, USA - C1_top | ecosystem: Environmental > Aquatic > Freshwater > Lake > Sediment | place: USA: Wyoming | collected 2017-08-01 | reverse complement strand
GTCAAAGAGGACATTATTCTTGTAGAGCCTAACAGTCCAGCCTTCAATCGGAGTATCATCACCAGTCTTACCATCTCCAGTGAGATCCTCGTACTTCCACACCTTTATCTGAACGTTGTGGAAGTTGGTGAAGGTGAAACTGTAGTTTCCACCGCTCGTTACAGCGCCAAAGTCGTGACTGTTATCGCTTGTAGGAGTCCAACCAGCAGGAATTACCTCGTCCACCTTGTAGCTTCCAGGACCAAGATTGGTCCAGGTGTAACTACCATCAGCACCAGTAGTCTTAGTGTCAAAGAGGACATTATTCTTGTAGAGCCTAACAGTCCAGCCTTCAATCGGAGTATCATCACCAGTCTTACCATCTCCAGTGAGATCCTCGTACTTCCACACCTTTATCTGAACGTTGTGGAAGTTGCCGAAGTTATTGTTCTCGCTAATCGTCACTGATACGATGTTTACCTGACCAGGCGCTAGAGTGTTAATCCAGCCTGCCTTCAGGTTTTCGCTCAACGTGTACGTGCCCACTGGCAAGTTCAAGAACTCGTAGTAGCCGTTCTCATCTGTCACGGCGCCGCCGGAAACAGGCCCAGAAAGGTTGATCTCCCAACCGGACAGGGCGTTCTCTCCGGGATCCCATACGCCGTTACCGTTGCTGTCGTCGAACTTGTAGCCGCCTATCGCGCCAAGGACGTATACTGCTGCAGATTTAAGTGAACGATCTTGGTTGCCGAGATTGTTTTTAGGAATATCCCAATATTTCAAGCGCATATGATAAGGTGAACCACTTATGCCTCCAGCCGAATTAGGCACACCATTTGTATATCCCCAGTCTAATCTGCTGGCAATGTGACCGCCCCAGGCTAACACTGCCGTGGAATTGTCAACAGTGAACTTGACAGCAATCTGAGTTTCTGAATCGCGCGCAGTCAGACTGCCCTGAGAGACGTAATAAATGTTATCTATTGTTCCCCCGAAAAGAGTCATTTGTACGCTGCTGAGATTCTCGGCTGTTATTAGATTGTCATAGCTTCCAGAAGCAATTGAACCTGCTGGAGCAGGAATGGTATACTGACTTACGGTAGAAGAAACGCCGGTAACACCTCTCAACGGATCAATGGTCTCATTTTCATGTCCGAAAACATCCTTGTGAAGCGGATTATTTATGCGATTGTAGTATGTTAGATAGTCAATGGCGTTTTTGCCGCCGTGTTTTATGTCATAACCAATGACGATTGTGACTGATGTTCCTACCGGCATATCCGTCATTACGCAGCGGTAGGGAACCGAATAGCCCTCGATATAGTGAGAATTTGATGGGCCAAGGTCTCCATTCACCCAGTCGGCGGGGCTTATAGGACTACTAGCACGCCCATTTCTTACCTGGTTCAGGCTAGCTGCTGCCGGTGCTGCATTTACTATCTGTAGGCCAGATACTGTCATCAGTAGTACCGAAATTGTGATTAGGGTCGCTAATATAGACTTGTTTAAACTAACATGTTTCAATTTTTTTCCTCCTTTTTTTTCTCCCGGTATAATCATTCTCTACATGGTTTAAACATTTTTCTGTAAGAGCGTTTAACACCACTACTGTATATGTGTTTTACAAAAATACTAATCCGCAATTACGGTGCCATTTAAAAGGGTTCCCGCAATAGCAGAAATCAGGAGAGATGAGGATTGAAGGGGGCCTACTGATAACTAAAGTCAAAACAGGCGTTCCTGGGTTGGACGAACTTATAGGAGGAGGCTTCCCTTCCGGCAGCAGCGTGCTGATCTCGGGAAAAATAGGCACAGGTAAGTCCATTTTCGCGATGCAATACATTGCTAACGGCATCACCGACTACGGGGACTTCGGTGTATTGGTTTCTTTCGAGAGCAGCAAGAAGGAACTCTACGAATATGCCGCAATGTTTGGATGGCAACTTCACCGCCATGAGAAGAACGGGAGCCTGCAAATCCTGGGAGGGCCTATATCCACGGTCAGTGCGGAGATGGCAAAGTCGAAGTCAAAGATTGAGGATCTGATATCGGAAGTTATCGAGGCTGTTGAAACCTCAGAATCCAAAAGGTTGGCGCTCGAAAGAGCAGATCTTTTACCACTGCTCTCCCTAGAGGAGGAGCCGGATATCATGGTTCAGCTCAGCGACTTAAAGGAGAGTTTGGGGGAGTTGGGGTGCACCTCCGTGCTGACGTCTGAGATGGGTGAGAGTGGAGAGCTGAGCGAGGTTGGGGCTGAGGAGATTTTGGATGGCGTTATCGAGCTGTACTATGAAGGGGAGGGGCTGACGAGGGACAGGGCGCTTGAGGTTAGAAAGATGAGGGGGACTCAGCACAGCAATCAATTGCACTTCTTTGACATCACGGGCGAGGGGATAGTGATTAAGAAGATGCCTGAGATGCCGACGGTGCCAAAGGCTCGCAGAAGCTCTTTCTAATTCTTTGCCCTACCTCATATCATTCTTACTATCTCGATATGTTTTTAGCCGATGTGAACAGCGCCTGTCTCCTTTTCGGTCTTAAGCACTACCAGCGTGCGCGTGCTGCTCACGCCGGGGATGGAATCGAACTCGTGCAGGATATCGTTCAACTTGAGCGTGTCATCGGTAATTATCTTAAGAAATAAGTCGTGCTCTCCTGCGACCTCATGAATTTCAAGGACCTCGGGCTTCCTGATCAGTTGGGATTTAACCTCCGCGCAGCGCCCGGGTTCGGTCGAGACGCCGATGAAGGCCTTTAATTTCTTGCCTATCGCCTGTGGATCCACCACCACCACGAACCTTTTTATCACCTCCGCGTCCACGAGACGTTTCACCCGCTTGTGGATGCCGGAGGTGCTTACGCCCAGGCGCTTGGCAAGTTCAGCGTAGGATAACTTCGCGTCGGCTTGAAGCAGGTTGAGCAGCTTTTTGTCGGTTTGGTCCAATTCCATTGTTTCCACCCAATTTTACCTTCTGTGTCTAATACTGTGTTGTTTTGTGTATAATATTTATATCTTTCGATTATTTAGAAATATTTTTTACTATTCTTACAATTTAGTAAAATTTATATACAAAGTAACGACGAAGGTTTCATGGATAATCATGGTTAAGTCGCTCGAAACGCTCGTGGACGAGGCAAACTATGCATTAGTTATAGGAATAGGTGGAGGCGGCGATGTCATCGGTACCATACCGACCGCACGCTACCTGCGCTGGCTTGGACTGAACACCCTGATCGGCGGCACAACATGGGAGAGGTATGTTGTCGACCCTGAACCGGGACCGCGCCAGATGGACGAAATCGTTGACGTAAAACTGCTCTCTGACACCATCGGGCTCGCAAATGCTAAAACCAAGACGACCAAGGGAATTCGCTTCACGGAGTCAATCGTTGCCGAAGTATTAGGGACAGAGGTCATGCTCGTTGACCTGAACAAAGGTGTGCAGGGAATCATCTCCGGCTTGAACGATGCCATCGAGAAACTGGGCATCGATCTCTTCGTGGGAATAGACGTCGGGGGCGATGTCCTAGCGGAGGGCACTGAGCAGGGGCTGCACAGCATGCTCGCGGACAGCATGATGCTCGCGGCGATGGTCAACCTAAAGGTTCCATCCGTGCTCGGGATGCTTGGGTACGGGAGCGACGGCGAACTCGGCTTCCAGAGGTTGAACGAGAACGTCGCCAGCATCGCCAGCTACGGGGGGTTCCTCGGTGCTAGGGGTTTGACCCCAGATGATGTGAAGGTGCTCGACGAAATTATAAAAATCACAAAGACTGAGGCGACGGCGCTCGCGGTCGAGGCTGCCAAGGGCAAGGTCGGGGAGTTCGAGATCCGGGGTGGCCAACGAAAGGCCCTTTTGACTCCGGCATCGGCGGTCACGTTTTTCTTTGACCCTCTCACGATATTCGAACGCGTGAGCAAGGTCGCTAAAGAGCTCGTTCAAACCAAGAGCCTGGATGAGGCGCAGGAGGTGCTCGAGCGCATGGGCGTGCCCAGCGAGCTGACGTACGAGAGGAACTACGTTTGGAAGAAGTATGCTTCGAGCGACAAGCCGTATGGAGGCAGCAAATGAAGCGCATCGACCTGCACACCCACTCGTTGCTCAGCGACGGAGAGCTCGTGCCGACGGAGTTGGCTCGTAGGGCGGAGCACCTTGGCCACGAGGCGATCGCGATAACGGACCACGTCGACCGCTCCAACATCGAGTGGGTCGTGAAGAGTATAACAAAAGCCGCATCCGAGGTGAACCGGTACATGGACATCAGGGTCATTCCGGGGGTGGAGCTGACTCACGTGCCAGTGCCGACGATAGCAAAGCTGGCGAAGCTCGCTCGAAGGCTTGGGGCGGAGATAGTGGTAATGCACGGGGAAACTCTCGCCGAGCCAGTTCATGAGGGAACCAACGATGCTGCGCTGGCATGTCCGGATGTTGATATCCTGGCACACCCGGGTCTGATCACACTGAAGCAGGCAGAACGAGCCAGAGAGGCGAACATCTACCTCGAGCTCACTTCGAGGCAGGGGCACTGCATAGCGAATGGCTGGGTCGCGCGCGTGGCCAGCGAGGCGAAGGCAAAGTTGGTGGTGAACACGGACACCCACAGCCCGCGCGAATTGCTCACGGTCGATGCAGCGTTAAACGTCGCGAGAGGCGCGGGACTGGACGAGGCCGCAGCTAGGTGGGCGGTCCTGAAAAATCCGAAGGAGTTGGTGGGGGAAAAGTAAAATGCTGTCGAAACGCGTGGACAAGATGCTGAAATCGCGGGTCAAGTACCCGCTTGCACGAAAGTACGGCGCTAGGTTAGCAGGAGCCATAAACCTCGCCTCGAACGAGAGCCCTTTTGGTCCCTCCCCAAAGACGATTGAAGCCATAAAATCAGGGATCGATCGAATCGGCTCTTATCCGGACCCTAGTGGTATTGAGCTTAAGCGCGCAATTGCCGGCTACATCGGAGTTGGCCCAGAATGTGTGGCGCTCGGCAACGGTTCCGATGAACTCGTAGATCTCGTGTGCAAAGCATTCATGGACCCCGGTGAAAAGGTGCTGATCCCCCTGCCGACATTCAGCATCTACGAGCTCGCCTGCAGGATAAATGGTGGCACCCCCGAGTTTTTTGAACTTCCAAATCTCGAGTGGAGAGCTGCGGAGCTCGAGAGCGCGATGAAAGATGCGAGATTAACTTTCATAGGGAGACCAAACAACCCGACCGGCAACGGCATTAGCGCCGAGGGACTGCGCGAGCTGCTGAAGACTGGTAAATTGGTGGTCGTTGATGAGGCGTACGTGGAGTTCGCGGGATACTCTGTTGCGAAGGATGCCGTGAGGCAAGAGAACTTGCTTGTGTTGAGGACCTTCTCGAAAGCGTTCGGACTGGCGGGTTTGCGCGTAGGATATGCGATAGGCAGCCCGAAACTGATCGAAGCGCTGGAGCACGTGCGAGCCCCGTTCAGCGTCAACAGCCTTGCTCAAGTCGCCGCAATAGCTGCACTTCGTGACAGGCGTTACCTGCGCAATGTAATCTCCATGATACGGAAAGGTCGAACCTACCTCAGCAGGGAGCTTTCAATGCTTGGTTTGTCCCCGCTGCCATCTGATGCTAATTTCCTCATGGTCGATGTCACGCCGCTCGGGACGGATGCGCCGGCGCTCTGCGAGTTCTTGGCCAAAAGGGGAGTCATGATCCGCGATCTCTCAAAATTCAGGGGGGCCGGCTCGAGTTGGGTCAGGGTCAGCGTTGGGAGCCCTGAACAAAATGAGAAGTTCGTGGAAGTCATGAAAAAATTCAAAAGAGGTGGTTAGGTGATGATGAAAATTGCAGTTCCAAAGGGACACCTGGAAGAAACAACGGTTCGCCTGCTAGAGAATTCAGGCATAGGCGCCGTCAATAGGGAGTCCCGTCAGCTTTTTGCGAAGACTAACGATCCGGAGATAGAACTAGTGTTCGTCCGCGCGCAGGACGTACCAGACCTCGTCGCAAAGGGCGCAACGGACCTTGGTATTACAGGATACGATTTGGTACGCGAGAGCGGCAGCGATGTCGTGGAGCTGCTTGACCTAGGTTTTGGTCGTACAAAAGTCGTGGTCGCAGCGCACGAAAAGTCCGGCATAGAGTCGGCTAAAGACATAAAATCAGGGATGAGGGTGGCCACGGAGTTTCCCAACGTCGCTGGCCGCTACTTCACCGAGAAGGGCAAAAAGGTTGAGGTAACCCGCGTCACGGGTGCTGCCGAGATAACTCCGTTTATCGGAGTGGCAGACTTGGTCGTGGATATATCTAGCACCGGCACCACGTTGCGCACGCACGGACTACAAATCATCGACACCATCTTGGAGAGCTCGGCTAGATTGATCGCAAACCGTCGTAGCCTCAGGGAGAAAAAGGCCAAGATTGAGGACATAACGACCGCGATTGAGAGCGTCATTAGGGCGAGGGGCCGGAAGCTCATACTTTTGAACGTGCCTGAGGCCAAGCTTCTGTCCATAAAGCGGATAATGCCGGGGATGGCTGGACCAACAGTATCCAAGGTCGAGGCAGCCGAGCCAATGTTGGCGGTGCAGGCTGTCGTCGAATCTGACAAGGTCTACGAGATAGTTCGAAAGGCCAAGCAGGCCGGCGCTAGAGACATCTTGGTGGTGCCGATCGAGCGAATACTACCTTGATAACATACCTATGTCATGATGAGAAAAATGTTAGTGATCCCGAGCGTCGACATCCTAAAGGGGCGATGCGTCCAGCTGGTCGGAGGTAAGCCTGGGACGGAGAAAGTGTATGGCGACCCAGTTGAAGCTGCACAAAGATGGATAGCAGAAGGGGCCCGTTATCTGCACGTGATTGACCTCGACGCTGCAATGGGCACGGGCGACAATTTCAACAAGATTGCCGAAGTGCTTGCTAATGTAAACGTGGAAGTTCAGGTTGGAGGAGGCATTAGATCAGTTGAAAGAGCCTCTGAATTAATTGGATTAGGGGCCGATAGGGTGATACTGAGCACGGCTGCGATGGAGGAGCCGGAATTGATACGCGAATTGGTCGAGCTCACAGGAGGCGCCCGCGTGATGGCAGCAGTCGATGCAATTTCAGGAAAAGTTGTGATAAGAGGCTGGCGCACTCCGACAGAAAAATCGGCGGTTGAGGCTGCAAAAGAGTTTGAACGTATGGGAGTCGGTTCCCTTCTGTTTACTAACGTGGAGGTTGAGGGCAGGTTGGCGGGCGTTGCGGCGAGATCAATCCGTGAACTCGTGCAAGCAGTAAAGATACCCGTCTTCGCAGCTGGAGGAGTGGCTTCGATCGATGATGTGAAGGTGGCACGTGAGGCGGGAGCGGCTGGATTGGTGATTGGGATGGCATTCTACGAGCGCAAGCTAACTTTCAGGCAAGCGGTAGAGGTGGCAGAATGAGAACGGGTAGTGTGAGAAGGAAGACGAAGGAAACAGAGATTGCGGTTAAGATAAACCTGGATGGCTCCGGCATCGCAAAGGTAAATACCGGAATCAAATTCCTCGACCACCTATTGAACAGTTTCGCCAAGCACGGATGTTTCGACCTAACAGTCAAAGCTCGGGGAGACCTCGAGCACCACATCGCAGAAGATGTGATTATCGCTCTCGGTGAGGCACTGGATAAGGCGTTGGGCACCAAGTCGGGCATTCGAAGGATGGGCGATGCGATCGTTCCAATGGATGATGCGCTAGTGCTAGTTGCTGTCGACTTAGGCGGGCGGGCGTATGCGGAGACCGAGGCGAAATTTGCGAAGAAAAAGTTAGATGATTTAAGTTCGGACCTCATCGAACACCTGCTTCAGACTCTAGCGACGAATGCCAAGCTGAATCTACACACACAGGTCATTCGAGGCCGCAACGATCACCACAAAGCGGAGGCGATCTTCAAGGCCCTAGGCATCGCATTGGCCGAAGCCGTGCGCAGGGACCCTCGAAGGGTTGGGGTGCCTAGCACGAAAGGGGTGATATGAGTTGTACGAGCGGAGCAGTGAGGTCGGTAAATGCTAACTAAGAGAATCATATCCTGCCTCGACGTGTTAAACGCGCGAGTGGTCAAGGGAATAAGGTTCAAGGAATTGCGGGATGCGGGCGACCCTGCAGAGCTAGCGAGTTGGTACGACCAGCAGGAGGCCGACGAGGTGGTATTTCTTGATATAGGCGCCTCTCCGGAGGGAAGGGAGGCGATGTTCGGCGTAGTGGAACGGACAGCCCAGCAGCTCTTCATTCCCCTTACGGTTGGAGGGGGGATTCGTTCGCTCGAAAATATCGAACGGATGCTCAAGTCGGGAGCCGACAAAGTCGCGATAAACACTGCAGCAGTAGAAAACCCTGAGCTCGTCAAAGAATCGTCACGGCGATACGGCAGCCAGTGCATAGTCATAGCAATCGATGCCAAGAACATCGGCGAGAAAAAGTGGGAGGTCTACACCTACGGCGGGAGGAGACCTACGGGCGTGGATGCCCTGCAATGGGCTCGAGAGGTCGAATCCCTGGGCGCGGGTGAGATATTGCTCACAAGCATGGACGCTGACGGTACAAAGGCAGGATATGACCTTACGCTCACGCGGACGATAGCCGAGGCCGTGAGCATTCCCGTCATAGCATCCGGTGGGGCGGGAAATCCCAAACATGTCTACGAGGCTTTAACTGAGGGCCGAGCAGATGCGGCACTTCTTGCTGGAATATTTCACTTTGGCATCTATAGCGTCGGGGACATCAAGCGGTATCTGCAAAAGCAAGGAGTCCCCGTGAGGCCGGTCGGAGATGGACGCATATACGTCTCTCATGATTAAATGGAGGAAATAAAATGGAAGAGCCTTTGAAAATTGTACGGCTAGGCGATTGCTCGCGTGAGGAGCGCAAGCAACTACTCAAGCGCTCGGAACTGGATGTCGCATCAGTCATGCCCGCTGCGCGCGAGATAGTGGAAGACGTGAAGAAGCGTGGGGACGAGGCACTGCTTGAGTACAGCTCTCGCTTCGACAGGGTGAGACTCAGTAGCAAACAGCTCAAGGTATCAAAGGAGGAGATCCGCGAGGCGTATAGAAAAATAGACCCAGAGATCGTCGACGCCATAAAAAAAGCGGCTAAAGCTATAGAAAAATTCCACTCGGGACAATTACCCAAGGAGCGGATGATGGAACTTCAGAGTGGGATTAAGGCGGGGCAGCTGGTTCGTCCGCTCGAAAAGGTTGGCGCGTATGTGCCTGGCGGACTTGCGAGATATCCCTCGAGCCTGCTCATGGCAGTAGTACCAGCTAAGGTGGCAGGCGTTAAGAAAATCGTGGTATGTTCTCCTCCTAAAATCGACGGCGAGATTGATCCCACGACGCTCGTGGCCGCAGATGTCGCAGGAGTAGACAAGGTGTTCAAGATAGGCGGGGCTCAGGCGATAGCTGCAATGGCGTATGGGACTGTAACAATACCGAGGGTAGACAAGATCGTCGGCCCGGGCAACATCTATGTGGTGGCCGCGAAACATGTGGTTTCAGCTGATGTCGAAATAGACTTTGCAGCCGGCCCGAGCGAGGTCCTAATTCTAGCCGATTCATCAGCTAACCCGGACTATATCGCGGCCGACCTACTTGCCCAGGCAGAGCACGATCCAGCGGCTGCAACGGTACTTGTGACAACCTCAGAGAAACTGGCTCGAGAAGTTAGCGAACTAGTCCAAACTATGCTGAAAGGCAGCCCCAGGGAGGAAATCATGCTTAAATCTCTTAACAAATATGGGCGAGCCGTTGTGGCCAACAATTTAAATGAGGCAATCGAGTTCGTGAACAACTATGCGCCTGAACACCTCCAGATCATGGCCGAACACCCGAACAAAGTGCTGAGGCTCGTCAACAACGCCGGAGCGATATTCGTCGGGCCTTATGCTCCGGTCGCAGCTGGAGACCTCGCTGTAGGGCCTAACCACATACTGCCCACCGGGGGCGCGGCTCGGCGTCGCTCGGGGCTCTCCGTGCTAGATTTCGTGAAGCTTCCAACGGTACAGGTGCTGACAAAGCAGGGGCTGAAGCGCGTTGCGAGTGTCGCGGAAAAGCTTGCCGAGGCCGAGGGATTACCCGGACACGCTCAAAGTATCAGGAGGAGATTCAGGAAATGACGAAGATCTCGATAGTGGATTACGGAGTTGGTAACCTGCACAGCATCCGACGGGGAATTGAGTTGGCGGGTGCTGATGCGAGGGTGACGAGTAACCGCACCGAGATAGCGGATGCTGATGCAATCGTGTTACCTGGAGTGGGGGCTTTCGATGACGCGATGGAGGGGCTAAAGGACAAGTTTGAACCCATCATGGATGAGGTTCGAGGTGGCAAACCCTTGCTGGGCATCTGTCTTGGCATGCAGCTTTTGCTCACGAGAAGCGAGGAGGGCAAGTCGATGGGGCTAAACATAATCCCCGGCGAGGTCGTCAGGTTACCGCAAGGTCTCAAGGTGCCTCAGATGGGCTGGAACTCGCTCGAGATTAGGCGAGAGCACCCCATCATCGCGGGCATTGCACCTGGCAGCTACATGTACTTTGTCCACTCCTACTACGCCCGACCTGAGGATTCAAACACCATCCTAACCACTACGGACTACGGAATCCAATTTCCATCGATCATTGCACGGGACTCAATCATAGGCGTACAATTTCACCCTGAGAAGAGCAGCAAGATCGGGCTGCAGATGCTTAAAAACTTTGTAGGTATGGTGAAGAGATGAAACTTTCGAAAATACAGGCACAACAGTTCATTGAATCATTGGACTTCAAGGAGGGCCTGGTGACTGCTGTGGTAAGAGAATTCAAAAGCGGGGACATGTTGATGGTCGCGCACATGAATGAGGAGGCCGTCTTTAAGACGATCACTACTGGCCTGATGCACTATTGGAGTCGCTCTAGGCGTAAACTCTGGCTGAAGGGAGAGCAATCGAGGCACTTCCAGCGAGTTCGAAATGTTTTCGTGGATTGTGACGGCGATGCCCTGCTGTTCGATGTCGAGCAAATCGGCGGCGCGTGCCACGATGGCTATCGATCGTGTTTCTATCGAAAGTTAAAAGGGAGTAAATCTGTACCTGTGATGAAAAAAATTTTCAATCCTAAGGAAGTTTACAAGTAAACTGTTGTCGCGTATTTCACAGGAACCGTTCGACTACATAGAGAAACTTTTTTAGCACAAAATACATATCATAGATGGTGAACTATGGAAGAATTGCCCGACTACATCGATGAGGAAGAAGAGGAGGAAGAAGAGGAATTCTGGCCCATCACAATTCGGGCCGAGTTAATAGAGTACGTGCTGCGCCGCTACGGCTCTCTCAAGGTCCGTGATTTATCGCGCATCCTGGGGTGCAAACTTCAAGATGTTCGACAGGTCCTGAGGCAGCTCGAGCGATCAGGCAGGGTGAAGAAGGCCAAGCTTGGTAGAAACTACATTTGGGCGTCTACCGAGGAACTTCATTCCGGCTTCATGTACTACTGATGTGAATCTCGTAGCCTCGGGCGATTTTCTTAATGTTTTTGATCCTTACTTTTTCGAAGGACTTGTGTAGGGTCGGCCATCCATCGGCGCTGGGCATTCGCAACATCAAAATATCTGACGCAACCGCCTTCAGCTCGATTTTGGAATCAAGCTGGACTTTGACCATCGATCGCTTGGATTCCGCGGCCTTCCCTATCGAGGCGACCACCTGCTCGAGCGCTGCAACAAGCTTCTCGGGAGGTGGCTCTAACTCTTCCCTTCTTTTGAGCATCTGCGAGACTCTCCCGCCTTGCTCAAGTCGGCGGCGAGTTTCAGCCTGACCGCGGAGCCTGTACAAAATAACAATTGCGATTAAGAGCGCCAGGATCAAGGTGAGCACGAGTGCGATTGCCAAGTCCAATGATAGCTCCGGCATGGTTAATGATCGGCGGCGCATTTAATTAAACGTCTGGCTAAAATTATGTGGGAACTTGCTTGGAGACAAGAAAAGAGATTCAAATTTTGATAATCGAGCGCGACAGGCTCATCGACGCCCTGCGCAGGCTGGATGAGGGCCGGGAGACTGGCGATGTCACCAAACTTGATTACGATATTTTACATGATCGATATGAAAAAAAACTTCGAGAGGTCGAGGAGAAGCTCGGCCTCGGGCAAAAGAAAAAATCTAGAGGCCTTGCGAGGCTAAAAATTCTGAGCAAGAAACGCGGCAAGGGAACCTAAACTTTTATGCGCGACAGAAAAACTCTACGTGATTAAAATGGCTAGGATGGTCGATATCAGCGGCAAACCAGCTGTCCCAAGGAGAGCGGTGGCCAGCGGCTTCATAACCCTGAAGGAGGAAACTCTGGAGAAAATTAGGGCTGGAAAAGTACCAAAGGGCGATGTTTTGACGGTTGCACAGACAGCGGCGATATTGGCTGTGAAACGCACACCAGAGATCGTCCCCCTAACTCACCCCATTCCCCTGACGAGCACCGATGTCGGGTTCAAGTTCGAGGACGATGGCATACGTGTGAAGGTCGAGGTTCAGAGCATCGGGCAAACTGGAGTTGAGATGGAGGCATTGGTTGGGGTCACTAGTGCGTTGCTTGCGATATGGGACATGGTAAAAGGCTTGGAGAAGGACGATGCGGGGCAATACCCAACGACCTCGATCACGGATGTCAAGGTAATCGAGAAGGTGAAGGGATGAGCGGGAT
>Ga0315268_10006298_pt1 | contig 12648 bp, 10 predicted proteins | sample C1_top_MG_FD_204535 | JGI IMG/M metagenome (GOLD analysis project Ga0315268, IMG submission 204535) | Sediment microbial communities from Yellowstone Lake, YNP, Wyoming, USA - C1_top | ecosystem: Environmental > Aquatic > Freshwater > Lake > Sediment | place: USA: Wyoming | collected 2017-08-01 | reverse complement strand
CATGGACATTATCGCGTCAGCCTCTTCGGCCTCCCTTGTCATGCATGGATTATCGTGAAAAACTATTTAAACAAAGTCCTGGATTGTTCAGCATGCCCACAAAAGAGGAAATCGACAGGGTGGCAACCTGGTGCGAACAGGTCAAGAAGGAGCGCCAGCGCATCTATGTCATCGAGCGCAACCCGTTCCGCGATGAGATAGGGTGGATGAGAAGATTCACGCTAATCGAGATAGACAGGCCGAGAGAGGTGGCCTCACGGAACGATCTCGTCTACGATTCCGTCCTGAAGCAGCTCTGGCAGTTCATGAACGGGGACTGGAGAAGGATAGAGCCGGACTTCAGGATAGAGAAATAAGACATTAAAGCAAGCACGCCTAGCGACTCGCTTTGTCCAAAGCATCCACCGCCGACAGCACGTAGACGAAAGCAGTAATGTGCTTAATTGTTTCACGCGCCTGCTCACGTTCACCAAGTTCGATTTGAAACATTGCGACGGTGTGGAGGGCAAGGTCCCGACTGGAAGTGACAGAGTCGATATACTGACCGCGCATCTCGATTGCATCTGTCGCTGCGGCGCGGAGCAGTTCGGCAGCACGCTTTTTGTCTCCTTGCTCAGAAGCAAAATGCCCGAGACTGCACAAGGCAGCGGCGCGGGCTTCCACATTCTGGTTTTTTCGGACGAGTTTGAGCGCTTCTTCAACTCCCTCAGCTTTCGCAGTTTTGCACATGCTGACGCAGAAGGCAGTTATATCGTATTCGCTCTGGCGTCCTTTTTTGCCTCTTAAACTTCGCGCAGTAGCTGCGAGGCCTTCAGTAATTGGAAGTTCTGCGCCGGCTTTTGATTCTCCAGACGCATTACGAGGTTCTCTAAGTTGTTTTGAACGGTATGTCATGTGAGAATGATGCACACAAATGTTTTAATTTGTTTATTTTTGAGATTTTTAGTCCATTACCTTGCTAATCCGAAGAAGCCTAGCGCACGTATTAAAAAATAAAACCAAGAGACCTTACCATGCAGGCAATGCAGCAGCAGTCCATGGCAAAGCAGAAGGTTGCAGCCTATCTGTCCATGGCCCAGAGAAGCGAAAGCCTCTGGAGCGCGGTCCTTGTCTTCTTCGGCACGCTTTTCCTTCTCGGCAGCGCACCATTTTACCCGGCATACCTTGTCTTCCTCATCGCCGCGGCGTGCGGCGCCATAGCCTTCAAAGCGCCGCCTGGCGGAGTGATAGCAGGCGCGGTGCTCGCTTTCCCTGCCATAATATACCAGTCCTCTGTCTTCGGCTGGGCTTACCTCATCATAGTGTCGCTGATACTTTTCGAGGCGATGGAGAACTGGATGATAATAGCCGCCCTTGAGGTGCTCATCCTGGCGCCGTTCGCTTTCGGCGGATTGCCCTTCTCAGGGTGGATGACCATCCTCGGCATGGGCATCAGCGCGCTCTATTTCGGCTCAAGGAAAAGCATAATGGTCTCACTCCCATCAGTGGCGCTCATACTGCTCCTTTCCTCTATCTGGCTCGTGCAGAACACGGCCTATCTTCCGTTGCAGGACAAGCTATACCAGCCAGGGAAGCCGGAGCTCCAGTTCACCAAGGAAGCCGTGGATGTCGGCGCTTTGGCAAGCGAAGCGACGAACGCTTTCGGGCAGTTCGCGAGCTTCCAGAACGCGGCGCTTTTGTGGAGCGCGTTCAGCTGGATAATAGGAAACGTCTTCACCTTGCTGTTCAGCGACTCGATGATACTCCAGCTTGTCGCCTGGGGATTTGCGCTTTACCTTCTCAGCTATCTTTCAGGCCGCCTGAAGGGAAGACCGCAGCTGCTCAGCTCGCTCTCCCTGCTGCTGGTGCTTCCGGTATACTTCATGATAGGAACTTTCTACGGAACGCCGATGCGGCTTGAATTCGCAGGCGCTGTCATATTCACCATAATATTCCTCGGCGCGCTCGAGCAGTTCGGCATCACCATAAGCAGGGAATCCGAGCTTGAACGTAAAGAGAAGATGAAGGCATACGGCAAGTTCGGCATGGCAGACATCTCCATGGGAGGGGAGGAGAAGTCCATGGCCGATGTGGGCGGCTATGAGGATGTCAAGCAGGAGCTGCGCGATGCCATAATCATGCCGCTTGAGAAAAAAGAGATAGCATACACATACGGCATAAAACCGCCGACAGGCATCCTTTTGTTCGGGCCTCCAGGTACCGGTAAGACCATGCTGATGAGAGCCCTGGCAAAGGAGCTGAAGTACAATTTCATAGAAGTCAAATGCTCACAGATTTTGAGTCAATGGTATGGCGAAAGCCTCCCCTATGACGAGAAGCTCGTTGTGAAAGACAGGAAGGGCAGAATCAGAAGGATGGAAATCGGAAAAATCGTCGCAGAGAAGCAAAAACTGAAGGTGCTGAGTTTCGACCAATCAGGGAAGGCGGTTTTCGCGGAGATAAAAGACTGGATAAAGCACAGATGCTCATCTCCAATATATGAAGTCAGGACAAGGACCGGACGGAGAATTAGGGTGACGGATTACCACTCCCTATTTGCGCTTAATGGCAGCAGGATAGAAAGCGTGCCGACATCAGAACTCAAACCTGGCACATCTTACATTGCCATTCCAAAAAAGATTGATTTAACACCAGCACCGGTGGAGCGGATAGACTTCCTCGATTGCCTGTGCGATGATGACCACGGCCTCTATGTGAAAAATGCGGCGGAATACCTGAAAAAAGCAATAGCAATACTCGGAAGGAAAAAGGTCGCGGGGCTGTTGGAATACAGCAAAGAAAGCTATGTCGAGCAGGTAATTCGTGATGGGGTCGGAGTAAGAGTCGGATTGTTCCTCAAGCTCATGAAAGAGGCTGCGGTGGATTTTGACGGGCAGGATATTTTGATTGGAGCCGGAAGCAAAACGCTGCCGGGCATAATCGAGATAGACGAGAAACTGGCGACTTTCATGGGCCTTTGGGTTGCCGAAGGCAGCTACAACAGAAAAGACACAGTAAGAATCAGCACCTCAGATAAAGAGATTGAAAAGATCTCAAGGCTCTGCAGCGACCTATTCGGCAAAATCACGGTCTATGAAAAGAAAGACGGGAAAGGAAGGGACATCTACATCGGCTCACGGCCGCTGTACGTTTTATTGAGGGACGCTCTAGGTCTGGAAGACGGCGCAGGCCGTAAAAAGATGCCTGACATCGCATTCAATTTCAGTAGGGAAAATCTGGCAGCTCTCCTTCGAGGCTATTTCAGCGGCGACGGTACGATATACGAAAATCGGAGAGGCGTCGCGATGGTTGAGGGAATCAGCACCAGCAGAGAGCTGGCCGACCAGCTTCTGCACCTTCTGCTATATTTCGGAATAGTCGGGACTGTTTATGACAGGACTGAGTGGAACGGCACCAAATCATATAGGGTATATATGACAGGGGGAAAATGGCTCAGCAGATTCAAGGAAATTGGGTTCATGGATGAAAGAAAGATGAAAAGGCTGGATGTTTCCCTTAACCGCGTCGGATGGTTTAGGGACGAACAGATTCCCATCACCGGCCAGCTCAGGGCGCATATCGAAAACAGGATGCCGAAGTGGAGCAATTCGGCAACAATAGGAAGACGCATTCTTGGAAGCGAGGAAGTAGGCGAAGAACCCGAATTCCCGGAATTAGCGGTCGAAAATGACATCTACTTCGACAGGGTGGAAGAGATAAAACAGATAGGGAAGGAAAAGTTCGTTTACGACGTCTCCATTGACCCCTGCCAGAATTTCGTGGCTGGCTTCGGCGGCATATTTGCCCACAACAGCGAGAAGAACATAGCTGAAGTCTTCTCCAACGCACGCAAGAACGCGCCCACAGTGCTTTTCTTCGATGAGATCGATGCGGTGGCAAAGAGAAGGAGCGCGGAGAGCCTTGATGAGGTCGGCCAGCGCGTGCTCAGCGAGCTTCTGCAGCAGATAGACGGGGCCAGCAAATCGAAAGCAACGGTGATGATAATAGGAGCGACGAACAGGCCTGATGAGCTCGACACCGCCATGCTCAGGCCAGGGAGGCTCGACAAGATAATCTACATGCACCTGCCTGACCCGGCTGCAAGAAGAGCCATATTGAAGGTCCATCTGGGCAAGCTGCCGGTGGCGCCGGACGTAGACTTGGACAAACTGGCAAAGAAGACCGAGCGCTTCTCAGGGGCGGACATGAAGAACATCGTCACGGAAGTGAAAGGGCTCGCTGCGAAAGAAGCGACGCTCAAAGGGGTTATCGTTCCGCTATCGATGTCTCATTTCCTGCAGGTCCTGAATAATGTGAAGCCAAGCACAGGACTCGCCCAGCTCGATATGTACGAACAGTTCAAGCTCGACTTTGAGCGCAGGGTGGGTGCTGAGAAGCCGAAGGAAGAGGAGACGGCGAAGGAGGCTGCGGTGAAATGGGAGGATGTCGCAGGCCTGGATGACGTCAAGACCGCGCTGCTCGAGGCCATACAGCTGCCGCTGCTGCACGAGGCGGAGATGAAGGAGTTCAAGGTGAAGCCGAGCAAAGGCATCCTTCTCTTCGGCCCGCCAGGAACTGGAAAAACATTGATCGTGCGGGCTGCTGCCAACGAGCTGAAGGCTTCATTCCAGACGCTCAGCGCGGCCGAAGTCATGAAGAAGGGATATACGCAGGCAGTCACGGTGATAAAAGAGGCGTTCAACCGCGCCAGGGAGAACGCGCCGGGCATCATATTCGTAGATGAGATAGAGACTTTCGCGCCTGCTAGAGGCGCCGCAGGTTCAGCAGAGATCCTGGGCCAGTTCCTCACCGAGATGGATGGGGTAAAGGGGCAGGTGGGGGTGGTCGTCATTGCCGCGACCAACAAGCCTGCGCTCATGGACCCGGCCATAATGAGGCCAGGGAGGTTCGACAAGATATTCTACATACCGCCGCCTGACGCCAAGGGTAGGGAGGCCATGTTCAAGATACATCTGGGCGCATTCGCAAAGGGAATCGACCTGACGAAGCTGGCTGGGATGACGAACGGTTTCAGCGGCGCTGACATAGCGGAAGTCTGCCAGAGCGCGAAGATGAGATCCTTGCGTGCAAAGCTGGCCGGCGCCCCTGTTGCGATAAGCACCGAGACCGTGGTTGACATAATAAAGACAAGAAGGCCTTCGATAACCCAGCCGCTGCTCCAGGAGTACCAGAGATTCATGGAAGCATACGGAGAAAGAAGATAAAAAAAATAAAAAAATCAGACCAGGTTAAGGCTTTTTGCCAGGACCAGGCCTGCGAACACGAGCGAAACCGTGTTCACGACTTTTATCAATGCGTTCAGCGCAGGGCCAGCAGTGTCTTTCAGCGGGTCGCCCACGGTGTCGCCGACGACCGCTGCCTTGTGCACGTCGCTTCCCTTGCCGCCGAAGTTGCCCTGCTCGATGTATTTCTTCGCATTGTCCCATACGGCACCTGCGGTGCACATCATGAGGGCAAGCATAAGGCCGCTCGCTATCACGCCTGCGAGCAGTCCGCCCAGAGCAGCTGCTCCGAACAGGTAGCCGACTGCAAGCGGTGTGAGCACGGCGATAAGGCCGGGCAATGCGAGCTCGCGCAATGCGGTCGCAGCCGCGATGTCAACACACTTGGCATAGTCTGCCCTTCCTTTGCCTTCCATGAGGCCTTTTATCTCCCTGAACTGCCTCCTGACCTCCTCGACTATCTGGAAGGCTGCCCTTCCGACAGCCAGCATGAGCAGGCTGGAGAACACGAATGGGAGCAGAGCACCTATGAACAGGCCGACCACCACCGCAGGGTCAAGAAGGTTTATCCCGGTCTCCTTCAATCCTGTCTCCTCTGCATATGCGACGAAAAGGGCAAGAGCGCCGAGCGCCGCACCTCCGATCGCATAACCTTTTGTCGTGGCTTTGGTCGTGTTCCCAACGGCATCAAGAGCATCCGTGACCTTCCTGACTTTTTCAGGAAGTCCGGACATCTCCGCGATCCCGCCGGCGTTGTCAGTTATCGGGCCATAGGAGTCAATCGCAATCACGATTGCGCTCAAGGAGAGCATCGATGCCGCCGCAAGAGCAACACCGTAAAGCCCTGCAGCCGTATATGACACGATTATGGCGATTATGATAACCAGCACAGGCAACGCTGTCGATTCCATGCCCACAGCAAGGCCGGATATGATATTGGTGCCGGCCCCGGTCTTGGCTGCGGTAGCGACGCTGCGCACAGGCCCGTATTCCGTCGCGGTGTAGTACTCGGTTATCATGAACATGGCTGTTGTCGCGACCACGCCCATGATGATGGTTGCGAAGAGCGACATCATAGGCATCCCGAGTTCGCCGAGCGTGCCCAAGTAGAGATAGGAGAGCACCAGCATCACAATGGCACTGACAAGCAGGCCCTGGTAGAACCTCCGCATTATCTTGGTCGTCCCGCCGACCCCGACGAAAAACGAGCCGATGATGCTTGACAGAACACCGATGGCTGCTATAGCCAGGGGTATTTGTATGAACAGCTCTCCCTGTGGGAATTGTAAAAGACGGACAGGTGAGCCAGTGCCCGCGTCATACGGGCCTGTTGTCGCCGCTGCCATGGTCATGCCTATGAGCATAGCGGCTATGATAGTGACGACAAAAGATTCGAAGACATCAGCAGCCATTCCTGCGCAGTCACCGACATTGTCGCCTACATTGTCAGCTATGACTGCCGGATTGCGTGGGTCGTCTTCAGGTATCCCTTTCTCGATCTTGCCCACCAGGTCAGCGCCGACATCAGCCGCTTTGGTGTAGATGCCTCCACCCACACGCGCGAACAGCGAGATGAGTGATGCACCGAAACCATAGCCTATGAGCGGCGCGAGCGTGCCGAAATACATATAGAGCGCGCCCACACCTATGAGGCCAAGGCCTGCGAGGGCCATCCCTGTGACTGCGCCTCCGTTGAAGGCAAGCCCCAGAGCCGGCTTGATGCCGCCTTTGGCAGCCTCAGCGACCCGTACGTTGGCTCGCACAGAAACCTGCATGCCTACGTAGCCCGCGAGCGCGGATGACAGCACTCCTGCCACGAACGCCAGCGCAGTCGGCTTGGTCGGTTCGGTATCGACCAGGTACGCTATGAGGACCGCAAGCACGACCACTATGGGCGCAAGGGTCTTGTATTGCCTGAAAAGGAAGGCGTTGGCGCCTTCTTCTATCGCCTTGGCTATTTCACGCATCTTGTCTGTGCCGCTCGGCTGGCGCACAACCTTGTATGCAAGGAAAAGCGCGTAGAGCAGTGTCAGAACACCGATTCCAATAGCCAGAGTAATTGCATCAACCATCAGTTCACCTTTTTGATATTCCGCTTGCTTGGGGCACACCGCCTCTTTAACGATTCGTGCCCAGGCACATCGCGAAAATAGAACAGCAAATAAAAGAAGTAAATCTTTAAAAAGCGACTTGCATCCGCTTCTCCGTTCCGAAGTCCACACATATTTAAAAAATAGTTGGTATAGAAGAGAAAAATAGACTCCATGCAATGGTGGTTTAATGGGACTTTTCGACAAGATTTTAGGGAAAGGCGAAGAAGCCGAGGGACATGACCTCGAAGACTTGATGCAGGCAGAAGGCGATGTTATCAGCGCACCTGCGGACTTTTATGTCAAGAGACTGGACCTCAGGAACGAAGGCGATGCGGACTTGGTTGTGAAAGAGCTTGCGTCCAAGAACATAATAATCCTGAACGTGCTGCCACTTTCAAAGCAACCGAACCGCTTGAAAGGGATTATCTCCAAGCTGAAGACACACTCGGGCAAGATAAACGGGGACATTGCGTTGCTGACAAGCGATACGATTCTTCTTACCCCATCCAATGTCAAGATTGTGAAATCAAAGCCCAAGGCAAAAGCAGGAGCAACAATGATCTCCTGAATTTTTTATTTTCTAATTTTATCTAATTTTTTTCAAATAGACCTCAGGATAGGGGTAATGACGCCAATTTGTTCCATAACCACCCCCACACAGATGGCACTTTTCATGCCAGCGACATGATGGTCGATGATACGCCTTACTTTTTCCTGCTGAGGGATCGGGTCGGCAAGAACTGTTTTTATGAAATCATAATCGATAACTGCCCACAGAATTTTGGAGTTAAAATCCCCAAAGCTCGGAAAATAGGAATCGATATCTGAATGTGAAAGCGAATGGCTATGCGCAGCACGCTGCACTTTAGTTGAATCCGACGTTGAGTAATAAAAAGCAAAACCATCACGATAACCAAAACCCAAAACTCCGCCGCTTCCTTGGATAACCTCTTGCTGTTTTTCAGTCAGCCTGAATTCGAGCTCGCCCGCCGTGTCAAGCAAAGATCTCCACACGTTAGTTTCATAACCCCAATTCCGTTCATCGTTAGGATCGAAACCTCTGGCCTCTGCCCTTGCAGCCCAGGTCTGGCATGCTTCCGAAAGGGCCTTGTCAAGACCAAAAGAAAGGAGTTTTCTCATGATGGCATTGTGCCTCCTGAACTCAGTTGTCGGCACAATCGAGCCATCAGGCCGGAAGCGGAAACCTACTTCGAATAGTGCGAGATTGGTCCTGTCGCCGCGCTGCGTGAATGCGAATGTGTTCTCGTATAAAGTGCGATAGCCGGCCTCTGAAACCGCCAGATGGACCGGCTTTGGGGAAACCTGCGGGTTCAAGGAGCGCAGCTCTTCCAAGAGTATCGGCCTGAAAGGGGTCTTGCGCAGCTCGGCGAGCAATGGATGCGGCGCATGCAGTCTTGGCCCTGAAGAGGTCATGAGAATAATATGATGGGATAGTCTTAAATAATGTCCTTTTATGTTAAAACTAGTTCAGCAGCTTTATGAATATCTCGCCGAACATCTTGTCCTGCCTTATGTCAACGGTTCCGTTCTGGACAAGGTGCAGGATGCAGACAAGCGTATACACGATCTTCTGGACATCGTTTTGCCCGACGAGCCTTGAGAAAAGCGACCAGCCTTCGGTGTCGGTGTTCTGCCTTATCCTCTGGAGCACGTCCGCCATGTCCTGCTCTATGTCGTGGTCGGGAAGCTCCAGGTCCACAATCTCGACTATCGAGCCGCGGGGGACGGTCACCCTCTCGGTTTCGTCATATTTTATTATGCGCTCCATCTCATGGAGTATCTCATCGAGCGTGAACTGCCTTTTGGGCGGTATCCTGGAGCAGAGGGTGAGTTCGGGGATGCCTTCCCTGCCTTCTGCTTCGGGCACGACTTCACTTGCCAGGAATTCGGAAATGTCGGTCTGGCGGCTCAGCGATTTGAGGTAGTTGCTCTTGTACCTGAGCATTATGGCCGCTGCGAGTATGACGTTGGCCTGCAATACGAAATCCATCCGCTCGAGCTCGCGCACCCGGTGCAGGAAATCATCCGCCAGCTTGATCAGGTCGATGTTCCAGGGGTCTATGCTCTCCGAGGCGATAAGATCGAACAGGATGTCCTTCCAAGTCGGCTTGGAGACCATGTTTTCGAAGTAGCTGAAGGTCTGGAGTTCGACTGGATTCGCCATAATTCTTATATACCTATTTATTTTATATACCTAATAGAGAGGTTGAATGAGGGGTATTTTATGGAAATAAAGAAGACGCTGATACTGGACGCAACCGAGCCGGCCTCAAAGGCCATGTCGCATCTTGCCGAATGCCCTGCGGTGATAGTGACCAAGAACGGGAAGTACTGCGGCATAATCGACCATCGCAACATCCCGCCGGGCGTGCGCAATCCCGCGAACGTGAGGTGCGAAACCGTAATCGCGAAACCGCCGGTCCTCAGGACCTCAGCGGGTGTGCTGGAGCGTGTGGATGCCTTCCTTGTCGGCCATTTCAAGGCGCTTCCGGTCGTGGAGGAGGACGAGACACCCCTTGGCATAACGACACGGGTGGAGCTGCTTGCGGACATCCAGAAGGACAAGCTTGTCCCGAAAGAAAGCGTCTCCGCGCTCATGAGCACGCCGGTCTTCACCATAGACGAGAACGAGACGCTGGCAAAGGCAAAGAAGATGATGAACGAGAGCAAGATGGGCAGGCTTCTTGTAACGAGCAACGGATATCCGCTTGGTGTCATCTCTGCCGTTGACATAGCCTCCTGGGCGACCGGACGGAGCCTGGCTGCAGGCCGCAAGGACAGGAAGGGCGCCGACATAAGCGCTGACGATATGCACATATTGGCTTTCCTGAGGCCTGAGATAGCCTCGGTGGAGCAGAACGCAACCCTTGATGAGGCCATCCAGAGGATGATACAGAAGCAGGTATCGGCGGTCATAATCCTATCAGGCAAGAAAACCGTCGGAGTGCTTTCAGCCCTTGACATATTCAAGAAGATACAGGAGATGGCCCGCGAACCTGAACATATAACGATCTCGGGCCTTGGGCAGGATGACATGGGCCAATATCAGCACATGCAGGAGAAGGTGGGCCATGTGATCGAAAAGTTCGGCGGCACTTTAAACGTAAGGAACCTGAGTGTGCACGTGAAAGAGCAGAAATCAACATATGTCGTGAGCATTTATCTTGATACCGACCACGGCCACGTGTCACTGAAAGAGGAGAGGGGCTCGCTCAGGGAGACCGTGGATGAGCTTGCAGTGGAGCTGGAGAAGGTCCTCAGGAAGAGGAAGGAGCTCCGCAGGCTCAAGCCCCGGGTCACTCATACCAGAGGGAGGGAGAGAAAATGAAGGGACAGATTAGCACAGAGCTTCTTGTGATTGTGGCGCTGGTGTTGCTGATTTTCATACCGCTTCTTGTCCTTGTGTATTTCAAGGCGAACGAGGCTAACCAGGAGATAGGCTCCTACCAGTCCGAGCTGGCGGTCTTCAGGATCGCTTCACTCGCCAACTCGGTGGGGAGCCTGGGGACGAACACTTCCATAGAGACCGATGTCTTTGTTCCCAAGAATGTCCAGTACCTGAAGACAGTCCGCGGGGTGCAGGGCGGGGAAGTCGTCATGAAAGTCGACACGCCCGATGGCGCGAGCGAGATAGTGGAGCTCGTCAGGTATCCCATAGCCAACCCGGGCACGCTTGCCGACACGAGCACGGCAGGCGGCTGGATGAGGGTGAAGATAAGCTCCGAATATTCCACGACCGAAGGGGCCATAATAAGGATAGAGAAGGTCACGAGCAGCAGCCCTTGATTTTTTTTATTTGACAAATCCGTATTCCAGATAGACTGCCTGGCCGCCCACTATCACAGAGTGGGCTTTTCCTTTCAGCTCTTTTCCTTCGAACGGGCTCCATCTGCACTTTGTCTCCAGCTCGGTGCCGTCCACTTTCCAGGTTTTCCTAGCATCTATTATTGTGACATCGCCTGCATAGCCCTTCTCAAGTTTTCCCTTCCCTACAAGGCCGAATATCTCCGCCACCCTGCCGCTCATCCTTTCCAGGACCCAGCTGCGGTCGAGAAGGCCCCGGTCGCAGGCATCAAGCATGAGCGCGAGGCTCGTCTCAAGGCCAGGGAATCCGGCGGCGCCCTCCTCCTTGTCCTCAAGGGTGTGCGGCGCATGGTCGCTAGCTAGGCAGTCCGCCCTCTCAAGCGCGTTCCACAGGCTTTTCCTGGTCTCTTCGCTCTTGAGAGGTGGGTAGACCTTGGCGAGCGGACCCAGGCGCTCCCTGTCTTTCGCGGAGAGGAAAAGGTAATGGGGCGCGACCTCAACGGTGCATTTCCCGTATTTTTTCGCGATGCTGATCTCCTTGCTGGATGAGGCATGGGCGAGATGTATCTTCCTGCCCATTTTTTCAGCGAGGGAAACCGCGTTCTCTTCAGTGGCATAGGTCTTCTCCAGGTTCTCCTTCTCGTTTTCAGAATGGTCGCAGGCATGGAGCACGATGGGCCTGTCCTTCTGGAAGCTTGCGAAATGCTTCGCGACGGAATCAGGGTTTTTCAGCAAAAGCATGCCCGTGGTCTTGCCCAGGTAGAGCTTCAGCGATTGCGGATCCGCTTTCTTCACTTCTTCGAAATTATCATCAGTGCCGCCGAAATGGAAAAAGACATTGCACATCGCCTTTTCCTTTGCCAGCTTGATTTTTTCCTCATAGCGGACTTTGGTCGTAGTGGGAATCGCATTGTTGGGCATGTCCATGACAGTGGTGAAACCGCCGGCAATGGCAGCCCTTGTGCCTGTCACGAAATCCTCCTTGTAGGTGTCGCCTGGTTCGCGTAGATGCACGTGCGGGTCGATGAGGCCCGGAAGCACAAGAAGGCCGGTCGCGTCAATCCTTTCGTCGCCTTTCAGGTTGACGCCTATCTCTGTTATCTTGCCGTCATCTATGGATATGTCCTTCTCTGCAAATCCGCCGCGCAGGAATGCCCTTCCGCCCTTTATGACCAGGCTCATGAATTACACTCGGCAAAACATGATTAAAATACTGACTGAATGAGCAGGCCTGAGAGAAATGAAATGGTATTGCAGGTGAAGGAGACGAAAACAGCATCACGGGACTTCATCTTGAAAAGGGTTGCATAGACCCATGCCTCAAAAAGGAAGGCGAACAGCTCGGAAAAAGCGAGCTGCAGCGGATAGCTGAGCCCCAGAAGAGGGAATACGAACCAGACGATTGGGTGCGTGAGCGTGTTGGCTGCGAATGAATTCTTTAGTATGTCAGTTGTTTTTTGCGACTTGCGCAATAGAAGATAGAGAATGGCGGTTTCGATGACTAAGGT
>Ga0315268_10006296_pt1 | contig 12650 bp, 10 predicted proteins | sample C1_top_MG_FD_204535 | JGI IMG/M metagenome (GOLD analysis project Ga0315268, IMG submission 204535) | Sediment microbial communities from Yellowstone Lake, YNP, Wyoming, USA - C1_top | ecosystem: Environmental > Aquatic > Freshwater > Lake > Sediment | place: USA: Wyoming | collected 2017-08-01 | reverse complement strand
TGGACCTCATGGTCACCGGCGAGTTGGTGTCCCGCCCCTACGTGGACCTGACCCTAAAAGTTATGGGGGGCTTCGGCATCTCTTATTACCGGGAAGGCTACCGGTTTTTCCAGGTGCCGGGGGGCCAGGCCTATCTGTCCCAGGACTATGAGATCGAGGCCGACGCCTCCAGCGCCTCTTACTTTTGGGCCGCCGCGGCCATCACCGGCGGCCGGGTCACCATCACCAACCTCCGCCCGGACTCCTGCCAGGGCGATGCCGCCTTCCCCCTGGTCCTGGAGCGCCTGGGCTGCCGGGTGGAGTCCTCACCCGCGGGCCTCACGGTGGCGGGCGGTCCCTTGGGCCGCATCCAGGTGGACATGGCCGCCATGCCCGATCTGGTGCCCACCCTGGCGGTGGTGGCGGCCTTCGCCCGGGGGGACACGGTGATCACCGGGGTGGCCCACCTGCGCCACAAGGAGTCGGACCGCCTGGCCGCGGTGGCCACGGAATTGGGGAAAATGGGGATTGCGGTGCGGGAAACCGCGGACGGCCTGGTCATTTCCGGCGGCCGGCCCCGGGGCGCCGCCATCGACACCTACGGGGACCACCGCCTGGCCATGAGCTTCGCGGTGGCGGGCCTCAAGGCCCCGGGCACGGTCATCCGGGACCCGGAAGTGGTTGCCAAGTCTTTTCCGGATTTCTGGGATTACTTTGAAAAGCTCTGCCAAGAATAAGAGCGCCGCAGGCCGCAAACCACGGGCTGGGGTCTGATCATTTTCTGCCGGTTGGTGCTCGTCTGGACCTTCTGGAGGGAGAAGCACTGATGGGTCAAATTTGGCTGGTTTTTTCCGGCAAAAGGGGTATAGGTTAAAAAAACCAAAGCCGGACGACGCCTTTGCCCATGTCCCTGTCCCTGCCCGCCCGAGCCCTGCTCATCCTGGCCGTACTCAACCTGCTGGACTACCTGGACCGGTATCTCATCGCCTCGCTGGGCAGCCTGGTGAAGGCCGAGATGGCCTTGAGCGACCGGGCCTTCGGTTTTTTGGGCACCGCCTTCTTCCTGGTTTATCTCTTTGCTTCTCCGATTTTCGGCTACCTGGGGGACCGCTGGGGCCGCACCCACCTCATGGCCGGCGGCGCGGTGCTGTGGAGCCTGGCCACCAGCCTCACTTTCTGGGTCACCTCCTACCCCACCCTAATTTTGGCCCGGGGCGCGGTGGGGGTGGGGGAAGCTTCCTTCGGCACCCTGGCGCCGGCTTACCTGGCGGATATCCTGCCCCTGGGGCGCCGGGCCCGGGCCTTGGGCCTGTTCTATCTGGCCCTGCCGGTGGGCTCGGCCCTGGCCTATCTGGTGGGCGCGGTGGTGGGCGCCCATTGGGGCTGGCGCCCGGCTTTTTTGCTGGCTGGCGTCCCCGGCCTGCTGCTGGCGGGCCTGGTCTATCATCTGCCGGCCGGACGCCCGGCCCCTTCCCTCACCTCAGGGGCCGCGGCAAAGCCTGCGCCCCTCAAAGATTACTGGGGCCTGTTCCGGGTTCCCACCCTGCGCCGGGTCACCCTGGGCTACGGCATGGTGACCTTTGCCCTGGGGGGCCTGGCCTTCTGGATGCCCCGCTACCTGGAAGTGGCCAAGGGGCTCAGCCTGTCCCAGGCCAACCTGCTGCTCTTTGGGACCGTGACTCTGGCCGGCGGCCTGGGTACCCTGACCGGCGGGTTGCTGGGCGACCGTCTGCTGCGGCGCACCCTGGGGGCGCCGCTCTGGGTCAGCGGGGTGGGCATCGTCCTGGCCCTGCCCCTGGCGGCCCTGGCCATCTTCGCGGCCAGCCCCGGCATCTACGTCCCGGCCCTGGTGGCCGCGGTTTTCCTGCTGTTCCTGAACCCCGGGGTCCTCACTGCGGTAATCGTCAGCGTGGCGGGACCCTGGCGCCGGGCCCAGGCGGTGGCTCTCAATATTGTGGTCATCCACCTGGTGGGAGACGTGCCCTCCCCTTTCCTCATCGGCTGGGTCTCGGACCTCTGGGCCCTGAAGTGGGGGGTCTCCCTCACCCTGGCGGCCCTGGCCGCGGGAGCGGCCTTGATTTTCGCAGCCCTGCCCCATCTGGGCCGGGACCTGGCCGCCGCCGGGGAACTGACGCCAGGCTCCCTTGATCCCTGAATTATTTTTCAAAACCAGATTAGCGCTGATGTCGCCAGCATTATCATAGTGTCCGGCTTGCCGGTCATTTTTGCCATTGACTAGGGGGAGATTAATTGTTATAAAAACTAGAAATGGATTAACAATGACGCGGGGTGGAGCAGCCTGGAAGCTCGTCGGGCTCATAACCCGAAGGTCGCAGGTTCAAATCCTGCCCCCGCTACCAAATTAAATCAAGGGGTTACGGTAATAGCGTAACCCTTTCTTTTTGCCTTAATTTTGATTTCCAACCCTATTTCCAACCCAGAGGGAAAAACCAAGCCCGAAAATCCCTGAATTGTTCGCTCCAGAACCTCAATGAGGCAACGGCTTCAGGGGCCTGCAAGTTGCCGGATGAATTACCTGAAGGGTGCTCGAAGGATCGGGGGGGGCCGTCTGCGGGGTCGCCCAAGGCCCCACCTTGTGGGGGTCAGACAACAAGGGGGAAAAGTTAAGGCCGGCGCCAATTGGCAATCCTTATTCACTCTTGCCTCCAGAACGACTTCGCCCCCTGCCCGGCCGGCCTGGCCAGTCCCAGCCGTTCCTGCCCCGGGGAGACCGCCGCCCCGCACCCATGGCCCCGCCGGCCAGGCCCAGGGGAGCAGAACCCGGGCCAGGGAACAGGCCCAAGCGCAGGTCCAGGGGAGTGGAGTAGGGGCAGGGCAGCAGCAGTCGGACCCGAGCATAGCGAAGGACATTGACCTTCTTCTTCCTTATCCTATGGCAGCCACCCGCCGCTGCCCTCGGACCTCGGTCGGCCAGTCGCCCGCCCTCGCCCATGGGTGCACGTCCAAGCACCACCCAATCTTGGACGCCGCCGCCCCTCTGCGCCCCCGCCCATGCCCCCAACCGGGACCGCCACCCAGCCGCCGCCTGCCGCTCCATGGCCCTCCCTGCAAACACACCCGGGGCCGAGCCCCAAAACCAAACCCGGAGACGGGTCCCATACCCCCCCCACCTGGTTATGGCCCGTCTGGAATCGCTTTAAATTTACGGGAGCTTGGTCGGTTTGCTTCCAAGTGATTGAGGAGATCTTCATGCTCAAGCGGGCCATAACCCCCTTTCCATGGCAAAGAATTTTCAGCGTCATTGCCTTATAGGCATCTTTCTATATAATCAAACATTGGATATTTTTTGCCTCCTGAGCCATTCTTGAAAGGAGGGTCCCGAATTTTTTGAAAGTCACCACCTTCAGAATCCGGCAGCGGATCATCCAGGCCTTCATGTTCTGCGTCCTGGCGATCCTGATCTTTGCCGGGTTGAGCTTTCAGGCCCACTGGGAGATGGGGAAACGGCTGCGGCTGGTGGAGCGAGCCGACGACCTGGTGAACAATATCCTGGAGATCCGCCGGTTTGAGAAAAACTTCTTCCTTTACCGGCAGTCTGCCAGCCTCACGGAAGCCAGGTCATATCTCCAGCGGGTGGACGAAATCTGCTGCAGCAAAGAAGAAGGGGTTTTGCGGTTGCAGACCGGCCCCCAAAGCGAGCGGTTCCACCAGATACTGAGCCAATACCAAGATACCTTAACCCTAATCGAGACCCTCCTCCAGAAAAGCAGTCCCGCCTCCACCTCCCTTGCTTCCCTGGAAGAAAACCTGCGCAACCTGGGGCAACAATTGCTCACCCTGGCGGAACGCTGGGCCAAAGAGGAGAGGGCCACCATTGACCGGCTTTTCTTGCGGGCCGTCTATCTCTTTGTCTTTTCCATCATCCTCTTTGTCATTCTGGGCATGGTGGTGGCCTGGTATATCTCCCGGCTGCTGGTGCGCCCTTTGTTTCAAATGCAGACCTACATGGATAAGATTGCCCACGGCGACTTTACTCCCATCCCCGACTCCGAGTGCAAATCCCAGGAATTTTTCTCCCTGTTTCGCGCTTTTAACCGCATGATCCATGAGCTGGAGCACCATCAGGAGCAGTTGCTGCAGTCCGGCAAGATCGCGGCCGTCGGCACCCTGACCGCGGGCATCGCCCACGAACTCAACAATCCCATCAACAATATTGTGCTCACCGCAGAGGCCCTCAAGGAGGATTTCTCCACCCTGGGCCAGGGAGAGGCCCAGGATTTGATTCACGATATTTTGGTGCAATCGCAGCGGGCCTCGGAGATCGTCAGAAACCTGCTGGATTTTTCCCGTTCCGAGCAGCCGGTGAGCGAACCGGTGAACATCGTCCAGATCCTGCGGGACACTTTGAAATTGGTGCAAAATCAGGTAACTCTCTCCGGGGTGGAGGTGGAGCGGGACCTGCCCTCTGACCTACCCATCATTCACGGCAATCCCAAGACCCTGCAACAGATCTTTTTGAATCTGTTCATCAACGCCATCCAGGCCATGAGAGACGGGGGCACTCTGGCGGTCCGGGCCCGGACCGAAAACGGCGGCCACTGGTTGAAAGTGGAGGTGGCCGACACCGGCACCGGCATCGCCCCGGAGGATTTGCCCCACATCTTCGAGCCCTTTTACACCACCAAGGAGGTGGGCCGGGGCACGGGCCTGGGGTTAAGCGTCAGCTATAGCATCGCCCAGAAGCATGGCGGCCATATTGAAGTGAAAAGCCAAAAGGGGGCAGGGTCCACCTTCACCGTGGTCTTACCCGTGGACGAGGAGGGTTGAGGTCATGCGGCTGGCGGTGGTGGACGACGAAGTGATTGTCCAGAAAAGACTGAAGCAGGCTCTGGCCAAAGAAAACCACCGCGTAGAAACCTACAGCTCTGGTGAGGCCTTTCTCAAAGTCCAGTCCGTTTCTCCCTTTGACCTGGTTTTCCTGGACGTCATCCTGCCGGGTATGGACGGCATGGAGACCCTGCGGCGCATCAAGAAGCAGGGTGCGGAAACGGAGGTCATTCTGATCACCGGACGGGCCTCCCTGAACGCGGCCATTGAGGCGGTGAAACAGGGGGCCTTCCACTACCTGGCCAAGCCTCTGAAACTGGAAGAGGTGCGCCATCTGGCCGGCAAGGCCCTGGAACACCGGAGCCTCCGGGAGGAGAACCGGCAACTCAAGGAACAGCTAAGGCCCCGGCAGGGTTGGGGGGAGATGGTGGGGGTGAGCCCCGCTATGCAGGAGGTTTTCGCCATGGTGCGCAAAGTGGCCCCCCTGGACTGCCACGTCCTTATCAGGGGGGAGAGCGGCACCGGCAAAGAGCTGGTGGCCCGGGCCATCCACCGGGAAAGCCAAAGGCGGGACCGGCCCTTCATGGCCTTTAACTGCGCCGGGTTTACCGAGGAGTTGATCGCCAGCGAGCTTTTCGGGTACGAACGGGGCGCGTTCACCGGCGCCGTGGCCACCAAAATCGGCATTCTGGAGACCGCGCACCGGGGCACGGTGTTCATGGACGAGATCGGGGACATGCCCCCCGCCATGCAAGCCAAGCTCTTGCGGGTCATCCAGGAGGGGCAGATCTTCCGGGTGGGGGGCAACCGGCCCATTCAGTTGGATCTGAGATTTATCGCCGCGTCGAATAAAGACCTGAAGCGGGAGATTCAGGAAGGGCGGTTCCGGGAGGACCTGTATTTCCGCCTGAACGTGGTGCAAATCGCGCTTCCGGCGCTGCGGGAGCGGCCGGAGGACATTCCTCTGCTCATTCAGTATTTTTTGTCCAGGTACAGCCGGAAGTTCGCCAAGCGGGTGAAGGGGATGGACGACCAGACCCGGGAGGCCCTCCTGGCCTACTCCTATCCAGGAAATGTCCGGGAGCTGGAAAACATCATCGAACGGGCCGTGGCCCTGGCTGGAGGGGAGATTCTGACTCTGGCCGATTTGCCCCTGGACTTGCGGGAATACTCGGTCACCCCGTATCAGGAATGGCCGCCCCTGGAGGATCAGGAACGAGACTACATCCGCAAGGTTCTCGAGTATAGCCACTATAACATCGGCCAGACTGCCCAAATCCTGAATCTGCCCCGCACCACCCTGTGGCGCAAGATGAAAAAATACGGCCTGGCCAAGTCAACATTGGACGCGAGTTAAGCCAACCATTACCCCATCTGTTTCATTCTGAAATATACCTTTCCCGCCATTCCCCCAAATCTTTTTCATTCTGAAACAGATCTCGCCCGGTTATCTCCTATAAGATAGCTATCTTTTTGTAATTATAGCAATATTCCTTTTGGCCCCCTATCTGCATAGGCAAGTTCCAAAGCCATGCAGCCGAAAGTTCTCGTTGCCCTAGATTTCTTTGCGCCGGTCCCCTGGGCGGTGGTCTATGCCGTTAAACTGGCGGCCCGCCTGAGGTTCCCCCTGGTTTTCATGGGGGTGGAGTCCGCCGGAGGTGCGGACGTGATGGGAAGCGGCGCGGCGATGCCGGAAAATCTGGAGGAGGCCCATAAGCGACGGTTGGACGAGGTGGTGCGCCAATGCCAGGAAGAAGGGGTGGTTCTGGAAATTCTTCTCTCTGCCGGGTCTTTTTTCCGGGAGATCAGCCGGTTGGTGGAGTCTCCGGGAAATTTCCAGTTCCTGGTGATGGGGGTGTCCAAGGACGGGCCGGTGCGGGAGATGGAGGGATTTTCGGCCGCAATGAAAGATTTACGCCGGCGTTTCCGGGGAGAAATCTTGTTGGTCCGGGAGCAGGGCAAGGTCGCCAATCTAGCGGGTTGGGAACAGCCTAAATAAGGGAGGAAACCGAAAGGATGTGGAATCTCTATTTACCCATTGCCGGCAATAGTATCAATATCCTGCTTCTCTTCGGCCTGGGGGGCGGCGTGGGCTTTCTCTCCGGCCTCTTCGGAGTGGGCGGCGGGTTTCTCATGACGCCCCTGCTAATCATGGCGGGCATTCCCTCCACCGTGGCCGCGGCCTCGGATTCCAACCAGATCGTGGCGGCCTCCACCTCCGGCACCTTCGCCCACTACCGCATGGGAAACGTGGACTTCAAGATGGGCTTCCTGCTCCTGGTGGGGGGGGTGGTGGGGGGCACTCTGGGGGTGCAGCTCATTAAGGTGCTCATGGCCCTGGGGAACGCGGATTTCGTCATCAAGATCACCTACGTCGCCATGCTGGGGGTAGTGGGGTTTTATATGTTTCTGGAGAGTCTGCAAAGTCTCCGGAAAAAGGCGGTGGTGGAGGTGAAGAGGGCGGAACCGGCGCGGCCCTCGGCTTATGGCCGGACCATCCAGGCCTTGCCCTGGCAGATGCGGTTTGACAAGTCGGGAGTGACCTTTTCCGCTTTGGTGCCGCTGATTCTGGGGATTATGGTGGGCGTCCTGGCCGCCATCATGGGAGTGGGGGGCGGCTTCATCATGGTGCCGGTCATGGTCTATATGCTGCGCATGCCCATGCACGTGGTGGTGGGCACCAGCCTCTTCCAGATTCTTTTCACCTGCATCAATGTCACCGTCATGCAGGCCATCACCAATCACACCGTGGACCTGGTGCTGGCCCTGATCCTGCTGGTGGGCTCCACCCTGGGGGCGCAGGTGGGCGCCAAGTTGAGCCGGCGGCTCAAGGCCGACCAGCTCAAGATTTTGCTCGCCTCCATTGTGCTCCTGGTGATGGCGCAGATTTTGGTGAGCCTGATTCTGACCCCCAATCTGCTCTTGGGCTACAAAGGAGGACATTGAGGTGGCGGCAATGGGCCTGAAGATGAGAAAGCTGGCCTGGCTTGGGCTCCTGGCGGCCATCACTCTGGCTCCCCCAGCCGCCGCGGCCGAATCCGCGAGAATTCGCCTCTTTCCGGCCCGGGTGGACATCGGTGCCTTCTTTCAAGGGGTGGGGGTCACTCTCCAAGGCGAGATCCCGCCGGAGGCAGAGGCCGTGGTGGAGATACAGGGGGCCGCCGCCCAGCAGGAATTGCTGCGCAAGGGCCGTCGCGGGGGGCTCTGGATGACGGTGGGAGAGATATGGGTGGAAAACGCCCCCAACCTTTATCTGGTGCTGAGCAGCGCGCCCAATGTTCCCCAGTTGGAGGGGCAGGAGACGCCTTGGGGTTTTCCCGCGCTGCGGTCCCGGGTCAAATTCCAGGGGGCGTTTACTGATCAGGAAATGGACCTCTTCTTCAAAGAGTTCCTGGAATTGAAAAAGAGTGAAGAACTTTATGGCGCTTTACCGGGGGCGTTAAAAATCGGCAATTCTCCGGAAGGCCAGGCGACCTTAAAGGGAACCTTCCTGCTGCCGGCCAAAGTGCCCCCCGGCCATTACCAGGTACGGCTCTCTGTCATCAAAGACGGCAAGGTGCTGCAGCAAAGGAATGAAGAACTTGAGGTGAAAATGGTGGGGTTTCCGGCTCTTCTAACGAATCTGGCCTATGGCCACGGAGCCTTTTATGGGGTCGTGGCGGTGCTCATTGCCATTGCCACGGGATTTATCATGGGTTTTCTCTTCAAGGGGAAAGCTGAGCATTGACAAGGGGGCAGCATCAACCTTAACTGATAAGAAACAATGCAAATTCTTCTTCGATTCACAGGATAGCGCAGTGTTCACCGGTTTTCTCCAACATCTCTGGCAGCGGCTTTTCAAGCCCAAAGAAGAGCTGGTGTCCTTCACCGAGGTCTTCGAGCATTTTCAGGAACTGCTCCAGGACCAGCAAAAGGTGATGGAGATAATTGCCGATTTGGGAGAGAAATCCGGCGGCGACTATATTTTCGATCGGAAATACTTGACAGATACGGTCAATGAACTGCACGCCCGGATGCTGCATCTGGTGAAGGACTTGAACTTGATTTCTTTCAACCGCTACCCGGACTTGTATTCGGCCCTGGACCGCATCTTCCTGCCTCTCGAGGGAGAAATGCGGGGCCGCTTGAGCCTGTCGGAAGAGATGCCTTTAGTGGTAAGCCTGGAAAAAACGCCCCGGGACCACCCTGAACTGGTGGGCGGCAAAGCCGCGGCTCTGGGGGAAATTATCCAGCGCTTGCACCTGCCGGTCCCTCCCGGGTTTGTCATTACTACCCGGGCCCACCGGCGCTTCCTGGAGCACAATCACCTGGAAGAGCGCATTCACGCGCTGCTGTCGGCCTGGCTCTCCGGCCAGGCCGACCGCGCCCAGACCTCCCGCCAGATTCAGTACAGCATCCTGGCCGGGGTGATACCCCAGGAGGTGGCCCGGGAAATCCGGCGGGAGGCTCAGGCCCGGCCTTTCTGGGCCGTCAGGAGCAGCGCCTTTGGCGAGGACGGGGAGCTTTCCTTTGCCGGCCTCCATGAAAGCATTTTGCAGGTGCCGGCAGCGGGGGTACTGGAGGCGGTGAAAAGGGTATGGGCCAGCCTCTATTCCCCCGAGGCCTTGACCTATCGGCGGCAGGTGGGACTGCTGGGAGAAGAGGCCGCCATGGCGGTGTTGTGTCAGGAAGTTATCGCCAGCCGGGCCAGCGGCGTGGTGCACAGCCTGAACCTGGAAGCTCCAGAGAGCGATGCTCTGGTGGTTTATGCCTATCCGGGCCTGGGGCGCATGGTGATGGAAGGCCGGGCCAGCCTGGACCGTTTCGTGGTGGAGAGACGCCAGCCATTTCACCTCAAGGTAAAAGATATCGCCTTGAAGGAGAGTTACCGGCGGGTGGCGCCCGGCGGCGGGGAGGAAGAAGTATTGGTGAGCCCTGAAGAACGGGAACGCCCCGCGCTGGCGGATGAGGACATTCAAACGCTGGCCGGCTGGTCCCGGATCCTGGAGCGCTACTTCAAGCGTCCCCAAGAAACTGAATGGGCCTTGGATGAGAAGGGCCGGATCTGGATTCTGCAATCCCGCCGGTTGACGTCCCCGCAGTCTCTGGAAGCCCCCGACATTTGCGATTCCTGCTCCACTTATCCGGTGCTCATTAAAGACCAGGGCGCGGTGGCCCATGCCGGGGTGGGGGCCGGGCCGGTCTTTGTGGTGTCCTCGGACCAGGATCTGGAACGCTTTCCCGAAGGTGCGGTGCTGGTCACCCGCTATACCGCCCCCTGGCTGGCCCCGGTGGTACCCAAGGCCGTAGCCATCGTGGCGGAGCGGGGCTCCCCGGCGGGGCACCTGGCCACCATCTCCCGGGAGTTCCGGGTCCCCACCTTGGTGGGGGTGGAAAATGCCGTGGCCCTCTTGCCCGCCGGCGAGGACATTACCGTGGATACCCACAATCGCCTGATTTACCAGGGCCGGGTGGCGGAACTTCTCCGCTATGAACTCATCCAGTCCACCGCGTTTGAAGACGCCCTGGAGTTTCGCCTGCTCAGGCGTCTCCTGAAGCGCATCGCCCCTCTCAATCTGACGGAACCCCAGGACCAGAACTTTACTCCGGAAGGCTGCCGCTCGGTTCATGATGTGATCCGCTTTGTCCATGAAAAGGCGGTCCAAGAGCTGATGGACCTGCCCCGCTTTCTGAAGCGCTTCAAAGAGGCCCGGGTCTGCACCCTGGTCTCCGAAGTGCCCATCGGCTTGAAGATCTGGGACCTGGGGGGCGGCGTCGATCCCGAAGCCCGGGGAACTCAAATAACCGTGGCCCAGATCCGTTCTTTGCCCCTTCAGGCCCTCTGGGAAGGAGTCACCCTGCCGGGGGTATGGAGCACGGAACCGGTGGCGGTGGACTTTAAGGGAATGATGTCCAGCCTGACCCGCACCCTGGGTAACGGCTTCGGCGCCCCTGATTATCGGGGGATTAACCTGGCGGTGGTTACCGAGACCTACCTGAACTTGCACCTCAAGCTCGGGTACCACTATAACCTCATAGATGTGCGCATGGAAGCCGACCCGAACCGCAACCACATCTACTTCCGCTTCGTGGGCGGGGTGACGGACCTTACCCGGCGCTCCCGGCGGGCGCGTCTTTTGGCGGACATCCTTTCCAAGTATCATTTTAAAGTGGACATCAAAGGAGACCTGGTGCTGGCCCGTATTCTACATCTTCCCCAGGAGGAGATGCGCCGCCGCCTCATCGCCCTGGGGCAGTTGGTCGGCTTCACCCGGCAACTGGACATGCAGCTCAAGAGCGACGAAGACGTGGGGCATTTTCTCGAAGCTTTTGTACAGCGCCTGGAACCTGCCGGGGACTCACCATCCCCCCAAGGAGGAAAAGATGGCACAGAGCAAGTTAAAAATTCTCATCCTGGACGATGAGCCCATCGTCTGCAAGCGCTTGAAGCCCTCGCTGGAGAAGCAGGGCTTCGAGGTGGACACCTTCACCCGCAGCTTCGAGGCCTTGCAGGCGGTGCAAAACACGAAATACGACATCATTATCACCGACCTGAAGATGGAGGGCATGGATGGCATGCGCTTCCTCCAAGAAGCGAAAAAAATTCACCCCGATTCCGAAGTCATTGTCATTACCGGGTTCGCCACCATGGAGACCGCCAAGGAGTCCTTTAAAAAGGGGGTGTTCGACTTCATTGCCAAGCCCTTCAACCTCAGTGAGATCCAGCGGGTGGTGATGCGGGTCGAAGCCAAAATCCGGGGCACCCAGGGTTAACTATGAATCGTTTGCTTAGTGATGGTAAGCGCCGTCGAGATAAGGAGGCGGACAAATGATCAAAACCCTGGTTTCCATTGAGGTGGATCTGGCTGCCAGCCGGGCCATCCGTTTTGCTTCTCAGTTGAACTATTTTATTCCCATGGAAATCCAACCGGTCTATGTCAAGGAGGCCCCGCCCCGGGAGCTTTCCATCGGCTCCGGCTGGGCCCGCCATCACTGGGAGCAGGAGATCGTCCAGCAGGGAAAGGCGGAGATCATGGAGATGATCAGCTCCGAGTGGGAGTTCAGCCCCACTCTCAAGGAACCGCGGGTGGCCTATGGCGATCGGGAATGGGAGCTGCTCAACATCATTGAGACCGAGCGCTTCGACGTTTTTGTGGACGGGGAACGCTTCGAGTGGACTCCGGCCAATCTCCACCGCAAGCTCCACTCCAAGCTCTGGCAGCGTTTTCCGGGGGTTATCGGTATTGCCCGGGTCCTCCGGAAAATTGAGGAATTGTTGGTCCTGTGCACTGAAACCAAAGGAGTCCAATCCTTGGTTCAGAGTATGTCCCTCCTCTGGAACGGCTCCACTCTTCCAGTGTCACTGGCCATTCCGCACAGGGCCCCCGATGATTTGGCTCAAGAGGCCACCAGGGCTAAAGAGGTATTGGCTCAGGCCGGCTGCCAGGTTTCGCTCCAGGCAGACTTTCCTTACTATCCAGAGCCTCCGACCCCCGGGTTCCTGAGAAAATACGGCCTGGTGGCCCTGGCCCTGGAACGCGGCCTGAAGAAAGACAGTCCCGAGCTTGATTGGCTCTCCCGGGTCCAGGCGCCGCTCCTTATCACGCTTTTTTGAACACTAGAAAGGGGATTACCATGAGAATATTGTTCGCGGGCGACGAGCACCCATACAGCGCTTTTGCCCTGAAGGAATTGACCCGGTTGGCCATGAACACCTGGGCGGACGTGACCCTGCTGGGAGTGCAGGCGGCCAGCGCCTCCCCCGGCCCGGTGGCCCCGGCCCTCAACCTGGCCCTCAACCGCTACCGGGAGACTTTCCTGAACAGTTGGGAGGGGGAAGATTCCCCTTATGCCATGAGCAACTGGCAGTATGAATGGACCCCGGTCAAAGAGAATCTCTGGGA
>Ga0315268_10006295_pt1 | contig 12651 bp, 12 predicted proteins | sample C1_top_MG_FD_204535 | JGI IMG/M metagenome (GOLD analysis project Ga0315268, IMG submission 204535) | Sediment microbial communities from Yellowstone Lake, YNP, Wyoming, USA - C1_top | ecosystem: Environmental > Aquatic > Freshwater > Lake > Sediment | place: USA: Wyoming | collected 2017-08-01 | reverse complement strand
CCCTTAAACCCTTGCTTCTTCAGGTCAACTTTCACATAGTCAAACATCATTTTGCCATACCCCTTGCTCATGTAACTACGCAGCATTTCTGTGCAGTAGATAACGGCTACTTTCGGCTCAACTTCAACTGGAAGAAACGCCTTCTCGGAAGTTGCATAGTAAACATGACCTACAACCTTGTCACCGTCAAGCAAGTGATAGCCTTCCACGTGCCTGCCCAAATTAGCCTTAAACCACTCCCTCGACTCAGGCACAGCCTCAGCCCAAGAAACACCTGGAGGAGTCTCACTCATGCAACAATACGTCGCACCTAAATCACGAAGAGTTACTCTGTTAACATGCAACCATTTCGCCCCAGCCTCAACTTCACCTAGTTTCGACTTTTAATTATTTTCACTCACTTAACAACACTAATGATATTCGCCTCATTGTTCTACCATGTCAATGTTCTTCAAGGCGTCGAGAACTAGGAAGGTTTCAGTTTGCGGTTCTTTTCTGCCCCAGCTTCCGTCGCTGTTCTGTCTTCTAATGACCGATGGGAGTGCTTTGCCAAGCTGCTTTTTCGCAAGAGGATCATCGGCTCTGGACAACGCATGGAAGGTATGATAGAATGGCAAGCCTTTCCATGTTCCTGTCTTGCTCTGCAAACCTGCAAAATGGTTTAGGGCGCTCTCTACCTGTTTAGATTTCTTACTCAACGGGTGCTCAATCAGTATATTCGCGACGTTTATGGTACACCAAGCGCCGCACCAAGTAGGTTTCCAGAATCGAAGATAGGAGCTTACGGTTGTTTCAACTTGCTCGTTATCGTCGAAGCCAAATAGATGAAACAAGTGTATGGCATAGGCTGTCTGGTAAAAGATTGTACAGCCAGGTCCAAACTCGCCGTAGTACGTCGATCGCATAAGGCTCGGGTCTTTTCTGTTGCGCGAATAGAAGAAAAGCCCGGATGCCCTCTATACTGTTCTTTTTGAATTGATAGAAGCCACTGCAGACCTGTCTTGACGCTTCGGTCACCTGCCCCGAAGCCTAGAAGGGCAAGGTCCCAAAGATTGTTGGCGGTTTTGACGAAAAGCTGGTTCCAACTGCCGTCTGCAGATTGCTCTCCAACAATCTTTTCATACAACTCCTTCTTCAACGCTGCATCCACAGCAGTCTCTTTTCTGAAGAGTTCCCTTCGAAGGTAAATGCCAATGGGAGAGTCCAGGTTCGCAATATGATTGAGCGGATCTATCTTCAGCCTTTTTAACACACTCATCATGGTCACAAGTTCCACCATAACACATAAAGAATTTTCCAAAGGAGCAGTGAACGCGCGCTCTAGCAAGCCTTTAGGGCTTGGAAATTTAGGTTCTTTAAGGGCAAGCTATAGGAATGCTCCATCTACGAGCTTAGTAGCATTAAGATATTCTTCGAGTTCTTCCCCACTAGAGAACCTGCGTGACATTCGAGAATCAGGCAATGTCAGTCCTTTTAGTATTCAACGCTTGTTGTCTTAGTCTTTGTGGATGCAATGCATGCGCGTTTGCGCAGGACTCTAGAGGCTAGCATTATTTGAAAAAGAAAAAAAGGGGAGATTTACGGTTTTATGTATAAGGGTCGCATCATTTCGTTGTCTTCGTGGTCGATTATGTGGCAGTGCCAAACGTAGCCTGGTCCCAACGTGGGGTCAAACGGATAAACGGTTCCGTCTTGCTGCGTGAATCTGATTCGGATCGTTGTTACTTCGCCTGGGTGCATCTGCATTGTGTCTTTCCACCCCATTTCAGTTGGAGTGGGGGTGACTGCTTTGCCCTGCAGATAGGCCGTAGGTCGTAGTTCTATGGGTATATATGTCCTTGGCTTGAAGGGAGGTGGTCCTCCTAGCGCGTTTAAGTTGAGCCAATCTTTCGTGTATTTTGCTGCTTGAAAAGCCTGGCGGGTGACCAGTTGGAACGTGGCAAGGTGCGTGTGGATGGGGTGGGTATCACCTGTAAGGTTAATAATTACCCACTCTTCGGTTTCCCCATTCGTTGCATTCTCAGTAGCTCTGCCATCATAGTACTGACCGTTTATGGTAACCATCACTGGACCAGCAGCACCCATTATCTCTAACAGCGTAATGTATCGTATTTTTGTTGTTGGTGTCCTTGATAATGTTGGAAAAACTACGCCGGGCAGAGTTGGATTGAGCGGAACCGGAAATACTGGAGCTGTTGCAACTCCTTGAGTTACCGCTGTTCCTATTGGCTTTACTGTGAATTGCATGATTTGGGCTGTTGTCTGCGGGTCGGCAGCTGCACCATTTGGAAACGGCGCTTTGGCAGAGTTTGTAAGAATTATTTTGCTATTCACCATTGCTGCTGTGAACTGTACTAGAATGTCTGCCCTTTCCCCAGGTGCGATTGTTATCGACGTTACTGTGGCTGGTGCTTGAAGGAATCCTCCGTCCTCTCCGATCACGGTGAATGGCATTTTGTTGTCGAAGCTTAGTGTGTAGAAGCGTGCGTTAGATCCGTCCAAGAGTCTGAAGCGATACCATCCCGGTGTTACGTCGAGGTTAGGCCACACTCGGCCGTTAACCATTATTGTGTTGCCGAAGAACTCTGGGAACCAGTACGGGTGGGCTGTTGTTGGGTTGATACCGACATTTGGGAACCAGAGTTCGCCATTAGTTTGGAATGTGCGGTCCTGAATCGCTATAGGTATCTCGGCAACTCCGTAATGGAAAGTAGTGGTTAAGTATTGATCGAAACTATTCGCCGGGTCTCTTAGCAGGTAGAAGCCCGCCAAACCTGACATAACATTGATTCTGGTCATGCCGAGAGCATGATCGTGGTACCATAAAGTGTTGGGTTCCTGAGCGTTGTTGTAGTAGTATATAGCTGCGTTCGGGTCTGTCGCTGCATATGTGTTGTAGTTTGGTCCTTTGTATATTCCGTTGCTTGTCCACCAGTGTTCAGGACCCCCATCATATTGGGATGCCACTTCTGCGCCGTGAAGGTGAGGCACGAGAGGAACTGGGGCTTGAGCATTCAGTGTAGTTTGAATCCCATCCCAACCGGTTGGAAATAACGGCCATGGTTGTGGCACAGCATCAGCCGCCGGGAAGAGCCCGGTGGGATTTGCCCACTTTAGTGTAGGATCAACTGCGAACGGCTGTGGAACGTTTATGTTGTTTATCCATTTCACGATGGTCGGTGTTCCCTTTGTGGCGTTGAAAGTCGCGGAAGGCGAAAAGATGAAATTAGGCAATGGAGTGCCATCTGGCACAAGAAGTGTGGCACCGCGAGCTATTGCGTTGCCTTGGTATCCCCATACGTTAGTTTTGCCATCGAGGGGCGCCAAGATTGTGCCGGTTGGCAGGATTTGTTGCCGTGAGGTAGCCATTGTGATTGTGTATGTGTCCGGTGACAATGCGTCTGGCACGTAGACTGGCGGCACAACCAACTGGTTCACGTATTTTGGGATTTTTGTTGGGTCTAGCAAGCCAGGTGCCGGTTTAGCTGCGTAACTCGTGGACAAATAGTACACTGCCACGGTTGATAGTAATATCAGAACTAGTGAAATCGACGCTATCGGTAGCGCACGTGCTTTAAAGTTGTACACAGAATCCACTATCCTTTATACTAGCGCGCTATATGATAGCGATTTGTGGGAATATAAAACCATATGAAAGATAATTATAGAAAACTGATCTTCTTGCTGCATGAGTTTCACCCAAGATTCCCTGCCCAAGAATCCGATTACGTTTAGGCTGCGGTGGGCACGAGTGTTTGTTGGTGTCGAGCAACAACAAGAAAAATATCCAAAGGGATTCCGCATGGTACATTTATCAAATCTGGAAGTGTCCAAGCAGAACATTGTTGGAAGTATAGGCGGATTACAGACCTGTTAGAGCCCTGTCGTTAATAGGATCCGTTTGTTGTTTTTAGTTTAGGATTCTTCCGTCCTTCATTGAGTAGGTCTTGTCAGCGAGCTTGGCAAGGTTGGAAGCGTGAGTTGAAATCAGTATTGTTTTTCCCTCATCTCTGAGCTTGCTGAAGAAATCGGTAATTGTTTTGGCGGATTCTTCATCCACGAACGTCAAAGGTTCATCAGCTATTATTATCTTGGGCTCGGTTATGAGAGCTCTTGCCACAGCTACTCTTTGTTGTTGTCCTCCCGACAGCTGTTCGACCCTGAAAAATGCCCTTTCGCCGAGCCCAAGTTGCTCGAGCAGTTGCAGAGCTGGTTGCCTAAATTTGGCTGGGTCAACATCGTGGCAGAGAAGCGGGATCATTACGTTCTCTATGGCGTTCAAATTGGCGAGAAGGTTTATGTGTTGAAACACAAAGCCAACGTTCTTCCGCCTGAACACCGCCTTCCACCCGTCTGACAATGAGGTGATATCCTCATTCTCGACTAGAACTCTGCCTTTTGTTGGCGTTAGAAGTTGCCCAATCATACTCATCAGCGTGGTTTTTCCACAGCCGCTGGGCCCAACCAAAACCGTTATTGCTCCACTTTTGGCCACTAGGTTTGCGTCTGTTACCGCTTGGACCTCATACTGCTTTCCTTGGTTGTATATTTTCGTTAGATTAGAGGCTTCGATCATGCCTTTGCACCTCTCATCGCAATGTCCGGATCTACCGTTGCATTGATCCATGATGGAATGACCGTGGCGAAGAGTAGAGGCACTATAGTGATGACATACGTGAGAAGTACCGTCTGGGCGCTGATGTATGTTGGCACGACAAAGTTAGGGTAAAGAACGGCCCAGCCCAACATGAAATCTCTCAAAACGGGCGCATTCAACACAGTGTCATACAAGATTCCACCAGCGAGCCCAATTGAACCTGCAATTGTACCCAGTATCGCACTTTCAATGAGCCTGATCTGAATTACGTCCGACGTGGAGAACCCGAGAGCCTTCAGCAATCCTACTTCGAATTTCGATTCGTGACCAACTACCACTGTCTGGTTGAAAGCAACTATTGCCACTGAGATTAAAACTACGTACCAGACTATCGAGAAGAAACCTGACCTTGCCCCATAAGTTGTTTCTTGGGCCCTAAGAAGGACATCCTTTGTTAGAACTCGAATATTGGGCAGTTCGCTGATCTCTCTTGCCACATAGTTGACTTGCGCCTCATAGTAGAGAATAGCAACATCTTTTGTGTACACTAACAAGTCTGTTACCTTATCTTCAGGGACATCAAAGAAGATTCTTGCGTCGTTTTTATTCATTAGAATCATGTCAGCGCTATAGATGCTGGATTCACTGTTGAATACTCCAATAACGTCATATTGTTGAGCCTGATTTGACTCGGTGAGTATCGTAAGTACGTTTCCTACTTTGGCTCCTATCAAGTCTGCAACTGCTTTTCCGATCACCACCGTATTGTTATATTGGGAATCAAGAAACGAGCCTGACTCCAGGGGGTAAGCCGTCGCGAGGTTAACTGCCTTGTTTTCTAAGTCGACACCCACAATAACAAGAAGGGTGTTGCCGATATTTCCATAGCCCCATATCCTCTCGGCAACCGTACGAACTCCTGGTATTGTCTGAATGATGCCAGCGTACCGTCTTTCTATGAATGTTTGGCGACCTGCGGATATTCCTTGGACAGTAAGGTCGGGAGCGTATTTTAGGCTAAGTTCTCCTTCTTTTACTAGACCGTCCTTCAAGAAAGAAACCGAGGAAAAAAGCGCGGCAGCAATGGCAAGACAAACAAGGATTACTATTGTTCGAACTCTATATCTTTGTATGCAGCTCCATGCATAATTAAGGAGATTGATGAATCGCCTCTTCATTTCTATCACCCACAGTGATATTCCAGCTTATAGTGAAATTGACGAATGACACCCCGAGCGTGAAGTAGTTGCAGTAGCCTCCAGGGACATCGTAGAGTCCGGTACAGAATATTTCGAGTCCAGGATTTCTGGCGGCTGGACTCAGATTCCCAATTGACAAGCTGGGCAAACCCACAAGTTCGCGCAAAGAATCAGTAGTCTTTCCTTTTGTTGCCCAAGAAATCTCGCTTATCAAGCAAGAGAGAGAAACGTAAATCATCAACGCAGCAACAGCTAATAGAACGATTCGTCCTTTCAATCTCACCTGCTACCCCTAACACTGATTTTGTAACTAAACGTGCCCTCGTAACCGTTTTTCAACTCTGACTCAAAAGCAATTTCATTAATACCAAACATGCTAGATGGCGGTTCAACCCATTCTCTACCAGAGACAGATACCACGGTCAAACTTACGTGGGAATTCTCCGGTCTCGCAAAAACAGATGCGAAGACTCTATTATTGCAGCGCAAAGTCAGAAATCCGGGTGATTTCCAAGTTAGAAATGCTATGTCTAAGATGAGAATAGCAGGATCATAACTCAAGTAATTGAACCGGACGCTCGACCACCCTCCAACTACCAATGTCACATTGCCTCTCGCATACTCTCTCTCTTGGTACAAGCCGATTGAGTTTTTTTGCTTTGATGATCTGAGGAAGGGTACGATTTCTACAAATGCGATGACCAGGAGCAGTGCCACTACAAGCAATACGATCTCGACAACCATGAGTTTTTTCAGTTTCAATTCGCTATCACCTCATTGAATTCTCCGTTCTCGCCAAGCGCATCGAAGTTTTGTGCCTTCATGAAAATCCCCCGATCATAGGAGATACTTCATGAGAAATGCGAAACACAACAGGTCAACCTGTCCGAAGAGGGCCTATTGCGAATTGGATGATGAGAAGAACTATGCCAATAATTGCGAGAGCTATGCTTGCCTTTAGGGCTTTCGACAACATGGGCGAACTGTCTTCTTTTTGAACTCCTACTCCGTTGGAGTATCGCTTGAACAGAAAGCTCCATATTATGAGGCCCAGTGCCAGGCCAAAAGAAGGTATTACACCCATAAGCAGCGGCATCTTGTACGTAACAAGACAAAAGGGACACCCAGCTAAAAGAGAGTTGGGTGAATAGATGACCATGCAACAGGGAACAACTAGTGGTTTCAGGGAGCCGAAGAATGCAATGTCAAGCAGGGCATCTATGAAAAGCAACGGCATTAGCAATACGAAACTGGTCGCAAGGTTCCCCATGAATGGAGAGCTTTTCAATTTTCTGTTTATGAGATCAAAGAAAAGCCATCCTCCGAAGGCAAAGATTGTGAAAAGTTTGAGCCCGAGGTCCGCCCAGGAAAATGGTGCTCCTGCTTGAAGTACGCCGAATTCGCACATGGCTCCTGGGACCGAGGGGATCAGTGATATGGCAGTTACAAAAAAAAGCGGTATTGCTAAGACTCTGGTTCCAAGGGTCATCCATCCAACTGTCGACACAAGATAGAAGTCCTTCTCTAACTCGTATCGCCGATCACCCGAAGCAACTTTGGCTCCTTCTTGGACTTTGTAGGCTTTTAACACGGTATATGAGCCCACTACTAAAGCGAAAAATGCTATTGCCAAATCAACAGTAACGTAGAGGTTGACAATCATGCCCATCTACCGCATGAGCTCATAACCTAACCCCTCTCTCGTTAGATACATTATTCAGCGTATTGCCAGCTAATATGTGTGACTGTTCACAGCATCAACCATCAAAACAAATCAACCGTCTCGCGCACACGCCTTGTCCTGTTTTCGATTATAGAATATGTGTGACGTGTTCTATAATAACATAAAAGAGTCCAATTCCAACGGTTTTTAATAAGCCAAGTTGCTATGTGTTATTTGATTAGTATGAAAAACCTTGCCTTCGTTGGCGTTTTTGTCGTTATTGCCGCACTCCTAGTAGGCACATCAGGATATCTATTCTACCAAGATTACAGCAGGTCTAGATGCGAGGCTTGCGGCATGGCAATCTCGGCAGAATCGAATATCAACTACAGGATATATGACACATCCACCAACCAAAGATTATGGGCATGCTGTTCCGGGTGCATGCTTAGATTAGCCGCAGCTCACCCAGACCTCCATATAGATGCTCTTGACAGCTGGTACGGCGAATCCGCCCAGAAAATATCCATAGACATAGCAGATGGAAACGTGTCATCGGTCAGCCCTAATACTGCTTTGATCATACTCGGCTCGAAGATCACCAATTCCTGCGTAAGCAACAGGATCGCCATCAACCAAACCAGTGCCCAACTTCTTCTCGTTAACGGTTACAATTCGAACAACCCACTTAGTCCCTTCAAGACCTCAGTACCAGCAGGAGCTCCCCTACTAACAGCCCAGAAAGCCTTGGTGCCACTCAAAGCCAAGGGAATACAGTACTCTCCTCCTTCTCCTCTTATGATGTATGGAGCTGCCATAGCAGGTATTGCAGTCCTCGTCATCGGGATCATTGCATGGAAAAAACTGTTGCCGACTAAACCAAGCCAAAGTGATCACGAGTTAAAAAAGGTATGATTGATGATCTGGACCACACTAACATCAGTAATGCTGATCATAGAAGCATTCAGCCTCGTTCTAATGCTGTATGTGGCAACAAAAACATATCAAAGGTATCTATTGAGCAGAGAGATTCTTTGGGGAAAAACTAGTGCCTTCTGTCAGCGGCGGTTTGGGTAGTTCTAGTTTCGAGACTCGCAGCAAGCGACCTATTCTGGGCAACCAATGAAAGCTTGATAGCGCACGCTCGCGGCGACAGTGCTAAGAGTTACATGTTTCATCAACTTCTGAAAGAAGAAGGCGTAAATGATTTGTCCCCTTCTTCTCTTGAAATTATTCTACAGCCGCACGCCCAACAACGTAGGATGATGATACTAAGGAACAGGTCAACACTTACACGCACACACAATAAATTCAACGCCTTTGTCCACCTGAAAGTTGTTGTGGCAAACCTATCAGAGTCAACAACAACTTCAAAACAGCCACAGCTCCATAGCCTAGGACAAATATAACCCTAAAACCATCCATGAAAGGTCACTTTTGACAACATTAAAAGTGGCTGTTAACAACATAGAAAGCGCCCTAAACACACGCCAAACAGAACCAGAAACAACATGCGGAAACCAAAACACAACCCAAAACACAAACAAGCCTATTTGGATCATATACAAGACTAGGGGGTCTACTCTGCGAAAACAAAAAAATTTGCCCACACCCATACTAATAGACCCTAAACCCAACAACAAAAAAGAAAAAAACAAAACACACGATATATCACCATAGGGGGCCGGTAGTTCAGTGGTATGAACGCCTGATTCGCAATCAGGAGGTCGCGGGTCCAAATCCCGCCCGGTCCACTCACACTACAAATTCTATTACTGTTTCTTCACTTGCCGCCTGTAGACTTTTTCAACGGCCTCTCTGAAACTCATCCCACGCCTCGTATAGGCTCTTATTTCACTTTCGAGTAATTCACTGCCGCTTGAAACTCCCCAATGCTCCACATACTGCGCCAAGAGTTTACCGTAAAGTTCCTCGGCATCAACACCTTCCGAAGCCTTAAACTCAATTCTCCTGTTTTCATCTTCCACCCGCACATCGTCAATCGATAATTCTTCAGGAGCACCCCTTCCGCTGAAATAACCATAGATCACTGCACCCATTCCTACGATCAAGAACAACATGCCAACGACAATCGAGAAAGCAGCAACTAACAGCACTCCAAATAGCAACATGAGGACGCCAAAATAGATTCCCATATCAGCTTTTTCAACATGCCTTTTTCTGAGACAGTTGGGACACAAATAGAGAGTGGCAGAGACGCGATCTGCCTCAAGATCATAATAGTGAAGACAAGCCCCGCAATAATTCCCTCCACAGTCATTGCATTTACCAATAGCCATTCTCTCAGGGTGGCTAACACAGCGATATGTTTCACCGCCCATCACAGGCGGAGACGAGAATATCCCTCCGCAATATTGACACTTTATCTGCACGGTGTCAGTCGGAATGTACTTTCTCTGGGGAGCTCCACAAAACGGACACAGAACAGGCTTTGTTTCGTTGTCTTCCAACTTATACCAAGTAATCATTAGGTTAATCCGCTGAATTATGCTTTGCTCAACGCCAAGTATCAAGTGCCTTTTCGAATACCACGAGCGATTCTTCCAATCCTAACCCATCAGGGTTTATGCCACCCAGCCCCAACCTGATCATACTAGACCTTACAAGTTTGTAACCACTCTCAAAAAGAAAGAACGCTCCTGGCACAGCGGCCAAACTGAAGCGTGGAATAACATGTTCATTAATCCATTTATACGTGTCTTTGATCGGCAGTTTCACCCAATAAGTCACGCCAATCTTGTTCGGTAAGTATTCGAAATCTTTCTCGTCCAACCATCCTTCAGCCTCGTTCTTGAGTCGGAACCATTTCTGTTGAAATTTTCTCAAGTCTTCATTGGCTTCTGTCAACAATTTTACGATAGTCATTTCAACAATGTTTGAGCTGGGACCTATCGTGTCTAGTTTGTCAATGTAGAATTCGTCAACCAGCTCCCTAGTCGCTATGGCAATGCCGGCTCTTAGCCCGCCTAGACCATACGCTTTTGTAAAACTCGTGGTGACAATGCCTAATTCATGGTCAACAGAGAAAACAGTAGGCACAGCATCGCGCTTGAATTCAGCGTATATTTCATCACACAAAGCGTAGAAGCTGTGCTCGCGTGCAACAGTCATGACCTCTTGAAGCTCGTCCGCATCTGATAATGCCCCACTTGGCAAATGGGGATTCGTTAACACAAGTAATCCAGTTTTTCCTGAAACCATTTTTCGAAGCTCATTTGCATCAAGCCTGTAGGCATCCTTCGCCTTCCTTTCCAGTCTTTTCACACGGGGAAAATACTCCTGCACCAAACGTAGCAGCGGCTCATACGTCGGATATTCAACAATTGCCTCATTTTTCTTCGGGTTCGACTCTGCCAGATACCTGATTATCCGAGCGTTTTGGCCTGAAGCGCCTTCGCTGGAGACAAACACATTTTCAGGTTTTACATGATACCGTTGAGCTAACAGTCTAGTTGCTTCGGGGTTGCCGTGAGCGTAGTTGAGGCTGAAATTAACCTCGCCTAATATAGTCCTGTATTTGAAGTTTTGAAGGCCGCTTGAGCGCAAGTCGTGTTTCAGCTTTGGCACGTGGACATACCAGTCTAGGTACAGTGAGGGATGCTTCATCTGAGACGCCGGTCTATCTTAGAACATGTTTATGGTTTATTTCTTTTCATTTTCAATAAGAGTAAGTCATTAGCCATGAATTAGCTTGGGTAAGCATTTTGCACAGACCCATTTGTCTTCGCCTCGAACCCTAACGGGAAAAAGAGCAGCCTCCTTGTCGGTGTTGCCACAGACATAGCACTTGTCCGAGTTGGGTGTTGTTCTTTTGGCTTCAGTCATGTTCTTCCCCGAACAGCGTTGACGAAATACTTTTCACAATGCACTTAAGCCTTTATTCAACAGCAAGAAAAGACGAGCGCTTTAGCTAGTACAATATTTGTTTCTGGTCGGTTTCCAAAGCTGCTTCACTCATATTGTAGCGGTCTTGCCATGAAAATGTCATTCATCGCCATTAAAGCAATTCTTATCTATGCCATCTTGTGTTAGGCTTAACAGTCTCTAAATGAGTGGCCAACTTAAAGTGAGCACCGCTTCTTCAACTTCGACAAAACGTACCTCGCTTGAAAGGTTCAGACTCAAAAAGGCATTGGAAACTCTGTCTAAAAAAGAGGGAAGGGCAACTGAACTCGTTTCACTCTATGTTCCGCCTGGTCGCCAAATAGGCGAGGTCATGGGCATGTTGCGGCAGGAATACGGTACGGCATCTAACATTAAGTCTGATACTACGCGGAGGAATGTTCAGGACGCCATCACGAAGGTGCAACAGCGTCTAAAACTGTTCAAGGAAGTTCCTAAGAACGGCTTGGTCATCTTCGCAGGAGCCATACCCCAGAATGGGCCCGGAAGCGAACGCATGGAAACCTACGTGATTACGCCACCAGAACCCATATACGTCTACCTTTACCGCTGCGACCCGAAGTTTCACACAGAGTATCTGCATGAGCAGTTGCGTGAAAAAGAAACGTATGGAATAATGGTTGTCGACGCCAGCGCATCTACAATAGCGACGCTGGAGGGCAGTCGCCTCCGAATAGTCCGCGAAGAAACTTCAGGAGTGCCCGGCAAACACCGCGCGGGTGGACAGTCAGCCCGACGGTTTGAGAGGCTGCGAGAAGCCAATCTGCTGAGCTATTATAAGCGTGTGGGAAAGCACGCCAATGAGATCTTTCTGGCTATATCCACGTTGAAAGGGTTGATAATTGGTGGTCCTGGGGCCACCAAAAACGAGTTTGAGAACGGTGACTTCCTCAATTATCAGCTTAAACAGAAGATTCTTGACACTGTGGATACCGCTTACACGAGTGAACAGGGAGTCAAGGAAGTCGTTGAACGCGCTCCTGAAATCCTCAAGAAAGTACGTTACGTAGAGGAAAAGAAAATAGTTCAAGACTTTCTCTATCAAATCGGTCATGACACGGGCTTAGCCACATACGGCGAAAACGACGTGAAAAGAGCCTTGGAATCAGGCTCGGTGCAAACACTCATCATTTCTGAAGGACTAAACATAGTGCGGACCTCTGTGAAATGCAATTCATGTGGCTACGAGAGGCAAGAAACCATGAAGGACACAGCGCTCCTATCCTTTGAGCAGAGCCTAATCGGACAGCCTTGCCCAAAATGCACTG
>Ga0315268_10006294_pt1 | contig 12651 bp, 10 predicted proteins | sample C1_top_MG_FD_204535 | JGI IMG/M metagenome (GOLD analysis project Ga0315268, IMG submission 204535) | Sediment microbial communities from Yellowstone Lake, YNP, Wyoming, USA - C1_top | ecosystem: Environmental > Aquatic > Freshwater > Lake > Sediment | place: USA: Wyoming | collected 2017-08-01 | reverse complement strand
ACTCAAATAAACTCTTCCCGAGGAACTATTCAATGAACCCCTTTGAGTCTGCTCGCACCGAAGCCATAAGACTTCGCACAGAGCTTGAAGGTAAAGGAGTCAACCTTGAACAGCAGGGATACTCTTTGGTGGTTGCGACTTGTAAGGCATTGGACGTCAGTTTCAAAGAAGTCAAAGCTGATTTTCATCTGCTCAAGGGGGCTGATGCGACAATCATAATCGGACGCAAATGGGTGCTGGTGCGCAAAGATTTGCCGGACGAGGTGAAGGCGTTTCTTGTTGCCCATGAGATTGGACACCTACGGCAGCATCCAACAATACTTGGTACGGTGGAGGTCAGACAGGATGCGCTAACTGCAGATGCGGAAACCAATGGTGTTCGCGAAGTGGAAAGTTATGGCGCACGCGAACGACAAGAACTTCAGGCGAACGTATTTGCGCGCGAGTTTCTATTGCCTCGCAAGCTGGCCAGACGTACGTTTATGGAAGAACAACGCAGCGCTTCTTTCGTGGCCAAAGATCGCGGGCTTCCTTTGGAACTGATTCGTCTGCAATTTTACGATGCGGTCTTGCTTCCCAATATTGATCAACTATCAAAGACTTTTCAGCTCCCAGATAAGCCTACCAAGGCCCAAGAGCCAGCAGTGAACAGCGACAAGAAGACGACCCTGGTTGAGGCGGTCCCGGCACAGGTAAAACCACCACATTGCTGCTGCGCCTGAGGCGACTCATCGCTGCTGGCGCAGCGCCGGAGAACATCGTTATCCTGACATTCTCTAACAAGGCAGCGAGAGAACTCGTCGAACGTGCTCGAGCAGGCAATATCCCGGGGGCGGATCGCGTATGGATCGGTACTTTCCACGCGTTCGGGCTGGAGTTTCTACGCAAGTTTGGAAACCTGCATGGCCTCGAGTCGCGCTTTCCTGTGCTAGACAAGCTAGCTACATTGGCTATGCTCGAAGCCGATGTAACGAGCACTGACTTGGAGGTTTTCGATCCTCTGTCTAACCCATCGCCGTGGCTAGAGGATACTGTGAATACCATCCGGCGGGCCAAAGACGAGGTCTTTGATGCTGCGAAGTACTCGGCTTCAATCGAAGCGGCCTCAAGTGGTGACCCTGAGGTCGATGCCAAGCGACGTGACGTAGCCACAATATTCGAGCGCTATGAATTGCTGCTATCGCGCCGCAAAGCTGTCGACCTGACTGATCTGCTGTGTGTGACCATTAGGCTTTTGCAGTCCGGTGATCCGGGCGTAAAGCATTTTCGCTCTGGCATCCATCACTTGATGGTAGATGAGTACCAGGATGTGAATCGGGCGAGCGCTCTGCTCATCAAAGAACTTGCCAGAGCTACGCGGACACTGTGGGTTGTCGGAGACGCCAATCAAGCTATCTACGCGTTCATGGGTGCATCCTCCAGCAATCTGCAGAACTTCCAGCTGGATTTCCCCGGAGCGGTGAGCATCCCGTTGCCTCTGAATCATCGTAGCTCACAGGAAATCGTGGATGTGTTCGATATGGTGGCGAGCCGCAATCCCGCAGGTCGCAAGACAATTACATTGAAGGCTGAGCGCGGTTACATTGGTTACGGACCATGCTTAGTGAAGACGGACGATGCTGTAGAACAACTGCATGCACTGGCTTGGCGAATTCGGCAGTTGGGGGCTGTTGGAACGCTGCTGGCAGAGCAGGCAGTCATCGTCTTCAAGAATGCAGAAGCGGCGGATCTTGCCATTGGCTTAGAGTGGCAGGGCATACCAGTGTTATACCTTGGCAATATCTTTGAACGGCCCGAGGTCAAAGACCTAATCTGTATGTTGCAGCTCTCGGTGGATCCATTTGGCGTCAACTTGGTGCGGCATTGGCATTCACCACTGCTGGCGCTGAGTCGAAAAGGGGCAGATGCTCTTTTCACTCAGACCAGCACACAAGACAAAGGCTGGCGAGAAGTGACTGGCGAGGGGTTATCTGCTGAAGACACACAAGCCTGGCAAAACCTGCGAAGGCTATGCTCGTTGGTCACTGACGGCATGTCGCCATGGGATGCCTTGTCAGGGCTGCTCCTAGAAGATGGTACTTGGCTTCGGGATATGGCCGCGCAGGAGGGGCAGGCTTCCGCAAATGCATTGATGGCTGTCTGGCAATTCGCTCACTTCTGTCGCTCACCAGATGGAACAGGCCGCTGGCTCACGGTGAAGAACCTGCCTCAGCGCATTCGAGATCGCGTCCGGCTGAGTGAAGATCGCAGCATGCGCGCGATTCCGCCGGAGGCCGAGGGAATGAATGCAGTACGAATACTGACTGCGCACGCGAGCAAGGGACTTGAGTTCAACGCAGTTCATTTTTTGGGTGTTACGAAGAATACCTATGAGCTACCAAAGGCCCAGTGCAATAAGCTCCTACCGGACGACGTGCTTGACGGTAGCAGAGCATTGGACATTCTCAAGAACGAGCGACACAACCTACTCTATGTCGCAGTCTCCCGGCCGCGGTTTCATTTGACCGTCTATTCCATTGGGGCCGACGGACTGCCGTCCGCTCTGACTGGGTTGCTGCCCGTCATGAACAGCGAATGGGAGCAACCTGATGGCTCGGAAGAGCAATCAGTGGTGCTTGGCAAGCCAGAACGGATGCAGGTATCGCTTGATGAGTACCTGCAGTTCGTTAAGTGCCCGCAGCGCCATGAGATGTCGACACGAGCAGGACGGGCCCAGCGCGATGAAATGAAGCTGCATCGGGCCATCGATCTAGCGACTCGTCGGGCCATGGAGGCCCTGGCGGCCGACAACTCAAAGCTGGCTGACGCGAAATGGCAGGAGACTGTCGAAACAGCGCTTGTCAGCCTGAACCTGAATGAGCACCCAGCGGCGACTGATATACGGGAGCGTGTTGATGAGCGCGTTGGTCGAGGCCGAGATTTGCTGGCTCAAGGAGGGCTGAGTACTGCCAAGGTTTCCTTGGGAATTGGCCCGTTAATGGTAGAACTCCAGCCGGACCAAATTTTCCAGGACGGCACAGTGAAACGGCTGAGGTTTATTCGTGCGAACCATAGCAATCGTAGCTCCATGAAGCAGCCATTAGCGGCCTTGCTGGATGCTCATCACCAGGCCGGCGGGAAGAATCTTTCCATAGAAGTGGCCACTCTGTCAGACGGTGAGACAGCGTCCGTCGGTTCTATTCAACCAAGAACGCGCCCTAAGTACGAGGCTGCCGCGATTGGTCTATGCGCGAAGCGTTTTCCTGCTGCACCCTCTAACGAGCGGATTTGCGCCTTCTGTCCCTATATGTTCCCGTGTAGCAAACGGGTGTCCGACTGATGGCACAGCAATTTACGGGTTTTTTTTGTCATCCCGATTGATCTAGTGAGGCCGCATTTCGCCGGCTGAAGAAAGGTCAATCATGGAAAAGCGCATTATCGTTCAAGCTCCCTTTATCAAGGACGGTTTGGTTATCAAGGTACAAGAGGGTCTTCACTCTGAAGAATTGAAGAAAGCTGTTCTGGCCGCTCTCCCAGCAGAGCACAAGTCAGTGGATCTGGAGGTATTCGACGAAGCAGACGATGATCCCGATACTCGCGAATTCGCCGATTCCGAGGAATTGCAGCACGGGCGTGTTGTTCATGTCGGGCGCTGCCACTTGGTAGATGTTGTTGTGCGATATGCTGGTCGAATAGTGGAACGAAAGTTTCCGCCAATTGCGCGAATCGGGCGTATCAAACGCTGGGCAGTTCATGTCCTGGGTATCAACTCCGCTGACGCAAACGAGCTGATTTTGCAGATCGCAGGAACGAGTACCCAGCCCTCGCGAGATCAGCATGTGGGCTGCTTCGTCGAACAAGGCACGTGTCGAGTCACTTTTGATCTGGTGCGCACCTACACCGTCAACGGCGATGCGAGCCTCACGTCAGATCACGCTGCCCTGCTCAAACATCTTGAGCGTGCACCGTTCGCATTGGGTGAAATGAACGGTCGTTGGAAACTGCGTGGCATTGCGTGGCCGATCGTGTTTATTGACGTACGGGCGAGGGATGAGCGCGAGTTCACGCTGCGTCTACAGTGCGATAACTATCCTGGTATACCCACCGGTGCTTTCTGGGACCCAGTTAGCGACACGTGGCTGCCCGCACCTCGCTGGCCACGCACGGGCGCCCGCTTTGGCTCTGCGCTACGCACTGACTGGCACAGTGGTACAGCGCTATACATCCCCTGCGACCGGAACAGCATCGCTGGGCATGAGCAGTGGCTGCAGTTGCACCCAGCTTGGGCTTGGGATTCGAACGTAGGCATCGCGCGGTATCTTGAGGTTGTATGGGTAATGCTAAACGGAGAGGACTATGTCCCGCCCGCTGCTTGAAATACCTCGCTCGCTCTTCGGCGCACTCATCACAGACTTGTCTAGGTCCGGACGAGGAGTCAAGGAATCCGGAGCCTTTCTTCTTGGTCATGCCGATGACCAAGGCAGACGGGTCTCTTCGTACCTTATGTACGATGTCGTTGCACCAGAGAGTAGTCGTAAGCATGCTTATGTGGCTTTTACGGCAGAAGAGATGTCTCGTGCATGGGAGCACTGCTACAAGACAGGTTTGCAGGTGGTCGCGGATGTCCACACGCATCCTATGGGACCAGGACAAAGCGTCTCGGATAAAGCACAACCGATTGTCTCTGTCCCGGGTCACGTGGCGCTTATTGTTCCGTACTTCGCGATGCGCGGCCCCCAGCCCGTAGATATTGGAGTCCACGTTTTCGAAGGCGCCGGGCGGTGGCGCTCAATTTTTCGCCAGGCCGCACATGACGCCATTCTTCTGAGTTGAGGCCACCATGGAACTGATAGAGACGCTTAATCGAACGATGAAACTTGCAATGGACGAGGGCATGGTGCAGTCCTACGAGGAGGCACAAGCCCTTTTTGGCTCGTTCAGGCTGCGCATTAGAGTACAGGAAGGCTTCACAGCTGTGCCGGCGGCCGAGGCTGCGGTGCTTACCTTACTCAATGCCGCACCAAAAACCTTCCTGGGGGGCGTGGAGCTTGTCGGGCCATTGGAGGAACGCTGCACGAAAGCTTGGTATGCAAACATGAATCTTCGTGATGTCGCCCATCAACTGGGGGTTGCCACGTGTACTTCAGCGTTCGATGACGTGCCGACCATTTGTGTTGGAGATTGCTTCCCGATAGAAACGCAATTCTACCTGAGCATTTCTTTACAATCGGAAGGATTCAAACTTTCCCCCGATCGAGCAACGTTGGGTACGCCAAAATGCCCTGTAGAGGCAGGTGTCGCCGCTGCTGGTGCAGCCCTCAACGAGGCATTTCAATACGTCTATCGTGCGGCTCCGCTCGCAGGTCAGCGTGAAATTCGATGGAAGCTTCCGAGTGCAGCGAAAAATGAACAGATGCATTCTTTGTGGGTGATAGGTTTGGGCCATTTGGGCCAAGCATTCCTGTGGACGGCAGCACTGGCTGATGGAAATCAACTTCCAAAAAATATCAAGCTGACAGACTACGATACTGTCTCGCGGTCTAGTTTGAGCACCTGCTTACTTGTCACTGAAAAGGATGTGGGTCGAAAAAAAATCGATGTGGTGGCGGAAAAACTGGAGATGCTCGGCGTTGTTGTACAGCGCGAATACGAACGATTGAATTTCGATACAGCCATAGTGCGATCTGAGCAAGAGCTTGTTGTTGTTGCTGTTGATAATGTGACATTGCGACGATCGTTGGATCACTTGCGTGCCACTCGGGTGCTTGAAGCGGGTATCGGCGACGGTGCTGACGCATTTACAAGGATCCAGTTACATGCCTTTCCAGGATCACGAAAAGCTAGTGACATCTGGGCTGAAGAGGATAAAAGAGCAACTCGTTTAGTGGATATATCCAAGCCCGCTTACCAATCTTTACTAGCCAAGAGCGGGGACGAATGCGGAACAACAATGGTTGCAGGTCGCTCGATAGCGACTCCGTTTGTGGGTGCGTTTGCGGGTGCAATTCTAAGTTCGCTCGCCATGGATTCGCTTGGCAGTGATTATTCTTGGAGCTATGACGTGGGGTGCCTCTGATTGAAAAAAAGCAAATTGCATAGCGAAAGTAAACCAGAAAAGACTTGTCACGAATTGGAAGTCAGTATTTCAACAGACTGCATCAACAACCACTTTAGAAAATCGCCACAGCCCGGTAAGGCCGATCAATAGCTATTAACTTGAAACAACTTGCTGGATTCTGCTGTTCTATATTGGATATGGTAATTATTCAATATAATCAATATATTGCATGAATATATTCTGTGTGCACTTCGACGCGCACGGCACACAATTTCTGCCTACGACGAACAACTGCAGTGTGATGTGCCACCCAGGTTAAAGAATTTCTCTTCCTTTTTTTTGTAATACAGGGCTGCCACTGCCTCGGTCTGTTCACTGTAGGGGTCTTCCAGCACTTCGTGCAATTTGTGCACGAGAGTGAAATCACCGGCGTCTGTGGCGCTGCGATAGGCTTCTACCAGCATCCATTCTCTTGGTATGTATTTGGGGTTGGTTTGCTTCATGGCTGCTGAAACATCTGCCGGGTTGCGGCTTTCTTGTTGCAAAGCGGTGTGCCATTTTTGTAGCCATGCTGCCCAGCGTGTTTCCATCGCCGCACTATTTTGCGCATAGCCTCCGCGTGTTTCGTAGAAGCTGGGTTGCAGTGCCGCCACTTGCGTGGGCAGGTTTGAGAGTTCGCGCCAGAAGAGGGTGTAGTCCACCGGTGTTTCTGCCATGAGCGTGTGCAGCTCGGTGAAAAGTGCGAGGTCAAATTCGGCCAGGCCCATTTTGGCTGCCCACATGCGGTTCATTTCGCGCTGCATGATTTCTGGGAGTTCATCCAGAATCTCTTGCAGGGTTTGAATCGCACTTTCTTCCTGCTCGAGCAGCGGCACGAGGGCAATGCAGAACATTCTGAAATTTTCCATGGCGGCCATGGGCTGGTTCATAAAGGAGAAGTGTTCGCCGCCGCCTGTCCACATTTGAAACGCCGGGTCATACGCTTCGATAAAGCCGAAAGGCCCGTAGTCCAGCGTGCGCCCGCCCAATGCGCAGTTGTCACTGTTGAAGTTGCCCTGGCAATAGCCCACGCGTATCCAGTGCGCAACCAGTATTGACAGGCGCACCGCAAACTCACGCGAGACGGCCAGGACTTTGTCGGCAAGCGTGGTTTCGGTTTGGCTGAGTTGTGCGGCGAGATCAGAATATTCTCGTTCTAGCGTATGCAGGAAAATGGCTTCAAGCTCGGCAAGGGCGTTGGGGTGTTCTTTTTTTCTGGCGCGGCGGCCAAATAATTCAATTTGCCCAACGCGCAGGAATGAGGGCGCAACACGGGTGGTGATGGCGGCCGGTTCGTTCACCATGCGGTCTGGGTCCTGGGTTTTGGCATTGGGGGAATACCAGGGGCGCTTGATGGTTTCGTTTTTTGAAACAAACAGGCTGAGGGCGCGGGTGGTTGGCACACCGAGTGCGGCCATGGCTTCCGATACAAGAAATTCACGAATGCTGGAGCGCAAGATTGCACGACCATCACCACCGCGGCAATAAGGTGTGGTGCCGCCGCCCTTGAGCTGAAACTCCCAACGTTGATTGTTGGCAAGCAATACCTCAAGCACGGAAATGGCGCGCCCGTCGCCGTAACCATTGCCGGTGTTGAAGGGGCAGTTTTGAACCATTTCCTGACCGTAGATGCTGAGCGCATAGCCGCTCGCCCAGCCGCTGCTTTTAACGTGGGGCGGCTCGACATCCACATTTGTACTCTCCACGGCAACTTTGGTGTTGCCGGTGAAAAACTGCATGAAGGCTTCTTCTCTGGCGATGCTTTCGGGCAAGTTCAGCTCATTGAAGAATCTTCGGCTGTGGATGACGTAGTGAGGGTTGGGCAGGGGGGTAGGCTCCACCTCAACATAATGGCCGGATTTAACTTCGCGCATCTTTTTGTTGGGGATGTGGCGAGCCTGCTCAGGGTCTGCAATGAGTGAGCGCAGCAGCGAATAGTCTGCTCGCTGGAGAAATGCAGTGAAGGTGAGTGGGGCGGAGGAGTTCATTTTGTGAGGTGCGATATGCTTTACTCGGTTGGTATTGGATAGCCGCAGCGGCTTTGAAGTTCAAGATAGTAACGTGTTTTATTCGCGGTGGGCGCACTTAACCTTACAGCTGTAAAGCTTATTTACCTGTAGACAATACCGGCGCTTACTTTGCCTTTAGCGCGTTGCCCTCATATTGAATGCCGTTCCAGCCGTGCTTGATAAAGTTGCGAATATTCTGGTGATCGGTTGCTTCGGGATGCTTCAACACATCATCACGATAATACGCACCAAAGCAGGCGAGGGTTTGTTGTGGGGTGAGGTTTTGCAGTTTGGCAAAGGAAAATAGTTTGCAGGAGCCGTTGTTCTGGCCGACATCATTTTGCAGTTCGCCATTTTTGAAGGCGGTGGGAGTGAAGTCGTAGTGGGCATCGATCACCGCGATGGTGTCGATAAAGGCGATGGTGTCGGGCTGGGTTTTGAGTTTTTCCAGAAAAGCGGCGATATTCATTTTATTTAATATAATCAAATAGTTATTATTTATCAGCTAAGCGCCATAGCGAGGTGGTTTCCGCCGCACGGGCTGCATGCAAGGGGTCTTCACGGTCTGCCGTGCGCGGGTGATGTGGCTTGGTGTCTATTTTACCCAATACTTGCAGACCGGCGGTATCGATCAAGCTCAGGAGTGTTTCTCTGCTGCGCAGGCCAAGGTGTTCGGCGAGATCGGAAAGGATGAGCCAGCCTTCGCCTTGTGCTGCAAGATGTGCAGCGAGGCCGCTGAGAAAGCCGCGCAACATGCGGCTTTCCGGATCAAAGATTGCAGCATCCAATGCTGAGCTGGGTTTGGCAGGTACCCACGGCGGGTTGCAAACGATTAATGCAGCTTTGCCTGTTGGATAAAGATCGGCTTGCACCATTTCGATTTGTTTGTTGAACCCCAGGCGCGTGATATTTTCTCGTGCGCAGTTTAAGGCGCTGGTGTGCATATCGGTGGCGATGATGTGCTGTATGCCGCGCTTGGCGAGGATGGCGGCGAGCACGCCAGTGCCGGTGCCGATATCAAATGCGGTGTTATGTTGTTTGAGTGCATCGGGCAAGGGCGCTTGGGCAACCAGTTCCAGATACTCGCCGCGTATGGGTGAGAACACCCCATAGTGCGGATGGATGCGCGCGCCCAATGCAGGAATCTCTACACCTTTTTTACGCCATTCATGCGCGCCGATAATGCCCTGCAGTTCGCGCAGCGACATGACGAAGGGATTTTTTTCTTCGCCATACACTTCAGTGCAAGCTTGTTGTACATCCGGTGCGCGGCGCAGCGGGATGGTGTGATCTGCATTGAGCGGAATGAGCACCATGCTCAGGATGTTCGCACGCTGTGCCTGGGTTTGCCGGTTTTGATGAAAGGCTTCGGTAATGGTTGTGGCTTTGTTTTTGCGTGCCTGCGCTTTGGCATCAATGCGCCGGGCGATGGCTTGTAATAAATTTTTGGCATTGTGAAAATCACTGCGCCACAGCAATGCGGTGCCTTCGCAGGCCAGGCGATAGGCATCGTCGGCCTTGATGGTGTCGTCCGCGAGGATGATGCGCTTGGGAGGAGGGGAGCCATTGGCGGAAAGCCAGTGGGCAGATTGTTCTTCGCCGGCTTCGTTCCAGTGTATCACCGGGTAATCGCTCATCGTGCGCTGGGTGTTTCTGAATGGGTCATTGCTGGAATTGATATGAATAGATTGGGCTCAGAAGTAAAACATGAAATGCCGTTTGGGGTTATAACTTGTGCCAGCTTAGCGCCCTTCTTCTCGTTTGAGCTGCTGGTAGCGCAGCTTGGCCTCATGATCGTCTTTTGCAGCAGTGATTTCACGCATGACAGAGCGCACGTCAGCTTGTTTTTCGCTTTGCTTAAAGCGGCCAGTCAACGGCGTGTCAGGGAGCAGTTCGCCGCGCTGGTAGATCGCCCATATTTCCTTGGCGTACTGTGTGTCCTGCAGCTCCGGGGCAAATTGTCCGAAGTAATGCGCCAGATTTCCTACGTCGCGTTCCAGCATGCGGCTGGCATTATTGTTTGCGGCCGCATCCACAGCCTGTGGCAAGTCGATGATGACCGGGCCGTTGTTATCGACGAGAATGTTGTACTCTGACAAATCGCCGTGCACGATGCCTGCACACAGCATCAGTACAACCTGTCTGATTAGCAGCGAGTGAAATTCCCGCGCCTGTTCAGGAGTAAGATTAAGGTCGTTAAGCTTGGGAGCGGGCTCGCCATGTTCGTCTGATACCAGTTCCATCAGCAGCACGCCCTCGTAAAAACCATAAGGGTGGGGAACGCGCACGCCGGCAGCAGCGAGTTTGTACAATGCATCCACCTCGGCACTTTGCCATGCCGCTTCTTGCTCTTTGCGCCCATAGCGAGAACCTTTTTCCATCGCCCGTGCCTGGCGGCTGTTTTTCACCTTGCGGCCTTCGGTGTAGTCGACGGCTTGATGGAAGCTGCGAAGGTTGGTCTCCTTGTAAACCTTGGCGCAACGAATCTCGTTGCCGCACTGGACGATGTAAACCTTAGCCTCTTTTCCGCTCATAAGCTCTCGCAAGACCTTGTCTACAAGGCCATCTTCGACAAGCGGTTCGATTCTTTTGGGGATTTTCATATGGTGGTAGCAGGCACAGCTTGTTCGTTCGTATTGATATTGGAGTTTAACGTTGCAGGGATGTTTGGAGCAAGTGCCTTTTCTATTTGCTTACAATAAGTAATGTGAAGTTTTTGGAGGTATACTCCTACAAATTTGCATCATCTCATCACCGTACATACTCAACAAATTCTATAAACCCTGTATCTATCTGCCATTGCAGTGCCTCACTATACCAAAATAATTTAGCCATAATGAACACACACTCAACAATCGCGCCCGTCAGCCTGCCGAAACATTCCACCGCGATACAAAGAAATGTAGTCATCGCCGCCTGTTATGGCACTTTTCTGGAATGGTATGACTTTCTGACTTTTGCGTCGCTGGCCATTTATTTCAGCGTGCTGTTTTTTCCATCAGACAACCCCACTACCGCGCTGCTCTCCAGCCTGGCAACTTTTGGTGTCGGTATGGTCGTGCGCCCGCTGGGTTCTGCGCTGTTTGGCTCTCTGGCCGACAAATACGGGCGCAGGCCGATTTTTATTATCACAATCGTGCTGATGGGCCTATCGACGTTTGCGGTGGGATTGTTACCCACTTATGCGCAAATCGGCATGCTGTCTCCCATTTTGTTGTTGATGTTGCGCCTGTTGCAGGGATTTTCGGTGGGAGGCGAGATCGGCGGTGCATCGGTTTACCTTACCGAACACGCACCGGCAAACAAGCGCGGTGCATATACCAGCATCCTGCAACTAATGGGCCCGTTGGGAATTTTTGTCTCCACCTTGCAGGTCGTGTTGTTGCAGGCCTGGTTAAGCACAGATGAATTTAACGCATGGGGATGGCGCGTACCGTTCCTGCTTTCCGCCGTTCTGTTGCTGATCTCGCTGAAGAGCCGCATGAGCCTGGTTGAGTCGCCGGTATTCCAGCGTCTGCGCGAAAAAAATGGCCTGTCGAGCGCGCCTCTGCGCGAGATATTGAATGATCGAACCACGCTTGGACGAATGGCCTTGTTGTTCTTCTGCATCTCCGCAGGCGGCGCATTGCTGTTTTTTACGTCGCAGGTATATACCAACGTTTATCTCAAAAGTGTAGTCAGGCTTGAGCCCCAGCTCGCCAGCACGCTGGTGATGCTCAGCACGCTGGCATTATTCCCGCTGACTATCTTTTTTGGCTGGCTGTCTGACCATGTGGGTCGCAGGCCGGTCATTCTGGCCGGAATGCTGCTGGGTTGTGCGGCACTGATGCCCGTCTATCAAGGCTTGCTGCATTACGGTAACCCGGCCATGCAGCGTTTTATCGACGAGGTTCCGGTCGTGCTGTACGGTGATTCCTGTTCCTACAACCCGTTCACCACGCCGCGCAACGACTGTGAGCGCAATCAGGAGTTGCTCGCCAAGCTGGGTGTAACACATACGCTGCAACCTGAACGGACGGTTAATCTGACCGAGGTAAGCATCGGAAAAGCGAGCCCCGTGACCGGGTTTAATCCCACCGTCGTCAGCGCCGTGCTTAAAGCCCAAGGCTGGTCGGCACAGGCCGAGCCGCTGCAAAGCAACCGCACGATGCTGCTGTTATTGCTGATCATTCCCGTACTCGCTCTGGCGCTCGTTACAGGTCCGCAAACAGCCGTACTCGCCGAGCTTTTTCCTGCGCGCACACGCTACACCGCCGTTGCGCTGCCGCACAACCTGAGTGCCGGCTGGATAGGAGGGCTTTCCCCGTTTATGGTCACGCTGTTGAATGTAAAGGCGGGCGATTCAATATCGGGCTTGTGGTATCCGATAGGTTTGCTGCTGGTGGGCTTGCTGGCAGGTTTGTTGTTCCTGCCGGAAACGCGTAATGTGTCATTGGATGACTAATTCCATTTCTAGATAAAAACAGTAATAATATTGCCATGACATATCCGGAGAATAATCATGGCAAGAAAGTCGAGCGGAGCAGATCAACTGGAGGCGGCCAAAGCGCTGCTTAAAAAGGCGAA
>Ga0315268_10006292_pt1 | contig 12653 bp, 13 predicted proteins | sample C1_top_MG_FD_204535 | JGI IMG/M metagenome (GOLD analysis project Ga0315268, IMG submission 204535) | Sediment microbial communities from Yellowstone Lake, YNP, Wyoming, USA - C1_top | ecosystem: Environmental > Aquatic > Freshwater > Lake > Sediment | place: USA: Wyoming | collected 2017-08-01 | reverse complement strand
TGTCTCAACTCACAACCCGAGATTGCTCATGAATACTACTGGAGGAGTCGGATAGTGGTCCATTCCGAGGGTTTGCTAAACCCTTGAGCTAGCAATAGCTCGCGTGGGTTCGAATCCCACCTCCTCCGCCAAGACGGACAAACATATTTTTATAATTGAAATATGCTTTTGTAGCGATACAAACGCGAGTTCTAACTTCGAGGCGCAAAAAATGAGACTCAAAGCTGACAGGAAGCGGGATTAGAACCTAAACCTCTGATATAATAATTTTTATGAAGTTAACTGTTTTAGTTGATAACAACACAGTCCCTGATGCTCATTTTTATGGTGAGCCCGGACTTTGTTTGTGGATTGAAGTTGACGGTAAAAATATTCTTTTTGATACAGGTTACTCAGATGTTTATATAGAAAATGCAAAAAAATTAGGGATAGATTTGTCTAAAACAGATTTTATTGTATTAAGTCACGGCCATAATGATCATACGGTAGGACTAAAATATTTTCCTTATCCCTCAAAAAAGATTACTCTGGTTTCTCATCCAAATACACTGTACCGAAAATATGATGATAAAGAATACTTCGGTTCACCAGTGTTAAAAGAGGAAGTAGAAAAACTTTATACATATGTCATGACAAAAACACCATATAACATTACCCAAAACGTCATATTTTTAGGGGAAATCAAGAGACAAAATGATTTTGAAAAAAATCTTCCAATTGGGTATACGGATATTGATACCAAGAAACAACCTGATAATTTGCTTGATGATACAGGATTAGCCATTAAAACAGAACGGGGTATATTTGTTGTTACAGGGTGTTCACATTCAGGTGTATGCAATATTATTGCTCAAGCAAAAAGTCTATTTAAAGACAATTCGATTTATTCAATAATTGGTGGCTTTCATCTGATGAAAGCGAGTGATGATAGATTGAAAAAGACAGCAAATTATATTAAACAAGAAGTAAAAGGTGTTACGTATCCATGTCACTGTACCGATTTTACTGCTAAGTATGCGATTGCGTCTCTTTCGAACGTAGAAGAAGTTTTTGTCGGGAAAGTGATTTCCCTATAAGGTTAAATTTTAAATATAATTCAATTGTTGAGGAGGAAGAACCGTTGCTTTGAAGTAGGTTATAACTTTGTAAATGGTTCTCCGCAAAAATATTTTTTCAATCTCTGCTTCGGATGATAAATGCGACTCCGCGGTGGATGGTGACTTGCCCCTGTCTACCGGCAAATTCGTTGCTGATACCGATGGTTTGACCACGGGTTATGATTTTCTTCGAAACATCGTATTTAAATCCTGATAATGTCATTTGAATTATTTTTGTAATCGGAATCACTGACATATACTTGTACCCTTCCCGCTTCTCTAATATTGTGCGACCTCTCCCTACCACCACTATCTCGTTTGTCCTGTTGCGGAATACCGCAAAAATACCGCTTCGTATGGATACTTCCAGTAATTGTATCGTTCCCAATGTGTGATCCAGCCGTGTCCCGCTCCCCCCATAGATTATTATCTGTTTTGGTTTCAACCGTATCGCGTGTCTGACGGCAAGCTCCGTATCGGAAAAATCTTTTTCGGGCGGGAATGATGTAATTTTTTTTATCTTTTTCTTTATCAGGTCATACTCATCTGTGGTTGTTGAGTCAAAATCCCCTATCGCTACATCGGGGATGATGTTGTTTTTGATAAGCCAATACGCCGCACGGTCCACACCGATGACGAAAGCACCGGCCGGAATGTCCTTAACTATCCATTCATCAAGTTCCCCGTTGGCTACAATAACTATAAATTTATTCATATTGAATGCAGAATTACGAATTTCGAATTAGGAATGTATCTACTCATGCAATATTCATAAATCCTAAATCTTAAATCGTAAATCGAATTCTTTATTCCTAATTCCTAATTCTTAATTCGCGACTCATATTGATTACCGAGCCATTGTCACGGCCCAAACATGTTTTACCCCCGCGCGTTTCAAGATGTTTGCGGCTCCGCGCATCGTCGCTCCCGTCGTAAATACGTCGTCGAACAATAAGATACACGGATATTGAGATACACAGATATGTGGCGAAACGGAAAATACATGTTCCATATTGTGTAATCTTTCTTTTCTGTCTTTCATCTCTACCTGCGGGACCGTTTTCTTTGTGCGACGTAGTATATCGGTGCAAATAGGGATATGCAATTGTTTTGCCAATAATCTCCCTAATACTTCGGCCTGATTGAATCCGCGATCCCGAAGCCGTGATGGATGGAGTGGGATGGGGACCAATATACAGGGTTTAGAGTGAAGAGCATAGAGTTTAAGGAATACATCAGACGGAACACAACCTGTGAATTCTTCGGCGAGATTAGAGACATACCGATATTTAATCGCCTTTATCGCCTTACGCGTCGGGCCGGTGTACCGGAAAAAACTCGTCAGACCATCCAATGAATACCGCGTTGTACACCGTGGGTGGGTGATGCCGTCGATGGCCGGTTTTTCACAGACCGGACAGATGGTTTCGCTTAATCCGATTGTCCGGATACCACGAGCGCAAATACTACAGAAATATCGTCCGATCCTCCAGCATGAAACACACCGTTTGGGGAAAAAGATGTCAAAAAGATTCATGTTCAGTTGTAGTTATGCCACGCGAAGCCCCGACATTTTATCGGGGCGAAGCCGCGTTTGACGCGGTGGAGATGCCGGGTATTGAGCCCGGGTCCGAAAGTATACACAAAAAACTTCTACAAGCGTAGTCCGTTTGATTTCCCGCTCTCATAAAAAATGGACAAAAATGAAAGCGGGATGTGATCGAAATTGTACTTCAACGTCCGCCGATCATCAGACATCTGACATTCCGGCTGTGTTAGCACTATGCGCGGTCCACCGAAACGAGACCAATCACACAGCGTTTGTACAAATTACGCCGCTAACGGTAAGGTCGCGTACGCAGTTCGTCCAAAAACTCTTGACTCAAGCATTGCTACCTGAGCTTCAAGTTCGTCTAAAGCATTTTCAGCATTTAGTAAATTGATATGTGTTTAACGACTCTGTATCAAAGTCGGCTTGCTGTTTTTAATGTACAACTCCCGTCGAGTCAATCATCCCCATTGAATTCCTGATGTACGATGTATGATGTAAGATTTATGAACGTATTCTTAAATCCTAAATCATAAATCGTAAATCCATTATTTCACTTTTCCCCGAAATTCCCTATCCAATTCCCTCCGCAGGTCCTCTTTCTTCTTCGCCTCGCGCTTTTCGTACTGCTTTTTACCGCGCGCTAGACCTACTTCAAGCTTGATTCGGGGGCCTTTAGTATACCAAGACAGGGGTATGATGGTCAAATTGGCGCCCTGTGTCTTGCTTTTCAACGAAACAAGTTCTGCCGTATGCATCAGAAGCTTCCGTGTACGCTTCGGGTCATACCCGGCAGGACTTGCGTGGACGTACGGAAATATCTGGGAATTGACCAGATATGCTTCATCGCCGATGATCCGCACAAATGACCCGTCCAGCTTCGCATGTCCGTCCCGAAGTGACTTCACCTCCATACCCAACAGTTGGATTCCGGCTTCAAACCGGTCGACAATGGTGTAGTCATGAAATGCCTTATCGTTTTTGATATTCATAGAAGTAGCGGAATTGTACCTTATTTAAGCGCAAGCGCATAGATTTTCCCATCCACCAGAAACAGCGCTTTCTTCAGCTCCTCCGATACGATGAATGATGTCGGGCTACCCGCGGACGTAAACCGGTATTGCGATATGTACATGCCCTCCTTGTCCAGGACAACCATGCGGGATTGTTGGGCGTCATAGACATACAGATTGGCGGCAGTATCACTTGTGTAAACGGAGAGATTTGTCCCCAATGGAGGCTCAACCCCCTTCGGCGTGAACGTCTGCTCCTTGCCTTGAGTAAATTTGATTATGGTGCCGGTCGTCGTTCCGAGCCAGACCGATCCGTCTATGGAGATGGATGTTGTCTTGGAGAGGTCGGTCAGCGTGTCGGGGTTCAGATATTCGCGAAGCTCGGAAAACCCCATATCCGTAGCCACATATTTCCATATACGGCTTTTTGCCACATCCAAAAGATATATATTTCCTCCGAATACCACAATCGATGAAGGAGCAACCCATTGAGCATCTTTTTTGATGATGACGGAAGATTTTTTTTCACCGATCGTATATTTCACTATGCCGTCAGGTGTCAATGCGTATACGTTGTCCCCGTGGATACCGATAGACTGTATGGCTGTCGCGTCGGTCCCGCCGCCGATAATCTGTGCGTTTTTCGTATCAGCGCTTATGTCAAACACGGTCCCTGTTTTCCTGTCAAAACCGGCAAGTATTTTTTCATACAACGCAAATCCGCTCACCACCGCATCCTTTTTGAGTAAACTTGCGTCATAGAAAACCTCCGGAGAAACGTCCACGATGTGCAGCGCCTCCGTCAGGGAATCGGATATCTGTTTATAGAGTAAAGCGATTTTCCTGCCTTCGGTCGTACGGGAAGACACGGTTTTGATAAGCGGTTCAAGGAGTCCCTTGGCGTAGGTAAGCCGTTCCCGCCCTTTTATGGGATTAAGCTCGATAAGCGCAACGCCTTCATCCAGCGCATGCTGGGAATCTGTGATTGCGGAAACAACCTGTGCATTTTGTTTCGATGATTGCTGTTTTACCACCCCCAACATAACGCTTATGATGAACAAAAAAATCAAACATATGACGATGATTTTTGTGATTTTTTTCGGCTGGCGAAGAAGCGTATGGACATATGACCGGAAACGTAAAGCCGCGCGTATCACGGTAACCCTCAATGAATGTTTTGGCGTTCCGCGTGATACAACCGCAGTAGTATGCGTCGGTGTAACGTCGTTTTGTTCTGTGTCCGGCGATTGCGTTGCAGATGAATTGTTTCCGGTATTGTCGGTTTCGAATTCTTCGGTAAATGCATCAGCGCCATACACCATGGCCACACTCCCTTCCCCATTGGTCTTCTCGTGCAACAGAATGGTCATTTTTTCCGCTACCTCTGTGGCCGACAGATGGTCAAACAACCGTGATAATTCTTCGTGCGTCAAAATGCCGGAAAATCCTTTGGATGCCAAGAGGAATACGTCCCCTTCGTGGACCTGACCGGAAATTTCCCCGTCATGGGTCATGAGACTCGCCAATTCCTTCCCACGTTTCACATATACTCCGCCATGTCCCCGGATGACGATATACACGATGCGACCTACGGGTACAAACAACACAATGGTTTCCATACCGACAGTTGCAATCCGCTCAACGACACCGATTGCCCCTTCGAGGCTTGATATACCCTCACTTGCATGTTGTCCTAAATACGATAACGCCTGCACGCCGAGCGTCTGGGCGCGTCCCTGGGGATCGTACATTTCGATGATGCCGTATGCGTTGGGCGTAACCAATACCTGACCCCAACGGGTCTCGTTTGCGGGTCCTACAGCCAAACCGACAGAAGATTTTATCCGCATAGCTTTATATTAACACGAAGACTCTACAGAAGAATAAGCGTAAGCAAAAAAAGGGCTACGGCGCAACCCAGGTGGATATACGTCAACAACCGCAATACCGGTTCAAATTCCTCCTCAAGCACATGCGCCATCAGTTTTTCCTGACGGACCATAATCCACGCGAACACACTGTATACACCAATCCCGATGAGGGTGATGATTTTCAATATGGTCCAGACGATAGCCGGTATGTGTGGTGTCATAATGAATGTGCGTGTTTTTCCACGAGCTTTCTGATTGTCTCGACAACTTTTTCCGGATGCGGAACCTTATCGAACGTTAATGTCGGCACCTCTCCTGCTGTCTGTATGTTCACGTTTCCATCATTGAATATGGTCGCAAGGATCCCTCCTGTCGTATACGAGATATCCTGGATCCTGTTGAGTTCGGCTTCAGACAAATGTTTATATAACAGATAATAGAAATCGATATCCACTATCCGTTCGTCCGTAACAATATAGATGTTGATGAACCAACCTAAAAATTTCGCCAATACAAATCCGAATGTCGCTACGTACCACCACGCTGTGGCTATGATGACGAGATTCAACGGAATGGAGAAAGGAAGCGAAACAAAATGGAACAGCACCGGAAACAATACTGTGGGTGCAATGATCATGACAACAGCCAGCAATATCCATGATACGTTTACGATGAAATGCTGACGCAAAAACAACACAACCGTCTCCTTTGCTTCCTGTGTCTCGAAACGCACCCCGTCTGGATTGACGGCAAAACTCGTGAGGGGTCCCATGTGGGAACGACCGGAGGGAAGAGGCGTTACTCCTGATGTCGTGGTTGTTTTTGGCATCTCGTCCGTATTGTACTAAAGCCGTTACTTTTTCTCAATGTTGTAGAGCGCACTTCTGATAGAGATATATCCTGGTGCGCGCAGGTTAAACGTATCCTTGAATTCCCCACCCGGAACGCTGACTTCACCTAAATTCGTCTGAAACGTCACAGTATCCGTATATCCGCCGGAATTGTATGTAACGCGGACGGACGATATAGAGGTAAATGCGCCCCCGGATCCGGCAGCTTTTTGCCTCATCTCATCCATGCTGTACGGATTACCGGTTGCACCCGACACAGGACAGCTGTTTATCGTCACGGGAAGCACGTGGCTTGCGTCTTCGCCGGAGCCGTTTTTCCGCACTCTCCAGGCGTTAAGGATATCGGCAAATTCCTCCTGTGACAACCACGGATGCGACCGGCCACATTTTGCCGAATTATTGAAATACTCGCTCGTATACCAGCCTTTGTAGAACCAGGGTGACCCGGCAATCTTTTCATACGCATCACCCGTCCAGCACCCCTGATTTCCGCATTTCGTATCCCACCCCATTGTTGTGATGTATCCGCCGGTGGTAGAAGAATAATATGTAACGACATCCTCGATGACCTGACCTTTGGTTTCCTGGACTGCTTCACGCCATTGTGAGGGGGGGTTGTCAGCCTTAGATGATGAAAATACCTGACAGGATTGTGTTGTACATATGGTCTGCCCCTGGGTCTTATACCGGTAGGCATAGGAGCGGGCGGCAATCGCCTGAGCCTTGAGTGCTTCTTTGGGAAAATCAGACGGCATTTCTGCGATACCCATAAGGTATCTGTCTTCAAAATTCATGTTCCCGTACCCGGAGACACTGATGTCTCCGCCCGTGTCCTTCCCCACAGGACTTTTGCCGTAATACGCCTGCAGGATGGCGGTAAAGTTTTGGCCACTTTCCGCCCGTCCTTTGGCCCCATACTGACTCATGCCCTTTTTGTGCGTGTACGCTCCGAAAGAAAATCCGGCAAACGCAGGGGAAAATCCGGGAGAAAAGTTCGGCGCGGCGTTGGGATCGTCCGCCAACGGTACGTCACCGACACTTGTCGTAAATGTGCCGCCACGGGCATTCAATATGGCCTGCTGTTGCGTAGTCAGGCTGGCGATGATACCGCTTAACTGATTTTGATATGTCTCGGCTTCTCCTACAAGCCGCCGCACGGATACTGCACGTTTATCCGTCTCGCTTTTGAGGTACGCCAATGATGCCCGTTCGTTTTCTAGGACTTTTTTTTTGTTCTCCAAGTCCCGTACGGACAATGCCGATTGTGTAATGACATTTTTATCTTCGTTTATCACAGCTTGCTGATACCCAATTATCCGAAGCGCCGCACCGATATTTGTGCTGGATAATAAGAGGGCAAACGGGTCGTGGAGCTTGTTCCGTATATAGAATTCGCGGATACGTTTACCCGCTACCCCTAATAATTGCGAGAGCTGTTTCTCTCCCTCTGCGATAGCAGCTGCCTTTTTCACCAGATCCGCTTCTATTGTCTTTATCCGGGACTGGAACGCTTGGATATCCGCTTCCATCTTGCGCAGCGCATCAATGTGGGGCTTTTTGGCGGTTTCCATCTGACTCCACGCCTCCTGACATTTGGCTATCTTATCCCGGCACTCGATGGCGTTGGCGCAGGACGAATCACACTGCTGGGCGTAGACCTTCATCGGAAACAAACAAATAATCGAATAAACGAATAACCCAATAAGGAAATGCGATATGATTTTTTTTTGGGACGGGATGTTCATGACTGAAAAAGATATGTATTTGTCCTTCTATTGTACCATTCTTCCTTTTTCACGGATGCTTTGATACACTTAGGTCATGCGGAAGTATTTATTTCTCCTCTTATTCATAAGTCTTTTCGGGTTCATAACGCCGCATGCATACGCAGACTGCTTAGCTACACCCACGGGCCAGGATTGCAAACCGAGAGAGCGATGTATGGCAACCAACAATAAACAATTAGAACTCTGCTGCAGTCAAAAAAGCGAATGTAATGCGGCTTGGGAAAAAATTCAACAGGGCATTCTGCCTGAAAACGACCTTTGTGACAGTATCCGCGATGTGAATTTGCAAGCGGACTGCATAAAGTGTGTCGGTGTTTGGTCTGCAATCGGGTGCATCACGATAGACATGAATAACCCCGACCCAAACAAGCTGCTGAAAACAATTCTTCAGGTGGGCATCGGAATAGCCGGAGGAATCGCCTTTCTGTTGATTTTGTTTGGTGGCTTGCAGATCATGACGAGCGCAGGAAATCCAGAACGGCTCAATGCGGGCAAGGAGTTGGTAAGCTCCGCGATTGTCGGGCTTCTCCTTATCCTCTTTTCCGTGTTTCTGCTACAATTCATCGGCGTACAGATTATCGGTATTCCCGGATGGCAATAATCATGAACCATACATTGGCACAAACATTGCAGCTCCCGTGGACAGGTCCGAGCGGTACCGCTACCACGACCCAAATCGAGGGAAAACTTGCGATTCCCGGTGTGAGCGGAAATCTGACGCTTGGAAACATATTGTCCGTTGCGCTTCCCACTATCTTCATGTTCGCAGGCATCGGGCTTCTTCTTATGCTTATCTCGAGCGGATTTTCCTTCCTCACAAGCGCCGGAGACCCGAAAAAACTGGAAAAGGCAAAAGGAACGCTTTCCAACGCGATTGTTGGATTTATCATCATCTTCGCTTCGTTTTGGGTTGTACAGATAGCAAAGGTTATGTTCGGATTGGGAAATGCGTGGTCCTTTATCGGCAATTAACGGCCGAAGCGCCGTTGCCACATGGCATCTTACGTTATAGTCATTCCCGACCCGATCGGGAATCCAGTTTATTATACTCTGGATCCCCGCGTTCGCGGGGATGACTTAATGAGCCTATCGCCCGAAGCGCCGTTGCCGTTTGGCATATTCCACAACGGCTTCATCCAGCCTTTTGGGTGTGAAATCCGGCATATACCAATCGACAAATAGAAGTTCACTGTATTGGCACTGCCAAAGCAAAAATCCGCTTAGACGCATATCCCCGCCGGTCCGTATGATAAGTTCCGGATCGGGAATATCTTTGGTATCCAGATAGTGAGCAAAATCCTGTTCGTTGAATTTGGAATTTGGATTTTGGAATTGGGAATGTTCGTGCATTTTTCGGAGTGCGCGGATGATTTCGTCGCGTCCCCCGTAATTGACGGCGAAAACCACGGTAATCCGTTTGTTTTCTTTTGTTTTTTCGATATATGTTTTGATTGATTCCCTGATATCAGGATCAAGTCTCGTTATATCACCGATTGCTTGTATCCTGATTCCTTTTTTGTGCATCTTTTCCGCGAATTTCGCAAATCCATACCGAAGCAGATTCATGATGCCTTTCACCTCGCCCGGCGTGCGATTCCAGTTTTCAGTCGACCACGCCCAAAGCGTAAGATATCCGATACCCACATCAGCCGCATGTTCTATGAGTTTTTCCAATACCGCATCGGCGACGCGCCGATGGCCTTCAAGTTCAGGAAGATTATGTTCCCGCGCCCATCTGCGGTTCCCGTCCATTATTATCGCTATGTGTTTCGGTATTGTTCGCTTTGTATTCATATCAACGTGTTACCATGTTAAAACAGATGTGTCGTAATCAAGCAAGCTCCGGCTGACGGCTTATTTATCATTACATCCTGTATTCCTGACAACTGATTTACTTTTTCAACAATCCGGCCCTCGTCTTTCCCTTCGCAAATCAGGTGGACATTCGGACCGGCGTCAATCGTAAAGTATACCGGTAAACCCGTATTTCTCCAAACCCGGACGGTGTCCATAATCATACGCGTGGTTTCGTTCCAATAGATAAGCGGCGGAATTTGTGTCTGCATGACGCGATGCATGCTTAAACTTTCTTCTTCAAGGATTGTTCCGAAATCATCAAAATTCTTTTCCTTAAAAGCCGTAACAATCAGGCTTATCTTTTCTTCCATACCCGCCAGCCGTTTGTTCCATGAAGGACTTGTAGAGACATTCGCGTGTCCGTCCGTCGTGGACACCTTCTTCATCGAAGAATCCGTAACGAGAAGTATGTCCCGTATATCCCAATAGTCGTGCGGAAACAGTGAATGGGCATATGACGTATCGGATGAATTTCCTTTTTCCCAAAGGACAAATCCGTCGGGGATACTTCGGCATGCGGAACCGGACCCGAGACGTGCAAGGATGGTGAGTCCTTTTTCACTTTCCTGCAAACCAGCTGCGGCACACGATGCGACAGTAAGAGCGGCAAACCCCGATGCCGACGAAGCGATACCGGCGCCTTTCGGAAATGAATTGCGTGAAACTACTTTTGCACGAAGTGAAATTCCTGAAACACTCCGTATCCTGTCGAGATGAACGCGTATCCGTTGTTGTTCGTTTTCGGTAAATCCCGTAACCGTATACCCTTGGGTTTTGTTTTGGGGTTTGTTCGGAAGAAGTAATTCAACAATATCCTGTTGATATTCAACGGAAAACTCAACCGTTGTGGTCGTATGGGCCTCTGACAGATTCATGGAAAACGAAGAGTTGGCCGGCAGACGAAGTGACGCGTCCGCTTTCCCCCAATACTTGATGAACGCTATGTTTGCCGGTGCCTTCGCTGTCGCTTTCATATATGTATCCCCGCCTCCCGCAATGTTTGTGTTGCTCCGGTGGTCAGGATAATCTCTCCGCCGGAAATTTTGGTCTTCAAGGTTTCGACAGCAAAAAATTCCACACAATCGACCTCATTGGCATCAGGAATAAACGGCCCACCGTGGAATCCTTTATAGATAACCACCCGTTCTGTTTCCCCTCCCCCGCTTACGATAAATTTCTTTACAAATGTCAGAGGAACATCAATCCCCAACTCCTCTTTCAGTTCCCTGTGTACCGCCTCATCGTCCGTCTGGCCTTTGGTCACGTGGCCCGCGGCAGAAATCCCCCATAAACCCGGTTCCATATCTTTCGTTATACTTCGTTTCTGAAGCAAAAGCTCCCCTTTGGCGTTATATAAAAGCACACCGACTGTGCGGTGGATAAGCAACGGGTCGTGGTGGCATTCATAGCGCGTTTTGTATCCGAATATGGTATCGTTCTTATCGACAATGATAAATAATTCGTCCTGATCGTCAGTCGTTCCCGCCCCACCGGCGGGCAGGTCGATGCGAACTCCCTCCGCACCGGTTGATATATCCACCGCTTCCCCGCCTGCTTTTTGGATAGCCTTTTCAATAGAGAGTTTACCCTGAACCCCGTCAGGATGAAGGGCAATCATACAATCGCCGCCCCCCGCACCTGAAAGCTTTGCTCCGAACGCGCCGGCCTTCTTTGCAGCGCTGATAAGCGATTCCAATTTTTCCGAACTTATGCCCAAATCACGGAGATACTCCTGGTTGAAATCCATAAGTTTTCCAACCCGTTCAAAATCTCCCTCCGTTACCCTGTCTTTTGCTTCATCCACCAGTTGTGTTACCGCCTCAAAAATCCGATCCACTTTCACCGTTTCTTTCTTCCTTTTCTGTGCGACCAAATCAACGAGTGTTGCCGTATCCGCCTTCACCCCTGTATAACCGACGACCATCGGTATGGCTTTGTGCCTCAACGGCTCGATGACACGACCCGCTGTGACAAAACACAACGTCCCCCCGTATATGGCTGCCGCGACATCAAATCCTGAGCCTGTTCCCTGCACGTCAAGAACCGTTTTGTGCGCGAGTGCAAACATGTCGCGTTGTGGTATGTTCACTTTAAAACAAAAAGCAAGAGAAACTAAAACAGCAACGACAGTAGCCGACGACGAACCAAATCCATATCGTGAAGAAAAATCTGATTTGATTACAATGCGGACGCCGTGTTTCTGCGGATGTATATCATAAAAATTCCTCACCGCTGTTTCCGCAAACCGGACTTCTTTTTGCATGTCATGCCCGAGATTATTCAACGGTTTTGAATATCCATGAACGCCGATATCCGGTGATTCCAATTGAAACAAACGTTCATCGAGGATAGTGACAGTCGCATAGACCCGTTTGTCGATTGCGGTCACCAGACACGGATGTCCGTACACGACGGCATGGTCACCCATCAGAAGCAATTTCCCCGGAGCCGATATGGTAATTGGGGTATTATCTTTCATCCAGCCGTACTCCTTCTTCCCCTAAACAAACAGTTTGAATACCATAACCAAGCGGCTTGGTTAATGTTTCAATTTGTTTCGGTGTATGATGATAACAGAGTATAAATCCGACGCCATCGGTTTTTCCTCCTCCACCCAAAATCTTTACC
>Ga0315268_10006291_pt1 | contig 12658 bp, 7 predicted proteins | sample C1_top_MG_FD_204535 | JGI IMG/M metagenome (GOLD analysis project Ga0315268, IMG submission 204535) | Sediment microbial communities from Yellowstone Lake, YNP, Wyoming, USA - C1_top | ecosystem: Environmental > Aquatic > Freshwater > Lake > Sediment | place: USA: Wyoming | collected 2017-08-01 | reverse complement strand
AAGTACTACTACATATCTATAAATATTATCACCTGCTGTTGGTGATTCTACAAAAGAATGTCCTAATTCATATATTTTACTTTTAGCAGGTTCTGGATGTGGAATAGCAAAACAACCTCCAGTTTTTACAAGGTTTTGAAAACAAGTAGTAAGGTTTGCATAATATCCTTTAGCATTTCCTCCCATTCCACCACTACAAGAATAACCATTATTTGTATTAGAATGTCCTCCCACTTGAAAATTCCAATTACCACCCCCTGTATTAATGTCACCACCCCCTAAAATTGAAGAATAACAGCCACCTGTAGTATTATTATACCCTCCTGTATGAGATGAAAAATTACCTCCACCTATAGTATTTCCATATCCTCCAGTCATAACATTAGCATAATAACCACTTGAATTCATTTTGTTATTATACCCACCCATAATTACACTATAATATTTGGTGTTTGTAGTAAAGCAATTATATTGCCCTCCTAAAATTCCACTTCTACAACCAGTTCCAGAATATGGGTTTTGTACTGGGAATACACTATTTTGTGTACAACACATAGCAGGGGTTATACTTGTACCATTTATACCTGAAGAACCCGATGTTCCACTTCCTCCACTTGCACCACTCGCACCATTAGAACCCGATGTTCCTGAACCTGTTGATGTTCCACTTCCTCCACTTGCACCACTCAATCCTGAACTTCCACTTGTTCCTGATACTCCTGAACCTGTTGATGTTCCACTTCCACCACTCGCACCATTAGAACCCGATGTACCACTACTACCTGATGTTCCTGAACCTGTTGAAGTTCCACTCGCACCACTCGCACCATTAGAACCCGATGTTCCTGAAGTACCACTACTTCCTGATGTTCCTGAACCTGTTGATGTTCCACTCGCACCACTCGCACCTGCAGTTCCAGTACTTCCTGATGTTCCTGATGAACCTGAAGTTGATGATACTCCACTTCCACCACTTGCACCTGCAGTTCCATTACTTCCTGATGTTCCTGATGAACCTGAAGCTGTTGATGTTCCACTTCCACCACTCGCACCTGCAGTTCCATTACTTCCTGCAGTTCCTGATGAACCTGAAGTTGATGATACACCACTTCCACCACTCGCACCTGCAGTTCCATTACTTCCTGAAGTTCCTGATGAACCTGAAGTTGTTGAAGTTCCACTCGCACCACTCGCACCTGCAGTTCCATTACTTGCTGATGTTCCTGATGAACCTGAAGTTGATGATAAACCACTCGCACCACTCGTACCTATAGTTCCATTACTTCCTGCAGTTCCTGATGAACCTGATGTTGATGATGCACCACTCTCACCACTCGTACCTATAGTTCCATTACTTCCTGATGTTCCTGATGAACCTGAAGTTGATGATGCACCGCTTGCACCACTCGCACCTGCAGTTCCTGTTGAAGCTGATGTTCCTGATGAACCTGAAGTTCCTGATGTTCCTGAACTACCGTTAGAACCACTTGCACCATTTCTTGTTGCTGAAGTTCCTGATGTTGCAGATGTTCCTGATGAAGCTGATGTTCCTGATGAACCTGATGCACCTGAATAACCGAAAAAACCTGATGAACCTGTTGAACCTGAAGTTGCTGATGTTCCTGATAAAGCTGAAGTTCCTGATGAACCTGAACTACCACTTGTACTTGCCAAACCTGATGTTCCTGATGAACCTGATGTTGATGCTAAAGAAGATAAACCTGAACTTCCTGATGAACCATTATTACCTGAAGTTCCTGATGAACCTGATGAACCTGATGAATTTGAACTTCCAATAGTACCATTTGAGCCTACCGAACCATTCGTTCCTGATGTTCCTGACACTCCATTACTTCCTGCAGTTCCATTAGTACCTGTTGTACCTGATGTACCATTTGCACCTGAAGTTGTTGATGAACCTGATGAACCTGATGAACCTGAAGTTGTTGATAAACCTGATGAACCTGAACTTGCTGATGTACCTGATGTACCTGATGTTGCTGAACTTCCCGAAGAACCCGAATCACCTGATGTTCCCGAACTTGCGGAAGTACGCACTATTCCTGATGTGCTTGAATTACCTGAAGTGCCACTACTTCCCGATAAACCATTCACTCCTGATGTTCCATTCACTCCTGATGTTCCTGATATATTTGAAATACCTGATGTATTTGAAATTGCATTAGTTCCTGAAGAACCTGATACACCTGAAGTACCACTACTTCCATTTATTGTTGATTGACCTGCTGTTCCAGAACTTCCTGAAGTACCACCTTGACCATCACTACCTGAACTACCTTTTATACCTGATGTTCCTGATGAAGCAGAAGAACCCGATATTCCTGATGTTCCTGATGATGCCGATGTACCAGATGTACCAATACTTCCTGATGTACCTGAAGTTGCTGAAGTGCCATTTGTTCCTGATGAAGCGTTTGTACCTGAAGTTCCATTTGTACCTATTTGTCCAGCAGTACCTTGAACACCCGATAATTCCATATCCCATGTGCTATAATTACCTGCTGCCCCAATAAAGGCTTGAGGTGTCATTACTAAAGCACCACTATTTGGATTATAAGATACTACACGACCATATATTGATGTATTAGCATCATGTACTATGTTAATAAAATCATTTTCTTGAAATTCAAGACCAATATTAGTATTAAATGATAAATTCGAATATGGCATTATTATATTTTTGTGTGTATTACTTCTGATTTATTTCTTTCTACACCATACCAATTTGATGTAAAAGTATCTTTTCTTGTTCCAATTATTAAAGCCATATAATTACCATCTGTATTTGAACAAAAAGATACGCAAGATTGTGTAGGGTCTACTATACCATATCCACTACCAAAATGATTTACTGGTGTTACCCAAACCTGTTCATTTTTATTTAGCCATTTAAAATAATCAGGCAATTCTAAAGTTGCTTGACAATTTTTTGTAGTTATTTCATACCTATAAATATTATCACCCGCTGTTGGACTTTCTACAAAAGAATGATATAGTAAATGTGTATATTCTTTTTTAGGGTCAGGATGATTAATTCTAAAAGAACCAGAGTCTTTACTTATATAATATGCACAAGTATAATAAGAATTAGCTGTTTGAACATCAGAACCAATAATTTGAGTTTGGATACCTGATGCTTGACCTTGATGACCTCCTATAGATGATGAACTATTACCTGTTGCAATTGATTGATGTCCTCCAATTACTGTAGCAAAATCGCCTGTTGCACAAGTTTGTAATCCACCAACTGCAGTAGTATAAGAAGCACTACCAGCAATAACACTATATCCACCTCCAACAGCACTTGTATAACCAGATGCTGTATTACCATATCCTCCTGCTACTATGGAAAAACTACCAGATGCCGTATTATTATATCCACTTGGGATACTTGCATAAACATTATTTGGAGTTGAATTACCTGAACCAGTAAAAAGAACATTAACCCCTGAATTCGGATGTGGTAGGGTAGTACCTGATGGTGAAGTACCTGCCGCACCATTACTTCCTGATGTTCCATTACTTCCCGATGTTCCACTTCCACCACTCACACCACTTGCACCATTAGAACCAGATGTTCCACTACTTCCTGATGTTCCTGATACACCTGATGAACCTGTTGTTCCATTTGTTCCCGATGAACCCGATGTTCCTGATGAACCTGATGTTCCTGATGCACCTGCCGCACCACTACTACCTGATGTTCCCGATGAACCTGATGTTCCTGATGAACCTGATGTTCCTGATGCACCTGCTGCACCATTACTTCCTGATGAACCTGAAGTTCCATTACTTCCTGATGTTCCCGATGAACCTGATGTTCCTGATGCACCTGCCCCACCTGCCGCACCTGTTGTTCCATTACTTCCTGATGTTCCTGATGAACCTGAAGTTCCTGATGCACCTGCCGCACCTGCCGCACCTGATGTTCCATTACTTCCTGATGTACCTGATGAACCTGAAGTCCCTGATGCACCTGCCGCACCTGCAGCACCTGTTGTTCCAGCACTTCCTGATGTTCCCGATGAACCAGAAGTTCCTGATGCACCTGCCGCACCTGCCGCACCTGATGTTCCATTACTTCCTGATGTACCCGATGAACCAGAAGTTCCTGATGCACCTGCCGCACCTGCCGCACCTGTTGTTCCATTACTTCCTGATGTACCCGATGAACCTGATGTTCCTGATGCACCTGCCGCACCTGCCGCACCTGTTGTTCCAGCACTTCCTGATGTACCCGATGAACCTGATGTTCCTGATGCACCCGCCCCACCTGCCGCACCTGATGTTCCATTACTTCCCGATGTACCTGATGTTCCATTACTTCCTGATGCACCTGCCGCACCACTACTACCTGATGAACCTGAAGTTCCTGATGCACCTGTCGTTCCTGATGATGCCGCAGTTCCTGAAGATGCCGAAGTTGCTGATGAGCCACTTGTACCATTTGTTCCAGTACTTCCAGAATTTCCTGTCGTTCCTGATGTTCCTGATGTTGTAGAAAGACCACTTGCTCCTATTGTTCCTGAACTTGCTGAAGTTCCTGATGTACCAGTTGAACCTGATGAACCACTACTTGCCGATGTCCCTGAAGTTCCTGTTGAACCCGATGTTCCTGATGTTCCTGATGAACCAGAACTTCCTGATGTTGCTGATGTACCCGATGTTGATGAAGAACCCGATGTTCCAGTTGTTCCTGATGTTCCTGATGAACCAGAATTTCCTGAAGTTGCAGATGTGCCTGAAGTTGCAGATGTACCTGAAGTTGCAGATGCTTGTGATGTACTATTATTACCTGAAGTACCATTACTTCCTGATGTTGCAGATGTGCCTGATGTGGCAGATGTACCTGAAGTTCCTGTTGAACCTGATGTTGCAGATGTGCCTGAAGTTCCTGATGAACCTATATTACCATTCGTTCCAGTTGTTCCTGATGAAGCTGATGAACCACTACTTGCTGATGTGCCTGATGAACCTGATAATCCTGAAGTTCCTGATGAACCATTTGTACCTGTCGTTCCTGATGAACCTGATGAACCTGATGAACCTGATGTTGCAGAAGTTCCTGATGAACCATTTGTACCTGTTGTCCCTGATGAACCAGATATTGCAGAACTGCCTGAAGTTCCTGTTGTTCCTGCTGTTGAAGATGTTCCTGAAGTTCCAGATGTTGCACTTGTTCCACTTGTACTGCTATTACCAGTTGTTCCATTTGTTGCAGATAACCCACTTGTTCCACTTGATGCAGATGTGCCTGATGAACCTGATGTTCCTGCTGTTCCTGTTGAACCCGAAAGTTCTGATGAACCTGATGTTCCTGCTGTTCCTGTTGAACCCGAAACTCCTATTGTTCCTTGATTACCAGAAGTTCCTGTTGTTCCTGAAGTTCCATTAGTTCCATTTTGCACAGCTATGTTCAAATTCCAACTACTTATTGTTCCAGTACCTTCAAAAAAGGTTGGTGTAATTGTCATATTTCCATTTGCAGGATTATATGAAACAACAGTACCTATAATATAATTAGATGCACTGTTACTAAATTGCACAAAATCGCCCACCTGATAGGAAAGATTAAGTGGTACAACAAAGTTTAAATTTGAATAAGGCATTAAATTAATTTATTAATATTATAAAGTGAAACCCATGTCCATAACTTGTTTATCAAGTATTGTTAATTTTAAATGTTCTGCTATAATATCTATTAATAAACTATCATCTGTGCCCCAATTTTCTACTTGAGGGGTTGTTAATTTTAATCTTTGTGTAATAACGGTGTCTAACATAGGATTACCATTAGTTCCATCTGGGTTTTGTTCATATTTAATATTTCCGAATTTAATTTCAAAAATATTATCATCATTAAAACTTCCAGTTTTAGAGCCAATTACATATTTTGCCACATTGATAACCATATATTCACCTGTTAAGGTGATATGTTCAAATGGACTTGTTTGAATTATTTTAGTCGCTGCAGGACTGATTTTTGTTACTATCATTTTATTATTTTTTAATTTATTATATCAGAAGGTTTATTTTTTATCGTAACATTAAGACCACACATATTCATTTGTTGTCTATCTTTTCTTGTTCCTATAATAAAAACATCAAATTCCCCATCTAAATTAGTTATAAAATTAACACAAGTTTGTGTTTCATTCATAATCCCATAACCTATTGCAAAATTATTATTTGATGATATAGAAATTTGGTCATTTTTGTTTAAAAATTTATAATAATCAGGCAATTCTAATGATGCTTGGCAATTATTTGTTTTAATTTTATATCTATATATATTATCTGGTGTTGGCGCTTCTACAAAACTATGAATTAACCTTTTATTAATTTTTGATGGATTGGGATGGTCTATTGAAAAAGTTCCACCCACTTTATTTAAATACCCTGCAAATGTCGTGTATGTAGTATTTCCTGTAATATAACTTGCTCCTATAGCTGAATATGCATAAGCACCAAGTGTGTTATTTCTACCACCTAAAATTGCATTATAAGGACCAGAAACATAATTAGATTGTCCTCCACCTATCCCTTGACTATAAGAACCAGCAATAGTATTGTTATATCCTCCGCCTATCCCTGAACCATATCCACTATTAGTATTTCCGTATCCAGCAATAATTGTATTATAGGATTGAGAACAAATAGTATTATTTCTACCTGCACCTATTACTCCGAGATTTTGACTAACCGTATTATTATATCCTCCTAAAATTGAATTGAAACAATTTGAAATACTACCTAAAAATTCATTAGCTATATTACAACTTCCACAATACCTTAATGCGTTAGTTTGCGTTCCATCACCACCATTCACTCCACTTCCACCACTCGCACCATTAACTCCACTACTTCCTGATGTTCCTGATGAACCACTTGAACGAGCTGCACCTGATGAACCTGATGTTCCATTACTTCCTGATGTTCCTGAACCACCACTTGCACCACTTGATTGACCAGCACCTGATGAACCATTTGTTCCGTTACTTCCTGATGTTGATGATACACCACTTCCACCACTTGATTGACCAGCACCTGATGAACCATTTGTTCCGTTACTTCCTGATGTTGATGATACACCACTTGCACCACTTCCACCACTTGAACGAGCTGCACCTGATGAACCTGATGTTCCATTACTTCCTGAAGTTCCTGACGCAGCACTTTGTCCTGATGCACCTGCCGCACCTGATGAACCTGATGTTCCATTACTTCCTGATGTACTTGATGCAGCACTCGTACCACTTGAACGAGCCGCACCTGATGAACCTGATGTTCCATTACTTCCTGATGTACTTGAAGCACCACTTTGTCCTGATGCACCTGCCTCACCTGATGAACCTGTTGTTCCATTACTTCCTGATGTACTTGATGCAGCACTCGTACCACTTGAACGAGCCGCACCTGATGAACCTGTTGTTCCATTACTTCCTGAAGTACTTGAAGCACCACTTTGTCCTGATGCACCTGCCGCACCTGATGAACCTGTTGTTCCATTACTTCCTGAAGTACTTGAAGCACCACTTTGTCCTGATGCACCTGCTGCACCTGATGAACCTGTTGTTCCATTACTTCCTGAAGTACTTGAAGCACCACTTTGTCCTGATGCACCTGCCGCACCTGTTGTTCCTGTTGAACCATTACTTCCTGAAGTATTTGAAAGACCACTATTACCTGATGTACCATTACTTCCTGATGCACCTTTCGTACCTGATGAACCTGTTGTTCCAGTTGTACCTGATGTTGCCGAAACTCCTGATGAACCTGCCGCACCTGATGAACCATTATTTCCAGTTGTTCCCGATGTTCCTGATGATGCCGATGTTCCTGATGAACCATCTGTTCCTGAAGTTCCTGTTGAACCTGCATTTCCTGATGAACCTGAAGTTCCATTAGTTCCATTAGAACCTGAATTTGCTGAAGTTCCAGCACTTGAAGATAAACCTGTACTTCCAGAAGTTCCTGATGTTCCTGTTGATGCCGATGTTCCTGATGAACCACCTGTTCCTGCTGTTCCTGTTGAACCTGAAGATGCTGAAGTTCCTGATGAACCTGAAGTTGCTGATGTTCCTGAAGATGCTGATGTTCCTGAAGTTCCTGAAGAACCTGATACTCCTGAACTTCCTGCAGTTCCATCTAAACCTGAAGTTCCTGTAGAACCTTGCGTTCCAGTAACACCAGAAGTTCCTGAAGAACCTGATGAACCTGAATTCGCTGATGAACCTGACAACCCAGAATTTCCTGATGAACCTGAAGTTGCTGAAGTTCCTGAAGTCGCTATCGTACCTGATGTTCCTGATGAACCTGAACTTGCTGATGAACCATCCGTTCCTGATGAAGCTGATGTTCCTGATGAAGCTGATGTTCCTGACGAACCATCTGTTCCTGTCGTTCCTGCATTCCCATCTTGTCCTGATGTTCCTGAAGTTCCAGTACTATTAGATAAACCACTTGTTCCTGCTGTTCCACTACTTCCAGATAATCCACTCGTAGCGGATGTACCAGTAGTACCCGATGTTCCTGAAGTTCCTGATGTTGCTGATGAACCATTTGTACCACTTATTCCAGTAGAGCCAGACTGACCAGATGAATCAGATAGAGCCGAAGTCCCTGCCGTGCCTGATGATGCCGATGAACCACAATTTCCTGAAGTTCCTGAACTTCCTGATATTGATGATGTTCCTGATGTACCATTTGTTCCCGATGAACCAACTGCACCTGTTACATTAACAATCCAATCACTATATGTACCATTACTTCCTTGAAATGATATTGGGGTAACTACTAATGCACCATTACCATTATTATATGATACTACTCTACCAACAATATAATTATCTGCATCATAACTTAATTGTATGAAATCAAAAGGCTTAAAAGATAAACCCGAAGTAATTGTAAAACTTAAGTTGCTATAAGGCATTAATTTATACTTTTAACTTAATGGGAAAGTTTGTGAAGTTCCACTTGTACCATAAAATACTGGAGTTTCTCCTGCAGTTCCTGAAGTTCCTACAGTTCCTGCTGTTCCTGCCGTTCCTGCTGTTCCTGATGAACCATTTGTACCAGCTGTTCCTGATGAACCCGATGAACCTGATGAACCCGATGTTGCAGAAGTTCCTGAACTACCCGAAGTGCCTGAAGTTCCTACAGTACCTGAAGTTCCTGATGAACCATTTGTACCAGCTGTTCCTGATGAACCCGATGAACCTGATGAACCCGATGTTGCAGAAGTTCCTGAACTACCCGAAGTGCCTGAAGTTCCTGATGAACCCGATGAGCCTGATGAACCCGATGTTGCAGAAGTTCCTGATGAACCATCTGTACCTGTTGTACCTGATGTTCCAGTAGTTCCTGATGAACCTGATGATGCCGATGTTCCTGATGATGCCGATGTTCCTGATGATGCCGATGTTCCTGAACTACCTGAAGTTCCTGAACTACCTGAAGTTCCTGATGAACCATCACCACCTGATGCACCATCTAAATTGACAGTCCAACTTGCATATGTTCCACTACCTACAGTTCTTGTTGGAGCTGCAAATTGTAAAGAACCTGTTCCACTATTATATGAAATAACCTCGCACTCTTGGAAGTTTGAACCATCATATGCTATTATTATTGATTGAGCAGGTGTATAGGCAAGTAAAGTACCTACCACTATTGTTCCTGCATTACCTAAAGTAAAACTTGTAGAAGATGTCGTAGCATATCTGTCCCCTGATGCACCTGAAGAACCTGCAGTTCCTGATGAACCATCCGTTCCAGATGAACCAGATGATGCCGAAGTTCCTGATGAACCAGATGAACCAGAAGATGCCGATGTTCCTGATGATGCAGAAGTTCCTGATGATGCCGAAGTTCCTGAAGAACCATCCGTTCCAGATGAACCATCTGTACCTGTTGTACCTGCAGTTCCTGATGAACCATCTGTACCTGTAGTTCCTGATGTTCCTGATGAACCATCCGTTCCTGATGTTCCTGAAGTTCCTGAAGAACCATCCGTTCCTGATGTTCCTGCAGTTCCTGAAGAACCATCTGTACCATTAGTACCACTTGTTCCTGCTTCTCCTGAAGTTCCTGATGAACCAGATGATGCCGAAGTTCCTGATGAACCATCTGTACCTGTTGTACCTGATGTTCCAGTAGTTCCTGATGAACCAGATGATGCCGAAGTTCCTGATGAACCAGATGAACCAGAAGATGCCGATGTTCCTGATGATGCAGAAGTTCCTGATGAACCATCTGTACCTGTAGTACCTGAAGTTCCTGATGAACCATCTGTACCTGAAGTTCCTGAAGATGCCGAAGTTCCTGAAGATGCTGAAGTTCCTGATGAACCATCCGTTCCTGTAGTTCCTGATGTTCCTGAAGAACCATTTGTACCCGATGAACCATCCGTTCCTGTAGTTCCTGATGAACCTGATGAACCTGAAGTTGCTGAAGTACCTGATGAACCATCCGTTCCTGAAGTACCTGAAGATGCCGAAGTTCCTGATGACGCTGAAGTTCCTGATGAACCTGAAGTTCCTGATGAACCTGAAGTACCATTAGTACCTGAAGTTCCTGATGAACCATCTGTTCCCGATGAACCATCTGTTCCTGTCGTTCCTGATGTACCATCTATTGCTGATGTACCTGCTGTACCTGATGAACCTGAAGTTCCTACAGTACCTGAAGTTCCTGATGAACCATCTGTACCTGAAGTACCTGAAGTTCCTGCAGTTCCTGAAGTTCCTGATGAACCTGATGAACCATCTGTACCTGAAGTTCCATTTGTTCCTGAAGTACCATTGATAGCTTCAGATTGAAATGCTACAAATGAATCTCCTACAATAGTACCCGAACCTGCAATTAAAGTATAACCACTAAATGTATAATTATTACTACTATAACTTCTACTTGTAAATCTAATTATAGCGAAGTTAGCAGGATTACTAATTTGTACTATTTGTATTGCAACAGGTAAGGTTAATCCATTTAGCAATCCCCCAAAACTTTGAGAAGTATTAGTAGTATCGCTTATTATTAATGTAAGACCATTCCAATTATATGTACCGCTATTAGGAGTTAAGTTTGTTGAAGTCCAAGTTGAACTTAATGCACCATTTCCACCAGCAGCACCTGCAGTTCCTGAAGAACCATCTGTACCTGAAGTTCCTGATGATGCTGAAGTTCCTGATGATGCTGAAGTTCCTGATGAACCATCTGTACCTGAAGTTCCTGAAGTTCCGTCAACACCTGAAGTTCCTGATGATGCTGAAGTTCCTGATGAACCTGAAGTTGCCGAAGTTCCTGAAGAACCATCCGTTCCATTAGTACCTGAAGTTCCACTTTCGCCACTTGTTCCTGATGATGCCGATGTTCCTGATGAACCTGAAGTTGCTGAAGTTCCTGATGTTCCGTCAACACCTGATGTTCCGTCAACACCTGAAGTTCCTGAAGATGCCGAAGTTCCTGATGAACCATCCGTTCCTGAAGTTCCTGATGTTCCTGATGAACCATTTGTACCTGCAGTTCCTGATGAACCTGAAGTTCCTGTTGTTCCACTTTCTCCTGCTGTTCCACTTGTACCCGATGAACCTGATGATGCCGATGTTCCTGCAGTTGCTGCAGTACCTGATGAACCATCCGTTCCTGTCGTACCCGATGTTCCTGATGAACCATTTGTACCTGCAGTTCCTGATGAACCTGAAGTTCCTGTTGTTCCACTTTCTCCTGCTGTTCCACTTGTACCCGATGAACCATTTGTTCCTGAAGTGCCTGAAGTTCCGTCTATACCTGAAGTTCCTGATGAACCATCTGTGCCTGTCGTACCTGATGAACCTGAAGTTCCTGATGAACCATCTGTACCATTAGTACCACTTGTTCCTGCTTCTCCTGAAGTGCCTGATGAACCATTTGTTGCTGAAGTTCCTGATGAACCATCAGTACCTGTTGTTCCACTTGTACCCGATGAACCATTTGTTCCTGAAGTGCCTGAAGTTCCGTCTATAGCTGAAGTTCCTGATGAACCATCCGTTCCTGTTGTACCTGATGAACCTGAAGTTCCTGATGAACCATCCGTTCCATTAGTACCTGAAGTTCCACTTTCGCCACTTGTTCCTGATGATGCAGAAGTTCCAGATGATGCAGAAGTTCCTGATGAACCATCTATACCTGAAGTTCCTGATGAACCTGATGATGCTGAAGTTCCTGAAGTTCCGCTTTCAGCAGAAGTTCCTGATGATGCTGATGTTCCTGATGATGCTGATGTTCCTGATGAACCTGAAGTTGCTGATGTTCCTGATGAACCATCCGTTCCTGATGTTCCTGAAGAACCCGTAAATCCTGCAGTACCTGATGAACCAGATGTTCCTGTTGTTCCACTTTCACCCGAAGTTCCTGAAGAACCTGATGATGCAGATGTTCCTGCTGTTCCGTCAATACCTGATGTTCCTGATGATGCCGAAGTTCCTGATGAACCATTCGTTCCTGAAGAACCATCTGTACCTGAAGTTCCTGAAGTGCCATCTATTCCTGATGTTCCTGATGAACCATTTGTACCTGATGTTCCTGATGAACCTGATGTTCCTGATGAACCATCAGTACCCGATGTTCCTGATGATGCGGATGTTCCTGAACT
>Ga0315268_10006290_pt1 | contig 12660 bp, 7 predicted proteins | sample C1_top_MG_FD_204535 | JGI IMG/M metagenome (GOLD analysis project Ga0315268, IMG submission 204535) | Sediment microbial communities from Yellowstone Lake, YNP, Wyoming, USA - C1_top | ecosystem: Environmental > Aquatic > Freshwater > Lake > Sediment | place: USA: Wyoming | collected 2017-08-01 | reverse complement strand
ACGAGCTTGTAGCGCAGCTTCACGCCGCGCGGGTTGTCGTTCAATCCGATGATTTCCATCACGCCCATTGAACCTTCGCGGGTGATGAACGCGAGCGCATCCGGTGCGAGCGCGGGCGTCGCGTAAAACGTATGATCACTTTTTTCGAATCGGTGGCTTCGCTCCCAACTCGCATTGAGGGTCGAAACTACATTCTCAGGTGTAAACTGTTCCCAACGCAGTTGCGGGCCATGATTCCATGCAACAGCATTGGCAGCTCCTTCTAACAAGCGCAGCGACCCGTGGTTGGGCATGTTCACCACAGCGTCAGCGCCTGAATCGCGCAGCCACTGCACGGCTTCATCTCCGATGTCCGCCATGCCCAGCGCGAACCTACTGGCCAGTTCATTCGGCGGCGTTATGAATTTCCCGGTTTCAAAATCCAGCAGGCAAGCCACGCCTGCCGCCGGCTCGGGCAGCACCCGCTCGATCACCGGGTCGAAAGACGCACCCGCGGGAGGTATGATGAATTGAACCGCCACCGCGACGATCAGCCAGATGGCGGTGTTGACGCCGCCAACGGCAATCGCCTGTTTCCCGAGTCGCGTCCCGCTCGACCGGATTCCAAGAGTGACGCCAAGCAACGCCGCCGCCAAGACCGACCAGACCAGAATCTCCGCTGGATGCGGGAAGAAACAAAAAGTCGTGAATCCCAAGACTCCGCTCAAGCCGGAGAAAAACAGGGCTGCGCCAGCAAGCGGCGAGTTGACTGAAGATCCCGGCGGGCGTTTGCCCGGTTCGACAGGCGCGACGCCTGCGCGACCGCCATGCACCGCGCGCCAGACGCGGCGGATGATGAGGCAGTCAACTCCGGCCATTGTGGCGAGCGCAAGCAACCCGACGATCGGGATCAGCAGCCGGTCATTAAAAACAACCCTTAACAGCAGCAGCCAGAAACCTCCAATCAGAGCGTCCAGCGCCAGCAGCGGGAAAAACAAACCATCGAACACCGCCAGCCACATTCCGTAAAGTTTTCCCACCGAGCGGCGGATTTGCGAAACGGCCATCCAGCCGAGAAGCGTCGTGCCGAAGCAGCCAGCGAGACTCAATAAAATCAGCAGCGCAGACGGCAAGTTGTATTTGTAAGGAAATGGAATGTGTCGCGGCTCAAACGCAAGAAATGCCGCCGAAGTGACAAAGAAAGGAATCCAGCACGCGCCCAATATGGCCGCGAGAGAGAAACGTGGCTCTGCATTCGTAGCAGCCGAGGTGACGAGGCCCTGATCCATTTCTGTTTTCTGCTTTCCACTTTCAGTTTTTCCAGTTTGAGCCCCCTCACGTCGGCTGCTACCCGGCCCATCGTCACATTCTGCAACGGCAGATCGCCGCTGCCACCATCGCACCACAACGAACACGGCCATCATTGCGGCCGCAAAAATGGGACCCGGCAACAGTTCGCTCAACCGGTTCGGCAGCCGTCGAGACACGATCAGTGGGATCACTGAGAAAGCAACCGTGCAGCCTGCCGCCATCAGGAAAAACGCCTTTGCTAGATACCACCAGGACCAGTTCTGTGCCGCGTCCGAGCGATCCACCGAAAGCGTGCGTCCGGTGCTGGCCTGAATCGCCTCCCGCAGCGCAGACAACCATTCCACCACGCCCTTGTTGGCCTCCCATGGAGACATCACCCAACTCTTGACCGGAGTGAACAGCAACGTGCGCGAGATACCGTGCTCGGTGAAAGTTACGGCTATGTAATGGATCGGCACCGGCTTGGCCGACACCGGATAGTCGCCCAGAGCCAATGAGCGAATGGACGACAGGGGAATCGTCGCCGCCGGCCAGCCGCTGCGAAAGCTGAGCGTTTCACTGTCCAAGTGCAGTTCGCCCTTCCCTTGGTAGATGTTAAGGAGGCGGCCCCGGAACGTGCGCAGGTATTCGGGCGTGCTGACGTAGCACCGGGAAACCTTCGGCAGGCTGCCCGGCGTTGGCGCAGACTCGTCGGACGCGCGGGGCGTTGCCGCAATCGTCTCCACGCAGGTCTTCACCTCGCTGACTTGCTGGTAGCGGAGTTCGGGCTTCGTTTCCAACGCGCGCAACACGACTTCATCGAGGCGCACGTCAATGCGAACTTTTGACGACGGCGGCGCGAGGCGTTTGCCGGGCAGTTCGCCGGTGAGCATTTGGTAAAACACTACGCCCAGCGCGTAAATGTCCGCGCGATGATCCACGTCGGCGGGATGCGAGATTTGCTCGGGCGCCATGTAGTTGGGCGTGCCCATGACTTTACCCGCGTCAGTGAGTGCGGGAGACGAGCCACCCGCATCCGGTGGGGCGAGGCTACTGACGAGCCGGCTCGCGGGGACGCTCGCCCCACCCTCCGGCCCCACAATTTTCGCCAGCCCAAAATCCGCCACCTTCACCCGGCCCCGGCGATCCAGCAAAATGTTCTCCGGCTTGATGTCGCGGTGGACGATGCCCTGGTCGTGGGCGAATTGCAGCGCGTCGCAAATCTGCGGCACAATGGCCAGCGCCTCGCGCGGCGAGATGCGGCCCGCGTGGAGCAATTGGCGCAGGTTCACACCGTCCACGAATTCCATGAGGAAGAAGTAGAGCGGAAGTCGAGGGTCGAGAGTCGAGGGTCGAGCGCCAGATGGCGCGGTTTGGTAGGGCGCGTCACTCCGTGCGCGCCGTGCGATTTCGTTGTCGGGAACGGCGGGCAGAGGACTGCCCGCCCTACCTTCAAGAGCGCCGACCTGCCCGAACTCGTAGAGCGTTACGATGCCGGGATGGTTCAGTTTGGCCAGCGCCTTGGCTTCGCGGGCGAAACGTTCGGCGAACGCCGGGTCGTCGCCAATGCCGGGCGGGAGAATTTTCAGCGCGACGACGCGATCCAGTTGTTTCTGTCGCGCCTTATAGACCGCGCCCATGCCGCCTTTGCCGATGAGTTCGAGGATTTCAAGTTGCGGGAAGAGCGGGGCGAGTTCGGCGACGGGCGGCGGGTTGAAGGGCGGTTGTTTTCCGTCGCTAACGGTGTCGGTGGTCGCTCCCATCTTGAGAAGGCAAGCAGGGCAAAGCCCAGCCAGCGCGCCGACGGGAAGCGGCGTGCCGCATTGGGGGCATTTCCGGGCGTTGGACGGGTCGGGCATCACTTTGGTGTCGCTCATATACACCAACCTCAGAAGCAAATCCCGAAAGATGTTACACACATTATCCGGCGCTCATTTCCAAACATCCAATGGCGAACAACGAACGTCCAGCGCCAAGCACCCAGCGTGCGACTACTGGAACGCGCCTTCAGTGAATCACAGAAGAGGGCTGTTGCTCACCTTCGTGAGCCTCATTTCGGTTTCTCGATGAACCCGTGATACAAGCCCAGGTAGTACGGCAGCAGGTAAACCGTTCCGCTGGCCAGTTCCTGGCCGTTGCCACCGTAATCAAGCTGCCAGGGGTCGGTGTTCCAGTGGTTGAAGTGGCGTTCCTCTACGGGAAGAACTTTGCCGTTTACGCGGAAGGCACGATGCGGTTGCTGGTCAGCGGTGAAGTCCTCCATCTGCTGACGGCGGAGCGGCACGAGATCCAACCGATGGCTGTTGTGATGCGCCCAGTTCGCGCGATCCAGCGGAAACCCGCGCAAGGTCGCGATCGAATCCTCGAACCAGCCGGACCACGGGTCCACTGGAACTGGCCCAAAGGCATCGGCAAAGTTTTGTCCGCGCCCGACCGCCGCGAAAGCGAAGTTGAAAAATGGATTCATCTCCGGTTGTTCAATCCGCCAGCAAAAGGAAAAGGCAAAGCGCCATATCTCCCGCCGCGCCTCCTCCTTCGTATAGCGAATCAGGTTGTAGAAGCACATGAAGGCCATCTCGTCATCGGACTGGTTGCCCGAGCCGACGCCCATCTGCATCTTGGCATTCATCACGTTGGCGGCATAGCCGTGTTTCTCAATCAACTCGCGGACCGCCTGGCCGTACTTCGGATCGCCGGTGACATGTTCGGCCACGGTGAGGTAGGAGAGGATGCTCAAAGAATTGAGGCCGCGCTCGAGCCACCAATAGGGGTCATCGTTTAAGTATCGCGGGCTGTACACCGCCCAGCGCGTGGGCTTGCCATCGTGATCCACCAGCGTGAAATCGTGTGTGAGAAGATGATCAGCCAGGTCGCGCACGACCTCACGGACGCGCTCCCGCTCGGCGTCGGTGTCGGCAACGAGATCGTAATACGCCGGGTAAAAGAAAAAGTGCCCGTCGAGTTCGTCCGAGCTGGTGTCGCTTTTCCAATACCACTTGCCATCGGCGCTGCGAGGCCAGCGGGGATCATAGACCTTCCACAAGCGGTCGCCCTTTTGTTCCTCCTTGTCCGCCGCGAGTCGTCCGACATTAGGGTCCGGCCAGTCAATCGGGCGAATGGTGCGCGCGACGTAGCCCTTGGGCGGACTGTGCTCTCCGCCTTGCGTGACTTTCTGCAGGAAGCGCAACGCCTCGAACGCCTGCTGCGCGCGCTTTTTCGACTCTGGCTGTTTCGTCGCGCCGTAAGCAAAACATTCGCCCGCGCCGTACATCGCCGTCCACAAGCCGTCGTTGTCGCTGTCAGAGTAGATGATCTTTGAGCGATTTCCGGGCGCACCAAGCCCGACCTCCGACGTGTAGCCGAACGGCGTGCGCTTGATGTAGCGCTCGATTTCCTGCTCGTAATGCTCGGCTTTCTCCGCCAGCGTCAGCACGCGCCGTTCGATGCAACCAAGACCCTTGTCTGTGGCGAACCAGGCTCGCCCGTCGGCGCCGACCGCGATGGAACGAACATCATTACCCGGCAGCCAAAGCTGGCCTTCGCGGTACGCCCATTCCTTGCCGTCGAAACGCACCGCGCCGCGATGCGTCCCAAACCAGACCTCCGATCCAGCACCGATTGCGACGCAGGTGAAATCCGCGCAAGGCAAACCCTCGCGGCCGGTGAAGAAACTCCAGCGGTCGGCTTGTCGGCGCGCCACTCCCGCCGGCGTGGCCACCCACCAACTTCCCCGACCGTCAACGGCCACCCCGCGCACGTCGCCTTCCGTCCAGACCCGACTGCCGTCGTCAATGGCGCGCACAAGCTCCCAATTACCAGTCATGCCTCGTTGCCAGAGGCCGCGACCGGTTGCCGCGAGCACAAGATCACCCGGCCCGGTGGCGACTTGCCGGACATCCTGATCCGGCAGCTCGGTGCTCGGTTGCCCGCCAGCCGGCAGAATGACAACACCTTTCGACGTGGCCAGCCAGACCTCGTCGCCTTTGCGTTGAATCTGGCGCACGGCCGACAGCGGCACAGGCAGGACACGGGCGGTGTTACCGATAAAAACGTAACCCGCTCCCTCAGCCGCACCCGGCGGCGGCGGCAGGATTTCCAACCGGTCTCCCCGTACGGCGTACCATCGTTGGCCATCCGCCACGCGCACCATTCCGTCCGTCGCCACGTCCATGAGCGTCAACCCGCCGGCTGAAGAGCCCGCCGGTGCGGGCCACTGGCGCGGCATCTCCTGTTGGAATTCCTGGGGCGCGGGCTTGAAATTCGCCGCCAACGCCGCGGGCAACAGCGCCCACAATGACACGAGCAGCAGGGTTGAGGTGATTCGGCCGGATCGTGTTGGCTTGCGCAATAGAATCATGGCGTGAGTATTGGCTGAGCTTCACCGGTGGGCAATCAGATTACACTGGAATCGGCGAATCGGATGCTCGCGTCACAACCGACGAGCCAGCTACCGCAGCTTGAATCCTCCCTGAAAAACCACCTCCGCCACGACGATGATCAGAAACACCATGCTCACCAGGGCGTTGAGCCGGAAGAAGGCGACGTTGATCCAACTGAGGCTGCGACGGCGGGCGATCCAGTGTTCCAGCACGAGGCAACCGACAATGAGCATCCAGCCGACGATGTAGGCAATGCGAAACCGGCAAAGCATTCCGAAGGCAAAAAGCAGTCCGCACATGATGAAGTGCGCGAGAAACGCCGCCTGTAACGCGTTCTTCGGCCCCCACGCCACGACGAGCGAGCGCAGCCCGTGCGTGCGATCGAATTCGTAATCTTGCAGCGCGTAGATAATGTCAAATCCGACCAACCAGAACACCACCGTCGCGGCGAGCACAAGCATTTGGGAAATTTCAAGAACGGAAACGTTCGCGCCTTTCACCGCCAGCCACGCCCCGACGGGCGCGAGCGCGAGCGCGGCACCGAGAAAGACATGCGTGTAATCCGTGAACCGTTTGGTGAACGAGTAAAAGCAAATCACCATGAGCGCGATGGGTGACAGCCAGAAGCAAAGCGGGTTCAGAAGGAAGCTGCCACCGATAAGACCCACGCCTGAAAGCGCACAGAGCGTGATGGCACTGAACAAACTGATCCGGCCCGCCGGCAAGTGGCGATTAGCTGTGCGCGGGTTCAGTGCGTCGAACTTGCGGTCCACGATGCGATTGAACGCCATGGCGCACGTCCGCGCGCAAACCATCGCAGCGAGGATCAGTCCAAAAGTTCGCCAACCGGGCCAACCGCGATTGTCGCGCGCGGCCACGCACATCGCAGCCAGTGCGAACGGCAGCGCGAAGAGCGTGTGCGAAAAGCGAACGAAGCCTCCCCACTTTTGAAGCACCGAAATCATTCTTTTTCTTCGGCCCAACGCGGTGCGAGCTTGTTCGACACGCCCAGATGGTCGAGCACGCGAGCGACGACCGTATCAACCACGTCCTGAATCGTCTTTGGGCCGGTGTAATAACTGGGGTTGGCTGGTAGAATCATCGCGCCGGCCAGCAGGAGCAGTTCAAAATTTTTGACGTGAACGAGGCTCAATGGAGTTTCGCGAGGGACGAGGATGAGTTTCTTCTTTTCCTTCAACACCACATCCGCGGCGCGGAGCAAGACGTCCTCGCTGTAGCCGTGCGCGATACGGCCCAGCGTTCCCATTGTGCAGGGAATAACGACCATTGCGTCCGGCGGATTTGAGCCGCTGGCGAATGGGGCGTTCATGCTCTTGATGTTATGCGTCTTCACACCAACTGGCAGTCGCAGGCCACCCGGCAATTCCTCCGCGATGACCTGCTGCGCGTAGTTGCTTTGTACGACGTGGATTTCGTGCGCGCGCGGGTCGAGGTTGTCGAGCAGGCGCTGGGCATAAAGCACCCCGCTGGCTCCGGTGATGGCGACAAGGATTTTCACGTTCAATGCCGATGTGTCGGCGGGAAGAACATACCCGGCTCAAGCTCCAAATTCCAAGCACCAAGCACCAGAGAAGTATCAAGCCTCATCCCACCAAAGGCGTTGAGGCTTCGCGGCATTAGCGTTTTGACTTTGGATTTGGAACTTGCCGCCTGATTCGTCTTGAGCCGCGTCTGTTCCTCCGCACAATGTCGTCATGTTCAAGCTGGCGGGAATCCTCGCGTGCGGGCTGGCCGTTTTGGCCGGTTGCAAAACCGCGCCGCGCCAAGTCGCCAAGCCGCACAGTGCCGGCAAGGCGCTTCCGTCGGACTGGGAGTCCGTCCCGGCGGAAATACCCGCGCCGACTCCGCCGCCCGTCGTCATCGTACCGCCACAGGAAATCATCACCGCGCCCACGCCGCCCACAGCGCCGGAGATGAAATGGCTTTCGCTGAATCGCTGGCGCGAGGAGCGCCAACTGGGCGAGCTGCGGCGCTTGTCAGTGGCGCCGCTGGAAAGTTACGCGTTGTCCGTGACAAACGGCGTCTTGATTGTCACCGCCGGCAGCCGCACAGCGTATTGGGACGGGCTGGAAATCCGGCTCGGCTTCGCCCCGCAGATGATTGACGGTCAGATTTTCGTTCATACGTTGGATGTGCGGAAGAATTTTGAGCCGTTGTTGAACTGGGTTGATATTCCAACTAGGACCAATCGCGTGATCGTGATTGACCCCGGACACGGCGGGTCGAACCCGGGCGCACGCAGCGTCGCGGACGGACGGCTGGAAAAGGAATTTACTCTCGATTGGGCGCGCCGGCTGGCGCCGTTGCTTGAGGAACGAGGCTGGCGCGTTTTCCTGACGCGCGCGAACGATGCGGGCGTTTCGCTGGCCGACCGGGTGGCGTTTGCCGAACGGCAGCACGCGAATTTGTTCCTGAGCCTGCACTTCAACTCATTGGATGGCGACGGACGTGAGCAGGCCGGGCTGGAAACGTATTGCCTCACGCCCACCGGCATGTCGTCGAGCCTCACGCGCGGCTACAGCGACGATGCGTCGCAGGTTTTCCCAAACAATGCCTACGACGAACAGAACCTGCAATACGCCGTGCGACTGCATCGGGCGCTGTTGGCCGTGAACGGCGACGTGGATCGCGGTGTGCGGCGGGCGCGATTTCCCGGTGTGTTGCGCGGACAACAGCGCCCTGCGGTGCTGGTCGAGGGTGGGTATTTGTCAAACCCACGCGAAGCGCGGCGGATCGCCGACCCGGCGTATCGGCAGACTTTGGCGGAAGCGGTCGCAAAGGCGCTTGAATGAAACACATCCTTGTCACCGGCGGCGCCGGTTTCATTGGCTCGCATCTGGTCGAACGCCTGCTGGCCGACGGCAAAAGCGTCGTTGTGGTGGATGACCTTTCCACGGGCAGTCTCGAGAACCTGCGCGCAGTTTCACCGCATCCCAAACTGCGCGTGATTCAATCGAAAATATCCGAGTGCGCCGAATTGGCAGGACTCGCGGGGCAAGCCGAGTCCATTTACCACCTTGCCGCCGCCGTGGGCGTGGAACTCGTGGTCAAATCGCCCATTCGCGTGCTCGATACCAATTTGCACGAAACTGAAGTTCTGCTTGCCGCCGCCGCACCGCAGCGAACGCCCATTCTGCTGGCCTCGACTTCCGAGGTGTACGGCAAGAGTCTAAAGCCCGCGTTCAGTGAAGAGGATGATTTACTCATTGGCCCGCCGCATCAATCGCGCTGGAGTTACGCGTGCTCGAAGTTGATGGACGAGTTTCTCGTGTTCGCATTTGCGCAGGAACGAGGCCTGCCGGTTGTGGTTGCGCGGTTGTTCAATACGGTCGGACCGAGGCAGACCGGACGTTATGGCATGGTGTTACCGCGGTTCATCGCAGCGGCCAGAAACGGCCAGCCGCTCAAGGTTTTTGGTGACGGCCGGCAGTCGCGGTGCTTCTGCTACGTGCTGGACACTGTTGAGGCCCTGGTGCGTTTACAGAATTCTGCGGGCGCGCGTGGTGAGGTGTTCAATGTGGGAGGCACGGAGGAAATAAACATTCTCGATCTGGCCAGGCGAGTCATCGAGACGCTGGGATCGAAGTCGATGATTGAGTTTGTGCCGTATGCGGAGGCTTACGCACCGGGTTTCGACGACATGCGCCGCCGCAAACCGATGGTGGAAAAGCTGGCGCGCGTGACAGGATTTCAACCGGCCACATCACTGGACGAAATCATCCGGCGGACCACGGTCGGGTAGGGCCCGTCACTCCAGCGCGCTGGTTGGTCGCGCTTATGTTTTCAAACGGACAAGTCTCTCGGGCGTTTCCCTGCGTTCCTGCGGCAAGCAGAGGACTGTCCGCCCTATCTGCCTTGGAAGCGAAAAGGCATCCTTTCGGATGCCTTTTCATGTTTTTAGAACCAACCGATTGTCGCCTTACGGGAACTGCAGTCGGTTCTGCCCTGGAAAGGCTGCAAGCGCGGGGGCGGTGCTGCCGCTGAGCCCCGCCGTCGTCGCGGAATGGTATAGGTCACCCGTATTTCTCAATGCTTCCTGCAACCGCGCGCGGTTGTAACCTTGCACGCTACCGTCGGCAAGGCACACGTTGCCTTGCTTCTGGTGCATGTTGTCCATAAAACCGGTGTTGAATTGAGGTACGCCCACAAAGTTCGTCCCCAGCGCTTGGATCTGCGGAGTAAACAACGTCAGCGGCGGATTGGCGTCGTTCCCAAGATTATGGTCTCCGGCCAGAAACATCTGCGGATAGGATTCGTTACAATCCACACCCACAAAGTAGCTGAGGTTGGTATTGCCGAATTGACCAAAACCAAACCCAATTGCGACGCTGCGGTTAGCTTCGAACTCCGACACGCAATACAGAATCTTGGGCGTGTTCAACTCGTTCGACATAACGTTGAAGAAGCCGTAGGTGTAACCCGGGACACCGGCGCACGACGACGCGCCTCCCATGTCGTTAGCGACGACGTTGGCCGGAATTCCGCCTCCTCCCGACACTGTCATCGGGTATTGGTCGCCATTGTCACCCTCCCAAACGCGGAAGGCCAGGCCGACCTGTTTAAGGTTGTTGGTGCAATTGATGCGTTGCGCCTTCCGCTTGGCGGCGGCCAGTGCCGGCAGAAGCATCGCGGCCAGGATCGCGATGATCGCGATGACGACGAGCAGTTCGATGAGCGTGAATGCCCGGATGTGTTGACGAAGGTTTTTCATATTCTCTGCTGCTTTGTTTTGGTTTTGTTTTTGTCCGACAGTTCGCGAATTCTACTTTTCTCGCCTACACTGTCACGTTCTGCAAAGCCTTTAGCACTACCGATGCCACGCGGATATTGTGCGAAAAACCGAAGAAACCATGGCATCTGGTCATGAAACACGCGGACTTTTCACGCGGTTTGCGTGAACGTCACGCTCCATTGGAAACCAGCCTTTAACCAGTTCACAAGAACTTCTCAGGGCAGATCCCGCACCCGCAGGGCAAGCTAATGCTTGGACTCCCACCCACCTTTGCTAACTTCCGCACATGGCTTTCGATTCCTACCGTGACTTCGCGAACCAACTCGATAAGACTGGTTAAGGATAACGGGGCGAGGATGGAGTTCACAACTATGGAACTGCGCCTGCGGGTTGGTTGGGTTCCACATCTTCACGCCCGGTCACGGACCCTGAAGGGCCTGATGCGCCAAGCGTCTTGTCCACGTCGGCTTTGAACTGGGTCAGCATGTTCTTCAAGGCGTTGCTCATCATCTTGGATTTGGTTGCTGGCACGTCGCAGGAAGCCTTCTTGAACCGATTTGTGACGCTCGCAGAGTATTCTTGGTGGAGAGCCGGGGCGGGAGACTGAAGGCTTTCCATCTGCATCAAGAATATCGCATGCCCATTTACATTGATGCCGGTGCTGAGGTAAATGCTGCCGCCCACAATGCCGGTGAACAAGCCAACCATGAAAGCGTTTGCTTGCAGCCTTCCGTAATTGGGAATCTCCCATTCCAACCTCTGAGCGGTGGGACTTAACTTAAAGTCCAACGGAGAAAAGTCCGAGGAATTGGTCGCCGTAACCACTGACTTGAACCGCCCCATACTCTCGAGTTCCGCCGAGATTGCCCGCTGGACATCGGTCCAATAGCCCTTTTCCAAAACCTTATCCATCGCTTTATTTGTGCGCGCGTCGGCTATGGGCATGACGAGGATCGAAGGGCCGGCGGGGTTGAGGTTTTTTGGGGCCGCATTATACACGAACTTTGCAGATTGGCATCCCACCAGTAAGCTTGCGACGCCCGCCAGGAGACAACTCGATAGGACTGATCTCATGTCCACAAGTCTCTAAAGTTGCCGCATCTTCGCAAGCCGATAAATACATCACGACGATTGCCACCGTGCATCAATTTGCTAACCTCCCGGCATGGCTTTTGATTCCTACCGTGACTTCGTAAACCAACTCGACCGTGCGGGCGAACTCAAACGCATCTCGCAACCGGTCGCCACTGAACTCGAAATCACCGAGCTCGCCGACCGCGAAATGAAATCGCCCGGCGGCGGCAAGGCGTTGCTCATAGAGAAACCCACGGTGAACGGCGCGGCATCACCGTTTCCCGTTGCCATCAATACGATGGGCTCGTGGAAGCGGATGGCGTTGAGCCTCGGCGCAAATTCCGTGGACGAAATCGCCGCCGAACTCGGCGCACTGATGAAGGCCAAGCCGCCGACTTCGCTCCGCGAGACCATGAAGCTGCTCGGTCAAGCAATGGATCTGCGCCACGCCAAGCCTAAGCTCGTCAAAGACGGCCCGTGCAAGGAAATCGTGCATCGTGTCGAGAGTCCAGCGGCGAGAGTCGAGAGCTGGCCGAAAGCGCCCGATTGGACGAAGCCCTCGGCCCTCGACCCTCGACCTTCGACCCTTCTCAATCTCCCCATCCAAAAATGCTGGCCGCTCGACGGCGGCCGCTTCATCACCCTGCCCTGCGTCGTCACCAAAGACCCCGACACCGGCGAACGCAACGTCGGCATGTATCGCATCCAGATTTACGACGACCGCACCACCGGCATGCACTGGCAGCTCCAGAAAGTCGGCGCGCGACACGGCCGCCGTTACTACGAAACCGGCACGCGCATGCCCGTCAGCATTTTTCTCGGGGGCGATCCCGTGTTCACCTTCGCCGCCACCGCGCCGCTGCCCGACGGCCTCGACGAATTCCTCCTCGCCGGTTACCTCCGCAAAAAATCCGTCGAACTCGTCAAGTGCGAGACCAACGACCTCGAAGTCCCCGCCAACGCCGACTTCGTCATCGAAGGCTACGTTGACCCGACCGAGCCGCTGCGCGACGAAGGCCCGTTCGGCGACCACACCGGCTACTACACCTTGCCCGAGCCGTATCCCGTCTTCCACGTCACCGCCATCACGCATCGCAAAGACGCCGTTTATCCCGCCACCATCGTCGGCATCCCGCCGATGGAAGACTTCTACATCGGCGGCGCGTCCGTGAAACTCTTCCTGCC
>Ga0315268_10006289_pt1 | contig 12661 bp, 6 predicted proteins | sample C1_top_MG_FD_204535 | JGI IMG/M metagenome (GOLD analysis project Ga0315268, IMG submission 204535) | Sediment microbial communities from Yellowstone Lake, YNP, Wyoming, USA - C1_top | ecosystem: Environmental > Aquatic > Freshwater > Lake > Sediment | place: USA: Wyoming | collected 2017-08-01 | reverse complement strand
GGCCGGCCCCAGTTAGGTAGGCCCCGCTCAGGTAGGCCCCGCTCAAGTTGGCCCCGCTTAGGTCGGCCCTTATCAGTGTGGCTGTGCTCAGGTTGGCCCCGCTCAGGTTGGCCCCGCTTAGATCGGCCCCGCTCAGGTCGGCCCCGCTCAAGTTGGCCCTTATCAGTTTGGCTTGGCACAGAATGGCCTGCCTTAGTTGGGCTGCGCTCAGGTCAGCCTCAGTCAGGTTGGCACTCGACAGGTCGGCTCTACTCAGGTCGGCTTCAGTTAGGTTGGCTAGGCGCAAGTCGGCTTCGATCAAGTCGGTAAGGTTTAGTTTAGACCTAACCAGCTTCGCAAAGCGCAAGTCAACGCCCCGCAAATCGAGAGTTCGCATGTCGCTGTCACTAAGATCAAAACCTCTGAGGGAATCTTTGCGCCCAAGTTCAACCCAATGAAGGGCGACTTGGTATTGCTGTTCGCCAGTTAGTGAAGTGGATGAGGTTATGGCGGATAATCGTTTCGCAAGGTCTGTGACCTGTTTCTGCAAAGCTGGGATAGGGTTGTCCACGTAGTACGGCCCGTCCATATCGTAGCGTGCCGGATTGAGTTCTCTGGCTAGAGCCAAGAGCGTATCAATCTGAACTTGCCTCTCAGCGTGTTCCAGAAGCCTAGCTACAATCTCAGATTTGTTGCTGTTGTGAGCTAATTGTTCATACACTGATCGAAATTCAGGCACGTCAAAGCATAGGGTCCGCAGTTCCTCATCGCTGAATCCTTTGATCAGCAATTGCCGTATATTGGCTAGGTTGTAGAGTTTGTCTGTCATTGATTGCCTCTTTGACCGTCATTTCGCATACTTTACAAATTATAGGTCAGCGCCTCGAAAAAGAAAAGGGCCGTAGGCGTTGACCTGCGGCCCAAGTGGTCAGATCACCAAAACAAAAAGCGCGGGAGTTACCCCGCGCCTTGTGTGCCCTTCGACTAGACTGTAACGCTTGCGCCAACTTTGGCAAAAAATGACTTTGATTCCATCAAGGCGATATGACTCTGCAAACTTCAAGTATCGGCTAGTGTAATTGGGAGAATCGCGCCATGACGTGTTTTCGATACCGGCAGGTGCAAACCAGGCGCGGCAAAACACGGCCGAGGCAACCGTAACATGCGCAAATCATTTGAGACTCTACGCGAGTAAATGGTCCAAGACAAAGATGTCTGAAGCCTGAGCTGCGGACAGAGTAAAGATGAACGTCGTGCCGGTCTTGCCGCTCGCGTGTCCGCTCTCCACCCAGAGGCGTTCGCCATGCGCTTCGAGCGCGAGCTTGCAGAAGGCCAGCCCTAATCCACTGCCATGTCCCTTTTGCTGACCGGTGACGAACTTTTGGAACAACTGACTTTGAATCGCCGGAGGAATGCCGGGCCCGGTATCGCTGACCGAGATGTGGATGGCCGGCCGCTCTGCGCCTTCACGCCTCCATGCAGTCACACTCACCAGGCCGCCAGGCGGCGTAAACTTGATGGCATTGTCCACAAGATTCTGCAAAACACGGCCGATCAATCCAGCATCAGCCCAGGCCGGAGGCAGGTCATGCGGCACACGGTTTTCCAGGCGTAATTGTTTGGCAGCAGCCAACGTTGATTGCACACGCAACGTCTCACTCACCAGATCATGCACCGCGATCGCCGTGCGATTGAGCGGCATCCGTCCGGCTTCTAACTGATTGATCTCCAAAATGCTGCTGACCAGCCTCAACACTCGGTTCACACTATGACTGGCGACCTGCAAGGCCTCGACTTGGTCGGGAGCCAGTGCAATAGAATCCCCCTGCAAATAATCAATTGCCGTGAAAGCCGCGCTGAGTGGATTGCGCAAGTCATGCACCATCGTCTTCACCATGTCGTCACGCAAACGTTCGACGGCACGCTCATGCGTTACATCGCGCAGCACCACCAGCCGTCCGATAGACGCATCGCCGGAAAGCACAGGCAAGTTCTGCCAGTGAACTATCCCCAACGGCAAATCGAATTCCCCTTCGCTGGGCGGCTCGTGACCGGACTGTATACGCCGCATCTCGGCCAGCAGAGTACGCACTCCAACACGAGACTGCGACCACAACACCGATGGCAACTCGCGCAGCCGGCGACCCAGCCAGTTCTCTGGCCGGTCCGGTAGATGCAGGGCAGCAAGCGCCTGGGCATTGATAACCAGAATACGCCCGTCGGTTCCGATAAGCACCACGCCATCCCGACTGGCGGTGATAAGCGCCTGCAAACGGCCGCGTTCTTCCTGCGTGGCCTGAAACAGTTGAGCGTGCGCGACGGCGGTCGCGATTTGCTGGCCGATGGTTGTGAACAGCGCCACGTCGCTGGACAAGATCGGATGAGGACGGCGGGCAAACAGATTGATCGCTCCCAACGACTGTTCGCCGCGCAGGAGCGGGAAAGCCGCAAACGTTGACCAGCCTGCAGCGCCCATCTTTTCTACCAGGCGAGCTGCTTCGGGCGGCGCGTCGCCAGGATAATTAAACACCACACTCTCGCGCCGGCGATGAGCACACAGACACAGCGCATGAACGAGTCCCTCGCTGCGCAACTGCTGGAGAAGTGGGAGCGGCAAACCTCGCATCGCCGCCATTCGGAGCGTCTCATAGCCCGGCTCTGCCAGGTCAACCGCTCCCGCGTCGAACTCGAGTGTGGCGAGCGCAGACGACAAGGCCCGTTCGAGAACTTCTTCGAGCGCCAGCGTCTGGCCGGTGGTCAGCATGATGGTGTACAACGCGCTCAAGTCGGCCGCATGCCGGCGTTCTTGATCATAGAGTCGAGCATTCTCCATCGCAAGCGCAATCGCTTCGGCAAGCGACTCGGCCATCAGAACATCGTCGGCATTGAATGTATCAAGCCGATCGCTTTCGATGTTGAGCACGCCCAGCAGGCGATCTTCACGGCGGATCGGCACAGCCAACTCACACCGGATGGCCAGATGTCCCGGCACATAATCTGGATCGGCATCCACGTCAGGCACAAGTTGCGTCTGCCCCGTTCTGAACGCGCGCCCCACAATGCCTTGCTGCATCGTGCGCGTGATGCCCTCCGCCGCCGACAAGTAACCGCTCGCCGCCGCCACCTGCCAATGCAAGTTGTCCGAGTCCAGGGTCGCGATTGAAGTGTGCGGCCAATGAGTGAACTGAACGACCGTCTCGACCGCTGCGCGCGGGATCGCTGTGGGATCGAGTTGCCGGCTCACAGCGCGCAACGCCTCGTACAAAGTGACCTGACGATGCGCCATGCGGCGCTGTTCTTCGAACATCTGCGCGTTTTGCAAGGCCAGCGCCATCTGATCGGCAGCGGCCTGCACAAAGCGCAAATCGCTCTCGGCAAAGTGGTTTGAATTTCGATGCGCCAGCGTGAGCACGCCGGTTAATACCGGCCCGCTCACAATCGGAACAGACAGCGCCGAGCCGGCGCGATACAGATCATTGGGCAAGGCCAGCCATCGGTCATCGGCGCCCGTGTCCGCCAGCAGCGCCGGCTCGCGATGCCGCGCGACCCAACCCGCGAGTCCTTTGTTCATGATGGCAAGGATCAAGCCCGATTGATCTTCCGCCTCTGTGATCTCTCGCGGCAGAATCCAGTCAGTCACAGCGCCCGACTTGTCCAACAACAAAATATCGCCGTCGGACGCATCCGTCAGAGCAATCGCGACATTCAAAGCCGCACGCAAAGTCTCTTGCAATGAGGGGCGCTCAGCCGTCACGCGCGCTACAGCCACCAGCTTTTCGAACAACTGCTTTTGCGCGCGCAGTTCGGCTTCAACTCGCTGGTGTTGGGCCAGTTCCTGCTGCAAGGTCTCGTAAAGTCGTTTGCTCTCGGTGACATCGCGAAAGACAGCCGAGGTCCCGGCAAACAGGCCCGCCGCATCCTGCCACGGGGTCACGGTCGCCAGAATAATGCGGCGCTCGCCATTCGGCCAGATGATCTCTGTTTCATAGGTATCACGATACCCCGTGGCGCGGCGTCTCTCTGTGCGAGACCGAATGTCGTCGAACGCCTCTGGACTCATGAACTCGCGCAGCGTTTTTTCCAGTTGTTTGCGCTCGGTAATATCGCGCAGAGAGATCAACTGCGCAGGCTCGTTTTCCCACTCGAGCGTTGTGACGCGCGCTTCCAGAAGAGCTTTTCCCCCATCGGCGCGAGGGATGTCTAACTCGAAGGTCTGGCCGCGTTTGACAGGAAAGCCAAACGGATGACCGATGAGGTCGTCCGCTGGGCAGCCCAGGAGAGTTGTTGCAGCGGGGTTAACAAAGCACACGATGCCCTGCCAGTCAACGATCAGGACACCGTCGGCGCTGCACGTGACGATACGCTGGAAAATATCTGGGTCCATAAGTTATGCTGGATGCATGCTTCAGCGTGCGAAAATCGCGACCCGAAGGCCGCACTCTGGAGCCAAAATTGACACTGATGATGGTCTAGCGAATGTCGAACTCTAGGAGTCGTTCCCATAGCCTGGCACGCCACATCAGCCGCAAGGCCAGCGCCCACACGACGACAACCAAACTAATCCACAGCCAGTCCGTGATAGACAGAATGGACAACTCGAAAAACTGGCGCAGCGGCGCAAGCCCCATCATCAATCCCAGGAGCATCAGCATCGCCAACGCAAGAAACGTCGGGCGCCAGTCGCCGCTCAGTTCATCGCCGCCGACCCAGAATGCCGTGGGTGGCTCGACGAATAGAACTAACACTAGCCCGCACAACACCAGCGTGACGGTCAGCGCCGTCTGGGCCATGTTCTCATTCTGAGCCGTCAGCGAGTAGAGCAGATACACGGCGAGTCCGACCAGCGCCGCTGTGAACGAAGCTGGGATGACATAATGGCGGATCGCGCGCAAGACATCGCGCGGGGTATGGCCTGCCTGCGCCCAGGCCGCCAGCCCCAACGTCGGAATGCCCACTGTTAACAGCGCCAATACCGAGTTGTGTTTGGGCGAGAGAGGGAATACAGCGCCCGTAACCGCCGCAAACAGGATCAACAGCGTGACATACAAGGTGCGCGTCAAGAATAAGCGCATGATGTCGGTCATGCCCCGCACGATGCGCTGCCCTTCACGAAAGGCAAAAGGCAACGCCGCAAACGAATCGTTCAACAGCACCAGATCGGCCACAGCGCGCGCCGCCTGGCTGCCGTTCTGCATCGCAATGCCCAGTTGCGCTTGCTTGAGCGATAGCACATCGTTCACGCCGTCGCCGATCATTGCCACGTAATGCCCCCTGCCCCGCAAGGCGCTCACGAGCTGTTCCTTTTGTTGAGGCGTGATGCGGCCAAAGATAGTAGCCTCTTCCGCCGTTTGCGCTAACTGCGGCTCGTCCATTTCGGCCAGGTCCAAACCGGACACTACGCGAACATCACCGGCCAAACCGGCTTGCTTTGCCAGCGCCGCCACTGTCTGCGGATTGTCGCCAGAGATGATCTTGAGCCGAATGCCCGCCTGAGCGAAACCTTCAAGCGTCGCTTGGGCTTCGGGGCGCAGCTCGTCACTAAAAGCCAGGAGGCCCAGCGGAATCAAGTCAGATGGCAGTCGAGGCTGGCCGCTGGACTCGTTCAAAGGCGCAGGCTCAGGGCAGTAGGCAAAAAGCAACACTCGCAGACCTTGAGCGCTCCACTCGTCGGCAACTTGTCCTTCCGCTTGCCCCTTATCAGCAGCGAGATGCGCTTCAAGTATCTCTGGCGCGCCCAGGACGTAGACGCCCCGGGAACCATCGTCATCAAACGCAACTGCACTCCATTTCCGCTCGGATGAAAACGCCACCTCTTCCCTCACTCGTCGCGGCCCGCCGCGCGCCGGAAAAGCGGCGGCAATCGCTTCAGCAGTTCGGTTACGGCTCGACGCGCCAGCAGCAAAAGCAGCCAGCGACCGTTCGACTTCTGCCTGGCTTGCGCCAAGCGGGCGAAGCGCATGAAACATGATGCGATTTGTGGTGAGCGTCCCGGTTTTGTCGAGACACAGCACGTTGACGTGGCTCATGGACTCGACGGCATTGGCCTGTCGAACGAGCGCGCCTTTGCCGGCCATGCGCACAGCGCCCATCGCATACGTGACCGTCGTCATGAAAAACAGCCCTTGAGGTACGAGCGCGACAATCACCGCCGCAATTTGGACCGTCTCCACAGTTGGGGAATGCTCTAGCGCCTGCCGGATGACAAGCAGCGCACCCAACAGACTCGCCAGCAACACCATCACGCGGATCACGTAATCAATGTCGAGCTGCAGGGGCGTCTTGATCTGTCGAAAGGCGCGCGCGCTGGCAGTCATCTGATGCGCCAGGCTTGCGGCTCCCACTTTCTGCGCCTCGTACATCACACTGCCTGAAACGCAAAAGCTGCCCGAGTAAACGGCATCTCCCACGCGCTTGGCGATGAGGTCAGACTCGCCGGTCAAAAGCGATTCGTCCACATCGGCCCGCGCGCCTTCCGGGCCGATGACCTGGCCGTCCACAACGACCTGATCGCCAGGGCGGACGACCAGCACATCACCTAACACAAGCTCGGACGGGTCAACACTTTTCTCAACGCCTTCGCGCATGACGGCAGCTTTGGGACGTGTGAGGAGCGCGATTTGGTCGAGCATGCGTTTGGCGCGGCCCTCTTGCCAGACGCCCACGACGACATTCATAAACACCAGACCCGCCGTGACGATAGCATCGCCCGGACGGCCCATCAAAATCAGCACAAACCCGATGGCAAACAGAACAGTGTTGATGAACGTGAAAGCGTTCTCACGGAGAATCTGGAGATAGGATCGGCTTGTTTGGAGGCGCACATTGTTGCCTTGCCCACCTGCGCGCCGGGCAAGGACCTGGTTTTCGGACAAGCCGGGGGGGGTAGCCATAGCCATAATTATACCATCACTGCCCCTATTCCCACCTTTCCCTGCGCCGCTGTGCCATTGGGGGATAGATCAGTGCAAGGTTGCCATTCCCCCGAAAAGTGACTACAATGTTTGCGCGCCACTCAACGAGTTGTAGCGCGCAAACGGGTCAACATGACGAACTTGGCTCTTGTCTTTCTTCTGGCTTTTACGCTCGCACTTGTCCTCACGCCCCTCGCCGGACTGGTCGGCAAGCGATTGGGTTTGGCCGACGTGCCCGGCGGGCGGCGTCAGCACAGCGGGCAGATCCCGCGAACAGGCGGCATTGCGTTGTATTTGGCGTTCACCATCGCCGCGCTCGTGGCGCAGTGGCTGCCTGTCCCGCGCTTTGACATGCCCAACGAGATCATTCGCTTCACTGGACTGCTTCTCGGCGGCGCTGTCATCTTTGTGATGGGCCTGGCCGACGACCGCTGGGACCTCGCGCCGCGCTGGCAATATCTTGCTCACGCGGTTGCGGCGGGCATTGCCATCCTGTTTCTGATCTTTATAGAATTCGTCGCCAATCCGTTGAGCGCCAAGGACTATTTGTACTTTCCGCTCTGGTTCACTGTTGCCCTCACCATGTTTTGGATCATGGGCATGGTCAACACAGTCAATTGGATGGATGGACTCAATGGACTGGCTGCCGGAGTAACGGCGATTGCGTGCGCGATGCTGTTCATCCACATGGTGCTCCGCTCCGATCCGCCTCAAACCAGCGTTGCGCTGTTACCCCTGGCTCTCGCGGGAACGTGCGTGGGCTTTTTGCCGTGGAATCTATCGGGGCGCGTTTTCATGGGATCATCCGGCGCGTGGTTCCTGGGCTTTACGCTCGGCTGTCTCGCCATCATCGGTGGCGCCAAAGTTGCAGCGGTGCTGCTGGTCATGGCAGTGCCCGTCATTGACGTAGCCTGGCTGATCGTGCGCCGCTTGAGGCGGCGCGTGCCGGTGGGCGCAGGCGGGCGCGACCATTTGCATTTCCGGTTGCTCGACGCAGGGATTGCACAGTGGAAGATCGTTCTGGGGTATTACGCCTTCTGCGCCGCGTTCGGCGCGCTGGCGCTTGTCTCACCGCCGAGGGTCTACAAGCTCATCGCCCTTATCGCGCTGGGGATTCTGGTATTGGTGGTTCTGTGGCAGGCGGAAAGGCGCAGCCAGTGAGCGGGCATCACTTTCTTTTGCGCCGGGGCGGCTGGGAATAGTACACCTGCTGGCCGCCTACCGAACCGACCAGCCATTCGGCTGCGGCAATCAAAATGACGAACGGCACATCGGCCACAATCGTCACCGCAAACGCGACGGCCAACCAGCGCAGCCCAATCACGACGAGCGGAGCGAGGTCGAGCAATAAGCGGCTCAAGCCCAAGACGTAGGCCACGCTTACCACAATCACCAGGAACCAGATCACGGGCGGCCATGTCTCGCGGTCGGATGGGCTGGGTAACATGGCGTTGGCAACGGCAAACAGCAAATAGAGCCACAGCCACATATCCGGCACTCGCAAAACGGCTGCAAAGGCCGAGAGCATCGCGCCAAAATCTCCACGCGCGAGCGCGTCCCCTAGCGCGCCGACCCCAAACATTCGATAGCCCAGGTATAGCGCCACCAGACTTCCGCTCACGAGCGGCGCAACGCCGATCAGGCTCGACCGAACCGGGTCAGTCCGTTCAATCGTCACCGAGCCGAGCCGGATGTGCCCGCTCCGGTCGTGTTTGGGCAACAGGCTCACTCCGCTCGTTTTGACGAGGAGCAAATTGGCCGCCGCCCAGTGACTGAACTCGTGAAGCAAAACGCCGGGGAAAAGCGGCACGGCATACAGCAGCACGGCTGCGTCCTTGTTGCGCGTGAGCAGAAATGCCACGCCGTGAATGTGCTGGTGAACCCACCGCTCCAGCGCCGCAAGCAGCACCAGCGTCACAATCACCGCCAACACAGACAGCCAATTGGATGCCCCCACCGACATGCCAGTCACAGGTATTCGCTTTCTATCGTCAAAAGCAATGCAACCAACGTGTGCTCCATTTTAGCTTTGATTTGCCATCTGGCAAGCCGAATAAAAACCCCGGCCTTTCGACCGGGGTTAGCTATGGCAGTGGGAAAATCGGCGTCACACCGAGAGTGTAGCCTCCACTCGGCTTGGCTGGCGAAGCGGCAATACAATATGAAACTGGCTGCCAGGGCAATTGACTTCGTCATAGCCGGGGCTGGATACCCACAACTTGCCGCCGTGCGCCTGAACGATGCCACGAGCAATCGTCAAGCCCAGGCCCGGCCCGCCGCCCTTGAACTTGGTCATGCCGCTCGAGTGCAGGGCAACCTGGCCGGTCTGGTAGAACTTGTCAAATACTTGTTCGTGATAGCGCGGGTCAATTCCAATGCCGGTGTCGCACACGACGATCTCAACTCCGCCCTCAAGCTCCTCTTCGCCACTCGCCAACGTGCGGCCTGTAATCGTGATCGTTCCGCCATCGGGAGTGTATTTGATGGCATTGACGATCAAGTGATGGAACACTTTGCGCAATCCATCCAGGTCAGCTTCGACCTGCGGCAAGCCATTCAGACCTCCCAACTCCAACGTGTGATGCCGCTCCTTGAGCGGCTTATCCAGTTCACTGCACACGCGCTGAACGAGGGACGAAACCGAGAGAGGCTTGAGGTGAAGCCGCAGCGCGCGGCTATCAATCTTGGCGACATCCAACATGCTGTCCACGATTTCGTGCAGGCGAACCGCGCCCGAGTAAAGCCCCGCCACGACTTCTGCGTGATAAGGATTGGCCTTGATGACCGGATCGCTCATGAGCATCTGGCTATACCCTTGCAAAGTAGTCAGCGGCGTGCGAAGCTCGTGTGATGCTACGCTGATAAAATCGGACTTGGTGCGATCCAACTGTTCCAGTTGAGTATAATCCTTGACGATCTGGTCATAGAGGCGCGCGTTCTCCAACGCCAACGCCGCCTGCCCGGCAAAAGCCATCACCAGAGTCATCTCATCGTTCGTGTAAGGCTGCAGAGTCTCTCGCGCGAGCGACAGCATTCCTATCACCACTCCCGCACGGATGAGCGGAGCGCCCAGCCACGAGCGAGCCGCGGGCAGTCCCTTCACATATTGCCAATCCGCTCGCCGGGAAACATCGGCAATCGCCAACGCCTGTTGAGACAGATAGATCTGCCGATAGAGGTCGTTGTCGTCTCCCACCAGCGAGACGTGGATTTTGAGCGGCTGGGCGTCCGGGGGAAAACCTCGCGCGGCGACGATTTCCAATTGGTCGCCACTGGCAAGCATAACCGAGCCGCGGTCAAACAGTACGATGTCGTGCAGATAGTCCAGCACCCGTTCCAAGACCCGGGTCAGATCGAGTGTTCCGGTGAGTGCGCGATTTGCCAGGTTGAGCATCTCGGCCAGCCGGCGTGACTCCTCCGTCGAAGCTAATGAGCGTTCCAGGTTAGCGCGCTGGAACTCTTGCTGGAAGCGCAAAGCTTCCAAACGCATGAGCGTGCGAACGCGCATCGTGTGGATAATCACTGCCAGCACGGTTGCGATCAGCAGCGCAAAGCCAAAGTGCAACCATTCAGGCAAAGGCGGCGACAACCACACCACAACACCCCATCCGGCCCATATCGCGGCCATCACCACAGCGAACCAGCGATCCGATAGAAAGAGGAAGCCTGCACCGATCATCAACATCAAGAGATAGGTCGTCTGTTGAAGCTCGGCAGTGAGGTACAGAAGGATCAATCCGTTCAACAGCGCCAACGCGGCCACGGCCGCTCCAACCGGATGCGCCCAGCGGAGCGGAATCAGCCATTTGGTCAGCGCCAGGCTCAGACCGACCAATGCGAGAGCCGTGACAGTCGCAATGGACGTCATCACTGGTGCAATGCCTCTGGGCAAAACCAGCGCGTGGCTCACTGCCAGGATCGCAAAGAGCGCACCCAGTCCAGCCGAGGCGGGACGCAAAGCATCGCGCACCGTAGCATCGAACGCAGCGCGCAAGTCCGATTTGCGAATCTCGGGAATACCTGGCGGCACAAGCTTTTCAGACGGCACAACGACCCTCGACACGCTGTTTTCTCCAACAAACACGCAAGCCAAGTACCAGCAACCGATGCGGTTTGCACCCAGTCTCATTATAGTCCCAAGCCCATCGGCAAGAATTGCACTTGAGTTACAGAAACGAAAACCCCGGCGCCAGGTGGACACCGGGGTTTGTTGACAGTAAAAATCGCGTTATTGTGCAGGCTGCGCTTGCGGCTGAGGGCGATGTCGAACAACCAGCGCGACAACCGCAACGACAATCAGCACAGCCGAGATGATTTGCGCCGTCGGGATATTGGCGATTTTCCATGCATCGGGCCGCAGCGCCTCGACCCACAGCCGGCCCAATGGATACCAAATCAGATACAGGAGAAATATGTCGCCCTCTTTGAGCCTGGCAGCCCACGTGCGCGCCAGCACGAGGAGCAAAATGGCGCCCACCAGAGTCCATAGCGACTCATACAGAAAATCCGGGTGGAAGCGCGTGGTGAGTGGATACAGGCTCAAGTCGTTAAAGGGTGGATAGCGATGGAACTCGTCAATCTTGATGCCCCACGGCAGCGTCGTCGGCGGGCCGTACAATTCCTGGTTCACAAAGTTGCCCCAGCGGCCAATCGCCTGTCCGAGGGCCAACGCCGGCGCGGCGATGTCAAAGTAACGCAGCACGTTCAACTTGGCGCGGTAGGTATACAGCAAAACGCCCAGCACTCCGCCGATCACCGCGCCATAGATGCCCAGCCCTCCGCTGCGGGTATCGAAAATCGCCCACGGATGATCGCGGTAATAGGCCCAACCGGTCTCTGTGCCAGCCGGGCTGGAAAAGACGTGATACAGCCTCGCCCCCACGATGCCCAGGATGATCACGAGCCAGAGCATGTTCCAAACATGATCCTCGTTCTCGCCCCTGCGCTTGGCCTCAAAGGCCGCCACGTAACTTGCGACCAGCATCGCAGTGACCAGGATGATGCCGTACCAGTACACGGCGATCGGCCCGATGCGAAATGCCTCAAGCGGTCCAGGCATAGTGTGTTCTCCCCCTTCGATTATTCAGATAGCTCTCATTATACCACACGCGACACTGCCACCTGCGCCGCAAGCGCAGGTGTGCATGTTGCGTGACGAGCGACACGACAATCAGCGCGAGCTAACCGCGACGACGACGACAAGCACGATTGCCAGCACCATCGCCACCAGCAACAGCACCACTATCGGCAGAACGGTTGCCAGAGTTGCCTTGCCCAGGCTGAACTCGTTGGCTACGGCCGTCGCTTTGACATAGATGGCAATGCCCCAGACCGCTGCCGCAAATCCGATCAAGCCGCTCAGCACGCCAAAGCAACTGCCAGCGACTGGAACCCTGCCAAGCAGATCGAGCAGGGCCGTGAGCACGCCGAGCACGTGCGGCACGACAAAGAGCGCAGTCGCACCCAGAAACTTGGCAAGCGAAGCGCGGCCTCCCAGCAATTTGGCAAACAACATTACCCACAGCGCGTACCATGCCCACGCGCCGAGCCAGGCTAACGGTGTTGAGAGCCAGCTACCCAACGCATTCAGCAAACGTTCCAGCCACCGAGGCAGAAAGCGCACGTTGTACGGCATGCTCTGAATATCTGCGGCGATCGCAAAGCCTTCGCGGAAGCTGCCCTGAAAGTATCGCTGAAATTCAGGATCCTGCCACGCCGGATTGAACTGCGTGCCCTGTTCGATCTGTTGCAGAACCTCACGTTCTAATGCG
>Ga0315268_10006288_pt1 | contig 12661 bp, 12 predicted proteins | sample C1_top_MG_FD_204535 | JGI IMG/M metagenome (GOLD analysis project Ga0315268, IMG submission 204535) | Sediment microbial communities from Yellowstone Lake, YNP, Wyoming, USA - C1_top | ecosystem: Environmental > Aquatic > Freshwater > Lake > Sediment | place: USA: Wyoming | collected 2017-08-01 | reverse complement strand
CCGCCTTCAAGGGAGGGAGTGGTGCGTGGCAGGTCGGTTTCAACCCGACAAGTCGGGCTAAAGCCCGACCTACAGAAGATGCAGCTGCGGTTTTTGCATCATGCGAGTTTATGCGGAAGTCTGGCAAACTCTTGCCGCCTGGCAGCTCAGCTCACTCAAACCCTTCCTTCTTCAATTTATCAAGCAGGTCGCCCCACTTTGACAGATGGCTCGCGTCCCCCGGCTGGCTTTTGTTGCCATCCGCGGCCCAGACACCTTCCGAGTTGAAACTGAATATCGGGATCAGATCGGTGCGCCGCGAGGCGGGGCGGATTTCGTTGATCAGGCTGTCGAGCACCAGCGGCTCGGCATCCGGTGTGGCGTAATGGGTCACCACCATGTGCGGTTTGGTGACTTTGCTGTCCGCACCGCCTATCTTCGCCTTGACATAGACCATGCGCAATTTGGAAACCGGCACGCCGGAAAATTTCAGCGAAAAATACTTGGCCAGCGCGTAATCCTCGCAGTCGCCCGCGCCCTTTAAGAAAGCCTCGATCGGGGTCGCCCAGTAGTCATCTTTGCCCCAGATGTTCAGGTCGGTGTCGAGGCGTATCCTGTTGTTGACGTAGTCGTTTACATCCTTCAGCTTGCTCTGCTCGGTTTCGTTCTGAAACACGCTCAGGGCCTCATGCCAATTATTTGCCTGGGCGACTGCATCCTCGCCATAACGCTGCCGCACGGCCGGAACAACGCGCTGCAGGGGGAAGCCCTTATCCAGCGCCGATCTCTCCGGCGTAGTGACTTTGGGCGCACTCGTGCATCCGGCCCCGAGCAGCGCAGCAACAAGGACAAGAAATACCGTTGCGATTTTCACGAGGCGTGGTGGCGTGAATTCATGCGCAGGCCTGCGTGAGCGCCCGGCTAACGGACATGGCAAAGTGCCATCCGCCATGCCCGTTTCCCCTCTCCCCAACCCTCTCCCGCTTGCGGGGAGAGGGGGCCAACGAACGCTGCGCGAGTTTCACACTATCCCTGATAAACAACCTGCCCGTCCACCAGCGTATAGCGCACGCGGCCCTGCAGCTCCATGCCGAGGAACGGCGTGTTCTTGCCCTGGCTTTTCAGCGCCGCTGCTTCGATTTTCCAGTATGTGGCCGGATCGAACACGCACACGTCGGCGGCGGCGCCGACGGACAGATGGCCGGCATCCAGCCCCAGTATGCGAGCAGGTTGCAGCGTCACTTTGGCCAGCGCGTCGGACAATGCGCCCTGCGCCGCCCACTTGAGCGTGAGCGGCAGCAGCAATTCCAGCCCGGTGGCACCCGCTTCGGCTTCGGCGAATGGCAGTTGCTTGGCGTCCTCATCCACCGGCGAATGATCGGAGCAGATCGCGTCTATCGTGCCATCCTGCAGCCCGGCGCGCAGCGCGTCGCGGTCGCGCAGGCTGCGCAGCGGCGGCACCAGATGGCAGTTGGCATCGAAGTAGCCGATGTCCATTTCGGACAGGTGCACGTGGTTGGCCGACACGTCGCAGGTCAGCGGCAGGCCCTGCTGTTTGGCGGTGCGCACCAGCGCCACGCCTTCCGCGCTGGAGATGCGGCATATGTGCAGGCGCACGCCGGTCTCGCGCGCCAGTTGCAGCATCGTGGACAGCGCGATGGTCTCCGCGCATGCAGGAATCGCGGGCAGGCCCAGACGCGTTGCCACTTCGCCGTCGTGCGCCACGCCGTTGCGCGCGAGAAAGCTGTCCTGTGGGCGCAGCCAGACGCAGAAATCGAACGTCGCGGCATACTGCATCGCGCGCATCAGCACGCGCGTGTCGGTCAGCGCGGCATCGGCCTGGCTGAACGCCACGCAGCCGGCATCACTCAGCTCGGCCATCTCGGTCAGCTCCGCGCCCTTCAGCCCGTAAGTCAGCGCGCCGACCGGATACACGCGCGCCTGATTCAGCGCAAGCGCGCGGTGCTTGAGCATCTCCACCAGCCCCGGTTCGTCCAGCGGCGGATCGGTGTCCGGCGGGCAGGCCAGACTGGTGATGCCGCCCGCCACCGCCGCATTCATTTCGGACTCCAGCGTGGCGCGGTATTCGTAACCCGGCTCGCGCAGGCGCGCGGCCAGATCGATCAGGCCGGGCGCGACCACCAAACCGCCGGCGTCGACAATTTTGTCCGCCACGAATCCCGCCGGAGCATTGCCTATAGCGGCGATTTTGCCGGCCAAGATAAATACATCCTGCACCGCATCGATGCCGTTTTTCGGGTCGATCACTCGACCATTCTTGATCTGGATATTCATCGGTTGTTGCTCGTTCGTTCGCATAATCATTGCACCCCCGCCAGTGTGCTCATCACTGCCATGCGCACCGCGATGCCGAACGTGACCTGCGGCAGAATCACCGAGTGCGATCCGTCGGCCACGCTGGAATCGATTTCCACGCCACGGTTCATCGGCCCCGGATGCATCACGATCGCGTCCGGTTTCGCCAGCGCCAGCTTGTCCTGCGTCAGGCCGTAATACTTGAAATATTCCTGCGCGGAAGGCAGCGCGGCGCCCTGCATGCGCTCGTTCTGCAGGCGCAGCATCATCACCACATCCACATCATGCAGGCCTAGTCGCATGTCGTGGTAGACCCGCACGCCGAGTTTTTCGACATTGGTCGGCAGCAGCGTCTTGGGCGCGATCACGCGCACCTCCGGCACGCCGAGCGTGGTCAGCGCGTGGATCTGCGAACGCGCCACGCGCGAATGCAGGATGTCGCCGACGATGGCCACGCGCAGGTTATGAAACTCCTGCTTGTAGTGGCGTATCGTGAACATGTCCAGCAGCGCCTGCGTGGGGTGCGCATGGCGCCCGTCGCCGGCGTTGATCACGTGAATTTCCGGCGCCACATGTTTCGCGATCAAATGCGCCGCGCCGCTCTGCGAATGGCGCACCACGAACATGTCGGCGTGCATCGCGCACAGGTTGTCCACGGTGTCGAGCAGGGTTTCGCCCTTGCTGGTGGAGGATGCGCCGATGTTCAGATTGACCACGTCGGCGGACAGGCGCTTGGCTGCGATCTCGAACGTGGTGCGCGTGCGCGTGCTGTTTTCAAAGAAGATGTTGAAGATCGATTTGCCGTGCAGCAGCGGCACCTTCTTGATCTCGCGCCCTTCGGCCACGTTCACGAATGATGCGGCGCGATCCAGAATGGCGCGCAAAATCGGCGCGGGCAGGCCTTCGGTGGAGAGCAGGTGCTGCAGCTCGCCGTGTTTGTTGAGTTGCGGGTTGTTCATTCAAAACCTCATATTAGCCACGGATAAACACGGAATCACACGGACAAGGCAAATTATTGTTAGCGATGCCGCCCAGGAAGAACACGATTTCATCCGTGGTTATCCGTGGTTATCCGTGTTCATCCGTGGCTGAAATTCTATTTTCGGAATTCGCTCCGCTCACTTTCATGCAGCCAGCCCTGATGACGGCTCGTCAAAATATGCCTGCAGTATCTGCTGCGCCGCGATCTGGTCGAGCAGCGGTTTCTGTTTGATGCCGCGTATGCCCATCTCGTTCAGCTGCGAGCTCGCGGCGGCGGAAGTATAGCGCTCGTCGACCAGAATCACCGGCAGCGCAAAGCGCCCCTTGAGGCGCTGGGCAAAGCGGCGGCACAATCGCGTCATCTCGTGCGGCGTGCCGTCGTCGTTGCTGGGCAGCCCCACCACCAGCGCTGCCGGCTGCCATTCGCGGAGCAGCGACTCTATGGCCGCGAAGCGCTGGTCGTTTTGTTCACCGTGCAGGGTGGTCAAGGGTTGCGCGGTGCCGGAGATGGAATTGCCGACCGCCACGCCGATGCGTTTGGTGCCGAAATCGAATGCCAGGAGAGTGCCGTGTATTGCGGTAGCGGTTGCAGTGGCCCTGTCAGGCATGCCCCGCTTCCTCCGACAATGAAGCGTAATCCACACCCAGCAACTCCATTGCCGCATACAGGCGTTCTTCCGGCGGCAACTCGAACAGAATATGCTCGGTGGCCGCCACGCTGAGCCAGGCGTTTTGCGACAATTCCTGTTCCAGCTGCCCGGCCTCCCAGCCGGCATAGCCCAGGGACACCAGCAGGCTGTGCGGCCCGCGCCCCGAACCCACGGCCTCCAGAATGTCCTTAGAGGTCGTCAAGCCGACCTGGTCGCTGACGGACAAAGTAGACTGCCACTTGCCGACCGGATCATGCAGCACGAAGCCGCGGTCGGTCTGCACCGGCCCGCCGAAATGTACCGGCCGTTTTTCCAGCTCGGGTTCATCCAGCGGAATCTTGATTTGTGTGAACAGCTCGCCCAGCGTGAGGTTGATCGGGCGGTTCACGATGATGCCCAGCGCGCCTTGCTCGTTATGCTCGCAAATGTAAACAAGCGCCTTGGAAAAGACGGAATCCGCGCTGGCCGGCATCGCGATGAGGAATTGGTGGCTGAGATCGAGTTGTGACATGGCCGCCATTGTAAACGGATGCGGCGGCCTTCACAATTTCGTTTGGCCGGTCTCCCGCTTGGTCAGTCTCTTGGCGGATTAAACCGGCGACAGCGGCAGGTGAATGATGAAACGCGTCCCCTCGCCCCACTGCGACGACACATCGATATACCCGCCCAGCGCGGCGATTTCGCTGCGCACCACATCCATGCCCACGCCGCGCCCCGAAATTGCGGTTATCTGCGGCGCAGTGGACAGTCCCGGCGCGAATATCAGCTGCATGATCTGCTCGTCGCTGATGGCCGCGCCTGTTTGCAGCAGACCTTTCTCGACCGCCTTGCGTCTGAGCCCGGGGACATCCAGGCCGGCGCCGTCATCGCTGAACTCGAACACGGCTTCGTTGTTCTCCAGACGCAGCGACAGACAGATGTCGCCGATCGGGGATTTGCCCGCGCGCTCGCGCTGCTGCGGGCTCTCCAACCCGTGCGCGATGGCGTTGCGCAACAGGTGTTCGAATGGCGCGGTCATTTTTTCCAGCACGCCGCGCTGCAACTCGATTTCGGTGCCACCCAATTCCAGATAGGCTTTTTTGTCCAGCTCCTTGCAGGTCTGCCGCACGATCCGATACAGCCGCTTGCCGATGCGCGCGAAAGGCACCGTTTGCGCATTCGATTGCGCCCCGTCTGCAGCAAGGGGCGCGTCTGCTTCCGCCAGCACGGTGGCGGAAATCCGATGCAGCTGCGTCAGCATGTCGCCGATACGCTCCAGGCAATCATGCAAATCATCCCAGAACACGGCTGAATGCTGCACTCCGGCCGCAACGACCCGGTCTTCCATCTGGTGGGTCAGCTCGCCCACGCGCATCGCCCCGGCCATGCGCGCGCTGCCCTTGAACGTGTGCAGGCTGCGCTGCAGCTTGCGTTCCAGCTGGTCATCATCGGGATGTTCGCGCCAGGCGTGCAATGTGGCTGCGATTTTCGGATACAGATCATCCCCCTCTTCCAGAAAGACGGGGAGCAACTCCGGATCCAAATCGTCCTGCACAATTTCCACGGCTTAACAATCCTTGGACTACATGTTTATCGTTGCCAGAAGCGCGGCGTAAAAATGATCAGCAGCGTGAAAATCTCCAGGCGCCCGGCCAGCATCGCCAGCGTGCACACCCAGGTCTGGAAATCGGTCAGCACGCCAAAATTCGAGGCCGGGCCGACCTGGCCCAGACCCGGCCCAGCGTTATTGATACATGCTATCACAGCCGAGAACGCGGAGATGAAATCCAGCCCGCTGATCAGCAGCGCAAAGGTCAGCGTGACCACGGTCATGAAATACAGAAAAATGAAGCCCAGCACCGAGAACACGATGTTGTTGGCGATCACGTGGCCGCCGATTTTCATCGGGTTCACCGCCATCGGGTGCAGCAGTTTGAGAAATTCGCGCCCGGCCTGCTTGAACAGAATCATCGTGCGTATCATCTTGATGCCGCCGCCGGTGGAGCCCGAGCTGGCCGTAATGCAGCTGAGCAGCAGCATCCACATCGGCGCGAATATCGGCCACTGGTTGAAATCTGTGCTGGCAAAACCGCAATCGGTCGCCAGCGACACCAGATTGAAACTGGCATGACGCAATGCGGTCCAGAAACTCGGGTACGTGCCCTGCTGCCACAGGAATGCGGCAATGCCGACACAGCTGGCCAATACCAGCGCCACCGTGGACAGCGCCTCGGTGTCGGACAAATACAGCTTCAGGCTTTTTTCGCGCCACACCAGAAAGTGCGTGGCGAAGTTCATCGCCGCCAGCAGCATGAACACGATCAGCACGAATTCTATGGCCGGGGAATTGAAATAGCCGACGCTGGCGTCGTGCGTGGAAAATCCGCCCAGCCCCATCGCGGCGAAAGCATGGCAGATCGCATCCAGCCAACTCATGCCGACGGCTTTCAGCGACACGATGCAGGCGATGGTGATACCCAGATAAACCAGCCACAGATTGCGCGCCGTTTCGGTGATGCGTGGCGTCAGCGTGGAATCCTTCATCGGCCCCGGCGTCTCCGCCTTGAACAGCTGCCTGCCGCCTATGCCCAGCAGCGGCAGAATGGCGACCGCCAGCACGATGATGCCCATGCCGCCCAGCCAGTTCAGCTCGTGCCGCCACAGATTGATCGCGGGCGGCAGCTTGTCCAGCCCGGTCAGCGCCGTCGCGCCGGTGGTCGTGAGCCCGGACATGGTTTCAAAATAGGCATCGGTGAACGACAGGCCGTCTATCACCATCAGCAAGGGCAGCGTGGCCACGGCAGGCATCGCCGTCCACATCGCCACCACCAGCAGATAACCGTGACGGATCGACAACTCGCCCTTGTAGCGGCGCGTCAACAGCCACATCAACACGCCGGCCGCGAGCGTCATCACCATCGCCAGCGCAAAATCGATCAGCGTGCCATCCTGATAAATCAGCGCTGTCAGCAACGGCAGCAGATAGGCGACGCTGAATACCACCAGCATCAGGCCGAGCGCGTGGATAACCGTCAATGCGCGCAGCATCTAGAAAAATCCGATCCCGACCTGGAACAGTTTTTCGATCTTGTGGATCATTTTCTTGTTGATCACGAACACGATCACATGATCTTCCGACTCGATCACCGTGTCGCGGTGCCCCATGATGACCTGGCCTTCGCGCACGATGGCGCCGATGGTGGCGCCCTTGGGCAGATCGATCTCGTCGATGCGCCGCCCGACCACCTTGGACACCTGGCGATCGCCGTGGGCCACCAGCTCCAGCGCCTCGGCCGCGCCGCGCCGCAGCGAATGCACCGCCGCCACATCGCCCTGGCGCACATAGGCCAGCAGCGAGCCTATGGTCACGTGCGCCGGCGACAGTGCAATATCGATCTTGCCGCCCTGCACCAGCCCGACGTAGGCGTTGCGGTTGATCAGCGCGATCACCTTGCGTGCGCCGTCGCGCTTGGCCAGCAACGTGGACATGATGTTGTTCTCGTCGTCATTGGTCAGCGCGCAGAACACATCCACGTCGGAGACATGCTCCGACGCCAGCAGGTTTTCGTCGGTGCCGTCGCCGTTCAACACCAGCGTATGCTGCAAATCTTCAGCCAGCCGTTCGCAGGCTTTCTTGTTGTGCTCGATCAACTTGACCTGATAATCCCGCTCCAGAGACATCGCCAGACGCCGCCCGATATTGCCGCCGCCGACTATCATCACGCGCTTGGCCGGCTTGTCCATGCGTCGCAACTCTTTCAGGACGGTGCGGATATTCTCGCTGGCGGCGATAAAAAATATTTCATCCCCCACCTCGATCACGGTATCGCCTTCCGGGATCAGCGGCCTGTCCTGGCGAAAAATTGCGGCCACGCGTGTATCGATGTGCGGCATGTGTGTCTTGAGATAACTCAGCGGATTGCCGACCAGCGGCCCCCCCTCGAACGTCCGCACCGCCACCAGCGACACGCGCCCGTCGGCAAATTCCAGCACCTGCAAGGCCTCGGGAAATTCGATCAGCTTGCGGATGTAATCGGTCAATATCTGCTCGGGGCAGATGGAGAAGTCCACGCAAAAATTAGCGGGACTGAAAATCTCTGGATGTTCCAGATAGTCGGCGGCGCGGATGCGCGCGATCCGGGTGGGCGTGTTGTACAGGCTGGCGGCCAGCTTGCAGGCCACCATGTTGACTTCATCGCTTTGCGTCACCGCCAGCAGAATGTCGGCGTCGGCAATGCCGGCCTGTTCCAGTATGGACGGGTGGGAGGCGTTGCCCACCAGCGTGCGCAGATCGAAACGGTCCTGCAGCGAGCGCAGCTTGGCCGCGTCGGTGTCGACCACGGTGATGTCGTTTGCCTCGCTGACCAGGCTCTCCGCCACCGTCGAACCGACCTGCCCTGCCCCAAGTATCAAAATCTTCATCCTGAGCTACCTCTGGAAAATCAAATCAGCCACGGATGAACACCGATAGACACGGCCAAAAAACATCCAGCAATAATTGATTGTTGAGCATCAGTCACAATTCGTTCACTCGATTATCCGTGAACATCCGTGTTAATCCGTGGCTGATTGCCGTTCATGTTTTTACTGTCGCCCGCGTATCCAGCTTCTCCATTCCTCAAACAACTGAGGATCCAGCGCCGCGACTACCGAACGCTGCCACACATCGCCCTGGGAAAAATCATCGTGCTCCACGCAGCAGACATGGCCGCCCGCCTCCTGCAGCACCAGCAAACCGGCGGCATAATCCCACAGCTTCTGGCCGCCGTGCAGATACACGTCGTAGCGGCCCGCGGCGGTGTAGCACCAGTCCAGCGTGCTGGCGCCGAAGTTGCGCTGCGAACTGTATGGCGGATCGACCGCGAGTTGCTCCACCAGCTTGCCGCCCAGACGCTTCATGTCCACGCTGGCCAGCGCGCTGCCCAACGACGTGGCGACGGTGCGGCTCACCAGCTTCTCGCCGTTCAGAAATGTGCCGCGCCCCAGCTCTGCGGCAAAGGCCTCGTCCGACACCGGGTTGTAAACCACGCCCAGCGTAGTTTTTCCCTCGCGTATCAGCGCCACCGAAACCGCGAAATACGGCAGGCCGCGCACGAAGTTGGACGTGCCGTCGATGGGGTCGATACACCACACGCCCTGCGCGCCCGAGGCCCAGGATGCGATCTGCTCCGCCTCGCCCATTTCCTCGCCGATCACCGGCACGTTCAGAATGGACTGCAGCTTGCGCGACAGCGCCTCCTGCGCCGCGATGTCGGCCTCGGTGCACAGGCTGCCATCGCTCTTGCGCTGGTGCGCCACCTTCATGTAGCGCGGCATGATCTCCTCGGCCGCGACCAGCTTGACCGCGGCCACCACCGCCTTCAGCGTGGCGCTCATGTTTTTGCTGCGCACTGTCATTGCTCGTTCTTCCATTTTATCGAGCAGCCCATGCTGGCAATCTGCTCGCGCGGCCCCTGGCCTGTCTGCGCCACCTGCACCATCGCATCGAACAAATCGCGCGGCGCGTCCGCCACCGCATCCTTGCGCGACGCATCCAGTCGGCCGCGATATTGCAGCTCAAGGTTGGCGTTGAAACCGAAAAAATCCGGCGTGCACACCGCACTGTAATCGCGGGCGATCTGCTGCGATTCGTCCCACACATACGGAAACGGAAAATCGAATTGCTGCGCCACCAGACGCATGTTGTCGAACGAATCTTCCGCGTACTCGGCCGGGTCATTCGACATGATGGCGATACTGTTCACACCGTATTGCAACAGTTCGCGCGTGTCGCGCACGATGCGGTCGCGTATGGATTTCACATAGGGACAGTGATTGCAGATGAACATCACCAGCAGGCCGTTCTTGCCGCGCGCATTTTGCAGCGTATAACGCTTGCCATCCACACCCGGCAGATCGAACTCGCGCGCCTTCCAGCCAAAATCGCACAGCGGGGGTTGCAGACTCACCATAACCTTCTCCTGAACTACATTTAACTTTTAGAACGATATATTATCACGCCTGCCCATCCACCCTTAAACCGACCATGTCCGCACCGCGTTTTTATTGCCCCGCACCGCTGCACTACGACACCACCTACGAACTCCCCCCCGACGCCGCGCACCACGCCAGCCGTGTGCTGCGCCTGCGCGTGCATGACCCGGTACAGGTCTTCGACGGACAGGGAAATGGATTCGATGCCATCATCGAAGAAATCAGCGGCAAGCGTGTGCTTCTGGGCAAACTGTGTCCGTGCGCCGCAGAGCCGCCAGCCCCAATGCACATCGTGCTGGCGCAGGCGATGTGCAGCAGCGAAAAAATGGACTGGGTGGTACAGAAGGCCACCGAGCTTGGCGCGGCCGAAATCCTGCCGGTGCAGACCCAGCGCAGCGTCGCCAGACTGTCCGCCGAACGCGCCGAAAAGCGCACCGAACACTGGCGCGGCGTAACGATCGCCGCATGCGAGCAATGCGGACGCAACCGCCTGCCGCAAGTTTCCGCGCCGCAGGAACTCGGCGCCTGGCTGGCGCAACTGCGCGGCACTCCCGGCACCCGTTTCATCCTGTTGCCGCAGGGCGCCACCACTCTGCACCAGCAGCCGATACCGCAAGGGCAGGTTACCTTGCTGATAGGGCCTGAAGGTGGCTTCAGCGCCGACGAGGCGCTGATGGCGCAGCAAGCCGGATTTATCCCGATTCTGCTCGGCCCGCGCGTGTTGCGCACTGAAACTGCCGCAATCGCAGGCATCACCGCGTTGCAAACGCTGTGGGGGGATTTTAAATCAGATATTTCATAAGGCTGCTCACACAATACGGGTTGTCGAAAAGGAACACCGCCGTGCAATGACTATTCGCCCTAACTGCTTTTCTCCGTTCAACGAAAAAGGCCTGCGCATTGCGCAGGCCTTTTTCAATTTACCGCTCACTCAGCCGGTTGATTCCGGTACTTCCCGAGTCAGACAGTAACGCGGCAATTACATTCCGCCGCCCATACCGCCCATACCACCCATGCCGCCCATACCGCCGCCACCGGCTCTAACGCCAGTAACACCACCACCTGCTGCTGCTCCTCCGCCTCCACCCATGATTGTCTCCAATTTGAAAGTTAAGTTAAGAAATAAAACATCAGACTGCAACGCAGCTTAGTACCGATCAAAGTCTATTGTCAAGCAAGTATTTGTAACATAAAGCGAACACTTCTGTTCGCTTTACTCGTTATCCGGTAACTCACCCGCTCAGAGCACTACTCGATCGCGGGCAAGCGTATCGTGTACTGGCTCGATTTTTCGTCGCGCACGACAACGAGCAATTTGTGTTTCTGCGCATCTTCCACCAGCTCCTTGAACGAGCGGTAGCCGTAATAGGACTCGGTAAAACCGGGGCGGCGGCGCTGCATGGTGGTCTTGACCATCGAGCCCCATATCTTTTCATCCGAACCGCGCTCGGCAATCAGCGCCTCGACTGTCTCCACGATGAAGTCGAGCGCCTCCTGGCGCTTGTCGTCCTCGCTCTTGGCCGCAGCCGGCTTGGCTTTGCCGGTGGCGGCTTTGGCCGGGGTCTTTTTTTCGTTGCGCTTCTGCTTCGCTTCCTGCGCGCGCACCAGATCGTCGTAGAAAATGAACTCGTCGCAGTTGGCGCTGAGCAGATCCGACGTCGAGGACTTCACGCCTATGCCGATCACGTATTTGTTGTTTTCGCGCAGCTTTGAGACCAGCGGCGAAAAATCCGAATCGCCGCTGATGATGACAAAGGTATCGACATGCGCCTTGGTGTAGCACAGGTCGAGCGCATCGACGACCATGCGGATGTCGGCCGAATTCTTGCCGGATTGCCGCACATGCGGAATCTCGATCAGCTCGAACGCCGCCTCGTGCATCGTCGCCTTGAATTCCTTGTAGCGGTCCCAGTCGCAATAGGCCTTCTTGACCACGATGCTGCCCTTGAGCAGCAGGCGTTCCAGCACTTTGCGGATGTCGAACTGCGCGTACTTGGCATCGCGCACGCCGAGCGCGACGTTCTCGAAATCGCAGAACAGCGCCATGTTGGTTATCTCGGGTTGATTTGCCATATATCCTCCTGTCGGGTCAGATTTCAATTATCGCAGCCAATAGCTGCTCACAATACCTTGCCCGGGTTCATCAGCCCATCCGGATCGAGTGCGCGCTTGATGCTGCGCATCACATCCATCTCGACTTCGCTCTTGTATTGGCGTATCTCGTCGCGCTTGAGCTGGCCCAGTCCGTGCTCGGCGCTGATACTGCCGTTCAAGCCATGCACGATGCCGTACACGATGCGGTTCACATCGTGCTCGTGCCGTCCGATGAAATGTGTGTTTTCTGCAACCTCGGGCATGGAAACATTGTAGTGGATGTTGCCGTCGCCCATGTGGCCGAACGCGACGATGCGCACGCCGGGATACGCTGCGCGCAACGCGGCGCCGGCCTGGGCGATGAATTCCGCCACACGGCTCAGCGGCACGGCCACGTCGTGCTTGATGCTGATGCCTTCGCGTTTTTGCGCCTCGCTGATGTTCTTGCGCAGCTTCCACCAGGCCTCGGCCTGATCCTTGTCGGCGGTCACGGCGCTCTCGATGATGCCATCGCCGAACGCCTGTACTGCTGCACGCAACGGTGCATCAAGCGGTGCCTGCAGCACGTCGGACAATTCAATCAAAACTATCCACTCATGTTTGTCTGTGAACGGTTCGCGCGTGCCGGGAATATGCTTGAACACGAGGTCGAGGCAGGTGTGCGAAATGATTTCGAACGCGCTGATTTT
>Ga0315268_10006287_pt1 | contig 12662 bp, 9 predicted proteins | sample C1_top_MG_FD_204535 | JGI IMG/M metagenome (GOLD analysis project Ga0315268, IMG submission 204535) | Sediment microbial communities from Yellowstone Lake, YNP, Wyoming, USA - C1_top | ecosystem: Environmental > Aquatic > Freshwater > Lake > Sediment | place: USA: Wyoming | collected 2017-08-01 | reverse complement strand
TGGTGGCCCCCGGATGTGCTCGAGATCACAGAGTTCCCAACGGATTCTCGACTCCCTTGACGCCACTCGTCCTGCTGTTCGCCCTGGCCTTCCTGGTCTTTGTGGATGTGCGCATCCTGGCGCCTGTCCTGCCGTCCATCTCTCTGTCCCTCGATTCCACGGCGGGGACGGTCGGGCTCGCCATGACGACCTATGCGTTCGCCTACGGCACAGGGCAGCTCTTCTATGGTCCGCTGTCGGACCGCCTGGGCCGGATCGCGGTGGTGCGCGCGGCCGGGGTCGGGTTCAGCGTCTGCACCGTGCTCTCCGCCCTCTCGGTTACGACCTGGCAGTTCATCGTCGCCCGCCTCCTGGCCGGGGCCTTCGCCGGGGCGGTGATCCCGCTCACCCTGGTGTTCATCGGCGATACGGTCGACTACGAACGGCGCCAGGTCGTGCTTGGCCGCTTCTCCGTCGTCACCTCGGCCGCGCTGGCCTTCTCCGCGTCCGTCGGCGGCACCGTTGCCTACTTCGTCTCGTGGCGGCTCATGCTGCTCGCCTACGGGCTCCTGGCACTTTTCCCGGTCAGCCTCATGTGGCGGGTCGATGCCCGGGACACGAAGGGGACCCCGGCGGCCCCCGCGCGCGCCGTCCGCTTCGTCGATCTCCTCCGCGACCGTCCTGCGCAGTTCGTGTATATCGCTGTCTGCCTCGAGGGTTTTCTTCTCTGGGGCGGGGTCACCTACCTCGGCTCCTTCGCAACCATGCGATATGGCCTCGACCAGTTCAGCGTCGGCCTGCTCATCGCCCTCTTCGGCGCGGGCATCATGACAGGCGGCGTCCTGATGGGCGCGGCGTACCTCGCCCTCATCCCGCGCTGGTCCTGGCTGGCGTTCGCGGCAAGCATGCTCGTCCTGGGTCTTGGCTATGTAGGCCTCCGCACCACCCTCCAGTTCCGGGGCACCGAGATCAGCCCGGCGGCCCGCGGCAAGGCCTTCTCCCTCTTCGCGTTTACCCTGTTCACGGGCATCGCGACAGGCACGGCGGTCCTCGGACGGCTGGTGGACGTGGGGCGCTACGAAGTCCTATTCGCGATCGCCGGCGTCGGCCTGATCGTGATCGGCCTCGGCACCGCCCTGGCGCCACGCCATCTGGCGTCGTGAGGCTCGCCAGGCCCCGCCTACCTCGGGACCATTCCCCTTGACACCGGCGCCCGCCCTGAGCCATGCTCCTCCCCGTTTGGAAGTCCCAAGCGGAATGCGCCGGCGACCCTCGGGAGGCCCAATCCATGGCGACCATGCGGGCGATCGTCAAGGCGCGGCCGGAGCCGGGCCTCTGGCTGGAGGAGGTCCCCGTCCCCGAGCCGGGCATCAACGACGTCTTCATCCGGGTCCACAAGACCGCGATCTGTGGAACCGACGTCCACATCGACGACTGGAACGACTGGGCGCGACGGACCATTCGCACCCCGCTGGTGATCGGCCACGAGTTCGCGGGGACGGTGGCGGCCGTCGGCAGCAATGTGCGGAGCTTCAAGCCGGGGGACGTGGTCAGCGGGGAGGGGCACATCGTCTGCGGGCTCTGCCGGAACTGCCTGGCCGGGCGGCGGCACCTGTGCGCCCACACGGCCGGCGTGGGCGTGAACCGGGCGGGGGCCTTCGCCGAGTACCTCTGCATCCCCGCGGCCAATGTCTGGGGTGCGGCGCCCAACATTCCCCTGGATCTCCTCGCCTACTTCGACCCTCTCGGCAACGCCACCCACACCGCCCTCTCCTTCGACCTGGTGGGCGAGGACATCCTGATCACCGGCGCCGGGCCGATCGGCTGCATGGCCGCCGCCATCGCCCGCCACGTGGGGGCGCGCCACATCGTCGCCACCGACCTCAACCCCTACCGGCTGGACCTCGCCAAGCGGCTGGGCGCCACCCGCGTCGTCGACGTCCGCCGCGAGAAGCTGCCGGACGTCCAGCGGGAGTTGGGCATGTTGGAGGGCTTCGACGTCGGGATGGAGATGTCCGGCAACCCCGCCGCCCTCCGCGACATGCTGGCCAACATGGCCCACGGGGGGCGGATCGCCCTCCTCGGCATTCTCCCGGGCGACGCCGGGATCAATTGGGACGACATTATCTTCAAGGGCCTCATCCTCAAGGGCATCTACGGGCGCGAGATGTACGAGACGTGGTACAAGATGACCATGATGCTGCAAAGCGGCCTGGACGTGAGGCCGGTCCTGACCCACCGCTTCCCCGCCGAGAAGTTCCGGGAGGCCTTCGGCGTCATGCGGGCGGGGAACTGCGGGAAGGTGCTGCTGGAATGGTTGTGACCGAGAGGTCCTCGGCGCGCCTCTGAAGAGGCTTCCAGACGCCAGCTCAGATGGAGAGTCTCCATGTTCGGCACGATGCGCGAGCACCTGGCACGCCAGCTCGAGGAAATCCGCGCCGCCGGGCTGTCCAAGGACGAACGGTTCATCGCCTCGCCGCAGGGCGCCCACATCGTCCTGCAGGACGGCCGGAAGGTCCTAAACCTGTGCGCCAACAACTACCTCGGCCTCTCCGGGCACCCTGACCTCATCGCGGCGGCGCAGGCGGCCCTCGCCCGCTGGGGCTATGGCCTCTCCTCCGTGCGATTCATCTGCGGGACCCAGACACTGCACAGGGAGCTGGAGCGGCGCGTCGCCGACTTCCTCGGGGTCGAGGATGCCATCCTGTACTCTTCGTGCTTCGATGCCAACGGTGGGCTCTTCGAAACGCTGTTCACCGAGCAGGATGCAGTCATCAGCGACGAGCTGAACCATGCCAGCATCATCGACGGAATCCGGCTCAGCAAGGCGCAGCGTCTCCGCTACAGGAACCACGACATGGCCGACCTCGAGGCGAGGCTCCGCGAGTCGGGCGGCGCGCGCTTTCGCCTCATCGCCACCGACGGCGTCTTCTCCATGGACGGGACCGTCGCCAAGTTAGCCGGGATCTGCGACCTAGCCGAGAAACACCTGGCCCTGGTGATGGTGGACGACTCCCACGCCGTCGGCTTCCTCGGGCCGAACGGGCGCGGGACCCACGAATACTGCGGGGTGATGGGCCGCGTGGACGTCCTGACGGGGACGTTCGGCAAGGCCCTCGGCGGCGCTTCGGGCGGGTATACCGCGGGACGGAGGGAGATCATCGCCTATTTGCGGCAGCGTTCCCGCCCCTACCTTTTCTCGAACACGCTGCCCCCCGTGGTCGCCGCCACCACCCTGAAGGCCCTGGAGCTGGTCGCCTCCCGGCCGGACCTGCGGGCGCGCCTCCTGCGGAACACCCGGCGCTTCCGGGATGGGATGGCGCGAAGTGGCTTCCGGATCGCGCCCGGCGAGCATCCCATCGTCCCCGTGATCCTGGGGGACGCGCACCTGGCGACGCGCATGGCCGAGGCGATGCTGGCGGAGGGCGTCTACGTGATCGGCTTCTCCTACCCCGTCGTCCCCAAGGACGCGGCGCGCGTGCGGGTCCAGGTGTCAGCAGCCCTGGATGACGCGGACATCGCCTTCGCCTTGGAGAAGTTCGCCAAGGTGGGGCGGGATCTGGGTGTGATATGAGAGCCCGGGGGGCCGGGATGCCGGGCCCGCCGCGGCGTGGACCATTTTTCCCACGGGACAGGAGGACCCTTTCATGAGCCGCAAAAACATCGAGCAATTCGTCGCGAAGGCCGTCTGGTCCCAGCCGGTGAGCGATCTGCACACCCACTCCTACCCGCCCAAGTTCGGTGCGTCGCCCGCGCCGGGGGCTTTGCTGCTCTGGGGCATCGACGAGCTGGTGACATATCACTACCTCATCGCCGAGGTGTTCCGCGTCGTGCCTGCGACGAAACTGCCCTACGACAAATTCTGGACCATGAGCAAGCAGGAGCAGGCCGACCACATCTGGAAGCACCTGTTCGTCGGGCGGACGCCGATCGGCGAGGCCTGCCGCGGGGTGCTCACGACCCTCGAACGGCTGGGCCTGGACCCCAACGAGAAGTCGCTCAAGCCGTATCGCAAGTGGTTCGCCAGGCAGGACCCCGATAAGTACATTGACAAGGTGATGACGGTGGCGAACGTGGACCTCATCACCATGACCAACCCGGTCTTCGACGATCAGGAGCGGGGACTCTGGGAGCGGGTGCCGCAGGCCGGCGGCGACCCGCGTTTCGCGGCCGTCCTGCGGATCGACCCGCTGCTGCGCAAATGGCCGGAGGCGTGCGACAGGCTGCGGTCCTGGGGCTACGACGCGCGGCCGGATTTCTCGGGCAAGACGGCCGACGAGGCGAAGCGCTTCCTCGCCTACTGGCTCGACAAGATGAAGGCGGTCTACGTGGCCATGAGCCTGCCGCCGGAGTTCCGCTATCCCGATCCGAACAACCCGGCCGGCGACCGGTTCATCCGCGAGATCCTCATGCCGGTGCTGGCCGAGCGCGGGCGCCCCTGGGCCATGATGATCGGCGCGCGACTGCGGGTGAACCCCGGCCTCCGGGACGGCGGCGACAGCGTCGGAGCCGCCGATGTCATGTCGGTCGTGAATCTGTGCCGGGACTTTCCGCAGAACAAATTCATGGTCAGCATCCTCGCCCGCGAGAACCAGCACGAGCTGGCCGCCTCGGCCCGGAAGTTCGGCAACCTGCTCCCCTTCGGCTGCTGGTGGTTCCTCAACAACCCGTCGCTGGTCGAAGAGATCACCCGGATGCGGCTGGAGCTTCTGGGGACGACGTTCGTCCCGCAGCACTCCGACGCCCGCGTCCTGGATCAACTGATCTACAAGTGGGAGCACAGCCGGCGGACCATCGCCAAGGTGCTGGTGGACAAGTACGTGGACCTGGAGCGGTCGGGGTTTACGGTCACGGCCAAGCACATCCGGGCCGATGTCGCCCTGCTGCTGCGCGACAACTACCGCGAGTTCATCGCGCGCCAGGACGCCCCGGCCGGCCGCCCTCTCCGCCTCCGGCCCGACACGTTTTGACTTGACAGTGCTTTCCGGGCTGCGTCATGCTCCGCTCGCGTTCCGGGAAGTGCCCGGGCGCCAGGGCAATGACACGGGTATGCGTTCCGATCATGGGACGTGCCTACCGATATCCTCACACACACCCAACCGATTCGGCGCGAGGAGGCGGCCATGCGGAGGATGATGATCAAGACGTTGTGCATCACCGTGGGATTGCTCGTCGCCCTGACGCTGCAGGCGGGGGCCGCCCAATCCCAGAAGACGACCCTCGTCGTCGCCCTCAACCAAGACCCGGACATCCTCGACCCCAGCCTGTCCCGGACCTACGTGGGGCGTATCATCTACGAGCACATGTGCGAGAAGCTCTATGAGATCGATGAGCACTTGCGGATCTATCCTCAGCTCGCGGCCGAGCTGCCGACCTTCTCCGACGGCGGCAAGACTGTGACCATCAAGCTGCGCCGGGGGGTGACCTTCAACGACGGCACCCCGATGCACGCCGAGGCGGTCCGGTACTCCCTCGACCGCCATCTCAACATGAAGGGCTCCAGCCGGCGCAGCGAGCTGGAACTGGTCACCGCCGTCGAGGTCGTCGATCCCCTCACGGTGCGCCTCCGCTTGAAGGCGCCATCCTCCCCGCTCGTGGCGACCCTGGCCGATCGTGCGGGCATGCCGGTCTCCCCCACCCAGGCCAATAAGCTCGGGGACAAGTTCGGCACCGCCCCCATCTGCGTGGGCCCCTGGGCATTTGCCGAGCGGGTGCCCCAGGATCGAATCGTCCTGGAGAAGTCCAAGCACTACTTCGACCCGAGCCAAGCCAAGTTCGAGCGGATCCTGTTCCGCATCATCCCCGATGACAACGTCCGGCTCGCCAATCTGCGCTCGGGCGATATCGACATGATGCAGCTGGTGGGGCCCACGGACGCCGCCAGCCTGAAAAAGGAGGGCCGGTTCGAGATGGCCAGAGTCACCGGCCTCCACTATCAGAGCCTCACCATCAACCTCCACAACAAGCACGGGAAGAACACACCGCCGGTGGATCTGGGGACGCCCCTCGCCAACGACCCTCGCGTGCGCGAGGCGCTGGATCTCAGCCTCGATCGCGAGGCGCTGAACCAGGTGGCCTGGGACGGCCAGTACACGCCGGGCTGCACACCGCTGTCGCCCGTGAGCCCGTTCTACGACAAGGGTCGCAGGTGTCCCACCCGCGATATAGCCAAAGCGAAGAAGCTCCTGGCCGACGCCGGGCTGGCGGGGGGCTACAGCTTCGAGCTGACCGTCGTCAACGACCCCCAGCAGCGGCGGGTGGGCGAGGTGATCCAGGGCATGGCCAAGGACGCCGGGTTCAACATCAGCCTCCGGCCCTCGGAGTTCGCCTCGGCTCTCAAGGATGACGACGACGGTAAGCTCCAGGCCTTCCTCGTCGGCTGGAGCGGCCGCCTGGATCCGGACGGCAACATCCACCAGTTCCACACTTGCGGCGGGAGCCTCAACACGACCGGCGCCTGCGACGAGGCCATCGACGCCCTGCTGAACAAGGCGCGGGAGGTGAGCGACTTTGCCCAGCGCACCGCGCTCTACAAGGAGGCGATCGACAAGATGGTCCTGGGCCGCCGGAACCTCATCTACCTTTACCACCAGAACTACATCGTGGCCTACCCGAAAAACCTGAAGAACTACAAGGCGGTGCCGGACGGCCTGATCCGCCTCAAGGGCGCGTCCTGGAACTAGCCCTGCGGAGCGCGACCCCGTGCCGCTCGGGAGCAGCGCGGCACGGGGTCGTCTGATCACTCGTGATCGATTTCCTGGTTCGGCGGGCCGCGATCTCCGTCGTGACCCTCTTCCTGATCACCCTGATCGTCTTCACGGGCGTCCGCATGATTCCCGGCGATCCCGCCCGGGTGATGGCCGGAACGGACGCAGACGAGGCGGGGCTCCAGGAGATCCGCGCGAAGTATGGTCTGAATGACCCCATCCCGGTCCAGTACTTCCGCTGGCTCGGGCTGGCGCTGGGGGGGGATCTGGGCGAGTCGATCCGGACGCGGGAGCCGGTGGTCAAGACGGTGGCGCTGAAGCTGCCGATCACGATCCAGCTCGCCTGCTTTTCGCTGATCATCGCCATTGGGATCGCCATCCCCGCCGGGGTCTTCTCGGCCGTGCGCCGCAACACGGTCTGGGACCTCCTGGCCAACGCGGTCTCGCTGTGCGGGGTCTCGATCCCCAGCTTCTGGCTGGGGATCATGCTGATTCTCTTCCTCTCGGTGCGCCTCCACCTGCTCCCCGCCTCGGGCTTCGTCCCTTTCTTCCAGGACCCGCTGCAAAACCTACTGCGGATGCTCATGCCCGCCTCCGTATTGGGCGCCACCCTGGCGGCCGTCCTGATGCGCCAGACGCGCAACGGCATGATCGAGGTCATGAGCGCGAACTACATCCGGACCGCGTACAGCAAGGGGCTGGCGGAACGGGTGGTCGTGTTCCGCCACGCCATCCGCAACGGCCTCATCCCGGTCGTCACGATCCTGGGGCTCCAGATGGGGGCCCTCATGGGCGGGGCCGTGGTGACCGAGCAGATCTTCGTGGTGCCCGGCTTCGGGCGGCTCATCGTGGAGGCGGTGTTCACCCGGGATTACCCGCTGGTCCAGGGCGTCGTTATGATCACGGCCAGCGCCTACGTCCTGATCAACCTGCTGGTGGACGTCTCCTACTCCCTCTTGAACCCGCGCATCCGCGTCAAGGGGTCGGCCGGTGAGTCCTGACGGCGGGAACGTGCCGACGGCGTCTATGGGAGTGCCCGGCCAGGTGACCGAGCCCTCGCCGCCTACCCGTCGCCGGCGGAGCTGGCGGCGCGCCCTGCGCCGCCCCCCGGCGGTCGTCGGCGCCGCGGTCGTCCTCCTGTTCGTGGTGATGACGGTAAGCGCGCCGTGGATCGCGACCACCGACCCGCTCCGCACCGACTGGAGCCAGGTCCGCAAGCCGCCGACGGGGGCGCACCTCCTCGGGACGGATGACCTGGGGCGGGACGTCTACTCGCGCGTGGTCTGGGGGGCGCGGACCTCGATGCAGGCGGGCGTGTTCTCCATCCTCCTCGCCATCGCCGTCGGCGTCCCCACCGGCCTGGTGGCCGGCTATTATCGCGGCGCCATCGACCAGGTGATCATGCGGCTCACCGACGCCTGGCTGTCCTTCCCCTTCCTCATCCTGGCCATCGGGCTGGTCACCATCCTGGGGCCGTCCCTCACCAACGCCACCGTGGCCATCGGCATGGCCGCCACCCCCACCTACATCCGGCTGACCCGCGGCCTGGTGCTGTCCACCAAGGAGGAGGACTACGTCCAGGGCGCGCGGGCCCTGGGGGGCGGGGATGTGCGGATGATGACCCGGCACATCCTCCCGAACATCTTCAGCGCCCTCCTCGTCCAGGCCACGGTCTCGATCCCGGGCGCGATCATCGCGGAGGCCATCCTCTCGTTCCTCGGGCTGGGCGTGCAGCCACCCACCCCGAGCTGGGGCACGATGCTCAACACCGCTCAGCAGTTCCTCGAGACGGCCCCCTGGATGGCTTGGTGGCCCGGCCTGGCCATCTTCTCTCTCGCCCTCTCCTTCAACCTGGCCGGCGACGGACTGCGCGATTTCCTCGACCCCAAGGACTACTGAGCGGGCTGGCCCGCTCCCACCTGCCGCAGACAGGTTACTCTCGAACCAACGGCCCCATCATACAAGCGAGAACTCGCGCTCGGTCGCGCCGGCGGCCCCCCAGGCCAGTCAATAAGCCCACTTCGTCAACAACGCCGCGAACATCGGCTGCTGCCCTTGTCTGGCAAGACAAGTATAATGGTCGAGATGACACCGCCATTCCCCTCAAATCTCGCGCCCAGCACGGCGCGCCGACAGGCCTTGGCGTTGCTTGTCCTCTTCTACAGCGTCGTCTACGGTAGCACCCTCCTTTTCGGAGGCAGGAATCACGGCGTGGCAACGTTGATTCTCTCCACGCTCGTCCTCGGCACACTCATGCTCCTGGCCACAGCCCTCTTCGCCCGGCGCGACGCGTCGTGGCGCGAGTCGCTCGGGCTGGGGCGCCGGTCGGTCCGTTCGACGGTGGCCTGGAGTCTGCTCGGCTTCGTCGCCACCTACGCCGTGAATGTTGTCCTCAGCAGCGTATATGTTGTCCTGCGCGGAAACCTCGAGGCCCAGGTGGCGGGCAGAGTGAGCTGGCTTGGGAGCCTCGCGCAATTGCCTCTGGCGACGATTCTGCCGCTCACTGCGTTCGTCGCCTGCTGGGAAGAGACGGTCTTCCGCGGCTTCCTTCTCGGCCGTTTGCGGGCCTCCATCCCGGTGCAGGACACCCGCGGAGCGGTCCTGCGCCGCGACGTGCTGGCCATCGTGCTCAGTGCGCTCTTCTTCGGCGCGGGCCACGGCTACCAGGGCCTGCTGGGCCTCATGCAGACGACGGCAGCGGGACTCGCGCTGGGTGTGCTGGCCGTCTGGCGAAAGAGTCTCTGGCCGTGCATCGGCGCCCACCTGGCGATCGATACCTTCGGCCTCCTCGTGCTCAAGGCGCTGAAGCCCTTCCTATAAAATGATTGCAAGGGAGAGCTGTAAAGCGTGATGCGGGCTGTCGTGAGAAGTTGCATTACAGGTCAAATATCTAAAGGACGTTACCTTTCCCCGGCGGGCAGAATCAAGGTGGAAAGGGAGCAGTCAGTCCTCAACGGCGAGGGCCCGTCGGTGGCGGAAGCTGATGGCCGCCGCGGGATTCCGATGGACACGCGAAAAGGCACTTTGGTAACATCGTTAGGGCGGATGCAGAGGAGCGTCTGGCCACGAGAGGAGAATCCGATGCCCCTGCGGGCAGGGCTCCTGGCGTGTTTGCTCGGGCTCAGCGCCTGTGCCGGCTGGGGAATGCGCGAGCCCTTGGGGGTGACCATCGCCGACATCAGGCCCCTCGAAATGAGCCTGCTGGAACAGCGGTACGCAGTCAAGGTCCGGCTCCTGAACCCGAACGACGCCGAGATCGCGTTCGACGGCGTGGCCTTCGACCTCGAGATCAACGGCAAGCGCTTCGCCAAGGGCGTCAGCAGCCGGGGCGGGGTCGTCCCCCGGTTCGGCGAGGCGCTGGTGGACCTGCAAGTGGTGACGGGCCTGCATGACATCCTCAGGCAGATCTCCGAGCTGCAGAAAGACAACCAAACGGGCCGAGACCTCGCAGGCGCCAACCACGTATCACCTCGTCCCGGGAGGAAGATGCCGCCGGAGGCGGCGGATGGCCTCTCCCGGAAAGCATTTGCTCTGGCTGCCAATTCATCCAGGAGGCCTTGTATGTCCCAACTCTTCACCCCCTTCGTCCTGCGCGGCGTCACGCTTCGCAACCGCATTGTCATGTCCCCCATGTGCATGTACTCCGCGGGGGAAGACGGCATCGCGACGGACTTTCACCTGGCCCACCTGGGCGCGCGGGCCGTGGGGGGCGTCGGGCTGGTCATCACCGAAGCCACCGCGGTCGAATCGCGTGCCCGGATCAGCGTGAATGATCTGGGATTGTGGGATGATGCCCAGGTCGAGCCGCTGGCCCGCATCGTGCGCCTGTGCAAGGCGCAGGGCGCCATGATGTGCAGCCAGTTGGCCCACGCCGGGCGCAAGGCCTGGACGCCGACCAAGGGCGCCGGCCCGCTCCCGGCCGTCGCCCCGAGCGCCCTCCCCTTCGACGCCGATTGGACCGCCCCCCGCGAGCTGACCCGCGCCGAGCTGGACGGGGTCGTCGCCGCCTACCGCGCCGCCGCCCAGCGCGCGCTGCGCGCCGGCTTCGATATCGTCGAGGTGCACGCGGCCCACGGCTACTTCCTGCACGCGTTCCTGTCGCCGATCTCCAATCGCCGGAGTGACGAGTACGGCGGTTCGCTGGAAAACCGCGCGCGGATGCTGCTGCGCGTGGTGGAGGCGGTGCGCGCGGTCCTGCCCGAGTCACAACCGCTCCTCGTGCGCCTGTCGTGCACCGATTGGACCGAGGGCGGCCTGACGGTTGGCGATCAGGTCCAGGTGGCCCGCTGGCTCAAGGCGCACGGCGTGGACCTAGTGGACTGCTCCTCGGGGGGCAGCACACCCTCCACGCCGCCGGTCGGGCCCGGTTATCCCGGGTATCAGCTCCCCTTCGCCGAGAAGATCCGGCGAGAGGCGTCCATCGCCACCATGGCGGTGGGACAGATCACGACGCCGGAGATGGCCGAGGAGATCGTGCGGAACGGCCGCGCTGACCTGGTGGCCCTGGGCCGCGAGCTGCTGCGAAATCCCTACTGGCCGCTCCACGCCGCCCGCGCTCTCGGCCACGACCTCGCCTGGCCGAAGCAATACCTCCGGGCCAAGCCGGCGGTTTGAGCCGACAGGATCGCGCGACGCGCAGGAAGGGTCAGCCGGACGGACCCGGCGGGTCGGGTAGTCGGCGAGGGGAGCGGTTTGCTTCAGCGTCGCCAGCGGGGTGGCCTCGCCTCGCCACCCCCTTCAGCGGGCGGGGCGGGAGGTCTTGGTTTCTTTGGGCGGCAGCAGCACCGTGGCCAATGCGCCGACCACCAGGAGGAGCGCCGCGTAATCCTGCCAGGACGGGCTTTCCCCCAGCACCAGCATTCCACTGAACACGCCCACTACCGGGATCATCATGACCGAGAGGCTGGCGACGCCGACGGGGGCCACCAGCGCGATCTTCGTCCAGGCCCAGTAGCAGAAGTTGAATGCCACGAACAGATTGTAGAGCGTTGCGAGCATCGGCAGGAGCGACAGCGCGAATGGATTGAAGGTGCCCGCCTCGTACGTCAGGGCGATCGTCGCAATGGGCGTGACCCCGATCAGCATCTGCCACCCGGTGAAGGACGAGGTGGGCAGGGACACGGGCCAGCGCTTCATCATGACAGTGCCCAGGGCCCAACTCAGCGCCGCGCCGACCATGTAGGCGGCGCCGAGGGGCGAGCGCCCCACGGCCTGGGCCTCCTCCCCGAGCAGGAGCAGCAACCCCGCACACCCGAGCGCAGTGCCGAGCGCCCGGCGCTTCGTGAAGGGCTCTTTGAGCAGCCAGATGGAGAGCATGACGCTCCACGTCGGCATGGTATAACCCAGGATAGCCGCCCGCCCCGATGCCATCAGGCGGATGCCGTAGGTGGCCAGGATATTCCAGCCGGTCATGTTCACCAGCGCGATGGCGGCCATCCGCGGCCACTGGCCCCTGGGAACCCGGACCGGCAGGCCATTCATGCGGGCGATGGTGAGAAGCCCGGCGGCCCCGCAGAGCAGGCACAGGGTGCGAAAGTGCATCGGGGCCATCTCGAAGAGCGCCATCTTCATGACCGGCCAGTTGAAGCCCCAGCCGAGCGTGAGCCCCACGAGCAGCCCCACGAGATGCGGCGGGAATGTGTGTGCCGAGCGGTCGCTGCTCATCGTCTCCGACTCCGCCGCGTGAGGCGGCGCTCTGCGCGTGCCGGTTCCTGGAGGGGTCAGGATGCCGCAGCGGTTGGCGCCATGTCAAGGGGAGACCGGTCCAGGATCGGTCAAGCGGCCGCTGCCATGGGTCGGGGGGAAGCGTTGGGTGGACAGCAGGAAACCGGCTGCGGTACACCGGAGGGAATCAAGCCGGGTCCCCAATTCCGGTAGAATGTCATAAGTGCATGAACATCCCTGGTCCCTTGCAACACCAGGTCTTCGGTGGGCGCGCGCGGGAGATCAGGAGAATAAGAACGCCCTGATCCGCCG
>Ga0315268_10006286_pt1 | contig 12668 bp, 11 predicted proteins | sample C1_top_MG_FD_204535 | JGI IMG/M metagenome (GOLD analysis project Ga0315268, IMG submission 204535) | Sediment microbial communities from Yellowstone Lake, YNP, Wyoming, USA - C1_top | ecosystem: Environmental > Aquatic > Freshwater > Lake > Sediment | place: USA: Wyoming | collected 2017-08-01 | reverse complement strand
TCGTTGGCGCTGGACCGCGCGGCCCGCGCGCGTCACGACGCGGAGCGCCTCAAACGCCAGCGCCGCGGCCGTCCGCACAAGGCCAAGGTCCGCATGCTGCGGGACAAGAAGCATCGCGCCGGGGTGAAAAACACCCGGGGCCGGGTCCGGGGGGATGATTGAGAGCCGAACCGTTCGCGAACGCGAAGTTCATCGTCAGCGAGACCGACCCGGCGCGCCTTCCTCATTACAACTCGGAGATCGCCATCGTGGGCCGCTCCAACGTGGGCAAGAGCACCTTGATCAACGCGCTGTTCCGCAAGGACCTGGCCCGCACGTCCAGCACGCCGGGGCGCACGCGGACGATCAACGTCTTCGCGGCCTCTCCGGTCGCGGCGGTGGTGGACCTGCCCGGCTACGGCTACGCCTCGGGCCCGGCCGCCGAGCGCGCGGGCTGGGGCGCGATGATCGAGGGCTACCTGACCCAGCGGCCCGGCCTGAAGATGGTGTTCGTGCTGATCGACGCGAAGGTCGGACCCACGGAGCTGGACCGGCAGATGGTGGTCTGGCTTCAGTCGGCGCGCCTGCCGTGGCGGGCCGTCGCGACCAAGACCGATCAGGTGAAATCCTCCCAGACCGCGCCCCGCCGCCGCGACGCGGCGCGCGCCCTCGGCCTGCTGGCCGACGAGCTGCGCTGGGTCAGCGCCGACGAGGGCCGCGGCGTGCGCGAACTGCGCGCCGAGGCGGCCGCCCTTCTGGACGGCGCCTGAAATAGCCTTCGTTCGGGCGTTTTTCCCATTGACGGCCCGCCGCCGTTTTGGGACCATTGGACCCAGACGTAAGACGGGACCTTCGGCCCAAACGGGGGAACGATGACTCGACTTCTGACGGCGGCGGCGGTGCTGGCGTTCGCGACGGCGGGGTTCGCCGGCGATTTCGATCTGAACCGTCCCGCCCCGAAGTCCCTGCTCCCGCTCGAGACCTCCGTCGCCGCACCGTCCAACGGCGCGCCGGCCTCCGATCCGGTTTGGGTCTCCTTCGACCGCCGCGACCTGAACCGGGCCCAGGCGGCGCGCTTCCCGCTGTCCTCGCCGATCCTGTCCGACTCGCGCACGTCGGTGTTCAAGGTCGGGGCCGACATGCTTCCCGTCCTCTCCCAGTTCATGCACGACAATTTCAACCGCTGCGGGGGCTTTTTCGCGTCGCGCACGAAGACGGCGGCCCAGGCGACGATGAAGGCTTCCGCCGCGACGGCGGGCGGGCCGTACACGCTCGATCAGCAGGCGGCCGCGACGCCCTTGGTCGCGGCCGTGTCGGAGGGAAACATCCGCGGCACTATCTCTTCCTTGGCCGCCTACAACAACCGCTACTACACGGCCGACTCCGGCGTCCAGTCCGCGCGCTGGATCCAGAGCCGCTGGCAGGAGCTGGCGGCGAAGATTCCGGGCGCGTCGGCCGCGCTGGTGAGCCACGAGGGCTGGTCCCAGCCGTCGGTGGTGCTGACCATCCCCGGCTCCGAGACGCCCGATGAGATCGTGGTCCTGGGCGGCCACCTGGACTCGATCAACGGCTGGGGCGGGGCCTCGGCCCGCGCCCCGGGCGCCGACGACAACGCCTCCGGCATCGCCGTGCTGACGGAGACGATCCGCCTACTGGCCGACGGCGGCTTCCGCCCGAAGCGCACGATCCAGTTCATGGGCTACGCGGCCGAGGAAGTGGGCCTGCGCGGCTCCCAGGACATCGCCGATCAGTACGCGTCCGCCGGCAAGAAGGTCGTCGGCGTGATCCAGTACGACATGTCCAACTTCAAGGGCTCGTCCGAGGAGATCTTCCTGCTCACCGACTATGTGGACGAAGGCCTGAGCGCCTTCGTCGGCCGGCTGATCGACGAGTACGTCCACGTGAAGCGCTCCACCACGGAGTGCGGCTACGCTTGCTCCGATCACGCGTCGTGGAACAAGAACGGCTACCCGGCCGCGATGGCCTTCGAGGCCTCCTTCGACGGCATGAACCACAAGATCCACACCGACCAGGACACCTTGGCCAACTCGGGGGGCAGCGCCGCGCACTCGGTGCCCTTCGCCAAGCTGGCCGTGGCCTTCGCCGTGGAGCTCGCCAAGTCCTCCTCCTCCGGCCCGCGCGCCTCCGGCGCCGCCGCGCCGCGGCGCTAGCCGTCCGGACGCCGCGAGGCGGGAAGTCAGCGCTCGAGCACGCGCTCGTCGCGCGGCGAGGACGCGTCCTCGGGGACCACGGTCAGGCCGATGCGCCCGAGCTCGCGCGCGTCGGAGGTTTCCACGCGCACGCGCCAGCGTCCGGGCTTCCAGCGGCCTTTGACCGTGAAGCCGCGCCAGCCGCCGTCGCGGCCGCCCGCGATGTCCAGCGGGATCGCGCCGGCGTCCTCCCACCCCGCGCCGCCGCGATACAGCCAGCGCACCTGCAGGCGCTCGCGGAAGCGGGTGGGGGAGAACACGCTGACGTAGCAGTAAATCTTATCCCCGGCGCGCGCGAGGAAGGTCTGGTCGCCGCGTTCCCAGAAGCGCCAGCGCGGACGCGTCTCGGTCAGCAGGAAGCGGGCGCCGTCCCGGCGGACGTCGTGATAGACCCCGATCTCCGAGAGGGACAGCGGCACGGGCGGCAGGACCTTCGCGAAATACAGCGCGGCGAAGCCCAGCGCCACGCACGCGTAGGGGATCAGCAGGTGACGGCGCAGGACGCGCGGCGCCTCGCGCAGGCGCGGCGCCAGCCTCCAGGCCAGCGCCGCGACGCACAGCGTGGACGCGGCCAAGGTTCCCAGGAAGGGGAGCGCCCCGATGGAGCCGACGAGCGTCGGCACCAGGTAGGTGAAGTAGGAGATCAGGCACAGGCTGAACAGGGTCATGCGCAGGGTCGTCCCGGAGTTCGCGAAGGGCTTCAGCTCGTTGACCGCCAGCAGGCCGACCAGGATGACGAGGAAAAGCAGGGACGTCCCCAGCGAGGCGCTCTTGAAGTAGAAGAGCGTATAGATGTTGAGCAAGGTGCCCAGCATGAAGTGCGTGGCGGCGGCGTGATAGCGCCAGACCGTCTTGAAGCGCTCCGCCGGGGCGAAGTCTCCGTACTGCTCGCGCAGTTCGTAGCCGGTGAACAGAGCGCAGAGGAACAGGTAGGTCGCCTGATGGAGGATGTTGTGAAGCTTGTCGATGCGGCCGACGGCCAAGGTGTCGAACAGGAAGCCGGCGGCGAAGAAGGCGGCGGTGCAGACCGGCTCGTGGTCGCGGTAGTAGGCTTTCGCGCGCTCGCGCAGGGACGAGGCGTCCATCTACGCCCGGGCGGGTTCCTGCGGGTTGGGCGGGGCCGCCTTCAGCGTCAGCAGGAAGCCGGCCGCGGAAATGACGGCGGCGGTCAGCGCCCAGACCTGCAGCCGGCCGAGGCCGATCAGCCAGCCCGCGGCCAGCGGGGCCGCGATGGACGCCGTGGAGTTCAAGGACTGGGTGAGGCCGAGCACGACCCCCTGCTCGCGGCGGCCGACGCGGCGCGTGACCAGGCTGGTGAGCGCCGGGCGCAGCACGCCGGTGCCGAACGCGATCGCGGTGAAGACGGGAATCAGCAGGCCGATCGGATGATCGAAGGCCAGCGCGGCCAGGCCGACCGCGGCGGACAGGAAGCCGGCGCGCGCCAGCGCGCGCTCGCCGAAGCGCTTGACCAGGCGGCCGAGCAGGCCGCCCTGGATGATCAGGCCGAGCAGGCCCGAGTAGGCGTACAGGTAGCCGACCTCCTTGGGCCCGAAGGCATGGCCGTGGATGAAAAAACGGCGTTCGGCGAACAGCGCGAAGCCGTTGATGAACAGCGAGAACATCAGGCAGAAGCAGAAGAACTGGACCAGCAGCCGGGACAGTTCCGGCCGGCGGAAGTATTCCGCGTACGCGCCCCAGTCGAGCAGCCCCAGGCGCTTGCCGCCGGGGCCCGCCTCTCCGTCGTCGGCGTGCGGGACGACCTGCGGCAGCAGGAAGTAGGTGCACAGGATGCTGGTGAAGGAGAGGGCGGCCGCCGCGTAGGCCGGATAGGCGTAGTCGTACTGCGCGAGGAAGCCCGACAGCGCGGGCCCGATCAGGAAGCCCAGGCCGAAGGCGATGCCGATCACGCCGAAGGACTTCGCCCGGTTCTCCGGCTCGGTGACGTCGGAGATGTACGCCTGCGCGAGCGTCAGGTTGCCGGCGGTGATGCCGTCCAGGAAGCGCGAGAAGAAGATCCACGCGAGCGTGCGCGCCCAGCCCAGGACCAGAAAGCCGGCGAAGGTCCCGACCTGGCTGAGGATGAGGAGGGGCCGGCGGCCGTAGCGGTCCGAGAGCTTGCCCAAAATGGGCCCGGCGATGAGCTGGCACAGCGCGTAGGTGGTGATGAGCAGGCCGACCGTCGCCGGGGACGCGCCGTAATGCTCGGCGTAGAACGGGAGCAGCGGCAGGATGATCGTCATTCCGAGGATGTCCACGGCGACGATCAGGAAGATCGGCAGGAGGACGTGCTTCGGCTTATGATTCGTGGGGGCCATCGCGCAGGCCCATTGTACCAAAGCGCGATCAGAAGTCGGTCAGCCCCTTCGGCGGGAGCGCGACGCGCACCGCGTTGAGCACCGCCGCCAGGTCGATGATCTCCTGCACCACCGCGCCTTCCAGGGGCGGCAGATGGCCGGTCGCCGCCAGGATCATCCCCAGCGCGCTCAAGGCCATGCCGCCGACGGCGCTCTGCAGGGCGATGGTCCGCATGCGCTCGCCGATGTGGAGCAGCTCGTCGATCTTCGCGATGGACGCGGTCATGATCACCGCGCCGGCCGCCTCCGAGGTGATGTCGCTGTTCTGCCCGATCGCGACGCCCACGGTGGCGGCCGCCAAAGCCGGCGCGTCGTTGATGCCGTCGCCGACGAACAAAGTCTGCGCCGCCTTCGTCTCCGCGACGACGATGGCGACCTTCTGCTCGGGGGTCTGGCCGGCGTGGATCTCCCGGATGCCCACCTTCTCGGCGAGATCCCGGACCTCGGCCTCGCGGTCTCCGGAGACCAGCATCACCTTCGTCACGCCGTGGCTGGGCGACAGGTGCGCCAGGAACGGGCGGCTCTCGGGGCGCGCGGCGTCGCGGAAGCGCAAAGTCGCCGCGAGCCTTCCGTCGGCCAGCACCACGCACTCCAGCCCCGGCGCGGCCAGCGGGAGCCCCGCGGCGATCTCCGGCGGAACGTGCTTGCGTCCGGTGATCCTGATGGTGCGCCCGTCCACCGTGCCCGTGAGCCCCGCGCCGGGCTTCTCGCCGACCTCGCCCACGGAGGGGAGGGCCAGCCCGGCTTTTTCCGAGGCTTCGAGCACCGCGTGGGCGAGAGGGTGGCGCGAGTAGCTCTCCAGCCCGGCCGCCAGGCGCAGCGCGGAGTCCGCCGTGAAGCCGGCGGCGGGGAGGATCTCGGCCAGGGACGGGCGCCCGAAGGTCAAAGTGCCGGTCTTGTCCAGGATCACGGTCCGGCAGCGGCCGATCCTTTCCAGCACCAGCGGATTTTTGATGATGATGCCGCGCGCGGCGGCCAAAGAGATCGCCCCGATCACGGCGACCGGGATCGCGATCAGCAGGGGGCACGGCGTCGCCACGACGATCACCGCGAGGAAGCGGTCCGGGTCGCCGCTCATCAGCCACGCGGCCGCGGCGACCGCTAGGGCCAGCGGCCCGTACCAGGCCGCCAGCTGGTCGCCGAGGCGGCGCAGCTCGGGGCGGTTGACCTCGACGTCGCGCATCACGCCCATGATCTTCGCGTAGCGGGAGTCCGCCGCCTTCTTCCCGGCGCGGATGGTCAGCGCGCGCTCGCCGTTGATCGCGCCGGACAGGACGGCCGAGCCAGGGGTCTTTCCGATCTCGTAAGGCTCTCCGGTCAGGTAGGACTCGTCCATGGTCCCGTGGCCGTCGATGACGACGCCGTCCACGGGGCACAGCTCGTGCGGGAGGACGACGAGCTCGTCGCCGATGGCGACGTCGCCGATGCGCGCGTCGACGAGACCGCCCGGGCCCTTGCGGTGGGCGGTTTGCGGCATGCGCCGGGCCAGCGCGTCGAGCACCGAGGAGGCGCGGCGGGACGCGAAGCGCTCCAGCGTCTCGCCGCCCGACAGCATCAAGATCAGGATGGCCGCGACGAGGGGCTCCCGCATCGCGACGGCGGTGACGATCGAGATGCCGGCCAGCAGGTCCGCGCCCAGCTCGCGGCGCAGGAGCTTGCGCAGGATCTGCCAGACGAGCGGGGCGCCGCCGAACAGGAGGACCGCGTCGAGGGGCAGTTCGCTCGGCCGCGCCGGCGCGCCGAACGCGAAGCGCATCGTCAGGTGCGCGGCGATGCCGGCCAGGGAGAGGGCGGCGATGAGCGCCTCGGCTCCGACGCGCGGAGCGGCGGGAGGTGGAACCGGCGCCGCGCCGTCGTGAGTCTCCGTCATGGGCCGACTCTCCGGGCGCCTAGCGCCCGGTCTCCGGCAGGAGGCGGGGGTTCTTCCTCTGGAGCTTGCGCAGGCGCTCGGACACCGAAACGTCGAAGCGGCGCTTCAATTCCTCGGTCAGCGCGTCGAACCGGCGGGCGTCTTCGACCTTGCGCACCCGGGAATCGTATTCGAGGAAGTCGAGGATCGCCTGCGTCTCGTCCGGAGTCAGGGGCCGGCCCTCGCGCCGGCTGCGCATGCGCATGCCCAGCATGTAAAACTCCCACCAGCCGCGTCCGACGAGAGGGGCGTTGATCGAGCGCGCCAGCGTGTGGCAGCGCGAGCAGGCGCGCGCGTAGATCGCGTACTGGTAGCGCTGCTGAGCCGGGTAGGCCGACACGTCCACCGAATCCGGGCCGATGTCGCTGTAGTACAGGGCTTCGCGGACGCGCGCGTCGGGCGCGGCCGGCACGGGCGGAAGGACGGACGCGCGGGCGGGCTCGGTCGAGAGGCGCAGGGGCTGGGCGTCCTCGCGTTTCGTGTCCGCCGGCGGGGCGGGATGGGAGTGCTCTTCGTCGGCGGCGCCGCGCAGGGCCGCGCTCGGGGCGCGGCCGTGGGGGACGCGCGGTCCCCACCCAAAACAAGAGGCGCCGGCCCCCCCCACGAGAACCGGAACAACCCCCGCGCGGCGCGCGACCTTCATGCCTTCGATTCTAGCAACGTTCCAGCCGGAAAAACGCCTTCATCGGGCCGCGGCCTCCGCGCGGGCGCGCAGCGGGGCCAGGACGTCGCGCTCCAAGGCGTCCCGGTAGAACAGGTTGTAGGTGTCGAAGGGGATGAGGCGGCCGTCGGGATGGACGATATGCACGCAGGTTTTCTTGACGGAGCGCACGTCGAAGGATTGCGCGTCGATGAACTGCATGATGGTGACCCGGAACAGATTCCGGTAGCCCAGTCCTTCGGGCACCGCCGCGGCGGGCAGGCAGCAGAGCAGGTCCCGAAGCGACAGCGCCGCCGACTGGGGCGAGTGGTTGGTCGCCAGCAGCTTGAACAGGTGGGCGCGGACGTTCTCGTCCTTTTCGTAGACGATCGTGTTGTGGCCGCCTTCGATGAGTATTTTCGGATCGATGAGGCCGGTCAAGGGCGTGATCTTGCCGCCCAGCTTCAAGGCGTAGGCCATGGCCAGGGCGTCGGGATGGCACGGGACGGGGATGACGTCCTCGGGCTTGAAGACGCCGGTCTGCTCGAGGATGCCGCGCCGTACCTCGGTCAACGTCAGGCGGTCGCGCGCCGGGTCGTAGCCCTCCAGCCGCCCGGCCTCCTGGATGGGCTGGAAGTTCACCCCGCGCACGCAGGGCTGGGTCAGCGCGAAATCGATGATCGGGCCGATCTCGTCGTCGTTGAGGCCTTTCTTGAGCGTGACCACCAAGGTCGTCGAAATATCGTGCTTGTTGAGCCGCTCCAGCGCCTTTTCACGGACCTTGCGCAGGTCGGCGCCGCGCAGCGCCGTCAGGGCCTCGGCGCGGAAGGAGTCGAACTGGAGATAGACCTCGAAGCCGGGCTGATAGTCCGCCAGGCGCTTGACGAAATCCTCGTCCGAGGCCAGGCGCACGCCGTTGGTGTTGAGCATCAGGTGCTTGATGGGCCGCGCCTTGGCCAGGTCCATGATCGCGAAGAAATCGGGGTGGAGCGTGGGCTCGCCGCCCGAGAGCTGGACGATGTCGGGGCGGATTTCGTTTCGCACGACGGCGTCGAGCATGCTCCCGATCTGGGCCAGGGGCCGGAACTCCGGGCGCGCCGGGCCGCTGGCGGCGTAGCAGATCGGACAGCTCAGGTTGCAGTGGTCGGCGACCTCCAGGACGGCGAGGCAGGAGTGCTGTTCGTGGTCGGGGCAGAGCCCGCAGTCGTAGGGACAGCCCCATTTGACGGGCGTGTTGTAGCGCGCGGGCATCTCCGGCGGCTTGATGAAGACCTCGCGGCAGCGCCGGTAGTACTCCACGTCGTCGGCGATCAGGACCTTCTGCGCGCCGTGCTCCGGGCAGCGCTTGGTCAGGAAGACCTTGCCGTCCTGGAAGATGATCTTGCCGTCGACCTTGCGCAGACAGGTCGCGCACAGCGAGATCGCCGCGTCGTAGAAAAGATAGGGGCGGACGCGCTCAGCCATGCTTCCACGAACAGGCGAACGGAGGGGGCGTCGCGCTCATCGCCGGTCAGCTTCGGCTGGTGATTTCGATGAGGTGGAAGCCGAACTGGGTCTTCACCGGGCCGTGGACCTTGCCCAGCTCGCCCTTGAAAACGACCTCGTCGAACTCCCGCACCATTTGGCCGGGGCCGAACTCGCCCAGCGCTCCGCCCTGCCTGCCGGAGGGGCACTTGGAGTGCTTCTTGGCGACCTCGGCGAAATCGGCGCCGCCTTCGATCTGCTTCTTGAGGGTCTCGCATTCCGCTTGGGTCGGAACCAGTATGTGGCGCGCCTTGGCTTTGGCCATGATCATCTCCTAAAACACAAAACCCACCTTTCGGTGGGTGCAGGTCCTGACATTTCTCGTCTCAGGTTCGAAAACGATTGAATCTAATGCATGACGACCTGATCAGTATAGACATAAAGGAAGCGGAAAGCAAGCGTCTTGTCGTCAAAGTGGTAGAATGCTTTTCGCGAGCGCGCATGCCGCAGGAGCCGAATTGAATTCATTCAATGAGTTGAAGCTGAGCGCCCCCTTGGTGCGCGCGATCGACGAGCTGGGCTACTCCGCGCCGACGCCCATCCAGGCGCTGTCGCTGCCCATCCTGCTGGGGCCGGCCGTCGATTTCATCGGCCAGGCCGGCACCGGGACGGGCAAGACCGCCGCGTTCGGCATTCCGCTCCTCCAGCAGATCGATCCCGCCGACAAGCGCGTCCAGGGCCTGGTGCTCTGCCCGACGCGCGAGCTGGCGCTCCAGGTCGCCGGGCAGATCAACCTGCTCGGCAAGCACATGGGCGTGCGCGCGCTTCCCGTCTACGGCGGCGCGGGCTACGGCGAACAGCTCGAGGGCCTCAAGGCCGGGGCCGCGATCGTGGTGGGGACTCCGGGCCGCGTGATCGATCACATCGACCGGAGATCCTTGGTCCTCCAGGGCGTGAAGACGGTGGTCCTGGACGAGGCCGACGAGATGATCTCGATGGGCTTCAAGGAAGACTTGGAGAAAATTCTGCGCGCGACGCCGCGCGAGCGCAGCCGCATCTGGCTGTTTTCGGCGACGATGAGCAAGGAGGTCCGGCGCGTGGCCGACACCTACCTGCGCAAGCCGCGGCAGGCGGTCGCCAATCCCGCCGAGATGCTGTCGACGACCGTCGAGCAGGTCTATTACACGGTCCGAGAGTCGGACAAGCCCGAGATCCTGGGCAAGATCATCGAGGCGTCCGACGACTTCTACGGGCTGGTGTTCTGCCAGACCAAGGCGCTGACCACGGACCTGACGGAATACCTGACCGGCCGCGGCTTCAAGGTGGACTGCCTGCACGGCGACAAGACGCAGAGCGACCGCGAGCGCACGATGCGCGCCTTCCGCGAGAAGAAAGTGCGCCTGCTGATCTGCACGGACGTGGCCTCCCGCGGCCTGGACGTGAAGGACCTGACGCACGTGATCAACTACTCGATCCCGCGCGAGCTGGACGTGTACGTGCACCGCATCGGCCGGACGGCGCGCAGCGGCAAGGCCGGGATCGCCGTCAGCCTGATGATCCCCACGCACCGCCACCTGATCAGCCGCCTGGAGCATTGGACGAAGAGCCGCATGAAGGAGGGGAAGGTCCCTTCCCGCAAGGAGGTGGGCGCCAAGAAAGTCTCCAAGATTCTGACGCGCTTCCAGGAGCAGAAGCACTACGCGCGCGCGATGGAACTGCTCGGCCCCGATTGGCGGGCCGCCACGGCCGGGATGAGCCCCGAGGAGATCGTCGGCCGCTTCGTCGCCCTGACCGCGCCCGAGATCTTCGAGGAGCGCGAGAAGGAGAAGCCGCTGCTGCAGGCGCAGGCCCCGCGGCCCGCCCACTCCCACGGCGCGCCGTATCCTCAGCGCAACAAGGGCCCGTGGACGAAAACCCACGGGAAGGTCAACCCCGCGCCGCACAAGGCGCACTCCTAAGGGACTAGGCGGCGGCCGGCCGCGCGGCTTTGGGGGCCGACAGCCCGGGCGCGGGCCGGTAGGCCGGATGACGGGCGAAGAAATCGCTCAGGCAGCCGGTCAGGACCTCGTCCGTGGCCTTCAGGTCGGCCGCCTCCGCGGGGTGGCGCGCGGCGCACGCGGAGCAGACCCAAGCCTCCGTCCGGCCCGACCGGAGCCTCAGCGGGCGAACGCAGCGGAGGCAATGGGGCAGGCCCGACGAAACGCCGACGATCAGCTTCTCCTCGTCCTTGGCCGTCAGGATCGGGAACCAGAGCAGGCCGGAATGCTCGCGCCGGCATTCGAACGCGCGCACCGGCGTGGGCGGCGGGGGAGTCGGCGCCGGCGCCAGCCGGCGCTCCGATTCGGCCAGGGCCAGGCGCGCGAGTCTCAGTTCGTCGGTCAGCCGCGCGGCCTCGGCCGCGAAGGCGGCGGAGAGCACGGCGAACAGGATCAAGAAGAGAACCATGCTGTCAGGTTAGCCCCGGCCGGCGTTCGGCGCAAGGAAACAATAATCGAAAAATCCCCGCGTCGGGAGGTACAATAGCCGGAGACGAGGCGTTTCTTCGGAGGAATCATGGCCCAAGAACTTCGGCATTTCATCGGCGGCAAGAAAGTCCCCGGCACGAGCGGGCGCTTCGGCGACGTGTACGATCCGTCGACCGGCTTGGTCGCTTCCCGCGCGCCCTACGCGTCCAAGAGCGAGGTCGAAGCCGCCATCGCCGACGCCGCCGCGGCCTTCCCGGCCTGGGCCGCCGCCTCGCCGATCGCGCGCGCGCGCGTCCTCTTCAAGTTCAAGGCCTTGCTCGAGAAGCACGCCGACGAGATCGCGGGGCTCATCTCCGCGGAGCACGGCAAGGTCCACGCCGACGCCAAGGGCTCGCTGATCCGGGGCGCCGAGGTGGTCGAGTTCGCCTGCGGCATCCCGCATCTCCTGAAAGGCGAGTTCTCCTCCGGCGTCTCCACCGGCGTCGACATGTACTCCCTGCGCCAGCCGCTGGGCGTCGTGGCGGGGATCACCCCGTTCAACTTCCCGGCGATGGTTCCGCTGTGGATGTCGGCGGTGGCCGTCGCCTGCGGCAACACCTTCATTCTGAAGCCGTCCGAGAAGGACCCGTCCTGCCCGCTGCGCTTGGCGGAACTGCTCCTAGAAGCCGGCGCCCCGGCCGGCGTCCTCAACGTGGTCCTCGGCGACAAGGAGGCGGTGGACACCTTGCTCACCGACCCCCGGATTCAGGCCGTGAGCTTCGTGGGCTCGACGCCGATCGCCCGGCACGTCTACTCCACGGCCTCCGCCCACGGCAAGCGCGTCCAGTCCATGGGCGGCGCCAAGAACCACATGATCGTCATGCCCGACGCGGACCTGGACCAGGCCGCGGACGCCTTGATGGGCGCGGCCTACGGCTCCGCGGGCGAGCGCTGCATGGCCGTGGCCGTGGCCGTGCCGGTCGGCGCGGCGACGGCCGACGCGCTGATCGAGCGGCTGAAGGAGCGTCTCAAGACGCTCAGGGTCGGCCTGCCCACGGACAAGGACTCGGACATGGGGCCGCTCGTCACCGCGGCGCACCGCGCCAAGGTGCTGGAGTACATCGACTCGGGCGTGAAGGAAGGCGCCAAGCTGGTCGTCGACGGGCGCGGCGTCACGGTGCCGGGGCACGAGAAGGGCTTCTTCCTCGGCGGCTGCCTGTTCGACAATGTCACGGCAGCGATGCGCATCTACAAGGAAGAGATATTCGGACCGGTGCTCTCCGTCGTCCGCGCCGCTAATTTCGAGGAGGCCCTGCGGCTTCCCAACGAGCACGAATTCGGAAACGGAGTCTCGATCTTCACGCGCGACGGCGACGCCGCCCGCGAGTTCGCCTCCCGCGTCCAGGCCGGTATGGTCGGCGTCAACGTCCCCATCCCGGTGCCGCTGGCCTTCTATTCCTTCGGCGGGTGGAAGAACTCGGCCTTCGGCGACGCCAACCAGCACGGCGCCGACGGCGTGCGCTTCTACACGCGCGTGAAAACCGTGACCTCGCGCTGGCCGGCCGGCATCCGCAAGGGCGCGCAGTTCACGATGCCCACGCACGGCTGAGGCTTAGTATTTCCGGGGGAGCAGGGCTTCTTGCGCGCGGTGCTCCGCGAACAGCTTGT
>Ga0315268_10006285_pt1 | contig 12668 bp, 11 predicted proteins | sample C1_top_MG_FD_204535 | JGI IMG/M metagenome (GOLD analysis project Ga0315268, IMG submission 204535) | Sediment microbial communities from Yellowstone Lake, YNP, Wyoming, USA - C1_top | ecosystem: Environmental > Aquatic > Freshwater > Lake > Sediment | place: USA: Wyoming | collected 2017-08-01 | reverse complement strand
GGTTCTGAGTCTGTACGGCAATGCTGCCGCGCGGCGCAAAATGGGGATCAATGGCCGGCGCTTTGCGGAGGAGCATCTGTCGCTGCAAAAGTGCGCCGGGGAGGTGGAGACGCTCCTACAGGAGACTGCTTTGGCACAGGCTGCCATAAGGGTTTCTTCTGATAATCGCCAGACTTGCGGCAGGAAGCAGGGAAGCCGGTGAATAAAGGCCAATTCCAAGAAGTTTTTGGGCCTGCCCGTAAGGATGAGCCCATTAGGGAGGGGCAACCGCAGGCGGCTGGGGCCGCAGATCTGGGCCGGCGCGCCCTGGGAGGGGCATTTTGGTTGGCGGGAGAGCGAGGCTACCGGCAGGTCCTGTACCTTGTGCGGGCCATAGTCCTGGCCCGGTTACTCACTCCCCTTGACTTCGGTCTGGTGGCGATTGGGGATCTGTCCATCCACTTCCTGGGGATTTTCAGCAACTTCGGTTTTGAGTCGGCCCTGATGCAGCGCCCAAACCCCACCCCCGAGGCCCTGCACACGACTTATTGGGCCAAGGTGGGCCGCACGGGACTTACTGCAGGCGTCCTTTGGTGGGGGGCGCCGGTTGTCGCCGCCTGGTTTCATGCGCCCCAGGCCGTTTGGGTGCTGCGGGCCATGGCGTTCATCGCCCTCCTTCAAGGACTGGACAGCCTCAGCTTCATTCTTTGGCGGAAGGATCTTCAGTTCCGGCAGTTTTTCCGGTATGAAGCCCTGGGTTTGACCCTGGATCTTTTGGTGACCGTCACGGCGGCGGCGATCTGGCATAATGTTTGGGCCCTGGTCCTGGGAAGTCTGGCGGGGACGCTGTTCCGATTCGCCTATTCCTTTTTCCGGCACCCCTACCGGCCGAAACTGGTTTTTGCCATGGGGGAGGCAAGGGAGCTTTTCAGTTTTGGCAAGTGGTTGCTGCTCTCCTCCATCATGCTTTTCCTGATCACCAAGGGGACGGATACCCTGAGCGGTTTCTTTTTCGGGGCCGCAGCCCTGGGTTTATACCAGATGGCTTCCCGCTTCGCCCTGATCCCGGCCAACCACCTGGCAGACACCCTGTTTGGCGTGATGTTCCCGGCTTACAGCCTGATACAGGAGGATCGCCTCCGGTTGGCTGCGGTCTTCTTAAAAGTGCTCCAGGTTACCGCGTTTGTGATTTTCCCGATGGCCGCGTTGCTGGCGGTGACAGTGGGCCCGGCCCTGCCCCTGTTTCTGGGGAGCCAATGGCAGGGGCTGGTGACCCTGGTCCCCTGGCTGGCCCTGGGAGGAGGAGTCCAGGCCTTGTTGCGCACCGGCAGCCCGGTTTTTTTGGCCAGCGGCAGACCCAACTACCAATTTGCCATAGATTTGGTGGCCGCCCTGGGGATCTTACTGGCAGTCTGGCCCCTTTCCCAACATTTCGGCCTGGCCGGGTTGGCCCTGGCTTATGGCGCGGGGATTTCCCTCGGGTTGCCCCTGTGGGCCCTTTTTATCTGCCGGCAACTGCACGTAAAAGGAAGGGAACTGGCGATCTCGCTGGTTCCCGCTTTGCTAGGAAGCCTGCTGCTCAGCGCCGTGGTGTTGGTCCCCGGATGGATTTGGCACTTACGGTTAACCGGATTTCACAACCTGGGGTTGCTGGTGATCCTGAGCATCCTGGGCGCAGCCAGCTATGTAATTTTTATATCGCTGGCGGAGTGTTATTTCCCATCGGGTTACCAGCCCATCAAGTCGACCTGGAATCTGGTGCAGGCGGTCCGGCAAAGAAGCCGGGAGCACGGCTTGCCGGAGCCCGAGTGGGGCTGATTCATTGTCAGAGATGGCGCTGCAATGATCAGGGTATCCAGGAAAAGGACGGTTCGCTTGCAAAACCGGCGACTTTCGAGGTAAACCCATGGCGGCAATCAGGCCCTTGCCGCAGGTGGCCGTGGCCCAGTTGGGGGCCCGGATGCATTATGCCGTACCGGTGCTGCTGCACCGGGCCGGGATGCTGGCGCATTTTTATACCGATGCTTACGTCGGGCCGGGAAGTTGGCTCCATTGGGGGGCCAAGCTGGTAAGGAACCTGGTGCCGCCTGCCAGGCAGCCCCAGGCCCTGGCCCGGGCCCTGGGCCGAGCCGCGGACCTGCCGGCGGAGAAGATTACCGCCTTTAACCGGTTGGGCTGGAGCTATGCCCGGAAATTGCGGCAGGCGCCTAATGACGCGAGCCTGCGGGAGGTTCAACTGTGGGGCGCCAAGCGGTTCGCCGGGGCCATTCTGCAAGACCAGGCGCGCCTTTCCAGGGGGCAAGCCATCTATGCTTATAACGGTGCGGGCCTGGAGTTGTTTTCCTTTGGGGCTGAGCGGGGGCTGAAGCTGATTCTGGATCAGATCAATCCTTCTCTTTACGAGGCGCAACTGGTCGCGGCGGAATCGTCCCTTTGGCCCGGCTGGGAAAAAGAGCCGGCCAAAATCCATATAGACGAAATGATGGACCGGGAGAAAGCGGAGTGGTCCAAGGCAGACCTTATCCTGGTAAATTCGGAATTCTCCCGAACCGGCCTGGTCCGGAGTGGGGCGGCGCCTGGGAAGATCAGGGTTGTGCCTCTGGCGGTGGATACCAGGCGGTTTTATCCTCCTCCCACCCCGCGCCGCCCTGACCGGATCAAATTCCTGTTCCTGGGCACAGTGGGTTTACGGAAGGGCATTCAATATTGCCTGGAAGCCTTTCGCCTGCTCAAGGATTCCCACCTGACCCTGACCGTGGCCGGCGGGCTGGACGGCAATTTTCTCGCAGAAAAATTGCGGGAATATTCCCAGGTCTGCGATTATCTCGGCAGTATCCCGCGTCCGAAGATCCTGGACGCTTATCACGGCGCGGATGTCCTGGTGTTCCCGACGATTTCCGATGGATTCGGCCTGGTGCAACTGGAAGCCCTGGCTTGCGGCCTGCCGGTCATCACTACCCCCAATTGCGGGTCCCTGGTCCGGGACGGCATCGATGGCTTTGTCATCCCCATCCGGGATGTCCCGGCGTTGGCTGAGAAAATTGCCTTACTGGCGCAAGATTCTGAGCTGAGAACCTGGATGTCGCACAATGCGCGCCAACGGGCCCTGGCCTTCGATTGGCAGACCTATGGCGCCCGGCTCGGTGCCAACATTTTGAGCTTGTGGGAATCTCCGGAACATCTTGAGGGGAATTAAATGAGCAAGACCTTATCAGAACCTTTTCTGCCCCCCTTGAGTTGCCGGTGGGACGGGGAACCGGATAAATAATGGCTTACTACCTGCTAATGTGCCTGATCGGGATGGTGTCGTTCGGCGCTATCATTGGCTGGAAACGGGTGGCCCGCTGGGACAGTATCGCCGGATTCTACCTGCTCTGTTTCTTTCTGACTTTCTTTCTGCGACCCTGGTACATCTTTCAGAGCAATTATTTAGTCCTTTTCCAGATGCTGGGAATTCGACCTTTCCACAGTTGGTGGTCCCAGGATGAGTTAGCCCTGCAAATGGGCCTGGCGGTGATTCTGGGACTGGTGTGTTTCGCCCTGGGCTACCGGAAATTCGCCCCCCTGGAATTCCGGAGCGATGAGGAGGTGCACCTGCCTGCGGACCTGCAGGGGAAATTGGTCTGGCTGAGTCTGCTCCTGGCCGGACTGGGAATTGCCAGCATTCTTTATTTTGCTCCCTTCCCCGGAATTCGGGATACGCACGTGGCTGAATGGGTTTCCACCCCCCAAGGCGACGGCTCCGGCTTCCTGAACACTACCGGGTATGTGGCCGAGATTTCCTTGTTTATTATTCCGGCGGTGGTGATTTTTTACCTCACCACCCAGAGAATTTTTTCAACTCTGGTTATCAGCGCTCCCTTCATAATATTGAGGCTCTGGTGGGGCTATGGCCGGCAGGGCCTGGTCCACATCGGCCTGAGCCTGCTCCTGGCCGCGGGTCTGGCCTCCGGTGTCAGTCAAAGGAAGAAAGCTCTGGCGATTTTCTGTGCCTTTCTGCTGTTGGCCGGCGCCGCCCTCTCGTTCGGGGTCCTGGGGGAAAACCGCAGCGCCGTGCAAGTATTTGTTTATACCAAAACCGGGCCTATAACTAAATTTTACCAGACCACCGCGGACCATTACCTTTACGACCTGGTGGGTTTCGAAATTTCCCTTCACTGGATGAAATTTACTCCTGCGGTTTTCCCTTACCAGTGGGGGTCGAATTATCTGTACGCACTTTTTATCCTGCCGATTCCACGGCTCTTATGGCCGGGCAAATACAATATCTTCGCCCCGGTCGCTCCTTCCAGTTCCGTGAACGACATGTCCTATCTGCGGGGTTCCGCGGTGGGATGCATCGGGGATGCCTGGATGAATGGTGGATGGCTCGGAGTGATCATTATTTTTGCCCTGACCGGGGCGATCTGCGCTCTGCTGCAAAGGGCCAAGGATTGGCGGTCCTTGCCGATAACCGGCCTGACCCTGTTCATTTGCACCTACCCGATGGTCATCAGCCTGGTCAGGGATGGGTTGTCTTCCCTGGCGCCGCTCCTGTATTTCTTTGGCTTGCCGATAATGCTCACCTTCCTGGTGGAGAGACGTTATGGCCATCCCCGAGAGTGATGCCGCGGCGCAATAAATACACCCTAGCCGGTGCTTGCCATGCCTCAAACCAAGGCCCAACCGCCCCTGATCTCAGTAATTTTGCCGGTTTACAATGGCGCCGGCTATCTGCCGCAAGCCATCCGATCTGTATTGGCGCAGTCTCTGGGTGATTTTGAACTGATCATCATCAACGACGCCAGTACCGATGGCACGGCTGCGGTGATCAAATCCTGCCATGATCCGCGGGTGCGGCTGATTTCCCTGGAGGAAAATAGAGGTGCGGGTTTCTGCCGGGACCTGGCCGTCGAAAATAGCCAGGGACGATGGATTACCTTTATTGATGCGGATGATGCCTGGGATACCAATAGATTAGCCAGGTTGACGGCGGTTGCCGCCGCCCACCCGGGTCATTTTGTGGCCGATGATTTATGGATCTGTTTGTCTAAACCGACCGGGGAAATGATACCCTGGCGAACTTTATTCCGCAAAATCGGTTTGCAGCCGTTATTTAGAGAATCTCCTGTCCTGACCATAGATGCAATGGGTTTTATCCGGTATAGTCTCGGTTCAATCAAACCGATGATACCGGCAGGGATCCTTCAGCGCCAGAAAATTAAGCATACTTATTTAAGGGCAGGTGAGGATCTGATTTTTTATTTACAGTTATTTAAATATGGATTGAAACTCATCGTCCTCAATGAGCCGCTTTACCATTATAGACTGACTCCCAGAATGATTAGCTCCCACTCGGCCAATTATGCCACAATAGCCCAGGCCTATGAGTTTCTGTTAAAAGACGAAGATTATGACCAGGCGGTTCGGGAGGCTTTGCAGAAAAAATATCGGGAAATCGCCAGTTATGGCCGGTTCGCGGGTTCTTTGAGAGACGGCTTCTGGAAGAATGCCGTGCAAATCGGCTTGGCTTCTCCGAAAGTTATTCTGCAATTGCTTGCCAATATTCCCCAGTATTATTCCCGTCGGCGGTTGGCCCGGAAGATTGGGGCAATCTTCAGGTGAATTTTGAAAGTCAGCATTTTCTTCTATAATCTGGACCATTATCACCTGGCCAGATGCGCCGCCTTGAAGGCGCTCCTCCATTCCCGGCGCGGTGAAATCTCTGTGTACGCCTTGCGGGAAAAGGCCCCGGACCGGCCGGTGCCGGGTTGGCATCACGAGCTGGGAGAATGCGGGCGGGTGCTAAATACCAGTGAGGCGGCGATAAATTCCTGGTCCAACGTCAGCAAATTACTGGCGGCCCTGGACCGGGACCGGCCCGACGCGGTGGCCATCCCGGGCTATTCGTCCTGGCCCTGCCTGGCAGCCCTGGCCTGGTGCAAGGTGCGGGGGCGAACCGCGCTGCTCCTGTCGGAAAGCCAGCGCCGAGATTTGCCGCGTTATCCCTGGAAAGAATGGCTCAAGGGGCAGGTGGTCAGGCGATTCGACGCCGCCCTGGTGGGGGGGCGGCCGCATCTGGATTACGTCCGGGAATTGGGTTTGCCGGAGAGGGTGATCTTCACCGGCTATGACGTGGTGGACAACCGATTCTGGGAGACAGAGGCAGACCGGGCGCGGAGACGGCGGAAAAGCCGACGGCGGCAGGCCTGGCCGGAGAGGTATTTTTTGGCCGTGCAGCGTTTCGTTCCCGAAAAAAACCTGGAGGGCTTGCTCCAGGCTTACGGCAGATATCGCTCCCGGGCTCGGGAAGGGGCCTGGCATCTGGTGATCTGCGGCAGCGGGCCATTAGAGGGCCGGATAAAGGGTCTCGTGGGGGAGCTTAATTTGAAGGGGCTGGTGCACTTGCCGGGTTATCAAGGGGCGGAGGCGCTGGCCGCCTGGTACGGCCTGGCCGGGTGCCTGGTCCACGCCAGCTCCCGGGAACCCTGGGGCCTGGTGGTGAATGAGGCCATGGCTGCTGGTCTGCCCGTGCTGGTGAGCCGGAGCTGCGGCTGCGCCCCGGACCTGGTGCAAGAGGGGGTCAACGGCTTTGCCTTCGCCCCGGGAGACCTTGGGGAGTTGGTGGCGCTGATGGAGAGAATATCTTCGGGAGAGGTGGATCTTCAGGCCATGGGCCAGGCTTCCCGAAGGATTATCGCCGGCTGGACCCCAGAGAGCTTTGCCCAAAATCTGGTGCAGGCCCTGGAGGCCGGAAACGTGGGGGGTACCCGCTGAAAACCAATGGTTTCCGGCCAAAACTTGGCGATGCCGGCTCAATTTAAACCGGAAAAATCTAGCCGCAGGCTTCAGCCGGCGCCGGCACAGGCTGGAAGCCTGGGTCACCAAAATACTGCCATGCGAATTCTCGTGGCCTGCCCGGCCTTTCCACCGGCTTACTCTTACGGCGGCACGCCCATGACGGCCTTTGGCCTGGCCAAAGGGTTGCAGGACCTGGGCCAGGAAGTCCTGGTGCTGACCACCGACGCCAACGGCCGGGAAGATCTTCCGGAAACGCCGGGGAGGCTCACGACCTTCTCAGGGGTGCCGGTGATTTATCATCACCGATGGGGTAAGAACCCATATTTCTGGGCCCCGGGGTTAGCCGGGAACTTGAAAAGATTGGCCTCTTGCTTTGATCTGGCCCTGGTGCGGGGGAACTGGAGCTACATCAACCTGGCGGCCTCCCGGACCCTGTCGGGGGCGGTGCCGGTTTTTCTGTACCCCGAGGGGACTTTTGATCCCTGGGCCTTTCGGCACCATCGAGCCAAAAAAGTGCTGTACTGGCACCTGGTGGAGAATCGGAATTACCGCCAGGCCGCGGCCATCATTGCCCTCACCGGGAGTGAGGCGCAGCAGGTAAAGCGGATGGGAATCCCAGGGCCGGTAGAGGTTATTCCCAATGGCGTTTTCTTAAGTGATTTTGCCGAAACCGCCTTCCCCCGAACTTCTACTGATATCTATCAGGGCAAGCGGCGGGGAGATAGAAGGGTGGTTCTATATCTGGGGCGAATCCACCTGAAAAAAGGGATCGACACCCTGGTGGCGGCGCTGAAGATAATTCCCCGAGAGGAAAGGCCGTTGCTGGTCATTGCCGGCCACGGCGACCGGTGGTACGAAAATAAGATCAAAAATCAAGTATTGGACTTGCAACTGACTGAAGACGTGCTATTTACCGGAATGGTCACCGGTGCGGAAAAATTCCGCCTTTTAAAATCCAGCGACCTGTTGATCTTGGCCTCCAGGAGCGAAGGCTTGCCCCATGCGGTGCTGGAGGGCATGGCGGCCAGGAAGCCGGTGATTATCACGCCTGCCTGCAACCTGCCGGAGGTGGAGGAACGGCAGGCCGGCTTCGTAATCCCGGAGGATGCGGCGATGCTGGCCGGGGTGATCCGCAGATTGGCGGCTGATCCCCGGCTCAGGGAGAAAATGGGTGAAAATGGCTATAACCTGGTGCAGGACAGGTTCACCTGGGAGGCGGTGGCCGCCAAGACCCTGGAACTGGCGCACCGGTTGAGGCGGAATTAGGATGATCAGGACCCCCCTAGCCGTTATAGTTTTGACTTTCAACGAAGAGGCGAACCTTCGTTTCTGCCTGGATAGCGTCAAGGACTGGGCTGATCAAATCTTCATCGTGGATTCTTTCAGCACTGACCGGACCTTGGAGATAGCCGGGGAATATACGGATAACATCCATCAAAACCCCTGGCGGGACTGGGCCCATCAGCGCAATTGGGCCCTGGAGCATCTTCCCCTCCAACACGATTGGGTGTTGTTCCTGGACGCCGATGAGCGCCTCACCGAGGGCTTGCGCCGGGAGATGGCCGCGGTGCTGGCGGGCGGCCCATCTCCGGATGGCTTTTATATCCGGCGCCATTTCTTTTTCCTGGGAAAATGGCTCAGGCACGGCGGTTATCAGAAAGATTATGTGCTGCGCCTGGTCAGACGGCAAAAAGCCCGCAGCCTGGGGAGCGGCGCCCGGGAGTACGTCACCGTCCAAGGCGCCCTGGGAAAACTCCAGCACCCCATGGTGCATGAAGATAGAAAAGGCCTGGGCTTTTGGGTTGACAAGCACAACAAACTGGCCTCTCTGGAAGCCTTGGAGTTGCAGGGGTTTGCTGAAAATCACCCCGGATTGCTGGGAACCCTGGAAACGGCGGAGAGTCGCCGCATTGAGCACCGGGCCCGGATCTGGCTGCGGGAACGGGTCTGGGTGAGGCTCCCCGGGTTGATCCGGCCGATATTTTATTTTCTCTATCGCTATGTTTTCCAGCTGGGGTTTCTGGACGGCAAGGAGGGCCTGATTTACTGCTTTTTGCACGGGTTCTGGTACCCGTTTTTAATCGACGCCAAATACCTGGAGCTGAAAAAAGGTGTGCCCCCGCCGGGCCCTTGATGAGGTAGGTCAAACGGGTCAAACTTTAAGGATGCAAACCAGCATGCATGAACCCCGGGGCACCGGCAAGTACCTGGTGGCCGCAGCCTGGGCCCTTTGGCCGATTTTTCTCCTCTGGGTGTCTTATGAAACCAGGTTCTGGATCAACAATGACACCATCGGCTCCCTGGACTGCGCCAGGCAGCTGCGCACCCTGGCGCTGGAGCGGGCCGTCAACCCTTACTGGGGGTTCGGGTTTGCCTTTCTGTTATCCCTCCTGCCCTTGGAGGGAGCCGGTTCCTGGCTCCAGATCCATCTGCTCACCGGGTTGCTGGTCATCGGGGGCCAGGTTTTTCTCTACCTGGCCCTGACGCGCCTCAGGATCAGAAGTTCCCTGGCGGGGGCCCTTAGCCTGGCGTGGGGAGCTTCCAACTATGCCAGCGGCGGGGCGTTGTTTTTAACCAGTGACCCGTTGCTGGGTTTCCTCGGAAGTATCTATTTATTTCTGTTCATCAAATCGGCCCCAGAGATTTTTGCCCCGAAAAAAGCCTGGCCCCTGGGGTTGGTACATGCCCTGGCCGCCTTGACCAAAACCGCAGCCTTTTTCACCTTATTTTTCCTGCCGTTAGTCCTGTCGGTACAGGAACTCCTGAGGGGCGGACCGGGGAGCAGCCTCAAAAACCGGGCAGTTCGACTGGCGACCTTTAATCTCTTTTATTTATTGCCGATCTTCATCATCTTTTCCCTATGGGGAGCGGCCGTAACCGCCAAATACGAAAGATTCGCCCTGTGGGAGGCCGGCATTTACAACTATGCGCGCTATGTGCGCGGTTCTGAGAACCTGGCCCTGGCTGAGGATTTGGCCCGGCACCAGGTACCCCGGGACGGCACCTACTGGTGGTCGGATATTGCCGGTTCCCTCAGCGGTTGGGACCACCGGGCTTATTTTGACCGGCGCGATCAGGTTGCCTGCCTGAAGCGGAATTTAACCTATATTTGGTTCGGGCCCGGTTTAGCCTGCGGCGCCGCGCTCCTGGCGCTCCTGCTGGTCTCCTGGCTAGGGAGTCCCCTTCTGGCCAAGCAGGGAGAAGGCAGCCGGGAAATCGCGTTAATCACTGCCTCGGCAGCCCTGGGGATTTTCCTGACCTATAGCCTGGTGCACCTGCTCCCCAGATTCCTGCCTTTTGCGGCGATCTTTGCCCTGCCCGGTTGCGGGCTGCTGTTGGAACGGGTCTTCCGGGGCAGGCAAAAGTTCGGAAAAATTCTGTCGGTGACCTTCCTCAGTTTGGCGATTCTTCATGGCGTCGGCGCCATGGCCTATGCCTCCTTAATGCTGGCGCCGGGAGGGGAACATTTCGCCCTGGCCAGAGAAATCAGCGCCCGCAAAATCCCGGGGAAAGCCCCTGGCCCTCTGGGGGCCTTCCTGGCCTCCGACGGCTTCATGTATCATCACGCCGTCTTGGCCTATCTGCTGCGGCTGAGAACCGGGGAGATCAGGCCAGCCTCCCCGGACGGCTGCCGGTATACCGCCACTTTCCGCCCCCACCTGGTCCTCCTGGTTTTCCCGGCTGGCGATCCCGCGCCGGTGAAAATTGAGGTGGATGCCCGGACCTTCGAGCGCGTGTCCTCCTGCATCTGGGGGAAGCGGGACCGCCGGACCCTCCTGGCGGTTTATCAAGACAACTAAGCTGACCAATTGAGCCGGTTTAGCAGAAAAGCGGGGCCGCGGCTAGTAGAAGGTATTTTCATGATCTCGTTCCCAAGCTTTGCTTGGGAATGGCCCAAGCTCTGGGTTTTATAGGGCGGCCCGTGGCCGCCATAATAATCGAGCCGCCTTCCCATTGCTCCATGTTGGATGTCAAATTCGATAAAAACCTATGGCTAATAAGGGGTTACCTGGCCGAAGGCAATAGTCGTCTGCCCGGGATGGTGGAAAGGAAAAAGCAGACGGCCAGGAGCAGCACCACGGTGGCCCCCGAAGGCCAGTCCAGCACATAGGAAAGCAGCAGCCCCCCCACGGTGGCGGCCAGGGCCGAGGCCACGGCCACCCCCAGCATGCCCCGGATATGTTGGGTCAGGTTCCGGGCGATGGCGCCGGGGATGACCAGGAGGGCCGAGACCAGGATGATGCCCACCAGGTAGATGGAGACGATGATGACCAGGGCCATGAGGACCAGGAAGAGGCACCGCAGGGTCAGGACCGGCACGCCGCTCACCCAGGCCATCTCTTCGTCGAAGCTCAGGAAGACCAGCTCTTTGAAAAAGGCCGCCACCATGGCCAGGACCCCCGCCGCCACCGCCAAAATTTGCCACACCTGGCGGTCGCCGATGGCCAGGATGTTGCCGAAAAGGAAGCCGAAGACGTCCACGTTGTAAGTCCGGGACAGGGAGAGGAAAACCACCCCCAGGGCCATGGAGGCGGCGAAGAAGATGCCGATGGCCGCGTCCTCCTCCACCCGGCCCCGGTTCCGGGCCCACTCGATGAGCAGGGCCACCAGGGCGGAAAAGCCGATGCCGGTAAACAGGGGGTCGATGCCCAACAGGAAACCCAGGGTGACGCCGCCGAAGGCCGAATGCGAGATGCCCACCCCGATGAAGGCCATGCGGCGCAGGATCACGAAGACCGACAGGACGCCGCAGAGGATGCTCAAGACCACCCCGGCCAGCAGGGCCCGCTGGAAAAACCCGGCCAGAAAGATCTCACTCATCGTGCACCCGGACCACCCGGTGGGGAATCTCCCCGTGAAAGAGATACTCCACGCTGCACCCGAAGGTGTTCTCCAGGCTCAGCCTCCCCAGGGGCGGGGGCTGGTGCACGTGGATGCGGCGGTTGATGCAGATGACGTCGTCCACGTGCCGGGCCACGGCCCCCACGTCGTGGGACACCATCAACACCGTGAGACCGAGCTCGTTTTTGATCCCTTCCACCAGATCATACATATCGTCCACGGCGCAGGCGTCCAGGGAGATGGTGGGTTCGTCCAGCAATAGCAGCCTGGGCTTGACACTCAGGGCCCGGGCGATGAACACCCGCTGCTGCTCGCCGCCCGAAAGCTCGCCGATGGGCCGGTCGGCGAGGCCGGCGATGCCCACCCGACCCAGGTTTTCCAGGGCGATTTGCCGATCCCGGGGGCTGGGTCTTCTGAGCAACCCCACCTGGCCGTAGCGGCCCATGAGGACCACCTCCAGGGCCGAGACCGGAAAGTGGGGATTGGTGAGGGGCTTTTGGGGCAGGTAGCCCACCAGTCCTCCCTGGCGGCGCAGCTTCTGGGGCGGGGCTCCGAAGACCAGGACTTCTCCCCGGCTGGGAAGGATCAGGCCCATGATCACCTTGAGGAGGGTGCTCTTGCCGGCGCCGTTGGGCCCCAGGATGCCCACGAAACGGCCTGCCTGGATCTCCAGGTTGATATCTTCAAGCACCGGTTGGGCGTTGTATGAGAGCCACAGGTCTCTGATGCGAACCGCAAGGTCTTCCGTCATTGCATGGCCTCGGCCATAATCTTGAGATTGTCACGCATCAATGCCAGGTAATCGCCGCCGTAAGGCGGTCTCCCCCCAAGAGGGTCCAGGGTGAGGACTTTAACGCCCGCTTCCTGGGCGATCACCTGGGCGATGCGGGGGCTGAACTGGGGTTCGGCGAACACTACCCGGACCCCATAGCGCCGGATGGCGGCGATCAGGTTCTGAAGGGAGCGGGGCGAAGGCTCCCGGCCCGGGGAGACCTCAATGGAGCCCAACTCTTTGAGGCCGTAACGCCGGGCGAAGTATGAAAAGGACGGATGGAAGGAGACAAACT
>Ga0315268_10006284_pt1 | contig 12668 bp, 9 predicted proteins | sample C1_top_MG_FD_204535 | JGI IMG/M metagenome (GOLD analysis project Ga0315268, IMG submission 204535) | Sediment microbial communities from Yellowstone Lake, YNP, Wyoming, USA - C1_top | ecosystem: Environmental > Aquatic > Freshwater > Lake > Sediment | place: USA: Wyoming | collected 2017-08-01 | reverse complement strand
GGGGGTTCTTTTGCCAAAGTATCCGGTTCGAGGATCAGGATCATCATCCCGTAACCAGCAGCGCGGGTGCCTTCCACATCACGGACGGGATTGTCGCCCACGTAAACGCACTTTGCCGGCTCGACGCCGATCCTGCGGGCGGCTTCCCAGTAGATCTCCGGATTGGGTTTGCGGATCCCCACTTTGGAGGAGAGAACGACTGTCTTGAAGTAACCTGTCAATCCTTCTGTTTCCAAATAATCCGGGATCTCTGTTTCGGTGATGGTGTTGGCGATGATCCCAAGCAGATATCCCCGCCTGCTTAATTCGATTACGGTTTGAGTCACATCCTCGCGCGGGACCCTGCGTCCATCACAATCGCGCCACAAGCGGGTCAGCTTTCCGGAAAGAGGCGCTACCTTTTCAGAAGGAAAATCCGGCAGCATCCATTTTGTCCACATTTCTTTTTCAGAAGCTTCGATAAGCTTATCTTTGGCGCGTTTTCGAAGAACCTGGTAGCGCTCTTCAAGCAAATAAACAAAAGCATCCGGGGTCATTTTTGTGCCGGTTAATTTCACCAATTGCTCGCGTGCCTGGCGCATAAACTCCTGATCTTTTATAACAATCCTCAGGGTATTGCCCACATCCAGGAAGATGGCTTCGATATCGTTTTGCATGAGGTTTCAATCCTTTCAGGTTAAAAAGGCGTGTTTCTTGGGAATTTTGCGGATTTGCAAGTTAATAATTCCTTTCTTTTGCAAATGTTACAACATTTTTATAAATATTGCAAGTATTCTTTCATAATATTGACTTTTCTTTTTTATTGGAGTATATTATTACAATAAGTGCACACGTGTGCAATTATTTCAATTAAGGATAGGCATGCCAGTCACGATCAAGGATGTCGCCCGCCGGGTTAATGTCTCACACTCTACGGTCTCACGAGCATTGCGCGGAAATACATTAATTTCAGAGACAACAACCAGGCGCATCCGCCAGGCTGCATTGGAACTTGGTTATCACCCCAGTGCAGCCGCACGCAGCCTGAAAACAAGACGGTCTCAGGCACTGGGGGTCATTGTCAGCAGTGTGGATGATCCTTTCTTCAGCGAGGTGTTGCAAGGGATAGAAGAAGTCGCCCAGAAATGCGGTTACAGCCTGTTCATGGCAGCTTCCCAGCGTGAACCAGAGCGGGAGAAAGCCATTGTGCAGGTTATGAACGAACACCGGGTGGACGGGGTCATCATCTGTTCTGCATCCTTCAGACCCGAGCAAAACCGTCAATTCATGGAATTTGGGATCCCCATCGTTGTTGTCAACAATCAGGCAGCTGAAGATTATCGCTATTCCATCTTCCACGATGACCTGGATGGCAGCCGGCAGATCACCCGCCACTTGATCAACCTGGGGCACAGGCAGATCGCGTACCTGGGTAACGCTTCATCCGGTCGCACCAACCTGGACCGCATGTCCGGGTTCCAAACGGAAATGGACCTGGCAAACCTGCCTATTCCGGCAGAATTTATACATCATGTTCACGGGGGAAGTGCAGAAGATGGCTATCAAGGATTGGACCATTTTCTCGCGGTAGACCAGATACCCGGCGCGTTGGTCTGCTTCAATGACATGATGGCAATCGGCGTGCTGAAAAGACTGCACGAGGCTGGTATTCAAGTGCCGGACCAAATCTCAGTGACAGGTTTTGATAACATCGTTTTTTCAAATTTCACTTCTCCCCCTCTGACTACTTTTGACCAGCCCAAGAAATTCATCGGGGCAGAAGCGGCCCGCCTGGTGCTGGAATTGCTTGACTCCAGGGATGATCTTACAGGTTCGCCAAGGGTTCTTAAATTACGCGGCAGTCTGCTGGTCCGCTCAACCACCTCCCGACCAGGACAGCGAGGATAATGACTGATCTGAATTCGCTTAACCTTTCCATTCGTCCATCATCTCTAATTAAAAAGGAAGGTGTGGAATTTGGTTTTTTAGATTCTCCCAGCAGGACAGGATTGGTGATCCTGGCACCTGCTGATTGGAAAGGACTGGCGTCTTTTGAAGGGGAGACGGTCGGACAGGGAGATAGGATCTTGATGCTTTGCCCTCTTTCAATCAAGAACGCGATAGCCCTGCGCAAACATCTGCCCTGGCTGCAGCCACGTACTCTGGGATTGCAGACCTCTGCAGGATTGGGTGACAGGCTTGGACTGGCTACTCCCGGGCATGTCCGAGCCATTCGAGCCACCCACGGGAAAATAGCTCCCATTTTTGCCCAGCAATCCATGCGGGAAATGAAACGGACCGGGCGCTCTCCTCAACAGGTGTTGAGTGATGCCACCTGGGGTATCTTCAGCGAAGGCTGGCAGAAAGGGTTCGGAGCGGATGCTGACCATCTCAAGACCACCCAGGATATTGATGATTGCCTGGCTGTGGGCTTTACTTTCTTCACGATAGACCCCGGGGATCACGTAAACAACCGCGCCGAGACCTCAAGTTTGAGCGAACTGCGCGAACTGGCTGGCAAACTACCTGTTGAAATTCGATCAGTGGATTGCGGACTCAAAGAACAGCGTTTACGGATCGAAGGGCTGAAATTTGAATTTGATGAGACAACCCTGTTGAAGTCTGCCGTGAAATATGGAAAGGCGATATCCCATGTGGCTACCATGTACAGGCACCTTGTCTCTATTGCCGGGAACCAGCCATTCGAACTGGAAATCTCCATCGACGAGACGGAACAACCCACCACCCATCACGAACATGTATACATTGTGCATGAATTACAGCATCTGGGAGTGCAGTGGGTCAGCCTGGCACCGCGGTACATCGGAAGATTCGAAAAAGGGGTGGATTACATCGGTGACCCGTTAAAATTTGAGAGGGACCTGGCAGGGCACGCAGCCATAGCCCGTCATTTCGGCTCTTACAAACTCAGCCTGCATTCCGGTTCGGATAAATTCAGCATTTATCCTGCCTTATCACGCCAAACCCAGGGTCTGGTGCACATAAAGACTGCCGGGACGAGTTACCTTGAAGCCCTGCGTACGATCGCGGCATTGGATACAAACTTCATCAAAGAGATCTATACATTTGCGCGTCAACATTATGAGAGTGATAAGAGCAGTTACCATGTAAGTGCAAAATTAAGTCGCGCTCCACTTTCGGAAAGCGTGGCGAATTGGGCTGGTTTGCTGGAACAATTCGATGCCCGCGAGATCCTGCATGTGACCTTTGGTTCGGTCTTGCAGGATAAATCCGGTGAGGGTGACCGGCAATTCCATGAGCGAATTATTGATTTCTTAAAAACCAACGCGGAAGCGTATGCTTCCAACCTGGAAAAACATTTCAACCGTCATTTAACTCCATTTGTTACAGGTTAGGTACGCATGGATAATTCGAATCTTCCCAGGCTGTTCGATCTTTCCGGAAAAGTGGCTGTGGTGACCGGAGGGGCTGGAGTGCTGTGTTCAGCCATTTGCAGAGCCTTGGCTGGCGCGGGTGCGAAAGTGGCTATTTTGGATATTCAAATCGAAGCAGCTCAAATTCTTGCCGCTGAAATCACATCGGGTGGCGCTGTTGCCATCGGAGAAGCATGCAACGTACTGGATCGGGCAGATATTGAAACTGCAGCCAGGCGGGTGATGGCTGAGTTTGGCAGAGTCGATATCCTCGTCAACGGAGCTGGAGGGAACAATTCCCAGGCGACCAGCAGCCCTGAGCTGGCATTTTTTGATATCCCCGCGGAAGCCATGCGTCAGGTCTTGGATTTGAACCTGATGGGCACCATGCTTGCTTCACAAGTGTTTGGCAGGATCATGGCAGCTCAAAAGATTGGTGTTCTACTCAATATATCTTCCATGAACGCGCTTCGTCCGTTAACACGGATTGCAGCCTACTCGGCAGCCAAGGCTGGCATCAGCAATTTTACTCAATGGCTGGCAGTCCATATGGCACAGGAATATTCAGCCGAGATCCGCGTCAATGCCATTGCCCCTGGTTTCTTCCTTACAGAACAAAATCGATTTCTGTTGACAGCGCAGAAGACCGGCAAATTGACCATACGCGGGCAGACCATCATCAACCATACACCAATGAGGCGTTTTGGCGTCCCGGACGACCTGCCGGGCACACTGCTCTGGTTGGTTTCACCTGCCTCTGCTTTCGTGACTGGAATTGTTGTTCCGGTTGACGGAGGTTTTTCCGCCTTTAGCGGAGTTTGATGTTCAGGTTTAGCATGTATGACTTCGGAATGGAATCATGATCCAGGCTCAAACCATTAAACCGCCAGGGCAGTCCCTCTCTGATCCGGAGATCTTCACCACCTTGCAAAAAGGGCTTGCAGGACGGTTTGCGCATCAAAAGGTGCTGGTACTCATCCCTGACCACACCCGCACCCTGCCGTTGCCCCAATTATTCCGCATGCTGGTTGAGATCCTGCCGGATGTAAACCAACTTGATTTTATGGTTGCACTGGGAACGCATCCACCCCTTCCGGAAGAAGCCCTGAACAAACTAGCTGGCATCACAGAAAGTGAACGGACCGGCAAATATAAACGCATCGGTTTATTTAATCATGAGTGGCAGGAACCTGGCTCGCTGGCAAGCATCGGCTTGATGGATTCAGAAGAGATCCATGCCATAGCCGGTAATCGTTGGCACAAATCCCTGCCGGGAAAGATCAAAATCCAGATTAACAAAGCGGCGTTGAATCATGACCAGATCATCATCCTCGGTCCTACTTTTCCGCACGAGGTGGCAGGATTCTCCGGTGGAGCCAAGTATCTGTTTCCCGGTATCTCCGGAGCAGAAATGATCCATGCCACCCACTGGTTGGGTGCGCTGTCCGGTGTGGTCGAAACGATCGGGATAAAGAATACACCTGTGCGCAGCATGATCCACGCCGCGGCTTCAAGACTTGCCACCCCCGTCACCCTGCTGGCATTAACCGTGGAACAAGAACAAATATCTGGGTTATTCATCGGTGATCTGCAGACTACCTGGGATGCATCCGTAGAAGCGTCAACCCTGCGGCATATCTACTGGTGTGATAGACCTTACAAACGGGTTTTATCCTGTGCACCAGCCATGTATGATGAACTCTGGACGGCTGCCAAAGCCATGTATAAGCTGGAACCTGCAATGGAGCCTGGAGGTGAACTGATCATTTATGCTCCCCACCTCGAAGTAGTCAGCCATGTGCATGGAAGATATATTTACGATATTGGTTACCATATCCTGCCATTTTTTCTTGCCAACTGGGAACACTATCGGAAATATCCCCTGGGTGTTCTGGCACACAGCACCCATCTGCGCGGCTCGGGTGTGATGCAGGATGGTTTTGAGTGCCCAAATGTGCGCGTCACCCTGGCAAGCAAGATCCCACCGGAAGATTGCGCACGGCTTAACCTGGGGTACATCGATCCGGTCAAGATCGTTGTTAACGAATGGAAGGATCGGGAGGCGGAGGGCATACTGTACGTCCCCCGGGCAGGGGAGATCCTGTATCGAGTGAAAACTGATCCAAAATTAACTACCAAGGAGTCCTGGAATGGATAAAGCGAACTTTGGATTGATGGGATTGGGTGTCATGGGACATATGCTGGCGCTCAACATGGAACGCAATGGATTCCGGGTGGCAGGCTATGACCTGGACCAGGGCAAGGTGCAGGACTTCGGCAGGAATTACCCGGGCAAGAACCTGGTCGCCTGTGCAACCCTGAGCGATTTCCTGGCAGTACTAGAGCGACCACGCAGGATCATGATGATGGTGCCAGCCGGGAAACCGGTCGATTCTGCCATTGCCAGCCTAGATAAATCGCTTGAACCAGGTGATCTACTGATTGACGGAGGCAACACCTTTTTCCTGGACACCGAACGCCGATCCAAAGAATTGGAAGCCAAGGGGATCATCTATATTGGCACGGGGGTCAGCGGCGGGGAACAAGGCGCTCTGTGGGGACCATCGATCATGCCAGGTGGACAACCCGAAGCATGGGAACTCGTCAAACCCATTTTCGAAGCCATCAGCGCACGGGTTCAGGGAGAACCCTGCGTGGCGTACATGGGACCTCGCGGTGCAGGTCACTTCGTGAAAATGGTCCATAATGGCATCGAATATGGAGACATGCAGCTAATCGCCGAGGCATATGACATCCTGCACCGCGGTCTGGGCTTAGGCAATTCACAACTGCAGGACGTTTTCAGCAATTGGGATCGCGGCGAGCTTGAATCATACCTGATCGAGATCAGCGCTGAAATCTTTGGCAGGTATGATCCGGAGAGTGGAGGCGCCCTGCTGGACATGATACTGGATGAGGCTCAGCAGAAAGGCACCGGCAAATGGACCTCCCAAAACGCGCTTGACCTGGGTGCCCCAACCCCGACCATTAATGCTGCCGTGGAGAGCCGCATCATTTCCTCTTTTAAGGAAGAACGCCTGGTTGCTTCGAAAATATTGACCGGACCTGTACCCAACATCAAGACAAGCCATAAAATCGCAAGCAAGCTGGTGGGGGAAGCACTGTATGCCGCCAAGATCTGCTCCTATGCCCAGGGTTTCGGGATGATGAAACTGGCAGATCGGGAATATGGTTACAACTTCAATTACGGTGAGATCGCCCGCATTTGGCGGGGAGGCTGCATCATCCGTGCCCGATTCTTGAACGACATCCGTCAGGCGTTCGCGGGCGTCCCCAATCTGGCTAATTTGATGATCGATCCGACTTTTGCCCGGGAATTGAACCAGCGCCAGGCTTCCCTGCGCAAGGTTGTTTCCCTGGCAGCGGAAAATGGCATCCCATCGCTGGCTTTCAGTTCCGCACTGGCATATTTCGATGCTTACCGAAGTGAACGTCTGCCTGCCAACCTGACTCAGGCTCAGCGCGATTATTTCGGAGCCCACACCTACCGCCGCATTGATCGGGAAGGCGTTTTCCATACCGATTGGACAGCATAGAATATCCGAAATTCAGGAAGGAGTTACCATGACATACGGACTTAAAATACCTCCCGCTGGCAGCCTGGACTTTCTATCCCTTGGAGCACTGGTACACCGGCTTGACCCGGGCATTGTCCCATTCCGCAAGGCTGTCTCCTGTCAGATCCATGTCAGCGGAGGGGAATTCAATTGTGCCGCCAACCTGGCGGATTGTTTTCACATGAAGACCGGCATCGCCAGCGCCATGGTGGATTACCCCATTGGCGACCTGATTGCCGAACGGGTGCGGGCAATGGGAGTCCAGCCATTTTACAAGCACTTCAAGCACAATGGTGTAAATGGTCCCAACATGGCAACCGTGTACAGCGATCACGGATTCGGTGTACGCCCCCCGGTTGTATTCTACAACCGTTCCAATGAAGCTGCTGCCCAATTGAAACCGGGCGACTTCGATTGGTCTGCCATTTTTGCAGCAGGTGTGCGCTGGTTCCACAGTGGCGGCATCTTCGCTGCGCTTTCGGAAACGACCGGTGAATTGATCCTCGAAGGGATGCGATCCGCAAGGGCTGCCGGGGCAGTGACCTCCTTCGATCTGAATTACCGTGCCAAATTGTGGAATATCTGGGGCGGGCAGGAGAAAGCAGCGTCCACATTAAGCCAAATCGTCTCCAATGTGGATGTGCTTGTTGGAAATGAGGAAGATCTTCAACTTGGGCTGGGGATTTCCGGTCCAAAAGTGGAGTCGAAGACCAGCCTGGATCCGGGCAGGTTTTTCGGGACGATCGACCAGGTTATCGAAAAATATCCTCAGATCAAAGTGGTTGCCACTACTTTGAGGGAAGTGCGCTCGACCAACCAGCATAACTGGGGAGCGGTCGCCTGGATAAACGGGCAGACATACCACTCACCCACCTGTGAATTGAACATCCATGACCGGGTCGGCGGTGGGGACGGGTTCGCCTCCGGTCTCTTTTACGGTTTGCTGAACGGCGAACCGGAACAGGGAGCGGTTGACCTGGGCTGGGCTCATGGCGCTTTGCTGACCACTTTCCCTGGGGACACAACGATGGCAACCGTGGAACAGGTGCGAGCTTTTGCCAGGGGAGGTTCAGCGCGGATACAACGATGACCTGCCAATGTGTATTTCCTTGATCGCTGACAGTAACCAACAATCGATCCCATGCCTGCAAATTTTTTTGGAGATTCATGCACACGTGTGCAATAGATAGAAATCGAACTTTTTTTGAAGGAGTTATTCCATGGAAAAAATGAAGGCTTATGTTTTCAAAGAGGTCGGGAAGCTCATTTACGAAGAGCGACCCATCCCTCACGTTCATGAACCCGACGATGTTCTTCTCAAGGTCAAAGCGGTGGGCATCTGCGGTTCTGACTTGAAGATCATCGAGGGCAAGCACCATTTCAAACCGGACACCGTGCTAGGGCATGAATTCTGCGGGGAAGTGATCGAGGTCGGTTCGCACGTCCACCACGTAAAAATGGGCGACCGGGTGGCTATCGATAACAATATCCGTTGCGGGTTCTGCTCATTTTGCCGCATGGGGCTGAGCAGTCAATGCGTTGAGATCAAGACCAGTGCCCTCGGGGTGATGAGGGATGGAGGATATGCCGAGTACTGCCTGGTGCCTGAGAAGCAATGTTTTCTTTTACCGGATGAGATCGATGACATCCTGGGCACACAGGTCGAGACGCTGGCTACGGTGGTCAATGGCATGAATACCCTGCTGATGCTGCCACACGATTACGTCCTGATCCTCGGGTTTGGACCGATCGGTTACCTATTTGGTCAATTCGCAAAAAACATGGCTGTCAAAGTGGCGGTGACCGAGATCGATCCTTTCCGGATCTCCGTTGCCAGGGATTGCGGTCTGACAGTCTGGGATCCGCATGAAGTGGATATCGTACAGCAGATCACCGATTTCACATACGGTCGCAAGGCAGACATCGTGGTGGAGGCGACCGGGAATGCCATTGAACAGGCACTCAAGTGTGTCACCCCGGGCGGGAAGGTCCTGCCATTTGGGATGGACTCCTCCATCACTGCCACACTGATCCCCAATGAGATCACCCGCTGGGCTACCAAGATCCTGGGTCTGTACCTGGGGCAGAACACCATGGTTCCCTCGATACGTATTTTCCAGGAAAAGCGTCTGAACATGGATTCGTTCTTCACCACGATCATCCCATTTAGCGAAGGTCTGGGAGCTTTCGATCTGCTGGGGCTGGACTTGAAAACCCTCACCCATCACCCAAAGCAAGCTATGAAGATCGTGATGAAGATGTAAGTGAATTATTTTTAAATAGAAACAAGACAAAAAGGGATCCCATGAAAAGAAAAATCAAGATCGCTGTTATTGGCACCGGACGCATGGGAAGCGTCCACACCCGCAACATTGTGCGCCTCATTCCAGAGGCGGACCTGGTCGCGATCTGCGACATCCGCCTGGAAGTGGCTCAGGCAGTGGCGGATGAATTGGATATCCAGTGTGTGGTCAGGGATTATCACAAACTGCTGGCAGATCCGAAGATCGAAGCCATCCTGATCGCGACCAATACCGATACGCATGCTTTCATCATGAAGGATGTGGCTTCAGCAGGCAAACCTATCTTCTGCGAGAAACCCCTGGCGCTTGACCTGCAGGAGATGGATGATGCCCTGGCTGCCGTCGAAAGATCAGGGGTCAAATTGCAGGTCGGATTCAATCGGCGCTTCGATAAAAGCTTTCAAAAGGTTCATGCCCTGGTAGCCTCGGGTGAGATCGGGTATCCCTGCATCCTGCGCATCACCGATCGTGATCCTGCGTTGCCATCCCTGGAATTCCTGCGCAGTTCAGGCGGGATGTTCCTGGATCAGACCATCCACGACTTTGACATGGCACGCTTCCAGGTCGGAGAGATCGAAGAGGTCTTTGCCGCCGGTGGTGTGTTGATCGAACCCAAACTAAAAGAGTTTGGAGACATTGATACGGACGTGGTCACTCTTAGATTCAAGAGTGGCGCTTTCGGTGTGATCGACAACAGCCGGCAGGCTGTGTATGGCTATGACCAGCGCCTGGAAGTATTCTGCTCCAACGGGACAGCCTTTGCCGACAACGAGATTGAGAATACAGCAGTGCTGGGAAAGCCGGATGGCTTCCGCTCTGCCAAACTGCCCCATTTCTTCATGCAGCGCTACGCGCCCTGTTACGTGGACGAAGTGCGGCAATTCGTGGAGAGCGTACGGGACGACACACCCACCCCGACCACCGGCGCGGATGGCCGCGCGGCCGTGGTGCTCGGTTACGCTGCCTGGAAGTCTCTACGTGAGAACCGACCGGTGAAGGTAAGTGAGATCGGATGAATCATCGCCTATTTCTTGCATAAAATAACAGCATTAAGGAGTCAACCATGACGAATGAAAAAACACCCCCCGGATTTTTAGCCACTAACCAGCCCGACCTGTTCTTCGAGGATAACGCTGTCGGGCGGTTGAAGAAGGAGGTCTGGGAAGCCAGTGACCAGCAGATCGATGCCATCCTGGCTGAATACGGCATCCCTTCCCCGGTGGAATGGGCAAAACCCGGCGCATATATTCAAACCACCACCCGCTGGCAGGTGGAGCAGAATCGCAAGAAAAATGACGTGGTCTTCATCCCCGTCGGCTGCACCGAACTGCATGGACGGCATCTGCCCAGCGCGGCAGACACGCTGTATGTCAGCGCCATTTGCGAGGGAGTGCGCCGCTATACCGCCCGACACGGTGCCCCGATCAACCTGGCACTACCTCCTTTAAACTATGGCGGTCACCCCTTCCACCACCTGGGCATGCCCGGCACGGTCATCGTCCGTGAGCACGTGGTGCGGGAGATGATGATCGATGTCATGCTCGGGTTGTGGAACGATGGCTTCCGCAAGCAGCTCATCGTCAATAACCACGGGCAGCTGTGGATGCTTGAATCTGCGGTGCAGGAGTTCATGAAGCGCTACCAGTTACCCGGCATCTTCCGCGTGATCGACTGGCATCGCGGCGTGCGCGAGTTCTTTCGCCCGACCGATCGCGGCGGGCAGATGACCACCAACTTCGTGCATGCGGATGAATCGGAGACCTCCCTCAGCCTGCTGCTGCACCCGGAGATGGTCGACATGGATTATGCGGTCGATACCGAAGGCAAGTCCTACCTGCCGGAAGGGCACTTTGACAAATCCGTCGACCCGTTCGGTCGCCCCAGCCGCTGGTCGGAGGGGGAAGGGCACTTTGCCATCGAGATCTCAGCCACACCGGAAGGCGTGGTCGGCAAAGCCCGGTCCGGCTCGGCACAAAAAGCCAAACGCCCGCTGGCAGCCATTTTGAAATATCTCACCCTGTGGCAGGCGGATGTCCTGGCAGCCTTCCCGGCGGGGACTGTCCCACCGGTGGAGGAAGTGACCCTGCGCACCAGCGCAGAGCTGGAACCCTACCTGCGCGAACCGCTCAGCCCGGGCTGGAAGTCCGTCTATGGGTTGCCCCGCATCGGTCAGGGCACCGAAGTCTGAGTTCACATCCGACAGGCAAATCGAAGGAGATCGACCATGAAAGGAAAAATGCAAGGCGTCACTTTGGTGGCAGACTGGCAGCCCAAACCCGGTTTTAAACTCGGTTCGAAAGATATTGCCAACCGTCAGACATACCTGGGCAGCCAGGTGTGGAGGAATCCCAGGCTGGAAATTCGCGAATATGACATCCCCACCCCGGGTGAAGATGAAGTATTGATGGAGGTCAGAGCCTGCGGCATCTGCGGTTCGGATGTCCACATGGCACAGGCTGACAAGGATGGGTATATCTACTACCCCGGTCTGACCGGTTTCCCTTCCATACTGGGGCATGAATTCTCCGGGGTGGTGGTAGAAGCGGGTAGGAAGGCACGCGATAAACGCACCAACCAGCCTTTCAAAGGCGGTGAGGCGGTTACCAGCGAAGAGATGCTGTGGTGCGGGCAGTGCAAACCCTGCGCGGATGGTCAGCCCAACCATTGTGAACAATTGAATGAAGTGGGTTTTAATGTCAACGGGGCTTATACCAAATACATCGTCCTGCCCTCGCGCACGTTGTGGAGCCTGGAACCGCTGAGGAAGAATTATGGTGAAGAGGAGCTCTTCATCGCAGGCAGCCTGGTCGAGCCAACCTGCGTGGCGTACAACGCGGTTATCGAGCGCGGCGGGGGTATCAAGCCCGGTGACCGGGCAGTGGTGCTGGGTGGCGGTCCGGTCGGGATCGCCGCCTGTGCCATCCTCAAGCGCGCCGGGGCATCCCAGGTGATCATTTCGGAGACGCAGCAGGAACGCGCCGACATGGCACTGAAATTGGGGGCTGACTATCATATCAATCCAACCAAGGAAGATTTCGCGAGCCGTGTATTGGAGATCACCTCCGGCATGGGGGCGGACATGTTCATGGAAGCCACCGGTCTGCCGGCTGTCGTCTATCCCGGTATCGAGCAGGTCATCTGGGAAGGGCGCACCCTGTTGAGCACCGTGGTCGTCACTGCCCGGGCTGAGGCTAAAATGCCGGTCACCGGTGAGGTGCTGCAGGTGCGCAAGGCGCGCATCGTGGGGGCACAGGGACATTCCGGTCACGGCAACTTCCCAAGGGTGATCGAATGCATGGCGACCGGCATGAACCTGACGGGCATGAGCACCAGGAAGGTGAGCCTGGAGGAACTGCCTGAGAACATCCTCAACCTGCAGACAGACCGTTCGCAATGCAAGATCACGTATGTGG
>Ga0315268_10006283_pt1 | contig 12669 bp, 9 predicted proteins | sample C1_top_MG_FD_204535 | JGI IMG/M metagenome (GOLD analysis project Ga0315268, IMG submission 204535) | Sediment microbial communities from Yellowstone Lake, YNP, Wyoming, USA - C1_top | ecosystem: Environmental > Aquatic > Freshwater > Lake > Sediment | place: USA: Wyoming | collected 2017-08-01 | reverse complement strand
TTCCGCCGAGGTGGCGCTGGTCATGGAGCCGCAGGATGCTAAACAAGAGGGGAAAAGCGATACCGGCTCTCATCCTTCCCGGAAGAAAGACTTTTCAACCCAGCTTAGGGAAGGCCTGGGCTTTTCGCTTCCCTAACGTTACGATTGCGTAGGGGCACAGTGCACTGTGCCCAAATCCCCCCTTTTGTAAAGGGGGCAAGGGGGATTAGGTGTCCCAATCAGTGTTTAACTGGAGAATAATGTAAAATGACTTCTTCTCGGTCCAGTGGCATTCTCCTCCACCCCACCTCCCTCCCTGGCCGCTTCGGCATCGGCGACCTGGGCAGCGAGGCCTATCGTTTCGCCGACTTCCTGGTCGAGGCCAAACAGCGTCTCTGGCAGGTGTTGCCACTGGGCCCCATCGGCTACGGCAACTCCCCCTACCAATGCCACTCGGTTTTCGCCGGCAATCCCCTGCTCCTGAGCCTGGAGATACTGGTTGAAGAGGGCCTGCTGGAAGCTGCCGACCTGAAGGATGCGCCGCTTTTCACTAAGCATGCCGTAGATTTCGACGCAGTGCGCGATTTCAAGTGCCCACTGTTACAAAAGTCATTCCGGGCCTTCGAGGAGAAAGCCTCTGCAGGACAGCGAGACGAGTTCGACTCCTTCTGCAAAGACAAAGCCTCGTGGCTCGACGGCTATGCGCTTTACACGGCGTTGAAGGGGGCCCACGGCCTTCAAGCGTGGAATATGTGGGAAGATGACATAAAACTGAGGCGTCCCCCAGCCGTCAGGCGCTGGCGCAAAAAGCTGGCACGCGAAATCAGATATCGTAAATACCAGCAATTTCAGTTTTACAAACAATGGTTAAAGCTCAAGAAGTACTGCAATGACCGCGGCATCAGGCTTTTCGGCGACATGCCCATATACGTCTCGCTCGATAGCGACACCGTTTGGCTGCATCCCGAGCTGTTCTATCTCGACGAAAACGGCGAGCCTACGCTGGTTGCCGGCGTGCCCCCCGACTACTTCAGCGCCACCGGCCAGCTCTGGGGCAACCCCATCTATCGCTGGGATTCAATGGCGCAGGATGGCTATGCCTGGTGGATTGAACGCATTCAGTCTACACTATCCCTGGTGGACATCGTCAGGCTCGACCATTTCCGCGGCTTCGAGAAATACTGGGAGGTCCCCGGCGGCGATACCACCGCCAGAAACGGACGCTGGGTGCCTGGGCCGGGCCCTGCCTTATTCGAAGCCATCAAGAAAGCCCTGGGCAATGTGCCCATCGTTGCAGAAGATTTGGGCTATATCACGCCTGAAGTGGATGCCCTGAGGGAGCGCTGCGGCTTCCCCGGGATGAGAGTGCTCCAGTTCGCCTTCGGCAACGACCCTAAAGCCGACGATTACAGGCCCCACAATTATCCGCGCAACTGCGTGGTCTATACCGGTACCCACGATAACAACACCACCATCGGCTGGTTCAAAGAGGAAGCTGTGGGCGAGACCACCCAGAGCAGAGAAATCAGGGAAGCTGAGAGGCGTCTCGCCTTGAAATACATGGGGAGCGATGGCAGAGAGGTCAACTGGGACTTCATCCGCCTCGCCCTTATGTCAGTTGCTGATACGGCTATTATCCCGCTTCAGGATGTCCTGGGCCTGGACAGCGAAGCCAGGATGAACCGCCCCGCCACCGCCAGCGGCAACTGGACCTGGCGTTTCACCCGCGACATGCTCACCGACGAACTCAAGGCCAGGCTCAGAGACCTGACCCTAATGTATGGCAGAGCGCTTTAGCGTGGCGTAGGGTGGGTGAAATAAAATGTAACCCACCACGCGTTATTGTGTCATTCCTGCGGAACTTGTCCCTGACCTGTTCAGGGAGCAGGAATCTAGGCGCCACGTACCGCAATGATCAACGCTCCAGCGCGTCACTGCTTGAATCTATTAACCAGCATGATTGCCTTGCATTTCAGCATAAACAGCCTATAATTGGAATTGAGATACGAAGAAATGGCGATATTCCCCCAAATAGACGTCACCAAATGCAACGGTTGTGGCTTATGTGTCTGCGTCTGTGAACGCGGTGGTCTCATTTTAGTCGCTGGCCCCGTGGTCGCCGCCGTGGAGACCGCCGACTGCGATTGGTGTGCCTATTGTGAGGCGGTGTGCCCAACCGGCGCCATACGCTGTGCTTACGAGATAGTGTTCGAGGTGCCTTGAGAGTTCCCCATTTTCCCCACTAAAGTACCATTTTCCTACCCGAACTAGCTCTTTTGTACCGTAGATACCCTTAGCAGCATATGTTAGTTTTATAGCGTTAAGCAGAAACGAACTTCAATCAGTTAGCTGTTAAGTTTCTCATTGGTACACATTTACAAGAGAGTGAAGGAGTAATCCAAAATGACCAGGGGAATACCGGTCTCCAACATGGAACACGCGCAAACGGGAGAGCTGAACAAAAGCCCGTTTACGGATAGCTTGCTTGGGGATGGTGAGCTTGCCGCAGCCGTTTTGGACGGGCTGCTCGACGGCATAGTTCTGGTCAGCGTGGACGGTGAAGTGGCCTATGTCAATAAGGCATTCGAAAGGATGCTGGGCTACGAAGCTGATGAACTGGTTGGCAAGTCTGCTTTGGAGTTACCCACATATCGGGGGAAGAAAGAGAACTCGAATAAGGCGGCGGCGATATTGAAGCAGGTGATTGACAGAGGCTTTGCCGATCCCATTGACATGGATGCCCTGACCAAGGACGGGAAGAAGATACCCCTCAGCTTTACAGCTTCGCTGATAAGGGACACCGGGGGCAAGCCTAGAACATTCGTTGCAGTTGTCAGAGACATTACCGAACGCAAGCGGATGGAGAAGGCGCTGCGTCGCAGTGAACAGATGTCGAGAGGGATGTTGGCCACAGCGGGGACAGGGATCTACCTCTTGGAGGAAGGATGCTTCCAGTATGTGAACCGTCTCTTCGAGGAGATTTCAGGCTATTCGAGTGATGAGCTTAAAGACAAATATTCACTTGACTACATTCATCAGGAAGACAGGAAGTTTGTCCACAATAAAGCGGTAGAGATTTTGAAAGGCCAGAGCAGTCTGCCCTACGAGTATAGGTTTATCAGAAAAAATGGCGAGGCTGTGGTGGTGCTGGATAGGCTCATGTCAATCCGGTATGACGGGAAACGCTCCGTATTGGGGTCGCTGATGGACATCTCGGATATCAGGAAGGCCGAGGCACAGATTCGGGAATATGCTGACCAGCTTGAGACGCTCTTCAATATAGGGCTTGCCGCAACTAGGACTCTGGATATCAAGGAGCTGCTGGAGAACGTGCTGGCTAAGGTGCTGGATGTAACAGGGTTCGACGCAGGCGGTATATTCCTGTTTGACCAGCAGACCAAAAAAGTGACTCTCAGGGCTTATCGAGGAGTTTCAAAGGTACTCATCAAAAAGGCAGAACGAATGAAGTTCAACGAAGGCTTTACCGGTCTCGTTGCTCGTTCGGGCAAACCGATTGTTGTGCAGGATGTAGGCCTTGATTCCAGAGTTATGAAAATAGGGATTGGCAGCGAAGACATTCGCTCTTTTGCTGTTGTGCCGATAATGTCCAAAGAACAGGTTCGCGGTGTGATAAGTATCGGCAGCCGCACCACTCAGCGATTCACACAATCAACAACTCGTTTGCTCGATACCATAACCATGCAAATAGGCATGGCAGTCGATAATGCGCAGCTATATGAACGTGCGCTGCACCTTGCCTTCACAGACAACCTCACCGGGCTGTACAATCGTCGCTATCTGTTAGACCAGCTAGACCGGGATTTCGCTCGTGCTAACAGGAATGGGTCTCCCTTATCATTAGTGATGATGGATTTGGATGGCCTGAAGGTAATAAACGACCGATTCGGCCATAACGAAGGCGACGTTGTTCTTAAGAAATTAGGAAGGATTCTGAAGCAGAATACTCGCGCATCGGACATTGCGGCTCGCTGGGGAGGAGATGAGTTTGTGCTGCTTGCGCCGGATACGGACAGCAAGGGTACATACATAATTGGTGAAAGAATCAGGTCTCAATTAGAGCATTGTCGACTGAAGCTGGTCGGAGAAGAGATATCGATCAGCGTAAGCGTCGGCATAGCATCTTATCCGCTTCATTCATCTGGTGTAACCGAGCTTATCAAGAGGGCGGACGAGGCAATGTACAATGCCAAGGGGCTGGGCAAAAATCAGGTTTGCATCTTCTCTAATTCCAACAATCAGACAGAGCATTCCTCTGTGCCAAAGGGGGACAGACGAAATCTCGTTAAAAGCACGGCATGAATTAGTCCCAATCTCACATTACTTCAAACTGTAGGAAACAAGCTCCTGGGTCTCTGTGCTCGCGTAGGTGCCGATGTCTACCGCCTTTACAAAGCTGCCTGTGACATCGGGAGACCACCACTCTGTCTTGGCCAGACTGCCCCCTCTATTAAACTCTACCTTGTAGCAGTTAAAGGTCCCTGCCGGTACTGTGATCTTTTCCTCCCCCACCGCTACAGACACCTCATAGCTCATAGGGATTGAGAGCACTACATTATCATTGGACTGAATCTCATCGAAGGACCAGGTGCTGCCTACAACGAACATGTTAGGGGTGCCATCGTTATAGGTTTCAACATAGTTCATTGTTGTCGCGCTCTGCTCCATAACGGCTTTATATTGGGCCAGGTTCTGCTTACTTCGCCACACGGTAAGGGCAGTAATTGCAAACGCGCTGCCCAACGGGTCAACTCGCTGCAGAGACGGACTAAATGCGGCCCCGAGGATATAACAATCAACACCGGCCACCATCTCATTGCCAGTCACGGTCCACGTCCACTGGGTAATCTCCGTGCCATACGTGTACTTATACACGTACTGGCTGCCAATACCCGGATAACCCATAGTTGGTGTCGGCGTAGGCGTAGGGGTTGGCGTTGGGGTTGGCGTTGGGGACAATACAGGTGTAGCAGGTGTTCCACCCACCGGGGCGCTGGACTCGAATCCCTGGTCTACCGTTACTGTCTCCCCGGAAGCGGTGAATGATACAGAACCTTCCTCTGACTTGATGGTGGTATCGCCGTTCTCATCTACCCCCAAGTCGAAGACAGTGCCTCTCACCACCGCTGCGGCGGCAGGTGTGTCCACTTCATACTTAGAGGAAGAATCTACTAGTTTTGCTACCCGGTTGATGGTGTTGCCCACTAGCTGGTTCAATCCGATTGAAGTTGAGCCGGTGCCTGTGATGCTCATTTCGCTAACCAGTATCTGGGAATTGGCCTTGACCTCCATAGAGCTACCATCGAAGAAAAGGAGCACAGCCGACCCATCGCTCCCTGTCTTGAGACTGTCCCCTATCTCGAGTTTCATGCCTGCGGCAGCATTGGTCCAGGGAGATGTAGAACCTTTCTGTACCTGTACTGTGCCTGCCGGAGATGATATGGTGCAGGAAGGAACAATGCTACTGGGAGTGGTGGTAATCGTAGGTGTGGGCGTAGCAGTGGGTGTAGCAGTGGTCCCTCCTCCTCCGCAACCAACGAGAGGGATGAGCAATGACAAAGCTAACACTAGGGTGATGCATCCAATAATTATTCGGGACTTATGCATTAGCTGCTCTCCTTTCTGCCAGTATGGGACACATGGCATTGATATGCTAATTAGACTTCAAAAAGGGACATACGTCAATCCCGTGCATGAATATAAGTTATCAACTGTCTCAAAAGTGTGGTGCTGTGGGTAGAAATTAGATAACTTCCTGATAGACGGCGAGGATTTGTTTGGCCGCCGTTTCCCAGTTGAATTTCTGCTCCACCCTCTTGCGAGCTGCTTTCGCCATCCTCAGACGCAGCTCCTTGTCCTCCACCAGTTTCTTTATCGCGGCAGCTAATTTCGTTACGTCAGCAGGCGGCACCAGTATCCCCGTCTCGCCGTCGGCCACCAGCTCGGGCAGGGCTCCCGCTGCAAACGCTATCACGGGGACCTCGCAGGCCATGGCTTCCGCAGCGGGGAGGCCGAAGCCTTCGAACATGGAGGGCACAACAGCGATGTCCGCTGCCGCGTACCACTTCACTAGGTCGTCTGCGCTCAACCTGCGGGCGAATGTAACGCGGCCATTGAGATTTATTTGCTGCATCAGGGCAGGTGCGTACTGCGCCTCTGGTGCGCCGCCGTCGATTATGGTCAGCTTCACTTGGCACTCGTTCTCCAGCATTTTCATGGCTTGCAGCAGGTATTTGATGCCCTTTTTCCTGTCCTCGGTGTTCCCCACAAATATCAAGCTGTTGGACTTCTTGGGCATGCCGTCCAGACTTCTGAAGACCTCGGTGTCTACACCGTTATAAACGACTCTGATCCGGCTCGCGGACACACCCATAAGCCGCTCGATTTCTCTGGCTGAGCATTCCGAAACCGTGATTACCCGGTCGGCACGGCGTCCCACGAAAGACTGCATCGGAACATAGATAGAGTAAAACCACCAGCGGCGCAGCTTTTCAATCTGGTTTCTGGCTTGGGCAAAGTCGGAGTCGCGGTCCAGGGCCATGGGGTGATGTATCGTCGCTACTAGAGGCAACTTATGCCTCTTTATCAGGGGCAAGCCGAACCCCAGACCCTGATTATCGTGTACCACATCGAACTTGATCCTGGAGCTTAGCTTCCTTATCGCATCGTAAGCCCTTAGGCTGAAGGTCAGCGGCTCGCTGTACATACCCAGTCGGGTGGCGGCTGCCTCGTATAAATCGAGAGGGTTGCGTATGGGCCCGTGATCGTTGCCCATGTGGTATTTGGTAACGTATGCGCTGTGGCTCTTGACCCTGTACAGCTTCACTCCATCGGGCAGTTCGGGGTAAGGAGGACCCGATATTACGTGGACTTCATGCCCCAGGCGCTGGAACTCCCGGGACAGATGATAGATATATATCCCTTGCCCCCCGCAGTACATGTTACCGCGGTAGGTAAGGAGGCATATTTTCATAAAATGTTCACCGGGTGTTAATTCAGGCTCCCAGCAAGTGGCAGAATAGGAAGTCGGTCGCGCATTTGCTGCGACACCAGCCGCTCTGTGTTACCGACAGAAGCGCGCATCATAAATTTTCAGCTAGGTATACCCAACTCCGAAACAGAGTAGACGATACCACCTTTGGGGTAACCTGTCAAGGGGTGTGCTTCCAAGGGGTAGGTCATTTTGAAACAGTAGAAGTAGAGGAATAAGCTTCAGTGCCTATTTGGTGTTTGGAGCGCCTTTTGATTTCGTGTTATCGGGGTTCTTTTGATTGCCATCCCTGTAAGCTTTTGCAAATGCCGCTATGAAGACTACAGCAGCCCAAATTAATAGAGGTATCAGGTACTGTATCCAGGAAAATGTACCTCTGTTCAAGAGCCAAAGTAAGGAGATTAATGCAACAGCACTAAATGCGCTGTAAAGGGCAATCCATTGCCATTCAGTCTTAATCATTCTATTATTCGAACTGACTTCTTCGACATTTATGATATCACATTAAGTCAATGACGATTTCCCCGGATTTCAAAATGATACACTACCGCTTCCAGGGATATTTACTGACGGGTGTGCTGAGAAGCCGTAGTGGCATTCAGATAGCTAAGTGTGACGATTTGCCTCTACTGGCTGCTGTCCCCCAACACTGATACGGCTAGCACATGTGGCCCAACATGGGTACCAACTACCGGGCTGACCTTTGTTCTGTAAATACGCTCCTTGGGGAATCTGGAGCTAAGGCGCTGAGCCAGTGTGTCCGCTTCATCGGGGGTGGTAGCGTCCTCGATGGCCATCTCCTCGATATTTGAAAAGCTCGCAGCAAACTTATATAAGAATTCGATAGCCCTGGCGCGCGACCTCGGCCTGGCCACAGGCCGGCCTTCTCCTTCTTCCAGAGTCATGATGGGGTTCACCTTTAGCATTGATCCCAGAAAAGCTTGTGCTGCACTGACACGCCCGCTCCTTTTGAGGTATTCCAGGGTGTCGAAGGCGAAATATATCTTCGAGCGATAGATATTACGCTTGGTTATCTTTACCACATCTTCTATTTTGGCTCCGGCATTTGCTGCTTTGGCGGCAGCAATGGCGATTAACCCCAGTGCCATGCAACCTGCCTTAGAATCTATTATCTCTATGCGGCATTTTCTCTTTGTCATCCCAGTTGCTTGCGATTCCATTTCGTAGATAGAAGATAAGCCGCTGGCCAAAGAGATGACTACGATTTCGTCCGTCTCTTGGGCTAACTCGTCGTAAACTTGAGCTAATGCAGCCGGACCAGGCACTGCGGTGGTAGGTAAGGTTTTGCTGGAGGCAAGCTTCTGGTAGAATTCCTCGGTCGTTAAGTCAACACGGTCTCGGTATGATTTCGTGCCGAAGTTAATATACAATGGCACTACCGTTATCCCCAGAGGGCTGGCGATATGAGTTGTCAGATCGGAAGTGCTGTCGGTAACAATCTTTACAGGCATGATTCTTAGATATGGTCTTGTCGTCCTAATCCCTTATAATATTCTATCTTGCTCCTTCCAGACAAGCAATAGGAGCGGCTGGGCATTTCCTTTCTATTGCAATTTAGCCATCGATGTTAATTCGGAAGAACTTAGGCAAACATGTAATTGACATATGCAATATTCAGTGGTATATGTACATTCAGCACGAACATCCAACGACACATCTCGTCAGATCCGCGTACATAGTTCCATATAATGCCTGAAGAGCAAGACTAGGAGTGAAACAATGGCTATATACCCATCAAAACAATGGATAATAGAGGTGTTGAAGGCCGCTGAGAGAAGCGAGGCATACAAGGAAGCAGCAAAGGATTGGGAAGGAGATTTTCTGTGCAGAATCGAGGCTGACGAAGAATTCCTCAGAGATATGAGCCGAAAGGAAGCTGTGGCAGGTTATCTGAGCTTCTTGGACATGATGCCGCCTGAACAGCGCAAAAAATATAGAGGTACTCCTATGGGCGACGTTCTTGAGAAGAAATTGGGCATACCGTTAGATGCTTCCCTGAATGATGTCGATGCCAACGAAATATCGAGCAAAATGTCGAAGCTCTCTGCGGAGGATATTAAAGGTTCCGCCGTGTATTTCTGGATAGATTTCTGGCATGGGAGCATCAGAAACATGATACCTGTGGCTCCGGGTGAACATGGAGATGCGGCTTTCAAACTATCTGGGAGATACGGCAGTTGGAAGTTGTTGGTCTCAGGACAACAGGATGCAGTTAAATTGACCATGACTAGGAAACTGAAGCTTGAAGGCAATATGGCATATTTGATGAGACGGGTGAGAGCTGCGGCAGCCTTAGGCAAAGATGTGTTCGCTGCAGTTCCCATCGACTGATTTTATAGACCGATACAGAATCGAGTTAGCTTGCCCTCCGGATACCCCCGTTTTCGAGCGCCCTTTTCCCAGAGCCTTGAATAGGTCGGAGAGATAGTCTCCCCGCGACATTTTCCCCTTGACATTACAAGAACTAATGTTCTATTATATCCCCAACATAATATAGCTGTGCAGGGATGTGCAGCCGTCCGCCTATGGCGGACAGGGGTCTTGGGGTGTCCCCGTCTCCCACACTTTCCCCTCAAAAAAGGTGTGGATGCGAACCTGGCTTGGAGAGGCTTCTTTACCTGGTGGTCGGGGACACGTTCGGCTGAAGCTGGCCCGAGCCCCTCTAAGTTTGCGGGATTTAGCGCTGAAAAATCAAAAATGCCAAATCCTGAAAACCGGAGCTGTGCTATACCCCAAAATCTCAAATAGAAGCAGAGTCAGTTGGTGAGCTTAGGAACCCCGTAGGGGTCAGAGGTAATTTTAGGAGATGTTGCCTTAGAGGACATAGGTGTGGAGTTCCTCAGCCACCTCAACCTTCTTGCCGAAACTAGCCTCCGCCTCCCTGATATTCTTGGAATAGTTATGGTCGGGCCAGAAGTGGGTCAGCATCAATCGCTTTACCTTGGCCTTTCTCGCCAGAGCGCCAACCTCGCCGCCCTCGAGATGGCCCCACTCAGCGTCGCCCGGGTTGCCGCGGGTTGCCTCACAGAGGAAGAGGTCAGCACCCTTTGCCAGCTCTGCTAGCTCGTCGCACAGGCCGCTATCGGCGGAATAGACCAATCTCTTGCTGCCGCAGATAGCCATAGCATAGCTAGCTATATAGTGCTTCACCGAAGCGAATTCTATACTGAGGCCTCCCAACTTTAACCCAGCTTCTGGGTTATACTCCTCAACCCGGAAGTAAGCAGAGAAGAATTTCGGCGAGTTGTTGAATGCCGAGACTATCTTTAGCAATGCTTCCTTACCTCCGGGCGGCAAGTACAGGTGTGGATGAAGCGCTTTATTTGAAGGGCGAATCAGCGCATAGCGGTAGGGAATCAAGTCAAAGCAGTGGTCGGCATGAGGGTGCGAGATCACGATATGATTTACGTCTTTTAATGCAGCTACTTTCTGGAGGTTGCTCATCACGCCGGTGCCGCAATCCAAGAGAAGCTTGGTTTTCCCTTCTGCAACAAGGTAGCCGGAACAAGCCCCGCCGGCTCGCGGATAGGCAGCGCTGGAGCCGAGTATAGTAAGTTGCAAAGGATTCACCTCCTAGCTAACCTGCTGACGCAGCTTCAGTGCCCGATACACTGGCACTGGCTCAGCCTTGCCTTTGAAATGCTGCGGCTCCAGTGCCTCGACCTCAACTGCATCCTTCACCTGCTCATAAGTATTAGGCCCAATCCATATCTGTCCGCCGGGAGCATTGGAGCATAGCCGAGACGCCAAGTTCACAGCGTCTCCTATGATAGTATATTCAGTACGGCCCTCCGAGCCCACATTGCCCGCTACTGCTGGGCCTGTATTTATTCCGATACCGAACTGCACCTTGGGCAAGCTCTCATCCTGAGGCGTGCTGTCTATCGCTTGCTGGCCCTCCAATGCCGCTTTTACCGCTAGTAAAGCGTGGTTAGTTTGGTCTTGGGGTGCATTCCACACCGCCATAATGTTATCGCCGGCAAATTTGTTGATCATCCCCTCGTTGGCAAGAACACGTTCTATAATCAGCGAAAGGTATTTATTTAGCGTGGCTACAATAGCTTCGGGATCCAGTTTTTCGCTCAAGGCAGTGAAGCCCCGCATATCGGCGAACATCACTGTTATCTCCCTTCTTGCACCTCCCAGCTTTAACTGGTCAGAATTGGCCAAGCTCAAAATCTCGCTGGCAACCTGAGGCGAGACATACCTGCCAAAGAGTTGGTTTATCTCACGCTGGTCAGCCTGTGCCGCAAACACGCGGGTTATTACAGCAGTGACATACATGATAGGCAGCGAAATGAGAGGGTAGAAGATGTTCAGAATGTAACCGCTGTCAAAGGCAAAGAACACACCCAGCCCGTAGCCAACAAACAGCACCACGGCGAGCACAGTGCCCCAGCGGAGTCTTATCAGCGGCAGGACAAAGCCCATAACAACAACCATGAAAAGAACAGTGAGAGCGGCGATAAGCTTGCTGGTCTCCTCAAGAAAGCGTCCTTTGAGGATGGTGTCTAAGGCGTTGGCATGTATCTCTACGCCGTACATCTTCTCCGTCGAAACTGGAGTGACCCAGTAATCCGTCCCCCAGCCGCTGGCAGTCATACCGATCAATACCAATTTGTCCTTAACATCGGAAGCTTTGAAAGTGCCCTGTATCACGTCGGCGTAAGACAGGCGCTTGAAGGTGTTCGGTCCGCCGACGAAGTTCACCCTCATCTGACTCTTGCCATCCACAGGGATTTCTCGATTAAAGAGGCGTATCGCCCCACTATGAATGCTATAATCCTCATGAATAGTGAGGCCCGGCTGCACATGCTGCTCGAGGTAGATTTTGTACATTGCAAGCACCAGTGCAGGATAGGTGTTACCGTTTTCGTCAGATACTACCAGAGGGATTTTCCTTACTACGCTCCCGCCTTCAGGGACGACATTTGCATGAGCCACATCTGCCGCAGCCTCAGCAAAAACAGGAGCAGGTAGAGTGAAGTCTTTGTACACAACCATTGGCTGATCCGTTGCCTGAGGGTTATCACCTATGCCAGCCAGCACCACATTGCCTGCATCCTTCAGGGCCTGAGCAAATGCTGTGGCATTCTGGTATTCATCAGCGAAAAGCACGTCGTATCCAACAGCAGCAGCGCCTGCTGCCTTCAGATTATTAACAGCGCTGGCGTGGAGAGAGCGGTCCGCCCAAGGCCAGCCGCCGTATTCCTGAAGGCTTTTATCATCTATCGCAACGATGACAATATCAGGGGATGGCTTAGTATTGAGAAAGAGCTGGTCGGTGAACCACCGATTTATGGTAGCAAAGGGCTGAACGAAGTAAACGAGAAGTACAAGAATAGCACCGATACCCAGCGCAATCAATATATGTTTGCGCTGCCTTCGCTGCTTCCTGGTTTTCCCTCTAAGGAAAGAGAGCATGAATTGCCTTATTGATGATATTAATTCAGACGGTGAAAACCGTCAAGGTGACATAGGACATTCGCTGCTGCTATATTCAAGCGACAACGAACTAAGTACTTAGACTCCTAGCCCAAAGCTACGCTCAACGCTGTGGCCAGCCTGATTACATCATGGTTGGCCTGCCTTAACCGATCGCTTAATAGCTGCGCCAGATTACCCATTATCTTGAACCCTATCTGCGTGTCTGCCTCGCA
>Ga0315268_10006282_pt1 | contig 12670 bp, 9 predicted proteins | sample C1_top_MG_FD_204535 | JGI IMG/M metagenome (GOLD analysis project Ga0315268, IMG submission 204535) | Sediment microbial communities from Yellowstone Lake, YNP, Wyoming, USA - C1_top | ecosystem: Environmental > Aquatic > Freshwater > Lake > Sediment | place: USA: Wyoming | collected 2017-08-01 | reverse complement strand
TTCAACTCTCTTCGGCATTCCAGAATGTACAACTTCCTTATCCAAGACGACGCCTTGAATCAATCTTGTTTCTGTCATGGATTCTCCTGCTTTCTTCTCTACCTTGACGTCTTCAACGTCTGCTTTGTAGCCTTCAGATGTCTTCTCTGCAACTTGCAGCATTGCTTCTACTGCTATGTCAGACATCGCATCGCTGTTTTCGGATATGAGTTTGGTTGCCATGGAGATCGTTGCGATCTTTTTCAGCATCTCCTTGTCGCTCGGGTCGACTTTCACCGCGATCTCGTTCAATATCTGCAGTGCTTTCTCCGAGGCACGTCTATAACCATCAACTATTACTGTTGGATGGATGTCTTTGTTAATCAGGTCCTCTGCTTTGCTGACCAGTTCGCCAGCCAAGACTACGGCGCTTGTTGTTCCATCACCCACTTCATCGTCTTGCGTTTTAGCTACCTCAACCATCATTTTGGCCGCTGGATGCTGAACCTCCATCTCTTTTAGTATTGTTGCGCCATCATTTGTAATGGTCACGTCTCCGAAACTAGCAACTAGCATCTTATCCATTCCACGTGGACCAAGCGACGTTTTCACTGCCTCGGCAACAACCTTCGCTGCCATTATGTTTGCCCTTTGCGCCTCTTTACCTCGAGTTCGCTGCGTTCCTTCCCTAAGTATGAGAACAGGTTGACCGCCTATGCTTGCCTGTATAGCTTCCGTCATTTATGATTCCTCCTTTACTCCATCCCCATTCCTGGTCCGCCCATTCCCGGTCCACCGGGTGGACCTCTAGGCATCGGGGGCGGCCTGGCCGCGGCGATAACGTCATCTATCCTCAATATCATGCACGCGGCTTCGGTGGCAGATTTAACAACTTGCTCTTTAACTCTTAACGGTTCGAGTATACCCTGTTTCTCCATATCTTTCACGCCTCCACTCAAAGCATCTACTCCAAAGTTGACTCCATCTTTCTTCTCATGAGCAGCCCTGAGTTCGACCATGATGTCGATTGGGTCAAAGCCTGAGTTTTCAGCTAGGGTTCTAGGCACTATCTCAAACGAGTCGGCGAAGGATTCGATTGCGAGTTGTTCTCTTCCACCAATCTTTGGTGCGTAGTCTCTAAGTCTCTTCGCCAATTCTGTTTCAACGGCTCCTCCTCCAACTACGACCCTGTTCTTATTCACAATGTCTGCTACAACGTAAAGTCCATCCTTTAGGGATCTTTCAGCTTCGTCTACTAACCTTTCTAATCCCGCTCTAATGAGGATGGAGACTGATCTTGGATCCTTACACCCTTCTATGAATATGTTCTTATCGTCACCAATTTTTCGTTCCTCTGCAAGTTCGGCGTTCCCAAGATCGCTCAGTTTCAAGTCGTCAAGGTTTGTAACCATCTTTCCGCCTGTGGCTCTGGCAAGCTTCTCCATATCCGATTTCTTCACCCTTCGAGCAGCCATGATCCCTTCTTTGGCTAGGAAATGTTGCGCTGTATCGTCTATTCCTTTCTGGCAGAGAACGACTGTGGCTCCGGAAGCCTTGATCTTATCCACCATCTCCTTCATCATTCGTGTCTCTTCATCTAGGAACGCTTTCATCTGAGTAGGGTCTCTAATTCTGATCTCGGCGCTCATCTCCGTTTTCTCTATTTCAAGCGCACAGTCGATCAAAGCGATCTTTGGACTCTTTACATTCTTCGGCATTCCCGAATGAACAACTTCCTTATCAACGATTATTCCTTTGATCAGGCTCGTGTCGAGAAGGCTCTTGCCCTCTTTCTTGATGAGTTGAATGTTATCTATGTCGGCGGACGATGACGCGCCACGTTTCTCTGTAATCAGTCGTACAGCGTCTATGGCGATGTCCGCAAAGTGTTCTCTAGCTCCGCCAAGATCCTTCCCAAGCATCGACGTTATGGCAACTTTCTTGAGAGTAGCTCTATCGTCAAGACTGACGGTCGTTGCTATCTCACCTAATGCTTCAAGCGCTTTCTTAGCAGCCTTCTTGTACCCTGAAACAATAGTTGTGGGGTGGATCTCTTGATCCAAGAGTTCCTCAGCTCGCTTCAAAAGTTCACCAGCGAGAATAACGGCGGTAGTTGTTCCATCACCGACCTCTTTGTCCAATGTTTTGGCAACTTCGACCATCATCTTTGCTGAGGGGTTCTGGACATCGATCTCATCGAGAACCGTGGCTCCATCGTTGGTTACGGTAACATCGCCAAGAGAGTCGACAAGCATCTTGTCCATTCCACGCGGACCCAAAGTGCTCTTCACAACATCTCCAACGACTCTTGCGGCCATCATGTTCGATCTTTGGGCGTCCCTGCCTCTGTTCCTGGAAGCGCCCTCTTTTAGAATTAAAACAGGTTGACCTGTCAAATTGGACATTCTGATTCACCTTACCGGGACAGAACCGTCATAAGATGAGATTTAAGTTTTACTATAATTGAAATGACGCTAAGATGGGTGACTCCAAAACAGATTTTCGTGTTTCCTGCTATGCCAGGCGGACTCCTAACGTTCTTTTCGCTGTTATGTCACAGGCCTTGTCAAAAGACTCCTAGCAACGAATACTAAGTTGCCCAATGTATAGTTGACATCGTTCCTGCGTAACCGGCGCCGTAATGGATGACCGAGCGTAAATTATGAACAAAGACATGATAGCCCGAAACCTTAAAATGAATCATTCCTGTGGCACTACAAACCAATGTATGGTATCTTCAAGAACTTCGATTCTGGGACGTTTGACTAGAGAGGAAGATTATGAGAAGGCTCGTTCACAGAGGCGTATTAATCCCTAAGGCATACGAGCCGAAAGGCTTCCATATCAATGTGAAGGAACAAAAGGTAGCCTTGACTCCGAAGCAGGAGGAGATGGCGGTTGCATGGGTCAAGAAACTGGAAACCGAGTATGTTAAGGATCCAGTTTTTGTTCGAAACTTTTTCAAAGACTTTTGCAATGCTCTCGGGCTGAAGAAAGACCTTGGATCAGATGATTTTGACTTCTCAGAGATCATTAGGTTTGTCGCTGATGAGAAGTCTTCAAAGTTGAGTATGTCCAAGGAAGAGAAGAAGAGGCTTGCGGCGGAACGCAAGGTTTTGCGTGAAGCGAACAAAGCGAAGTATGGTTACGCGGAAGTGGATGGTGTAAAGGTTGAACTTGGCAATTACTTGGTTGAACCACCAAGCATCTTCATGGGCAGAGGGAAACATCCTCTTCGAGGAAGATGGAAGGAAGGCGCAACAGAGAACGACGTGATACTGAATCTGTCGCCGGATGCGCCAACCCCTGAAGGGAAATGGAAGGGAAGAGTTTGGCAGCCAGACTCGATGTGGGTGGCTAAATGGGACGACAAACTCCGTGGAGACGAGAAGTACATTTGGCTAAGCGACTCTTCAACTCCGAAACAGGAACGTGAGATCGAGAAATTTGACAAGGCAGTAGAACTTGAGAAGATGATGAATAAGATTCGAACCCACATAGAGTCGAATCTTGAATGTGGGGATCCCAAGAGACGGACGGTCGCGACCGTATGTTACCTTATCGATGCATTGAAGTTTCGTGTGGGCGATGAGAAGGATAAGGACGAAACCGACACGGTAGGCGCAACTACACTCAGACCAGAGCATATCAAGATTAAAGCGAACGGTTTGGTAACCTTTGATTTCTTGGGAAAGGATTCGGTTAGATTCTACAAGGAGATTGTGTTACCCGAACCTGTTGTCAGAAACATATTGGAACTTAAGAAGTCGGCAAGATCCCACCTCTTCAAAGGTGTTAGATCTGATAACGTTGGGGAATTCCTGAGCGAGGTCACGCCCGGCCTTACAGCTAAAGTGTTCAGAACATATCATGCAACCAAAGTTGTAAGAGAGTATCTGGAAAAGGCGAAGGTTACGAAGAATGATCCTGTATACCTGAAGAAGCATGTTGCGACTATGGCCAACCTCGAGGCTGCAAAGATTTGCAATCACAAGAGAAAACTTCCAAAGAAATGGCACGAATCCTTAGCAAAGAAGATGGAGAGACTGAAGAAACTTAGATCGATGAAGACAAAGAAGTCGAAGGAGAGGGTTAAGGATCTTCATGTCAAGATTGACACTATCAAGGCAACCCGAGATTACAACCTCAGCACCTCCTTAAAGAGTTACATCGACCCGCGAGTGTATAGCGAATGGTTCAGTAAGGTAGACTTCGACTGGAAGCTCTTCTACTCTAAGACGCTGCAACGAAAATTTTCTTGGGTCGACTGGAATACCTGAATGCGTGGATCATTTTTTCATTCTGAGCCCGCTCTGAAAAGGTTTCGCAAATGACTCAACTTTCGACAAATGAACTTGAACGCTACGACAGACAGATCAGGATTAGCGGATGGTCTGCTGAGGGACAGATGAAGCTGAAGTCAGCGCGGGTAATGATAGCTGGTATCGGAGGGTTGGGTTGCCCTGCAGCCCTTTATCTTGCAGCGGCTGGAGTGGGCGTCTTGAAACTTGTTGACAATGAGAAGGTGGAGCTGAGTAACCTTAACCGGCAAATATTACACTTGGAGGGCGACATTGGAAAATTCAAGGTTGACTCTGCAAAGGAGAAACTGTTTATTCTTAATCGAGACGTGATGGTTGAGACAAGTAAAGAAACGATTTCAGACAGTAACGTGGACACACTTGTCAGAGGGTGTGACATCATAGTTGATGGAATGGACAACCTTGAAACAAGGTTCGTCCTCAATCGCGCGGCCATTAGAAACCGTATCCCCTTTATTCACGGGTCCGTGGAAGGCTTTCACGGACATATGATGACGATCATACCGAAAAAATCGCCTTGCCTATTCTGTCTATATGGCAACGTCCCCCGCAAGACTGTAAAGTTTCCAGTCGCCGGTCCAACGCCAGCGACAATTGCAGGTCTCCAAACTATGGAGGTATTCAAGTTGATTACCGGTATTGGGAAACCCGCAACTGACAAGTTGATCGTGATCGATGGAGTTTACATGGAAATGAGAGAGGTACTGGTGAAACGTAACCCTGACTGTCCAGAATGCGGAGATCACTATCGATAGCAATGAATTGAGTCCTGCCTCAGCAACACAGATAAGCATCGCATCGTCCTCGATTCTTCACGGGTACAAGAGATGACAATGTCTCGAATCGGCGGGTTCAAACACACAACGAAGATCGAAGATGCACTTGATAAAATGTTGAAAGCACTTGGAAATGTGAGACCGTCCTTAGAGACTGTTCCTACTGACAGTTCATTGGGTCGCATTTTAGGTGAAGATGCTATTTCTCCTTTTGATGTTCCTTCTTATGATAAATCAGCTGTAGACGGCTACGCTGTAGTTGCTGAAGACACCTTTGGATCTTCACAGACAAACCCTGTAGAACTGAGGGCTACTGGAGAGGTCGCAGCTGGGTCGTCTTCATCTATGCGTATTGGAAGAAACGAGGCTGTCCAAGTTGCGACAGGAGCTCATGTTCCAAATGGTGCCAACGCCGTTGTTATGGTAGAACAGACGAAGAAGATCAATATCGATACCTTACACGTTTACTCTCCGATAGCTCCATCCGAGAACGTGATCAAAGCGGGAGATGACGTTAAGAAAGGATCAGTTGCGTTGAGACGGGGAGTAAGGATAGAACCTCAAGATGTTGGGATGCTACTGGCACTCGGCTTTGAGAGTGTGACCGTAGCGAAGAAGCCAAAAGTTGGGGTCCTCTCCACAGGCGAAGAACTCGTTTCAACCGCGAGAGAAGGCGGACTAGGAAAAACAGTAGACGTGAACAGACCAATTCTTTCCAACTTTGTCAAAGAATACGGTGGATTGCCAATTGATCTTGGAATCGCTCACGACCATTTGGAGGACATAACTCACCTAATTCGTGAAGGCCTCGAAAAATGCGACTTTGTCTTGGTCAGCGCTGGGACGTCGGTCGGAAAAGCTGACCTCGTACCTGAGGCCATAAGCTCGCTTGGAAAACCTGGGATGCTTGTTCACGGGATTTCTATGAGGCCTGGTATGCCGGCGGGATTAGCCGTTGTGGATAATAAGGCGATTATATCTTTGCCAGGTCATCCAGTAGCCGCAATTGTGAGCTTCAACGTTTTCGCCTTGCCTTTGATACGTCTAATGCTCGGTGCCATCCAAGACTTCAGAATCGTTATCAGAGCGAGGTTGACTCGTCGAATCCCATCATCGCTTGGAATGCGAACTTTTGCGAGAGTTCTAGTCAAACAATCGTCGGAGGGATATTTTGCCGAACCTGTCAGAACCTCTGGATCCAGCATCCTCTCAACGATGACAAAATCCAATGGCATAGTGGTTATCCCGGAAGAAAGGGAAGGAATCGAGAAAGGTGAGATAGTGGAAGTGAATCTTTTCCGCCCGATCGAGAAGGATAGTAATGATGAGTGAACGAAAGATCTTCAGAACGCTCATATCCCTTGAAGAAGCCAACGAAAGGTTGCTAGAATTCTTCAATCCGCAGCCCATTGGAGAGGAAAGGGTATCTGTCGAGAAGTCGCTTGGAAGAGTTCTCAGTGACGACATCATCTCCGGTATAGACGTTCCAAGTTTCGATCGTGCAGCGATGGATGGATACGCGGTCATCGCTGAGGATACGTTTGGGGCAGAGGAGGATCAATCAATAGTATTACAGGTAATGGGAAGGGTTGAAGCTGGAGAGAAACCAAATGTCGAAGTAATTTCACGAAAAGCTGTTGAAATCGCGACGGGGGCGCCAATGCCAAAAGGCGCTAACTCTGTGGTTATGGTTGAATACACGAACGAAAAAGATGGATCAATAGAAGTAAGGAGGGCAGTCACTCCCGGCGAAAACGTGATGGCAGCTGGATCTGACATCATGGCTGGTGAACTTGTTCTGAGGAAAGGTGAAAGAATCACATCTAGGGAGATGGGAGTGATCGCCGCTCTAGGCGTGGAAGCAGTCAAGATCTATCGAAAACCAAAAGTCGCCATAATATCAACTGGAAACGAGATTCTCAAACTTGGAGAGCAACCTCAATACGGAAAGATATTCGACATCAACGCGAATTCGCTTGTAGGTGCAGTAATCGAATCTGGATGCGAACCATTCTACGTTGGAATAGCCAAAGATGATTCCAATGATATGCTTGAAAAAATCGTAAAGGCGTTAAAGTCATCAGATCTTGTAATCACGTCCGGGAGCACGTCAGCAGGGGTTGGCGACAAACTCTACCGAATCCTGAATGACTTCGGCCAGCCAGGTGTAATCATACACGGTCTCTCTGTGAAACCTGGAAAACCTGCTGTAGTTGCTGTGGTGAAAGGCATACCGGTCTTCGCTTTGCCCGGATATCCTACCTCAGCGATGATAATCTTTCAGATCCTCGTGAAACCCCTTCTGCTAAGAATGACTGGCCTAAATGAAACGCAAGCTGGAAACCGGCTTCAAGCTGTCTTGGCCCTGAAGGTCTTCTCCGCTGGTGGCAGAAGAGAGTTCATGCCGGTTCACGTCATTGTGGGCGAATCAGGAAAGTACATTGCGTATCCAGTGACCGGCGGTTCCGGAGCGATCACATCATATGCGATGGCTGATGGGTTCATTGACATTCCGATCGATCGAAAACTATTGGACGAAGGTGAAACCGTCACAGTAACCTTACTCAACCCAGAGCTTAGACCCGCCGACCTGACCGTCATTGGAAGCCACTGTATTGGAATCGACATCCTTCTAAGCGTGATTAGAAGAACTCATCCAGAGTTTTCCGCAAAGATAGTTAATGTGGGATCGATGGGTGGCCTTAACGCTGTTGCTCGAGGCGAAGCGGATCTAGCTGGGATTCACCTAATCGATGAAGCCTCAGGTGAATTCAACATATCATATGTCAAAAGACTTGGCGTAGCCGAAAAGGTGAACCTATTCAGAGGCTACAATCGAGAACAGGGTCTTGTAATTGCAGAAGGCAATCCAAAATCGATAACTGGATTTGAAGACCTCGCTAGGAAAGATGTAACATTTGTGAATCGGAACCTTGGGTCAGGAACAAGGATTCTTACTGATCTGAATATCCGAAAGATTGCTGAAAGAAAATCTCAGCGATTTGAAGACGTAATGCTATCAATCAAAGGTTACAGAGTGGAAGCCAAGTCGCATTCCGCAGTGGCGACGGCCGTGATACAGGGCAAGGCAGATGTCGGAGTCGCCATCAGAGCAGTCACAAAAGATCAACCGCTGGATTTCATCCCAATCGCAGACGAACACTATGATTTTCTAGCTCTAAAGTCTCGCCTACAGAAAGAATCCGTTAGACTGTTTCTAGAAACCCTAAAGTCTAGGGAGTTCAAGGAAGAACTGGAACGGAGAGCCCTCGGAATCAACGTTGTGCAAGAAACAGGTCAATTAATCGTTTAAAGTCAAACTGAGTGGGAATCTTCGAAACTGTACTGGAACCTGCAAGATTCGTGGGCAAACTCTTTATGAGCTGGAACTGGTGGAAGGTAGGCCAAAAGGTTCTCAGATAATCGAGGCTGCCAAGAATGAAAACGTTGTCAGAAGATGAGAAAATCATCTCTGAGATGACTCGGATGCTTGAGCGTTTAGATCAGGAGGATGATAAGGGTTCCAAATGTTCTTCCTGCGGTTCGCCTGTAGCTTCTAGAGATTTCTACTGCGGCACCTGTGGCGAGCAGCTTCACAAACCGGACCGACCTAAGGTAATCGTTCGGAGGATAACTGTCATATAGCAAGATCAACTCATTTGCTTCTTTCAAATGCGCTAGGTAGAGAAACTTGTCTCATTCTGGTCCGGTAATTCTGAAGCTAGGCGGTTCAGTCATAACCGAGAAGAAACATGAGTTATCCGCGCGACTCAGAGTTATCGACAGAATTAGTAGTGAATTATCAAACTTCAAAGATGAATTAGTGATAATTCACGGCGCCGGTTCATTCGGTCACCCAATCGTGAAGAAGTACGGAATAGGGCTAGGGCATGGAGACTTTCGAAGAGTTGGAGTATCCGAAACCAAACTTGCATTGATGGAGCTGAATTCGATCGTAGTTCGATCGTTGAAGAGTCGCCGAATCCCATCTGTTCCATTCATGCCATCAAGCTTCATGACCGCTGAAGAAGGTCGTTTAACATCCATGGGGATCGAACCCCTAAAGAAACTCTTAGAAACTGGATACGTTCCAGTTCTTCATGGAGATTTGATAGTTGATTCTGCTTGGGGAATTTCCGTAGTCTCCGGAGACCAGATGGCAGTTCAACTTGCCAAAGATTTGAAAGCCAGAACAGTAATCTTCGGATGTGATGTTGACGGAGTCTTCACATCAGATCCAAGACATGATCGTGACGCTAAACTCGTTCAACAAATCAAGTTCTCGGAGCTTAGCAACTGGATCACCAAAGTCGGCGGTTCCACAGGCACAGATGTAACAGGTGGAATGCGCGGCAAGCTTGTGGAAAGCGCAAAGCTGGCTGATGAGCGGACAACCGTTACTATATTCAATCTTGCGAAACGTGGAAACCTTACTAGAGTGTTGAATAGCGAAAAATTGAATTGTACGCAAATCAGCGCTGGCTAGGCTTGAACTCATCCGATTGACTTATCTGTCGTGGCGAGGTTCATCGCACAGCCAAGGTTGGAGGAGAACGTTTGGATATTGCAGACCGACTGATGACGTTGGGCCATGAAGTCGATTCCGTTATGGAGAGGTACCTCGAAAGAGATGCACATAGAGACTTTGCTCCAGTTGCGAAGTATCAGATTGGAGTTGGCGGAAAGAGAGTTCGATCTGCGCTGACGCTACTGAGTTGCGAGGCTTCTGGAGCCGAGCGATCCAGAGCTCTACTACCCGCCGCCATGATCGAGCTGATTCACAACTATTCTCTGATAATGGACGACATAATTGACAGGGGTGAAGTGAGACGAGGAAAGCCTACTGTCCTAGCGAAGTATGGCGAGACGATGGCTCTACTTGCAGGAATGCATCACAGAGAGGTTCTCGATGAAGTTGTCAACGATTGTTCTCATCCAGATGAGATGCGTGCACTTTTGATCGATGCCGTCAAGAAGACTATAGAGGGGGAACGCCTCGACATACTCTTCGAACAATCCGGAAGAGAAGGCTCATACTTCACTAAACACCGCAGCAAGAACGTCTCGATCGAATCTTATTTTGATATGATAGGGAAAAAGACAGCCACGTTGATAAGGGCGGCTTGCCTTGCGGGTGCCCTAGCAGCCGACGCCCCGCAGATCCTTCAGGAATCGCTAGCCGGATACGGTTGGAAGGTTGGACTCGCCTTTCAAGTCGTGGACGATTACCTAGACATTTTTGGCGAGAAGACTGGAAAACAGAGGGGAAAAGACATTATAGAACACAAACTTGGAAATGCCGTAATCATATTCGCACTGAAAGCATTAGATCGCGAGGCTAGAAACCACCTTCTTAGTATACTAAGAACTGAAAAAGTAAGCACCTCTTTGCTCAAGTCCGCTTTGAAACTTCTTGAGGGAACGAGGGCACGGCAAATGACATATGAATTAGCTCAGAAACTCATTGCTGAGGGGAAAAGATCTCTTGAAAATCTTCAAGAATCAGACGCGAAGACGTCTCTCTTGGATCTGGCAGATTTTGTGGGCAACCGTCTCTACTAGCCACCAGCTCTCCCTAGAATCAGATTAACATACGGTGATTCGGCATTGAACTGGATTACGGAGTTAACTTTGGTCTTGGTGGCGTAGGTACTTGGGTCCCAAACCCGATCGAGTATTAGACTGCATAGGATTGTACTGTCCCATTCCCATTCTGAAGGTAAGAGAGGAATTGGACAAGCTGTCTGTCGGACAGGTGCTGGAAGTTTGGGCTGACGATCCGGCGGCTGAGGAAGATATTCCTAGGCTTACGAAAAGGATTGGACAGGAAATCCTCGAGATAAACAAAGACGGGTCGAGACTACGGTTCCTCTTAAAGAAAGTAAAATAGTTCCTAGATTCTTTCTTAGAGACAATTTGCGATCGAATGCTCTGCTGCTCCTCAAATGAAGTTATCAGAAGCTATGATAGAGCGAATGCTGCCTTCTGAGGTACCTGACGCTGCTGAGTTACTAAGCCGATCTCTTCTAACAGATCCAATGAGCGTAGCGCTCTTCGGAGAAATCCCCGAAAAGCGTGTAAACGCCTAGCAGGAGTTTTCAGATTGATGCTGGGGGTTCTGCCGGGTGAGAGCATATGCATCAAGGATGGTGCGAGAATCATTGCCGTCATGCGTGTGGTTAAGCCGGAGCAATGTCAGCCATCCGGAAAAATGATACTTCGAGCGATGCCCCGATTATTGATGGTGACTGACCACGTTGCCTCGTGTGCTGACATATTTATCATTCCTGGAAAAGTTTGACCCAAAGGAGAAGCATTGGCACTTGGGACCGTTCGCCGTTGATCCAGAATTGCAGAGAAAGGGACTGGGCGCTCGCTTACTCGAGTACATCTGCAATTATGTAGATCACTTCGGTGAAGCGGAATATCTCGAAACGAATAAGACAACAAATGTCCGTTTCTACGAGCGCTATGGTTTCTCAACAATGCGTGAGGAGTCACTCTTTGATGTGCCGAACTGGTTTATGTGGCGTGATCCTCGACAAACTATCCTGAAATAAGATTACGCTTCAAGAAATCTGAACTTCTGTTTCGAAATCTTACGTCGCGAGACGAAGCTTACTTCATTAGGTCGGATGACTTTGATAAACGCGAAACAGTCAATAGTTGGGAACTTCTCTATTTCATGTCGTTCAGGAGAGTATTTTGGTGAGTGAAAAGAAGAAGATATTGTATGTGCAGACCAGTGGCGTAGACACGCCAGAGCGGCTCTATTCTCCTTTCGTGCTCGCTCAGACAGCTGCTGCGATGGATATAGACTCGACAATATATTTTCTGGGTATGGGAATAACGGTAGTCAAGAAGGGCGAGGCGGAGAAGGTTCAGGTTGGAGCTTTTCCGAAGCTAAGAGACGTAATGGACCAAGCTGTTAAGGCAGGTGTCAAATTGATGGTCTGTGAACAGAGCACTCAATTATTGAATCTGAAACGTGGCGACTTTGTTGAGCATGCCAAGATTGTTGGAGCTGCCACACTAAATGACCTGGTTCTAGACGCGGACGGCGTGATGTGGTTCTAACTGTAGTTGAGGATGCGTTCGGCTATGGTTTCCAAGGTATACATGGACTACGCTGCAGCCACGCCTCTAGACCCGCAGGTTATTGATGCAATGCTACCATACTTCAGAGACAAGTTTGGAAATCCTTCATCTCTCCACTCGACGGGATCAGATCCTCGGAAGGCTCTCAATGAAGCTCGAGAGAATGTTGCAAAGCTTGTAGCAGCCAAGAATACGGAGATGTACTTCACCTCAGGCGGAACCGAAAGCAACAACCTTGCTATCAAAGGTGTAGCCTACAGAAACAGAGAGAAAGGCGACCATATCATAACCACAGGTATAGAGCATATCTCGATCGTAAATATCTGCAAGGATCTCACGAAGGACGGTTTCAAGATCAGTCATCTTCCCGTGGACAAATACGGAATGGTTGATCCGACGAAGGTTGAGGCTGAGATAAACAAGAATACGATTCTCATAACCTTGGCTTACGCGAATGGAGAGATCGGAACTATTCAACCGATCGGAGAGATTGGA